>JAEIGA010000356.1_pt1 | contig 66577 bp, 95 predicted proteins | sample 9270691 | NCBI WGS metagenome assembly JAEIGA01 (sample SAMN17057246, study PRJNA624740) | gut metagenome | biome: biome; isolation source: fecal sample | host: Bos grunniens | place: China: Xizang | collected 2019 | reverse complement strand
AGAACGAGCAATCGATGAAATTGTTAGATATGATTTCATGAATATTTACAAAAAAGTAACAAGAAAAGTACAAGTAGACGATGACGACGATACATAAGTAACTAAAAGGCATAGGGAGGGGGTCTCGAAAAACACACCCCCTACCCTAATCGCCGCCCTCCTTAAAATTTCTCCGGAGGGATATTTTTGGTAATGTTTACACGGGTCCATAAGGGTTGAAAACTCCCATTTCTCTCCTTTCTTTCCTCTCCTTTCAAGTGTCGCAAGAATTTAACCCTTGTGGGCCTTTGTAAGCATTACCAAACTAGTGTAAAAGTCTCATCAACAACCTTATAACCACACTAATACTATGCGAGAGGAGGCAGTAAGGATGGGGAACACTACGAAAAGTGGATCTTCTTCAAAGAGTAGACCAGCTTTAACTCCCGAAGCTAGAGAGAACCAGTTGATTTCTCTAGCAGTCAACCTTGCTGAAAAACAGTTATTGGAAGGTACTGCTTCTTCTCAGGTCATTACCCACTATTTAAAGCTGGGTTCGACTAAGGAGAGGATCGAGAAGGAAATTCTCGAAAAGCAGAAGGAGCTAATCTCGGCTAAGACCGAGGCATTGCGAGACGCTAAGGATATGAAAGAGTTATATTCCGCAGCTCTTAAGGCGATGCAACGTTATAGCGGTCAGGATGATGGGGGCGATTCGGAAGATGGAAATTAAAACATATTCCGAACTTTGTAAATTCCAAACATTCGAAGACCGCTTTCAATATTTACGATTAGACGGAGTTGTTGGAAAAGAGACTTTCGGATTTGACAGGTATCTTAATCAAGTATTTTATCAAAGAGATCCTCGATGGAAGAGAGTTCGAGATTACGTGATCATTAGAGATAATGGTTGCGATCTTGGGGTTGAAGGTTATGAGATCCATGGGCGGATATTAGTTCACCATATGAATCCTGTAACCGTCGATGATCTATTGCACGATAGCGAATATTTGTTAGATCCGGAATTTCTCATTTCAACAATTCATAATACACATAACGCTATCCACTACGGCGATGAGAATCTGCTTATCTTGCCGCCAGTGGAGCGAACACAACATGATACTTGTCCCTGGAGACGAATTTAAAAGGAGGTAAAAGATGGATAGTATACTCACATCAATTAAGAAGTTGCTCGGAATCGAGAAAGAGTACGATCACTTTGATCCAGATATTATCATGCACATCAACTCGGTGTTCATGACGCTAACTCAACTCGGTGTGGGTCCGGTCGAGGGATTCACTATCGAAGACGAAACCTCGGCCTGGAATGACTTTATTGACAATCCGGTTATCAGCCTCGAGGCAGTAAGGTCTTATACATATCTAAGGGTTAAATTACTCTTTGACCCTCCTCTTAGTTCAGCAGTCATCGAGGCTATGAATCGCCAGATTAGCGAATACGAATGGCGAATCAACGTTGCCGTCGAGAATGGTAAACTGGCCGAAGAAGGTCTCAAGCTCGATTATACCAAGCTGGAAAATCTGCCGAAGATCAACGGTGAAACTCTCGTTGGTAATTATGCCGAGAAAGATCCTACAGTCAAAGCTATTCCCGCTTCCGATATCGAGACTCTGTGGAACAAAAAGTTTAATGATTAAGGAGGTTAATTATGGCTAAAGATTATTTAGGCGAAGCTGCCGTCTCTAAACTCCTCGATCTCATTAAGGCGGAATTTGCAAAATACCTCAAGACAGAAAATGCTCAGCGTATGTTCACCGAAGTTAACGATGAGCTAGAGAATAAACTTGACAAGTCGACTATCACGACCGAAAAATGGACCATGACGCTTACCGATGGTTCTATTATTGAAAAGAAAGTAATGTTGCAATGATTGATTTTTCCAATGTTCAGAACGTTTTCATCCCCGAGGGTGAAGTAGCCATTATTGCTCGAGGCGAGGAAATTTTGTGGGAGAAAAGTAAAAAGCCGTATTCTGTTGAACTTCAATACATCGAAAGCAATGGAGTGCAGTATATCGATACTGGTGTTACTCTCACCACCACAACCGACTTTGAATTTACGGGTTCAATAACCGAAGGTACAAAAACCGGCTGGATTGCGGGCGCGCCGACTTGGGTGGGTATTCACAAAAAAGCGGAAACCGTTGCAATCACTCAAACTTCAGGCGGACAAACATATCTCCCCGTCGGAATACACGAAGTATTTACGATTGGCTTGTTTGGTAACAAAGCATATTTTAATGGCGTCGAAACGAACACGCTACAAAGAAAGAATGCTACCTCGACCCTGTTTTTATTCGCGTATCACCATACAAACGGTACGGGAACTATTAATACGGCAATTCGTATGCGCTCGTTTCGCATATGGGACGGTGGAAACATAATCCGCGACTTCATCCCCGTCCTCGATAGGGAGTGCGTTCCTTGTATGTATGACAAGGTAGGCGGAGAACTGTTCTACAATCAAGGCACTGAGGAATTCTTATACACACACCCGTAAAAATAAAATCTATAACAAAAGGAGGTAAAAATGAGTATTACAAAAGACAATTACCTCGATAAACTATTTATCGATGAATCTAAGCCAGCACTGAATCGTCATGCCGGCGGATCTTCTGGACCAACTGTTCCGACTACACCTACTGATAACAGAACAAGAATGGCCTATTGGTATCAGTACCTAAATAGCGACGGACGCTTTGATGATGAGGTTGACTGGGATCAAACACAACAAGACGACTGGGGATATTACTCCGGCGTGTATTTCTTACCGACAACGCCAATTGAATCGCTTGAGCATCCTAGCGGTACACAGAATATTACGGATTTTTCGAATTACGGAAAAATATATATTCATAGCTATGAAGTAAGCTATGATATGTACTCTATTCAACCATATGTTGTCGAAAGTTCCGTGCCCGTAAAAAACATGACTGGCGAATTAGACATGTCCGGCGCAACAAGTGCTTACCGTATGTTTGAGGGTATGGTCCGTCTCGAAAATGTTGGAATTCTGAAAAATACGTCTAGAATAGAAAATTTCGGGCGTATGTTCTATCTCTGTACTTCGCTCACCACTATTCCCGAACTAGATACCTCTAACGGTACGAACTTTGAGAACATGTTCGGAAGCATACGTTCGCCCTTCACCATTCCTGAACTAGATACCTCTAACGGTACGAATTTCGAACGGATGTTTATGTGGTCTACTTCGCTCACCACTATTCCCGAACTAGATACCTCTAACGGTACGAACTTTGAGAGCATGTTCCAGTACTGTAGTTCACTCACCACTATTCCCGAACTAGATACCTCTACCGGTACGAATTTCAGATATATGTTCTATGGTTGTGAGAAATTGAAACATATAGGGAACATTGACGTTAGTAAATGGAACGAGACGTCTGCATATTATTGTTCTTCCATATTTAGCTCTTGTAAAGAGCTTGAACATGTTGGTATAACGGGCGTTATTTCCAGTAGCGGACTCGACCTTTCCGCATCAACAAAGCTCGATCGCGAATCTCTTGTGGCGTTTCTTAACGCTCTTGTTAGCAAGACTTCAGGAACGTGGACCATAACGATCGGGAGCACGAACAAGGCAAAACTCACAGATGATGAACTTTATATTGCAACTTCGAAAGGATGGCAGGTGAAATAATATGGCAACTTATACTTATGAAATTTCTACAGAACATAACATTTATCCGAATCTGACGGTATACGACTGGTTCAGAGACGGCGTACTGTGCGGTTGGAAGGTGGAACCGAATCCCGGTTACGTATTTTACGACACCAATGATGATTATCGTGAAATTGATGAAAATGGCAACGAGGTTTCTGTCATTCATTATTTCACTAGCGCACAGCTTCCTCTCATTTACGATTGGTCCAACTTCTCGCTCGTCGCAGTTCCTCGCGACAGCGTAGATGAAAACTACATCTTCGGTGTCGGAGATGACAATAACCACGAGGTAATGTAACCTCACTTTTAAAATCTAGCAAAGGAGGTAAACATTCAAAATGGCAACATACTATTTATCCCATGCCGGCATTAAAGGTATGAAATGGGGCGTAAGACGATTCCAGAATAAGGATGGGTCTCTGACGCCTGAAGGTAAAGCCCGTTATGGTGTGGATGACCAGTCGGGCTCACATGAGGATTATAAAAAAGCCCGATCCACGTCCGTTCGTAATATGTCTGACGCCGAATTAAAGAAAGCTCTCGAACGTGTGCGAATGGAAGAAGATTACAAGAGACTCACCGCTGTGCAAAAGTCTGAAGGACGAAAATGGGTTGAAAGCGTTTTGCAGGAATCCGGAAAAGAAATAGCTAAACATTTTATCGTTAAATACGGAAAAGCTGGTATCCAAAAGGGCATTGAAGCCGGCGGCGATGTGTACAAAACTGGCGAAAGACGCAAACACATTCTCGAGGTAGTTCGAAACCGCAAGAAAAAGTAACGAGGTGACTCATGGCATTATCGAATACCGCAACACCAAAGTATTACGGTATGTTCAGAGATGCCGTAATTCGAGGCGAAATACCGGTAAACAACGAAATCTCGATGGAGATGAACCGCATAGATCAACTCATCGACAATCCAGGAATCTACTACGATGATCACGCCATCGACGGTTTTGTCCAATATTGTGAGAACGAGCTCACCCTAACGGATGGTGAAGATCTACATCTATTAGATTCATTCAAGTTATGGGCCGAGCAAATCTTCGGCTGGTACTACTTCGTCGAGAGAAGTGTATATGAACCATCTCCGGATGGTCATGGCGGTCGGTATGTGACCAAGCGAACCAAGAAGAGGCTTGTTAACAAGCAGTATCTCATAGTTGCTCGAGGTGCTGCCAAATCGATGTATGCATCGGTTCTACAGAGTTTCTTCCTTAACGTGGATACTTCAACCACGCATCAAATCACAACCGCCCCCACAATGAAACAAGCAGAAGAGGTAATGTCACCGATTCGAACTTCTATAACCCGAGCTAGAGGACCGTTATTCAAGTTCCTCACCGAGGGTTCCCTCCAAAATACCACTGGATCGAAAGCGAACCGTGTTAAGTTGGCTAGTACCAAAATGGGTATTCAGAACTTCTTAACCGGTTCACTTCTCGAAGTCCGACCTATGAGTATCGATAAACTTCAAGGTCTTAAATGTAAAATTGCAACTGTTGACGAATGGCTTTCTGGTGATGTCCGAGAGGATGTTATCGGCGCTATCGAGCAGGGTGCTTCTAAAAACGATGACTACCTCATCGTAGCGATCAGTTCCGAGGGTACTGTCCGTAATGGACCTGGCGATACAATCAAAATGGAGTTGTTGGACATCCTCAAAGGGGATTACATTAACCCTCACGTTTCGATTTGGTGGTATAAACTCGACTCCATCGAGGAAGTTGCGAATCCTGATAAGTGGCGTAAGGCGAATCCTAACCTCGGATACACTGTTAAGTATGAAACTTATCAGCTTGACGTCGAAAGAGCAGAAAACGCTCCGGCTACCAAGAATGATATCCTGGCGAAACGATTCGGTATTCCTACCGAGGGTTATACATACTTCTTCACTTATGAAGAAACATTACTTCATCGCAAACAAGATTATTGGGGTCTACCGTGTTCTCTCGGTGCCGATCTTTCTCAAGGCGATGATTTCTGCGCATTCACTTTCTTATTCCCACTTTCTAATGGTGCTTTCGGTATAAAGACTCGAAACTACATAACTTCGTTAACTCTAATGAAACTGCCATCCGCTATGCGGGCTAAATATGATCAATTCATGAAAGAAGGTAGCTTGATAGTTCTCGAAGGTACTGTATTGGACATGATGCAAGTCTATGAAGATTTGGACAACCATATCGCTGAGTATGACTATGATGTCCGCTGCTTCGGGTTTGACCCGTACAACGCAAAAGAATTCGTGGAGAGATGGGAAAGAGAAAATGGACCGTTTGGTATCGAAAAAGTTATACAGGGCGCAAAGACCGAATCCGTTCCTCTGGGCGAGTTGAAGAAACTCTCAGAAGAGCGGCTTCTTTTATTTGACGAGGAACTCATGAAATTTGCCATGGGTAACTGTATTGCATTGGAGGATACGAATGGTAATAGAAAACTATTTAAGAAGCGATACGATCAGAAGATCGATGCTGTGGCAGCCATGATGGATGCTTACATCGCTTTTAAAATCAACAGAGAAGCATTTGAATAAGGAGGTCCTTAAATGGGAGATTCAATTGGTTCCAGACTTAAACATGCCTGGAACGCATTCTTAAATCGAGACCCGACGGTGTTTCGACAAGACATCGGCCAGGGTTATTACTATCGACCGGACCGTCCGAGATTAACCAGAGGCAATGAGCGATCTATTGTCACAGCTATTTATAATCGAATCGCAATGGATGTCGCTTCGCTAGATTTCCGTCATGTTCGTCTTGACAAAAACGGAAGATTTCTAGAGGAAGTCGACTCCGGCTTAAACGAGTGCTTGTCGCTCGAAGCAAATATCGACCAAACTGGACGTGCTCTTATTCAGGATTACGTCATGTCGCTGTTCGATGAGGGCGTTACCGCAATCGTTCCGGTGGAAACATCGAAAGATCCCACCAATACCGGATCGTATGATATTCATTCATTACGAGTAGGTAAGATTAACGAATGGTACCCTGCCCACGTAAAGGTTAATCTGTATGACGAACGAAAAGGGAAGAAAGAGGATCTCATCTTGCCTAAAAGTTCGGTTGCAATTATAGAAAACCCCTTATATTCAATCATGAACGAACCTAACTCAACGTTGCAGCGTCTTATCAGGAAGCTAAACCTTCTGGACGCCATCGATGAGCAAAGCGGTTCTGGAAAACTGGATTTGATTATCCAGCTACCTTACATTATTAAAACTGAAGCTAGGCGCAAGCAAGCGGAAGATAGAAGAAAAGATATAGAGATGCAATTGGCTGGGTCCAAATATGGTATCGCCTATACGGATGGTACCGAACGGATCACCCAGTTGAATCGTCCTGTCGAAAACAATTTATTAAAGCAGATCGAATACTTGACGAGTATGCTATTTGGCCAGTTATGTATGGATCAGACTATTTTAAATGGCACGGCAGACGAGAAAACAATGCTTAACTATACCAATGGTATTCTTGAACCGATTGCCTCAGCATTTGTATTAGAGTGCCGGCGAAAGTTCTTAACAAAAACTGCACGGTCGCAGATGCAGTCGATCATGTACTTCCGTGATCCGTTTAAGCTTGTCCCGATGAAGGATATGGCTGAAATTGCTGATAAGTTTACTAGAAATGAGATTCTGTCGTCGAATGAGGTCAGACAGGGCATGGGTATTAAGCCGTCCGATGATCCGAAGGCCGACCAGCTCATCAATAGTAATATTAGTCAGCCGAATGACGGACAAGATCCGGCTACTAAACCGACCGAACCAAATAATGAAGGAGGAGAAAATCAAAATGGAGAAGTATGATTTCAGTGGCTGGGCCACTAGAAATGATCTGAAGTGCTCCGATGGTCGAACCATTCGAAAAGACGCGTTCAAGCATTGCGATGGTAAGACCGTTCCGCTGGTATGGAACCATAAGCACACCGATCCTGAAGACGTTCTTGGGCATGCGCTGCTTGAGAATCGCGATGAAGGCGTGTATGCGTATTGTTCTTTCAACGGGACCGAATCGGGCGTTCTCGCTAAAGAGCTCGTGAAGCACGGCGATGTTAAGTCGCTTTCGATTTACGCTAATCAGCTCAGACAGCAGAGTGGTGACGTCCTTCATGGCGAAATTCGCGAGGTCAGCCTGGTTCTAGCCGGCGCAAATCCCGGTGCATATATCGACTCTATGTTTATGCATAGCGATGGATCGGCATATGAATCGGAAGAAGAAGGTATTCTCTACACTGGCGAAGCTATTGACATTGCGCATTCCGATAATGAAGATCCAGAGGAAGAGATTATCGAGGACAACACCGCAGAGGAGAACGCCGATATTGAGACTGAAACTGATGAAAATATCGAGCATTCGGAGAAAAATGACGATCAGGAACCCGCATCCGATGATGAGTCCGACAATGAGACTCTGCAAGATGTAGTGGACTCTATGAACGAAAAGCAGCAGGGCGTTATGTATGCTCTTATTGCTAAGGCGAGAGCCGAAAAAAATGAAACTGAAAACGAAGAATCTAAAGGAGGAAACGAAACTATGAAGCACAATGTATTTGATCAGGAAGAGACTGCAAAGGGCACTGTTCTTAGCCATGCTGACCAGGAGGCCATCATTGCTATGGCCAAGCAGTCCAATGTCGGTAGTCTGAAGCAGGCTATCAAGATTTACGCCGCAGAGCATGACATGCTCCAGCATTCCGAGGATGGCGTCGGTGTGTTTGAGGATTACGGCGTACTGTTCCCCGAGCTTGAGCTGCTCAAGAAGGGCGAGCCCGAGACCATTTATAAGAATGATATGGGCTGGATTAAGCCTGCTCTGGCTAAGATCCACAAGAGTCCTTTCAGCCGTATCCGCACTCGTATGGCGGACGCTCGTGTTGCCGAGCTGAAGGCTAAGGGTTACCAGAAGAAGGGTGACGAGAAGACCATCATGGGCCAGATCTCGATGGTCACTCGTGAGACCACTCCTCAGACCATTTACATCAAGGATGCTCTGCATCGTGACGATATCATCGATATCACCGATTTCAGCATTGTTGATTATCAGTGGAAGATGATGAGAAGCGCCCTCGACGAGACCATGATCCTTGCCGCTATGGTTGGTGATGGTCGTGAGATTGGCACTCCCGATAAGATCAGCGAGGAGCATATCCGTCCTATCTGGAAGGATGACGAGGAGTATACTCTCCACTACGATGTTGATATCGCTAAGGCCAAGGAAGAGCTTCAGGGCACCGATACCGGCGCTCACTTCGGCGAGAACTACATCTATGCGGAGGCTGTTATCACCGCTGCTCTGTACTCCCGTGAGAAGTTTAAGGGTACTGGCACCCCCGACTTCTACTGCACTCCTCATCTCGTGAATGTGATGCTGCTCGCTCGTGACCTTAACGGCCGCCGCATTTACGATTCCAAGTCCGATCTCGCCAAGGCTCTTAACTGTAACTCCATCGTTGAGGTTGAGCAGTTCGAGGATCTTGTCAGAACCACCAAGGATGGTAGCAAGAAGAAGCTTCTCGGTCTGTTTGTTAACCTGAACGACTATACCTTCGGTTCGACTCGTGGCGGCGAGATCACCAAGTTCGAGGACTTCGATATGGACTTCAACCTTCAGAAGTTTATGCTCGAGACTCGTCTGTCCGGCTCGCTCTACAAGCTTAAGTCCGCTATTGCTCTCGAGGAGCCTGTCGAGGCTTAATTGTAAGCGCTTACAATTCAAAATGGAGTGAAATGATATGGCAAAATTTTATGGACCGGTAGGCTATGCTGAGACGGTCGAGACTAGCCCAGGAGTATGGACCGAGCAGATTACTGTTCGCAACTATTCCGGAGAACTTGTCCGAAATACCAGTAGGTGGTCTACATCTTCTGATAGTACAAATGACGATCTGAATATTAACAATCAGGTCAGCATAGTCGCCGATCCATTTGCCTATCAGAAGTTTCACCAGATGAAGTATATCGAGTATCTGGGCGTTAAATGGAAGATTACAAGTGTCGAAGTTCAACGCCCTAGACTTATCCTGACTATAGGGGGTGTGTATAATGGCCAGCAGACTTGAACTGCATGAGGAGTTTTGTACAATCCTCGGAACTAGAAATGCGTACTACAACCCTCCGGAGTCAGTAAAGATGAACTACCCGGCTATTCGGTATGCTCCAGGCAGGCCCGACCTTAAACGGGCAAACAATGGTATTTACCAAAACACAAAATGTTACGAGGTCATCGTGATTGACCCAAATCCGGATAGCTCTATTCCCGATCGATTGCTTGCTAGATTCATGCATTGTAGCTGGGATCGAGAGTATAAAGCGGATAATCTTAATCACACTGTATTAACTATTTATTATTAAAGGAGGAAAACCATATGTCTACTACTTTTGCACTTAAATGGGACCAGACTGGCGAAAAGTTTTATGAGACCGGTACTGACCGCGGCGTTGTGTATCCCCAGGTTAGTAATTCTGAGAGCCCCTATCCGAAGGGCGCTGCTTGGAACGGCCTGATCGGCGTTACTAAGAGTCCTTCTGGCGCCGAGGCTACCCCTCTGTGGGCTAACAACCGCAAGTACGCCAACCTGATTTCTGCCGAGGAATTCGGCGGTACGATCGAGGCGTATACGTATCCCGATGAGTTTGCTGCTTGTAATGGCGAGAAGGAAATTGCCGTTGGTGTTCGTGTTGGCCAGCAGAAGCGCACTCCCTTCGGTTTCAGCTACAGAACCATGATCGGTAACGATACCGAGGGCACCAAGCTCGGTTACAAGATCACTCTCGTCTATGGCGCCACCGCGTCTCCTTCGGAGGAGGCTGATACCACGGTCAATGACAGTCCCGAGGCGAAGACCATGTCGTGGGAGTTTACCACTACTCCTATCGATGTTCCCGGCTGCGATCCTTCGGCGACCATCACCATCGATTCGCGTACTGTCGATCCTGATAAGCTTGCCGCTTTCGAACTTATCCTGTACGGTTCCGGCGAAACCGATGCTCGCCTGCCTCTCCCCGAAGAGGTCATCACTATGCTCGGCGTCGCTTCCTAATCTAGCATAAACCCTATAACCAACTAAATTCGTTGGGGGAGTCGTACTCAGTCAGGCTGGCGACTCCTCTTTTTTTATTTTTGAAAGGAGATTTAAATTTATGATTAAGGAAACTATTACTTACACTGACTACAATGGTACGGAGAGAACTGAGGATTTCTACTTTCACCTGACCCAGCACGAGATCACCAAGATGGAGCTCGGCGTTAAGGGCGGTCTTGCTGAGCTTATTCAGCGTATTGTTGCGGCCCAGGACACCCCCGCTATTATCGAGGTGTTCGAGGATCTTATTAAGAAGTCCTACGGTGTTAAGACTCCCGACGGTAGAGGGTTCGTGAAGAGATCCGAGGATCTCGAGTCGTTTATGGCTACTGAGGCGTATTCCATCCTCTTCATGAAGCTGGCTACTGATGATAAGGCCGCTGCTCGATTCATCAACGGTGTTGTTCCTGCGAATATGTCCAAGCAGGCGGCTACCGTTCTTCCTCCGGCCAATAACTAAAAATATAGATTAGGAGATGTGAGAGATGCTCTCCGTAACAATACCTGCTATAGAATTATGGGACGAACGGACCGAGCAATTCATTACTCGAAAAGAGCAGACGTTGCAATTAGAGCATTCTCTCGTCTCTCTTCGTAAGTGGGAGTCAAAATGGTGTAAACCATTCCTCTCTAGCGATCAAAAAACTTTAGAGGAGACGATCGACTACATCAAATGTATGACCCTCACACAAAACGTAAGTCCCGAAACTTACAATTTTCTTACTAACGAAAACATCACGGAGATAAACGACTACATTGCTGCGCCAATGACCGCGACAACCTTTTCGGGGAACGAACAGAAAAAAGCCGGTCGCGAAGTCATTACAGCAGAGCTCGTCTATTACTGGATGATCGCATTACAAATTCCATTCGAGTGTCAGAAATGGCATTTGAATAGCTTACTTACTCTGATCCGAGTTTGTAACATCAAAAATCAACCTTCGAAGAAGAGAAGTAAGCGCGACACAGCGAGTCGCTACGCTCAAATGAACGCGGCTCGACGTCAACAACTTAATTCAAAGGGGTGATTATATGATTACTATCGATGTATTCTTGGTTGGTCTGATGGCGGTATCGGTTCTCACCGGTCTTGTCACCCAGGCGGTTAAGAAGATCATGGACGAGCGTAATGCTCAGTACAGAGCAAACACTATCGCCGGTATTGTGGCAGCGATTCTATCCGCATGTCTCGGTATCGGGTATGTTCTTCTGGCGGGAATTACCTTTACGGCTCAGATCGTCGTATGTATCGTGGCGCTGATCTTTATGGGTTGGCTTTGCGCCATGGTGGGATATGACAAGGTTGTAGAAACTATCAAAAACTACATCAAGAAAGGCTGATACTCATGAGTAATAGTTCTTTGGTAAGTTATACAAAAATTAGCCCCAATAGGACTAGTCCAAGAAATCACAAAATCGACACTATTAGCGTTCACTGTGCTGTAGGGCAATTTACTGCCAAGCAGCTTCTGAATCTAAGCAATTTCGTTAAGTATAATGCGAAGACTGGCTCCAGTTGTAATTATGCGATAGGCCACGATGGGTCTATAGGACTTGGCGTTGAGGAGAAAGACCGTTCCTGGTGTACCTCAAGTCGCTCTAATGATAACCGAGCCATTACTATCGAGGTCGCGTCAGACACAAAGCATCCTTATAAGGTAACTGACGCCGCCTATGATGCTTTAATCAAACTGCTTGTTGATATTTGTAAGCGTAATAACATCAAAGAACTAAAATGGAAGGCTGATAAATCTTTGATCGGTCAAGTGGATAAGCAAAACATGACTGTTCATAGATGGTTCGCCAACAAAGCGTGTCCGGGTGAGTATTTATACGAGCGACATGGACAAATCGCCAAAGAAGTAAACGCCCTTCTCAAGGGTGTAAAACCGAAGTTTGAACCGTACCAGGTCGAGGTTAAAATCTCAAACCTTAACATACGTAAGGGGCCTGGCACAAACTATGCCTGCACCGGGAAATATACCGGTCGAGGAACATTCACAATCGTTGAGGAATCCAAAGGTAAGGGTTCCGACAGCGGTTGGGGAAAATTAAAGAGCGGAGCCGGTTGGATCTCGCTCGATTTTACTACGAAAAAATAAGGAGGACCACGAATGGTAAGTTTCAGACAAAAGGGCGACTTTTCGAAATCCATGAGTTTTCTTGGAAAACTTAAAAAGGGCATCCAGCTTAGCGATCTCGATAAGTATGGTCACAAAGGCGTAGCTGCTCTAGCGTCTGCAACCCCTGTTAATACGGGTAAAACGGCAAGTTCGTGGTATTACGAGATTACTAACTCAAATGGGTCGGTATCTATCTCGTTTCATAACTCAAATATTCAAAATGGTATTCCGATAGCCATAATTTTACAGTACGGGCACGGAACCAGAAACGGCGGCTGGGTAGAGGGTCGAGATTACATCAATCCTGCTATCCAGCCTATTTTTGATGAAATCGCAATTAATGCATGGCGGGAGGTGACTAAAACATGAGTACAACTATCGATCAGAAAGTAGTTGAAATGCGATTTGATAATCGACAATTCGAGTCCAACGTTTCGACTACTATGTCTACTCTTGACAAGCTTAAACATAGTCTTAAATTTACTGGTGCGACTAAGGGTTTGGAAGAACTTGATGCGGCCAGTAAGAAGGTTGATTTCAGCGAGATTGAAAACACTGCGGCGCATGCTGGATTCAGCATAAGAGATATATGGATGAAGGTCGCCAGTGAGTTCGAGTATAAAGTCGCTAACAGAATCATAGATGCTGCCGGTCGTATGGCTAAAGCATTAACAATCGATCCGGTAAAGACTGGTTTCCAAGAATACGAAACTCAGATCAATGCTATTCAGACAATTCTTGCTAACACGGAAAGTAAAGGTACGACTCTTGCAGATGTTAATGGAGCCTTGGATGAGTTAAACCAATACGCGGATAAGACCATTTATAACTTTACGGAAATGACCCGTAATATCGGTACATTCACTGCTGCTGGTACAGATCTGGATACTTCGGTCAAAGCCATTAAGGGTATTGCAAATCTGGCGGCAGTATCGGGCTCAAATTCTCAGCAGGCTTCCACGGCAATGTATCAACTTTCCCAGGCTATGGCTTCCGGTACAGTCAAACTTATGGACTGGAACTCGGTGGTCAATGCTGGTATGGGCGGTCAGGTATTCCAGGATGCTTTAAAGGATACGGCTCGAGTTCATGGTGTCGCTATCGACGATATTATAAAGAAGAACGGCTCGTTCCGTGACTCCTTACAAGAGGGTTGGTTAAGTACTGAGATTCTTACTGACACTTTATCGAAGTTTACGATGGCTGCCGAGGAAGGTAGCGAGGAATGGAACACTTATAAGAAATCCCTTATGGATCAGGGCTACACCGAAGAGCAAGCCAAGAATATCCTCAAAATGGCGAACACCGCCAATGATGCTGCTACGAAGGTAAAGACCTTCACTCAGTTATGGGAGACTCTTAAAGAGGCCGCTCAGTCGGGTTGGACTCAGACTTGGGAAATCCTGGTAGGTGACTTCGAGGAATCGAAAGAACTTCTCTCTTCGATCTCCGATACTGTCGGCAATTTCATAAATAAGATGTCCGAAGCTCGTAACACGTTGCTTGAGGATTGGAAAGTCATGGGCGGTCGAGACGATCTCATCGAGTCGTTCAAAAATATTTTCGATGGATTGCTCGGTATTATCGCCCCGATTAAAGAGGCATTCACAGATATGTTCCCGCCGATTACGGCAACGCATCTGGTGGAATTTACTTCTAAATTAAAAGAACTTACATCGAATCTCAAGCTTACCGACGTGGGCTTCGATGCTATCAAACGTACTTTCAAGGGTGTATTTGCTCTTGTTAAAATTGGCGTAAAACTTTTATCAGCGGCTTTTAAAATTGCTAAACCCTTAGTCAAGTTTGCGTTCGAAATCGTAAGCGCATTGCTTAAGATGACGGCAGTGATTGGCGACTGGGTAGTTGGTTTGGATGAAGGCCTTGAGCGTACAGACGCGCTGTCTCTGGCCGCATCCGGCATTGTTAAAGTGCTTGAAGCGCTGATCGGAGTCGTTAAGAAAATCGCTAGATTTGTTAAAGACGCGTTTGTCATTGGACCTCTTAAAGCGTTTACTGCTTTTATCGACGGATTCAAGACAAAATTCGAAGAGACTGGCCGCAATGTGAACGATCTTGGTGAAACCATTGCATTTGCCTTCAAATCTGCTGGCGCGGCTGTCGAAAACTGTGCTTTGGTGAAATTCTTCAAGGCTTTATGGAACATTGTCTCCGCTTTAGCGAAGCTTATCGGAAAAGTTATTGGAACGCTTGTCGGTGGGCTGGTCGATAGATTAGCGAACGCCGATTTCGAAGGTATCATGGCGTTCCTTAGTACTCTTTCGCTAGGCGCTATCGCTGCTGGGATAATCAAGTTCGTTAAGAACATTAAGAGTGTTGTGAGCACTTTTACAGATTTTAAAGAGGCCGGTCTCGGGTTCGTAAAGAGCATTACCGGAGTCTTGGATCAGGTTCGAGACGCTATTGCTACTTGGCAGACCAGTATCAAAGCCGAGGCGATAATGAAAATCGCAAAAGCCGTGGCATTGCTTGTCGCAGCCATTGTGGTATTAACCTTTGTTGATCCAGACAAGTTATCGAACGCTGTAAGCGCTCTTGCTCTGGTGTTTGGAGAACTGTTGATCGGGCTCAACTTGTTGACGAAGATGCAAAACCCGATCACTGGTGTTACAAAGACTAGTGGAATGATGCTGGCAATGAGCATCTCGGTGTTATTACTGGCATCCGCATTGAAGAAAATTGCAGACCTTAACCCCGAGCAAATAACCGTAGGTCTCCTTGCTGTGGCGGCTTTGATGACCGTCCTTACATTCACTGCAAAGAAATTGTCTACAGGTGCCGACCAGAAAGCGATAAAAGGCATTTTACAAATGGTGCTGTTCGCAGCCGCGATTAAGATCCTTGCCGGTGTATGTAAAGACCTGTCCACTCTCAGCTTACCAGAACTTGCGAAGGGCGTTGGCGGAGTAACCGTGATGGTTATCGCTCTCGCCGCAGCCGCAAGAATCATGGGCGGTGAAACAAAAGGCGCGGTCAAAGGTAGTGTCCAAATGATCACAATGGCTACACTCCTGGTCGCAATAGGTTTTATACTCGTCAAGCTAGGCGCGATGAGCTGGGGGTCTATCATCAGGGGGCTTGCTGGGATCGCGGGCGTAATGGTTATTATGCTCACTGCCTTGGACGTCATGTCTAAAATTGGTAGTAAAACAAAGACGGGTATCCAGGGATCGGCCCAATTAATAAAGATGTCGATCGCGTTACTCATCGTTGGCGAAGCCTTGAAACAAGTCGGTTCGATGGGTTGGGGCGCCATCGGCAGAGGGCTTGTTGGTATACTGGGCGTAATGACTATTCTTGTCGGCGCCCTAACCATAATGTCCTTGCTTAATAATAGTTCGGCAAAGATGGGTATCTCTGGACCTACACAACTCCTCAAAATGGCAGCAACGTTAATTCTTATCGGAATCGCTTTGAAACAAGTCGGTTCTCTGAGTTGGGAATCTATCGCTAAAGGTCTGACCGGTCTTACGGCAGCCCTTATAGTAATGGTTGGCGCAATCGCCATCATGTCCGCTCTTAAAGGAAGTGTTGCGGGTGGAGCCGGAGCTATTGCGCTTATGGCATTGGCTCTCGGACTCCTTACGCCAATTCTTATCGCTTTGGGAGCTATGAGTTGGGAATCTATAGCCAAAGGCTTGGTTACTATTGCGGGAGCATTCCTTGTAATCGGGGCTGCTGCATTAATACTTAGTCCTATCATAGGCATAGTTGCGGCTCTCGCCGGTGCCGTAGCACTCATTGGCGTGGGTATACTCGCTGCCGGAGTCGGATTGGTCGCCTTCGGACTCGGCCTTACCGCTGTCTCGGCCGGCCTTATCGCATTTGCTGGTGCGGTAACAGTTGCGGCTAAAGCTCTTCCGACAATAGCAACGGTTATTACCGGTGTTGTTGCTGCCATAATCGTCGGTATCTTCGATGCGATCATCTCCGCTTCCGATAAAATGGTAGAGGCAATAGGAGTGCTTATAAAGACACTCATTAGCGTTCTGGTCGACAATATTCCTGTTATAGTGGACGGATTACTCAAATTGATTGTCCAATTACTGGAAAGTCTGGCTAAATATACGCCCCAGATCGTTTCTTTGCTCGCCGATATGTTTATTGGTATCCTCACCTCGCTTGCCGAGAATATGGGTCCGCTGACTAAAGCGATAGCCGACGTTGCTAATGCGTTTGTAAAAGGGATCGTTGACGCACTCGCCAATATTGATGGCGGAAACCTGGACGAAGCTTTCTTAGCTGCTGGTAAATTGGGTCTTATCATGGCTTCTCTTGCCGCTGCGGCTATACTTGCTCCTGCGGCTTTGATTGGTATCGGTACCATCGTACCGGTTATCGCCGGACTTTCTTTGGCCTTGTCCGCTCTCGGAGCGCTTGCTCAAATTCCCGGCCTTAAGTGGATTATCGGCGAAGGTGGTGAACTCTTACAAGCTGTCGGTACTGCCATTGGCAAATTTGTCGGCGGTATAGTGGGAGGATTCATGAGCGGAGTTTCTGCTCAGTTCCCGCAGATCGCTAAAGATTTGTCGTCGTTCATGACCGAAATCCAACCCTTCATCGAGGGGGCTAAGAAGATTGATACCTCCGTTGTTGGAGGGGTCGCTAGTCTCGTTGGCGCAATGCTTCTTGTAACGGGCGCGAGCCTTGTTGAACGACTTACCTCCTGGCTTACGGGTGGAAACTCGATTTCGAAATTTGCCGAAGATCTTGTTGCTCTCGGCGAGGGCATAAAGGGTTTCTCCGATGCTGTTGCCGGGGTAAAACCAGAGGCTATTACAGCGGCTTCTAATGCAGCGAAAGCTCTTGCGGATATGACCAATGCCATTCCGAATAGCGGAGGTATTGTTAGTTGGTTCGCCGGTGACAACAGCATCACGGCATTTGCGGATGAACTTCCTAAACTTGGCGAGGGACTCAAGGGATTCTCGGATAAAATTGACGGAATAGATCCCGCGAACATTGCCGCTGCTGCTAATGCGGCCAAAGCGTTAGCTGATATGACTAATTATATTCCGAATAGCGGAGGTATTGTTAGTTGGTTCTCTGGGGACAACAGCGTTGCAAAATTTAGTCTCGAACTGATAATGCTCGGTATGGGTCTCAAAGGATTTGCCGATAAAATCTCCGGAATTAACCCAGAGAATGTTACCGCTGCTGCCAATGCCGCAAAGGCGCTGGCTGAGATGGCTAATTGTATTCCTAATAGTGGAGGAATAGCCTCTTGGTTTGCGGGCGATAACAGCGTCGCAAAATTCAGTGTGGAACTTGTGACTCTCGGTATGGGGCTCAAGAATTTCTCTGACAAAGTTGCCGGAATCAATCCTGAAAATATGACGGCTGCTTCTAATGCGGCTAAGAACCTCGCAGAAATGGTGTCGTATATTCCTAGCGAAGGCGGCATCAAGGCTTGGTTTACAGGCGACACTAGTATCGCAAAGTTTAGTCTCGAGTTGATTATGCTCGGTATGGGTCTGAAAGGTTTCTCCGATAAAATCGAAGGAATCAATCCGGAAAACATTACCGCTGCGGCAAAAGCTGCCAAGAATCTTGCTGAGATGACTAGTACTATTCCTAGTGAAGGTGGTATAAAAGCCTGGTTCACCGGTGAAAGCAGCATTTCTAAGTTTGCTAGTAAGCTTCCTAAACTCGGCGCAGGGCTCAAAGGCTTCTCCGACGAGGTAGCCGGAATCAATCCTGAGAACGTTTCCGTCGCCTCGAAAGCCGCGAAGACTCTGGCTCAGATGGCAGACGAAGCGCCTGGAGACTTAGAACCCATGATTAACTTCGGCAAGAAGCTTAAACCTTTTGGTGAGAAGTTAAAGGGGTACTTTGATCAGACAGCTAAGATTACAGCCGAGTCTATAACAGCATCGAAGAATGCGGTAGATGTCGTTAAGAATATTTCCGGAATAAATACTGGCAATATCGAAGCTGCGGCAAAGGCTATAACCAAGATTACTAAGTCGATCAAGGGTATGGTGGACATAAACGCAAAGACCACAGAGGGCTTTGCCAATGCTGTCAAAAACATTGCGAAGTTGAGTGTCGATGGTTTTATCAAGTCGTTCGATAAGCTTGACACGCAAATGAGCAAGATCGGTAAGAGCGCCGTCAATGAATTCGTAAAAGCCGTTGGCGAAAAGAAGGATTCGGTCACCAAAGCTGGCGCAAAGGTGGCGGATGCTTTTATCGATGGCATCACCGAGAACGAGAAGGCGGCGACCAATGCTGGTACAAAACTGGTAAATGCTGTTACGAGAGCTATTAACAAGTCGAGCACGTCCACGTATTCTGCGGGCGCGAATATTGCTATTGGCTTGGCGAACGGCATTAGCGCAAACGCTCCTATAGCTACGTCCAGAGCGCTTACTTTGGCAAACTCGGTAGCTACCATTATGCGTAAAGCGCTTAAGATAAACTCACCTTCAAAAGTTGGTTATGAGATCGGTGATTTCTACGGTCTTGGCTTTATCAATGCGCTCGAGGATTACTCGTCTATTGTGTACAGCACAAGCACCGACATGGCGACCTCTGCCAAAACCGGTCTTAGAGATAGCATCAACAAGATTCAGAAATTTATCGATGGCAGAATCGACTCTCAGCCGACCATTCGCCCGGTCCTCGATCTCAGCGATGTGGAATCCGGTGCGGGGCTTATCGGAAACATGCTCAATGGTTCGTCCGTTGGAGCCATGGTGAACGCCGGAACTATTAGTTCCACATTTAGTCAAAATGGAAGAGGTAATGATGACGTTATCTCTGCAATCGATAAACTTGGAAAGGAAATCGGTAAAATTAAATCCGAAACGTATCAAATCAACGGGGTTACTTACGATGATGGCAGCAATATTGCGGAAGCTATTCAGGCTATCATCAGAGCCGCGAAGATAGAAAGGAGAGTGTAAATATGGCTAAATTAGCCGATAACAAGCAGTATGTTGTAGTCGAGCAAGGCGATAATCTGTCTAGGATAGCGCAAACATATAGTTCTTATACCGGAGGCGCAAGCTATCAAACCCTCGCGTCATGGAATAATATTTCCAATCCGAATCTTATACATCCTGGCCAAAAGATTTATTTGTCTAAAAATGGTGGGACTTCGGCGGCGTCTAAAACTACAGCTACGGGTACAATGGTCACCGTAACTCAGTTCGGCATGCAATCTGATTCCACCAACACGTTGTTTATAGCGTGGACCTTTGCGAACTCCAACAAAGTGGAAAAATATAAGGTCGCATGGAGATATTACGCTAAGGGTTATAGTCAATGGCAAGAAACCGAAACGACGGACATCTACCATACTTACACTATTCCCTCAAACGTTTCGGTCACGAAAGTTGAGGCTAAAGTAATACCGGTTCTCAAAGCAAATGCCGGCATCACTGTTAAATGGTGTAGCACCAAATCGTATTATGGCGGCGTACTCCCAAATACGCCGTCTAATTTAACGGCAAAAATGGAAGGTTTGAAATTGACCGCCGAGGTCACCAATGTTGATTCCACATCGACGATGATTATATTCCAGTATGCCGAAAACGATGTTGCTGTTGGGTCCGGAACCAAGGCGACTATCAAGTTGGGGAAAGCCTCGATCGAGTGGACCAATAAGGTTAAAGCCGGAAACGTATATAAAGTTCGTTGCCGTGGATACTCGGATAGTGGATCGGGCCCCTGGTCGGATTGGTCACAGGAATTCACAACGATTCCTGGAACCCCGACCAAGTTTACCAAATGCGAACCCGCTAGTAATCAAGGCGTCGATAATATTAATCTGGAATGGCCTGAGATAAAAAGCGCCACGAGTTACGAGCTCGAGTATACCACAAATGAGACTTACTTTGACAAAACTGACAGTGAGGTAACTAAAAAGACATGCCCCCAGAATACCTGGATTATAACCGAAGGTATTGAGCGGGGTATGAAATATTACTTCCGAGTCAAAGCCGTAAACTCTATCGGCGAATCCGACTGGTCGGAAGTAGCTTCCACGATGATTGCCGACTGGCCAGCAGCTCCTACGGTGTGGTCTTCTTCCACAGTTGTCGGGTCTACAGACCCTTTAACTTTATATTGGGTTCATAATTCCGAGGATAATTCCTTGGAAACATCCGCTCATATAATCATCGCTGTTGATGGGGCGACTCAAGTCGATATAGATGTGGCTAAAAACCCCACGGAAGCTGAAAAAGGTATCGCGGGTTCCTACGAATTCAAAATGGTGAATCTTGATGGTTCGCCCTGTTATCCGAATGGTGGAACTCTGAAATGGAAGATCCAAACCGCAGGTGCTTCGAATACCTACGGCGATTGGTCTGAAGAAAGAACCGTTCAAATCTATACACAGCCCGTATTGGATCTTTCTGTAACAAATGCATCCGAAGAAATTCTCGAAAGCGACGTGTGCTATCTCGTAGAACATGTCACGGATGATCTTTATATTACTACAGCCACTGCGGTAAGTATAAAAGATGGCACTGGCTATCTGGTTGACGGTATGTATACGGTCGATGATATTCCGATTCGTCAGGGTACAACTACTGCTGGAGAGACGGTCTATTATTGGGTTGATACTAGGAGACTCACATCATTCCCTATAAAGATTAAAGCTTCGGTATCTCCCGATACTTTGAATCAGACTCCGGTCATGTATCATATTAGAGTGGTTTCGAACAGTGAGTACGAGACCATGGACGAAAAAGGTGTCGCTCAGTCTATTACCGAAGGAATGGAAGTATACTCCAAGCATTTCGATGGTTTGGGCGTCAACCCGTTAGAAGAAACTATCTCGGCGGGTGATGTACATCTTGAAGATGGAGCTACTTACACCTTAACATGTACTGTTGGTATGAGTTCTGGTCTTAATGCGGAAGCTTCTCGCGCATTCTCCGTCTTATGGGAAGATGACGGTGCGATTCCTACAGCGGACATATTTGTTGATCAGGACACGTATTCGGCAACGATTATTCCTTATTGCGGTTATGCTACTTCTGAATATCGAAAAGTATCATATTTTGGTGGTAAATACACTCAAACGAGTACGGTTATCGACGGCGCGTCAGGTTCTATCGTGAAGGACGCTCAGACGGAATCTGGCGAACAAGTGTATTATGGCGCGCTTTCTGATGGTACGACCTCGTATTATTGCGCGGTCGAAGGTTTTGTAAGAAATGATGACGTGACGTTATCTGTATATCGAAGAGAAAGTAACGGATCGTTTACCGAAATAGCCACTGATATTCCTGGTTCCGAGAATCGTTCGGTCATAGACCCTCATCCGTCCTTAGACTACGCTCGATATAGAATCGTATCCAGGTCGAACATTACCGGTGCAGTAGCATTTTATGATGCTCCTGGCGTTCCGGTCGATGTAAAATGTATAGTGCTTCAGTGGGATGAACCATGGTCGAATTTCGATACTTATGGTAGTGATGATACGCCCGTACAGCTTCCTGGCTCGGGGTCCATAATTACTCTTCCGTACAACATCGATGTGTCGTCCAAAAACGATCCCGATGTAGCGTTAGTAAAATACATCGGTCGCAAGAATCCGGTAAGTTATTACGGCACTCAAATGGGCGAGTCCCAAACATGGAATGCCGTTATCGATAAGACCGATAAAGCAACGCTGTATGCACTACGTCGTTTGCAAGCGTGGACTGGTGATGCTTATGTGCGAGAACCTTCGGGAACTGGTTACTGGGCTCACGTCAGCGTATCATTAAGCGAAAAGCATAATGATTTAACAATACCTGTAACATTTAATATTACTAGAGTGGAGGGAGGCATGTAATATGGTCGATTGGACCAAACCGATGCAACAATCTTTCGAATATTACATAGTTGATCCGGAAACTTGGCAGGATCAAAGCCTCCTTTCAACGGTAAAGAAATCGAGCATTAACCGTGATGCAGAAACAGACACTCTCGGTTCTGCCACCTTTGATATTGTTGAAAAAGTTGGCGAATGTTATGTTCGAGTATATCTTATTACAATTCAAAATGGAGTTCGAGAAAAGCATCCTTTAGGTACATTTCTGGCGCAAACACCGACATCAACGTTCGATGGTAAAACTCGTAACGTATCTATGGATGCTTATACTCCATTGATAGAGTTGAAAGAGAAGCAGCCCGATATAGGATACTACGAGCCAAAAACCGCATATCATAACGTTTTATATTCAGACGGTAAATATGAAGAAACCGAAGTAAAGATCGAGTCGCCACTGGGGTCTCCTATGAAAGAATCCAATGGTAAACCGATCCTGACGACTTCGGGCAAGCAAGTTTATAAGCAGATTAGTTCGTCGGTGGAAACTACGTATTATTGTGGTGCGAATTCCATAACAGATCGAGTTGCGCTTTTATTAACTGACAAAGTGCGTGCTCCGATTGTGAAAACGGACACCACCGCTATCCTGGAGAGTGATTTTGTCTCCGATATTAATGATACATGGTTTTCTTTTCTTCGTGATCTTCTTATCGGTGCCAATCATCAATTCGATCTAGACGAGATGGGTCGTATTCTGTTTGTTCCGTATCGAGATCTCGATGCCATGCAGCCCGTATGGACTTACAACGATGATAATAGTTCGATACTTTATCCTGAGATCACCATGGATCATGATATTTATGGAATCCCAAACGTCGTTGAGATCCGATATTACGATGGTCAGGCCAATCATGTTTACAAAGTCGTGAACGATGATCCAAACAGCCCGACGTCTACGGTGAATCGAGGAAGGCGAATCATACATCGAGTTACTGATCTGGACATTCCAGGAGCGCTCAAAAAAGACGATCCGTTGATCGAGGCATATGCAAAGCAGCTCCTCAAAGAATTGTCGACTATCGAATATACGATCACGTATACGCACGGATATTGTCCGGTTAGAGTAGGCGATTGCGTTCGTCTTAATTATTCCAGAGCTGGTATGACCAACATTAAAGCTAAAGTGGTCAGTCAGTCTATCAAATGCGAGCCTGGGTGCTCGGTTACTGAAAAAGCGATATTTACAAATAAATTATGGGGGTGATATTCTATGGCGTTGTCTAGCGATCTGATATCGCAATTCGTTAAATCCACCAAGGATACTACGACAACTAAAAAAGAGACAATAGTATATGGAACGGTTACTTCGAATCCTGATGAACCCGTAGCGGTTAAAATCGACGGCGCGGAACAATCAACCCCCGTAACAAGTACGGTAAAAGTTAATAACGGTGATAGAGTAATCGTAATGATTAAGAATCATCATGCGGTTATTACAGGTAATACGTCATCTATTGCCGCCTCCAATACGGATGTACAGGCCGCGGAAGCCGTGATAGCGAGTCGAGTTACTACCGAGCAACTTAACGCCGCCACGGCGAATCTCGATAAGGTTAAGGCTGATAAAGCGACTGTCGACGACCTATCTTCTCGAGTAGCCAAGATCGACGAAGCCGAAATTAATAAGTTAAAATCGGATGTGGCTGAGGTCATCAAACTTAAATCGGATTCGGCATATGTTAACAAATTGGACGCTCGGTATGCCAATCTTACAGAGTTTAATTCTGTATCGGGTAATGTTACCAAGCTGTCCGGTGATTACGCCGCGTTTGTACAAGCGACAACGGATAATTTCAAAGCAACAAACGCCTCTATAGAGAATCTTGGAACTACGTACGCCAATATCGATTTCTCGAATATCGGAAAAGCAGCTATGGAGTATTTCTATGCTAATTCCGGATTGATCGAGAGCGTGATTATTGGCGATGGTTCTATATCCGGCACTCTTGTAGGCGTAACTATTAAGGGCGATAGTATTGAGGGAAACACCATAGTTGCTGATAAGTTGGTTATTAAAGGTGAGGATGGCCTGTATTACAAACTCAACATCGACGCTGGCGTCACTACATCCGAAGAAGTATCCGAAGAAGATCTTCAAAATGGATTGCATGGAAGCGCTATTATAGCGAAGACCATAACTGCCGAGAAGATTAGCGTATCGGATCTGGTAGCGTTTGATGCCACTATTGGGGGATTCACAATCACTGAGGACTCTATATATTCATATATAAAGGATTCGGATGGAAATACCACCAGAGGCATATTGCTGAGCGCTGACGGACAAATGAACATCGGCGATGAATCTAATTTCATAAAATACTATAAAGATGCCGACGGCTCTTATAAACTCGCGATATCTGCCGCTAGTATCTTATATGCCCTCAATGGAAAACAGTATTCAATCGCAGATCTAGGTCAACTTGGTGAGTATATACATATTGGTGTTTATGAAGGCGAACCATGCATCGAACTCGGGGAAAGTGATAGCGATTTCAAATTACTTATCACCAATACTCGAATTATGTTCCGGGAAGGAGCTGGTGTGCCTGCATATTTCAATAATCAATCTATGCACATTAAGAAAGCCGTTGTTGAAGAAGAACTTCAGCAAGGTGGCTTTATGTGGAAAGTGCGTAGTAATGGAAATTTAGGACTTGTGTGGAAAGGAGCGATTAGTTAATGGCTACTGTTACTAAATGGACCCCGTTTGGTGTTGCGTTAGATATTACCGCTACTGCGGGTGATGTTATTAGAACCTCCGCCACCAAGTTCACCGTAAAAATTAACGCTTCGTGGGAGACTTACTATTCTGGAGCAGCAACCAAGTATGGTATGGTCGCTTCGTCTGGTGGTAGCAGCGTTACGTTAAAAACGTTCAATAACACTGCCGCTAGCAGCGGAAGCGGATCGTTTACTGGCGAGTATTCGATAAGCGGTAATGGAGCTGCCACAAAGACCATCACGGTCACGTTCCGGAACTTCAACGATGATAATGGCGATTCTGCCACAAAATCAGTAAGTTTTAGCGTAAGCGTTCCTGCATGGACGTCCTATACTATTAAGTATAATGCTAATGGCGGTACTGGCGCTCCTGGTAATCAAACCAAATGGAAGGGTCAAACCCTCACCCTTTCGAGCACTAAACCTACTCGAACTGGGTATTCGTTCTTAGGATGGTCGACGTCCTCTTCTGCTACTTCTGCTACATATTCGGCCGGTGGAAGTTATACTGCCGATTCCGCAGCGACTCTTTATGCAGTGTGGAAGGCTAATACATATACCGTCAAGTATGATGCTAATGGCGGTACTGGAGCGCCTGGTAACCAGACAAAAACATACGGAGTTGCTCTGACATTGTCGAGCGCCAAACCCACTCGAACGAATTACAATTTCAAGGGTTGGGGTAATTCGGCTTCTGCCACTACGGTGTTGTATGCTGCTGGAGCCAGCTATACGGCTAATGCAGCCATAACGCTTTATGCAGTATGGGAGCTGGCTTATCAGAAACCTAGAATCTCGAATCTATCAATTGTAAGGTGCGATTCTGCGGGTACCGCGAATGACGAAGGCACGAACGGATTGATATCCTTCAATTGGGAGTGCGATAAAACAGTTTCTTCCATCACTATTAAATGGAAACTACCGTCGGCTTCTTCCTGGTCTAGTACTACGGTTTCTGTATCGGGTACTAGCGGTACAGTCGATCATGTTGTCGGTTCCGATTCGTTAAGTCCCGAGTCCTCGTATGATATTCACATTACAGTCGCTGATGCTAACGGCAGTTCGTACGTAATCGGTACTTTAACAAGCATGGTGTTAGCGTTCGATGCTCTTCCTGGCGGTAAAGGCGTGGCGTTCGGTAAAACGGCCGAACTGGAAAACACCGCCGAATTTGCTTTCGAACTAAAGGTTCATCACGGTGAGATCCCTAAAGACGCAATGGTTATCGGCAGCTCCGATGATCTGGATGATTACACCAAGCCCGGTTTTTACACATTTAGTTCCACTTCATACTCAACGATTGCTAATATGCCTATTGGGGGTTCGGGTTCAGGAAGTGTCCAGGTTATTCGAGAAGGCGATGTTAATCAGGTTCGACAGGTTGTCACTCGTTGTTCGGACGTAGACCGAGAGATTTGGGAACGACTTTATTATTCGAATACCTGGCACGATTGGCGATGTATTTATAAAGGTGGTACTGGCCGAGTATTGTGGGCTGGTGGCATATATATGTCAGGCGGCCAGATGGTTCAACTCCAGGAGAAGATTAGTGATCAGCCCAATGGAATAGTTCTCGTGTTCTCTAGTTATTCATCGTCTGCTGCTCAGAACGATCACTTTAATCATTTCTTTGTGCATAAAGTGTTTGTGAATGCGATGCCTGGCTGCGGTAGTTCGTTTATGATGACCACTGATGCTAGCTTCTCTGTTATGGCTGCAAAATACTTGTATATTAGTGATGATACGATTACGGGTCATGCCAATAACGTTTCGTCTGGTACCGGCTCGAGTATTACGTACAAAAATAACGGTTTCGTACTTAGATATGTTATCGGAGTATAATAAAAACAAGGGAAGGATTAATATGACTACAATAGTTGCGATTGTGTCCAGCGTGGTTTCTGCGATGCTGGTCTTCCTTTTACAGTCTTATATTAGAGAAAATAGAAGTCTGAAGAAAGATAAAGAAGATGCTCGATCCAGACACGATACCGCAATGAAAAACGGTATGGTCTGCGTATTACGAAAACACTTGATGGATGAACATGAGACATGGATGGCGAAAGGCTATATTACGTCTCACGCTCTCGAAAATGGCTTAGCTATGTATAGAGCGTATAAAGATCTTGGCGGAAACGGCATGATCGATCACATGGAAGACGAGATTCAAGATCTTCCTATTAGAGATTAAGCGCAAGAGGGTCTATTACAGGCCCTCTTCTTTTTATCCGTGAGATAGACAAGGCCTATTATGAGAGGTAAAACCAAAACTCGAAAGGATGATTAACAATGAAAGAGATTGTGAGATTGATTATTAACAATTCTTGGGAAGTTGCTAGAATTCTAAGGGAAGTTGGGGTTATCGTAGAGAAAATTATGGAAGTGAAAAGAGGGCGCTAAGCCCTTTTCTTTTTGGTTTTTCGCGAGATTTACATGCCCTATTATGAGAGGGAAGACAAATAATGAAAGGATGATTTATCATGTTACCAGTATTTGTTGTGAAAGTTGTAGAAATTGCCGTGGGTTATGCCGTGGGAGTTAAAGCAAGTGACGCAGTAGATAAAGGAGTTGAAGTCATCAAGAAAGTTGTCGAAGCTAAGAAGAAAGCTGGGGCTCAGAAATGAGTCTCTTCTTTTTGCTTTTTCGTGACGAATACATACCCTATTATGAGAGGAAGAATAGATACCGAAAGGGTGAAAAATCATGGATGAATTAAAACTAAGCTTGTCCACAAAATTTATGAAAGGTATGCTTGCCAAGTTATTGTCTAAAATGATCAAAAAGAAATATGGATACAAAGTAAATATTCATATCGAAGAGATCAAATTGGAAGTTATTGACGGTCAGGCAAAACTTCATGCGAATGTGGATGCGGAACTTAATAGTGACGAATTCAAAGAGATCATGAAATCTATTTGTACCGATTGAGCCTAACAAAGGCTCTTCTTTTTTGCATACGTGAACTATACACGGCCTATTATGAGAGGAGGAGAAAAGCGAACATAGGAACGATAAATTGTAAGACATGAACGTCTATGCGCCGCGAGGCGAGGGAACGCATTTCATGCCCTTTTCTTTTTATTCGTGAGTAATACATGCCCTATTATGAGAGGAAGACTATAAAATATTGAAAGGAAGATGCAAAATGTTATTCGAGAAAAAATTCGAAGTTGTAGAAATCCGTGAAAGTGGTGCTACTATTACACACTACTTAAAGGGACGTAAGCATGACGTGAATAAAGATATCGAAATGTTTAAGCAATCTGCCAAACGATATGAAATCGTCGGTAAAAACGGAATGATCGTGTGGAAGTAATTCACACGGTCTTTTCTTTTTTGCTTAATAAAAAGAGGAGCCTTCTACAGCCCCTCTTCTTTTTACCTATTTATTTTCTTTTCGTATTCTTTCTAGCATCTTGTAAAAATCGGTCTCTGTTATATAATCTTTAATGAACATCTCCAATAATCTTTTCTCTTTAGTCTTGGATGTCTTGTCGCTCAAGGGTTTCACCACCTTTCAAAAAATACGGTGTAACAGGACTATCTCAGTTGGTGACGTCTAGTTCCACCGTGATATTACGTAAAAAATAAAACTCCCGTAACCTGTTTCCCATCAAGTTTTATCTCCTTAATGAGATCCTGCCAGAATTCCTGTTTTTCCTCTGATTCCAAACCAGCATACATAGTTCGGAAGTCTGTCTTGAGTAATTCCTTTAAATGATCCACTTTTCTCGGTCGGGATATTTCAAGTTCTTTCTCCGCCTTTGAGATGGCGATTTTAATCTCGGCGTCTTCCTTGAAGTATTCTTCATCGGTCTTATTTCCAGCCATATACATTATATTCAAACGCCTTAATTGTTCTTTTAAATTCTTTATTATTCGTTCGGCGCCTGATTTATTTTTCGGTGACTTAGCCTCGATTTCCACCTCAGCGATCGTATTCCTCATGAACTCATCGAGACGAGCCAATAATTGTTTTTCTGTTTTTATTTCAGTAACGGCTTTATGGTTGCTACAGCCTCGTCCTCGATACGCGCATCGATAAGATTTATTTACTCGTCCGTACCGTCTGTCGCAATCTCCGCACAATTTATGGCCACATTCAGGGCATCTCATCAAACCTCTGAAATAATATGGTACGCCCGTCGGAGTTCCTTTTATAGTATCTCTTTCTTGAAACTTAAGAAATTGCTCAGGCGTTACGTATGCAGGACAAAAATCTTGTACCCCTCGATGTATTCCGCAATAGAAGTCACTTTGCGTCATTCGCTTCCATGATTTCCAATCTTTGCTTACGCCATAGGCATTTACCATGTGGCGGATTGCCTTGTTCAAGTTATTCGACTTGATCAAAATGTCCCAAAATTCTTGAACTGCTTGTTGCGTGTCCGGGTCCTTCACGAGTCGCATTTTGCCATCCTTATCAACTTCTTTTTTATATCCGAACGGAGTTGCTCTGCCACCGAAGCACGCTTCTTTATTTTTTCGTTTGTGGTCCAAGACTACCTTAATACGTTCGGCTGTACGGTCACGCTCATTCTGGGCGACGGCCAGGAAGATAGTAATGGCCATTTGTCCATTTGCCGTAGTAGTATCATAGTTTTCTTGAATAGTTTTCCATTCTACCTTATTGTTATCTAAGACGTCCTGCACTTTAAAGTATTCCTTAACCGAACGGAACCACCTATCAAGTTTAGTAAATAGGATCATGTCGATCTTCCCAGCTTCGACATCATCTAGTAATCTTTTTAGTGCGGGACGTTTTAATGGTGGTTTTGCACCTGATATTCCCTCATCAAGATATACGTCCACGATCTTTAAACTATTTTCCTCGCAATATTCTTTCAAAGCGTCTACCTGAGCTTCGATGGAGAAGCCACGAAGGGCCTGCTCCTCGGTACTAACACGTCCGTATAAACCAACTCTACGAATTCTACTCATGATGTCTGATTCCTCCATTTTTACCAATCATTACCCGTTGTTTTTTAATTTTGTTATTTTTATAATGTTTTCAGAACATTTGTTCCAATTATTTGAAACCTTGCCCCGGTTGAAAGGAGCGTACTTACCCGTATGAAAGAAGAATTATTAGCATTACTAGAGACTTTAGACGAGGACGAAATCGAGTATTTATACGAATTCGTCAAGAAACTTTTTACTTTTTAAGACTGCGTATTAAATCTCTAACCATTCTTTGATTCTCCTCGCTCAATAGATAATAATCTTTTATAGTATCCATCAACTCTAAATCCGTAATTATCCTGACGTGAAGATCAGCAGCGCCTCTTGGCGACTCGGTGAATATGAGTTCCGATGGTCGCATATTTAAAGCCTTTGCGATCTTTTGCAAAGTGCTTCTTTTTATATTTACGACTCTCCCATTCTCGTACTTCGCAATAGCAGACTTCTGAACGCCCACAATGTCACCTAACTCCTGCTGAGTTAACCCCCTTTCTAATCTAGCTTTCTTTATTTTTTGGCCTATTTCCATCCTGTACCTCCTTTCGAGTGTCTTTATTATAAACTCAAATGTCTAAAAAATCAATTTTAGTGTTGACAAAGCTATTCTAGAATAGTAAATTAAAAGTGTCTTAATTAGACACCGGGCGAGGAGAGATGAGAATGAAAGCTAGAATAGAAGAGGTGCTTAGTAGAATCCTAAGCGAGAAGTATGATGCAAAAATCAAAATTACATTCAAGGAGCATGAGCATGAGCAAAGACGAGATAATCACGGAGCTAGTAGAGTTGATCCTGATGCAAGAAAAAGAAATCAAAAAGTTAAAAAACAAAGTTCAACAAATTAAACAGTACATAGAAGTATACGAAGATTACATCAAGGGAGAATGATATTATGGCTACGATGATACGACCTGAGTTATCTATAAAAAATAAGTACCGACTCGACAAGCATCGTCACTATGAATTGAAACATTTTTGTTTGCAGTATCCAGAATGGAAGCGAGCATATGCCGAATTTAGTGATGTAAGCATGCCGCTTTCTACTATAGAAAGAGTATCGACTAGTAATCTCCCAGGAGATCCAACTGCGAAACGAGCGATGATGAAAACTCACTACGCCGAAAAGATGCGAATAATCGAGGAAGCTGCCAGGGAAACCGATAGATATTTGCATGAGTATATACTCAAAGCTGTAACCGAGAATCTATCATATACGCATTTGAAATCCAAGATGGATATTCCATGCGGTAAGGATATGTACTACGACAGATATAGAAAATTCTTTTGGCTCCTTAGCGAGCTAAGAGGTTAATAATATTAATAGGAGGAATTTAGAATGAAACAAGGATTATTATTAGGCGGATTGATTTTGGGACTGGGTACAGCTACGTATGTAGCATACCTCAAAATGGTTAAGAGAAAAGATGAAATCGGAGAGATAGAGGAGGCTTAATAGCTTCCTCTTTTTATATACGTGAAAAATACATTCATTATTATAGGAGACTACATAAAATTATTTTAAACAAGAAAGGAATTAACACTATGGAAATGTTCAGCATTATTCTTACGATCTTTGGAGTCTTAATCATGGGACTTATTGCCGTGGCTATCACCGCCGCAATATTCTTCTTGATTAAGTGGGGGATGGTATTGATCCTTGCTGGGACAACGACATCTGTCGTTAAGACTATCACTGGGAAAACTAAGAGAAGAAAGTCTACTAAAAAGTAAGGGGCGGGGCCTAACAAGCCCCTCCTTTTATTTTTACTTCGTGAGAAAAACATATTCCTTTATAGGAACCAAAAAAAAATAATTTTTGAAAGGAGATTCAAAATGGTTAGAGAGATTCTTAAATGGAGCGATGCTAAGACGAAGAAAATCATCGAAGAAGATGAGAAGGCGGGTTTCGCCAAGACATGTGGCCTTGGTGCACTCGAAGGTTTTATCGACGGATGCGCTATCGTCGGAGCGGTAGGCTTCGTATTGACTCTTGTTGATCGTTTTATTCCGAACAAGAAGTAATTCGAGGTAACCAAAAGAAAGGGAATCTTTAACAGGTTCTCTTTCTTTTTAATCTAGGTTAAATTTTCGTCTAATCTAGATTAAAATCCGGACGCAGGTGACGAGAATCAATGTTATTTTTGTAATGTGAAAAATTCCCCGGTTGGGATTTTCCAAAAAACTTTTTGAAAAGGAGGAGTATCGTGACACTTGGAAACATTATTTTTAATGCCGTGGGGATAGTCGAAGGTGTGGGTCTTACGCTAATGTTCGGACGAGCATTCCGCAAAGAATCAGGCACGCTGCGCATCGATCATTCCAATCCCGAAAAGGACGTTTATCGTTTCGAAATAGATGATCTTGATAAATTGTCTACCAAGAAACATATCGTCCTTAAAGTCGATAATACGGCCGACCTTTCGTGAGATTAACAGCAACTATTATGAAAGGTATTAAAAATATTTCAAAGGGAGGAAAAACCAATGAATACCGAAATCAAGAGAACACTGGATGATGAAATTCTGGACGAACTTAAACGTCTGGGGGACATCGATGTTGGCACCGATGAGTACAAAACGACGGCGGAAGGCCTCGTCAAACTTATGGACAGAGCTATTGAAATCGACAAGCTCGAAGCCGAACGTGTGGAGAAGGAGAAGGCTCGTAATCTCGAACAGGAGATGAAGAACAAACAGTTGACCGAACAGATTAAGGCGAGAGAAATCGACACCGAGATCAAGCGTAAGCAACTGGATGAACAGAAACTCAATCGAGAGAGCGATACGTTCTACAAGAACACACAATTGGCGGAAGAACGCAAGAGTCGATTCATTAGTAACTGTATCACAGTTGGCGGGATCATCCTGAATGTCGGATTGACGATTTGGGGAACTCGGAAGACCCTCAAGTTTGAGGAAACCGGAACCATCACCACGACTGCTGGTCGAAATTTCATGAGTAAACTTTTCAAGAGATAAGTTTAATACTGAAACAAAGTGAAGGACTGTGGAAACACGGTCTTTCATTTTTTATGGAGAGGTCTATGCGATATCACTATGAGAAACCGACTTTATATTTTTCCATGTACGGGTTGATACTCGAGTGCGAGCACCCCGTATACGATAAATGCACGTTATTCAAAATAGGCAATCGTGGTTTGGCGGTCATCCAGCAGCGTTATGACGAATCAACCAAACGTACCTGGTGGACCGAGATAGATCCTTGGCTTACCGATGCTTTATATTTGCATCCCAAATTCAAAGAGTTTTTTGACGATCGTTCTGGTGAGTGTACGGACGGTTTATATCCTACCGTGACAATTCGTCAGATAATGTGGGGTCTCAAAATGAAGCCTTTGCCGAGAGAGCGATGGGAGACCTGCTTCGATCGTCGAAACATTTGACGTGTATTTTACATATCCCTTTATAGGAGAAATCCAAAATTATTTTTAAGGAGAAGAATCATGACTATTGTTGCTGTTGAATCTATTCCGAAGGCGAGAAAGGTTCCGAAGAACTATAATCAGGATGTAATTCTCGACGAGTTTACTGCTAGCTCAGCAAAAATCGCTAAAGTCATTTGCGATTCTGGTGAGTACGCGAGTACCTGGTCGGCATATCAGATTCTGAGAAGATTCGTGAGGGAGCAAAAACGCCCGATAAAGGTTCTTATACGCAATGGCGAAGTCTATCTGAAAAAGATTGGTTGATTTCACCTAAAGAGAGGCCTGCAAAGGCTTTCTCTTTTTCCGATCCGTGAGATTTACAGGGTCTATTATGAGAGGGAAACCATTAGCTCAGTTGGTAGAGCGCAACAATAATGTTGAGGTCGCTGGTCCGAGTCCAGCATGGTTCATACTCTTATAGTTTTGCTTTTATCAAACTTGAAAGGTGATGAGGAAAATGAACAACCTACTGTCCAAATCAAAGTTCTTCTGTAAACGAAACGGCTCTACTATACTTACATGTATTGGAGCTGTCGGCGTAGTTGTAACTTCGGTTTTAGCGGTAAAAGCAACACCCAAAGCTGTAAAACTTATCGAAAAAGCGGAAGAGGAAAAAGGCGAAAAACTCACCAAAACGGAAGTTGTTAAAGTAGCCGGACCGGTTTATATTCCGGCCGTCGTATCCGGAACGGCTACAATTGCTTGTATATTTGGCTCAAACGTCCTTAACAAACGTCAGCAAGCCGCTATCACAAGCGCTTACGCTTTACTTGATAATACTTATAAAGATTATCGAGACAAAGTTAAAGAATTATACGGAGACGAAGCCGACAAAGAAGTCAAAGAGGCTATCGCGAAGGATAAGTACAGTGAGGAAATTAACGTAGATGACAATGACGGTAAGAAATTGTTCTACGATGACTTCTCCGGAAGATATTTCCGAGCGACTATCGAGAAAGTTCAACAGGCAGAGTATGAAATTAACCGTGATTTAAGTATGCGTGATTATGCAACCGTAAACGAGTTCTATGAATATTTGGATATTCCGCCTATTCCAGGCGGTGACGAACTCGGTTGGTCTACCGGCATGAACTTTGACTACTACTGGCAATCATGGATCGACTTTGGGCATAACAAAGTCCCTATGGACGGCGGCATGGAGTGTATCATACTGACCATGTTCGGTGAGCCGACTCTTGGTTGGGACGATTATGCCTAATCCGTGATATTTACAGTGGGTATTATGAGAAGATACGAAAGGAGAGGAACATTATGAAAATGTCTGGAATCTTGAAGATCATATCTCTGGTGATTGGAGGCACTGGTTTAATTGTCTCCAGCTTACTGGATGGTGAGATTCAAAAAGAAACCAAGGATGATGTAGTAAGAGAAGTCCTTGACCAATTATCTAAGCAAGACTAAGGGGTTCAAAACGAACCCTTTAGTTTTTATTTTGTTCAGGAAAGAAAGGAGAATAGAAAAATGAGCAAAAACAATCTGTCAAAAATGTTCAAAGGAGCAGGGCAATTCCTATCGAAACACAGTCCCGAGGTACTTGTCGGTCTTGGGATTACCGGCATGATCACTACTACGGTTCTGGCCGTACGGGCTACACCGAAGGCGCTCGGTCTTATTGAGAAGAAGAAAAAAGAGGAGCATAAGGACAAGCTCACTCCTGCCGAAACCGTTAAGGCGACGTGGAAGTGTTATATTCCGACCGCTATCACGGGTGCTAGCTCCATTGCATGCGTCATCGGCGCAAGCTCCGTACATGCTCGCCGTAATGCAGCGCTTGCGACGGCATACAAGCTGTCTGAAGCTGCTTTCACAGAGTATCGCGAAAAGATGATCGATGAGGTCGGCGAGAAGAAGGACAAGGCTGTCTATGACAAGATCGCGCAGGATAAAGTCAACAAGACGCCTATTACTATGGAGGATGTTATTCACACCGGTAAGGGTACGGCTCGATTCATGGATGGTATTACAGGAAGACGCTTTATTTCCGATATGGAGGAGATTAGGCGTGCTGTAAATCAGATCAACTATCGTATCACAAATGACTTCTGCGGATACGTAACCCTTAGTGAGTTCTATAGCGAACTTGGACTTCCGTCCACGGATATTAGTGATAGACTCGGCTGGTCTGCGCAAACAGGACTTCTTGATATGCACTACGATGCCACTATTGATCAGGACGGTATTCCGTGCGGAGTGCTGAGTTATAGAGTAGCGCCCGAGTGGTTGTAATTCGTGAAAATTACATTGAATATAATGGAGACTAATAAATTTCTAATTTTGAAAGGAGAACAAAACATGGAAGAAATGGTCATTACCAATGTCGACACTGAAACGGGGGTTGTAGAGGCTGAAACCTGCGAGAACTCGAATAGCGGGCTTGTCGGGCTCGGCGTTATCGGTCTGATCGCTGGTGGGGCAACGCTGCTCTGGATGGCGACCAAGAAGAGACGCGAGGCACGCATGATCGCTAAGCTGAGGAAGAAGGGTTATCACATCTATGATTCCGACGAAGTGTGCGATGCGGAATCTGACTGTGAAGAAGTTGAGTGACCTAAATTAAGGAAATCAACGTCTCAAAAGAGAGGGGTACCTGTAACAAGGTATCTCTCTTTTTATTTTCACGAAAGGATTGAAAATTAATGAACGATTATGTATCTAATTCAAACAAGATGAAAAAAGAGCAGGCTGAAAAAGCGGCTCTCGAGAAAAAGGTAAGACCGAAAAAGGTGGTCAAGGGCGGTGTGAAACTTAAGAAGCGCAATAAGCTGTTCGGCGCTATTATCTCGGAAGATGCGAGAAATGTTAAATCGCACTCTCTTACCGAGATCATCATTCCCGCAATTAAGAAAATGTTACTTGATGTTATTTGTGACGGTGCAAGTATGACGCTCTTCGGAGAAAAGGTTAACCGTACTCGCCCTGGGGTCGACAAGGTTTCCTACCGACAATTCTTCGATGCGAAATCCGCTCCCAAACCTAACACTACTTCAAGATCCATCGGAGTCTATGATTACGACAAGATTGTCCTTGACTCTCGTACGGATGCCGAAGCGGTTCTTGCACAGCTTGACGATTTGATTGAGGCATACGGAAAGGCTACCGTTGCGGATCTGTATGACTCGCTCGGTCAGACTCACGAATACACCGATAATAATTACGGCTGGTACAACCTCACCGAAGCTCGTGTAGCACCGGCCATGGGTGGTGGATTTGCACTCCGCCTCCCCCCTGTAGAAGTTATTGAAAGATAAGGAGAAATATTTTATGTACGAATCTAACGACAAGATGGTATCCCATCCTTCCCACTATCAGTCGGAAACCGGTATGGAGGTTATCGATGTTATCGAGGCATTTACCTTTGATCTTAAAGGTATCGAAGCTACCGACACCGGTAACATTATCAAATATATTTGTCGCTGGAAGCAGAAGAACGGTCTTCAGGATCTTGAGAAGGCCGAGTGGTATCTCCAGCACCTGATCGAGCATGTGAAAAAGCTCAAGGAAGAAAACAAACATTAATAAAAAGGAGAGGTTTAATCATGACGAAAACTCAGATTATGAATGCCGTAAGTCGTAAATTCCACGGATTTGGCTTTGCGGTTAAGAAACATAGTCCGGAGCTGCTGCTTGTGACGGGTATTGTCAGCGGCATCGCCGGAGCAATTGTAGCATGTAAGGCTACTACTAAGGTAAGTACAATCATCGATAACAAGAACGACGAACTCGATGAAATTAGACACTATCAGGATCATCCCGAACTTCTTGCTGAGGAGTTTACTCCTGAGCAGGCTAAGAAAGCGACCGTTGCTGTATATGCACACACTGGCGTAGAGCTTGTCAAGCTTTATGCTCCCGCTGTGGCTCTCGGTACACTGTCTATCGTGAGCGTACTGGCATCTCACAATCTTCTTCGTAAGCGTAACGCTGCTCTCGCTGCTGCATATGCGGCCGTTGACAACAGCTTCAAGGGTTACCGTGAGCGTGTTATCGAGCGATTCGGCGAGGAGCTTGACCGTGAGTTGAAGTACGGTATCAAGACCAAGGAAGTTGAAGAGATTGTTAAGGACGAGAATGGCGAGGAGAAGGTTGTTAAGAAGACCGTTGAAGTCGCCAGTGATGTTCTCAGCCCGTATTCTCGTATCTTTGATGAGACTTGTCTTAACTGGGTGAGAGATGCGGAGCAGAATATGTTCTTCCTTCACCAGGTACAGAAGCATGCCAATCGTGAGCTTCAGCGTAAGGGTATTCTCTTCCTGAACGAAGTATACGAGATGCTCGGCTTCGATAAGTCTCAGGCTGGTCAGAGCGTTGGTTGGGTGTATGATCCCGAGAATCCCAATCATAAGGGCGATAACGAAGTTAATTTCGGTCTGTATAACTGCTATACCGGTATTGACAAAATCGATGAGCCTAAGCGAGCATTCATCAACGGTCGCGAGAAGAGCATTATTCTTGACTTCAACGTTGACGGACCTGTTTACGAGCGTTTGCCTAGATAATTCCAAAAAAGGGGAGATTTGATGACTGGTAGAGATTTGATTGTTTATATATTAACAAATCATCTCGAAGACGAACCCGTATTTAAAGATGGTAGATTTATTGGATTTGTTACGCCGGGTGATGTTGCTCAGAAGACAGATGTAGGGCTGGCTACGGTCCACGCCTGGCTTCATCAGGGCAGATTACCCAGCGTGGCTATATATGAAGGAATTTATATTCCTGCTGATTTCGCATCGCCACGAGAAAAAAATTACGGTTTCGAAAGGAGTAATGGATAATGCGTAAAAAATTATCTCTTGTCTCTTATACTTTAGCTGCAATGGCCGGGATATTCTTTGTCCAAGGTCTTGTAATTATATCTGACGAAAGGGGTGCGTAAAATGCACCGTTTAGAACACCTATTATCCATGATAGACCAATCATTAGATACCAAGAAAAAACGACACATTGCCGGAGGTATTCTCATGAGTATCTCGGTATTATTTGGCGGTTTAGCGTTTACCGTCATGACTGTAAAAACGGAGGTTTACGAAAATGAATAATGGAGTTGGTTATGTTTTAGCCTTCTCTCTGGGTGCGGCCGCAGGTGCGGTCGTTACCTGGAAGTATCTCAGATCTAAACTCGACGCGGAGCTCGAGGAAGTTCGTGAGATGTATAAAAGTAGAACGCCGGTAGCGACTAAGGGCGAAAAAGAGGAAGAGGCCGAAGAGGAGCCCGACCCCAAGCCCAAGGGTAAAAAGCCTGATATTTACGAGTATGCTGCGGAATTGACTAAGGGTAAGTATCGCAACTATTCCGACGTTTCTTATGAAGAGGAAATAAAGGAAGAGCATCCTACTTACGATACGATCTACACCATTCCGCCCGAAGAGTATGGCGAAAACAAGGAATACGAGACCCGAAGCCTTACCTATTATGCGGATGGCGTTCTGGCAGACGATGACGATGAGATTATCGAAGATGTCGATGATGTCGTCGGGGAAGGGACTTTAAACCGTTTCGGCGAGTACGAAGATGATTCTGTGCATGTCCGAAATGAAAACATGAAATGCGATTATGAGATCCTAATGAGTTTAAAGAACTATTCAGACATCGTTGGCGGTGATTCGCTCTGAATACAAGCGATCGCATCATCAACGAATACTTTGAAATGCTCGTGGGGATCGTGTGCAGAAACCGATTCCCCGAGGGGGTCTCGTATAGAAAACTTTTAACACACCTACATAACACGAGATTCCGATGGACAATCCTCAGAGATAAAAACAGAGCGAAAGACGGCATCAATATGAGATGGCGCTTCGCATTAGCTCACGGCTATGAAGATATTTACGAGGATATACTCACCGGACCGTGTAGTGTTCTAGAAATGATGGTCGCACTAGCGTTCAGTTGCGAAGAAATTATGGACGACCCCGCATATGGCGATCGCACCGCGCAATGGTTCTGGGGAATGGTCGTTAATCTCGGTCTTGGTTCCATGAACGATCGAAACTTCGATAGAGCATATGTTATCGCCGTGCTCGAGAGATTTATGGATCGAGAGTATGAACCAGACGGAAGAGGCGGACTATTCACCATAAAGGATTGTGATCGTGATCTACGGACGATTGAGATATGGCACCAAGTTTGTAGATATTTCGACTCAATGATGTAGGGTGTTCCGAAAGGAGATTAAAAAATGTAATGCTGGATTTTTTAGAGATTTCAACTCGCCCAGGTAAGCGTGGGGTTGTAGAAATCTATCCAAAGTTTATCATAAAAAAATCGTCGGATCTCATGACACGAGGAGGAGACTTCTATGCCGTGTGGATCGAAGAGCGTGGAATGTGGTCTACGGATGAGGATGATCTTATCCAACTGATCGACCGCGATCTTGCCGTGTTTGCTAAGGACTTCCGAAGTAAGTATGATGGCAGCGCAAATGTTTTATATATGCGTGATGCCGAATCTGGCATGATCGACGCCTGGCACAAGTATTGTCAGAAGCAGATGAGAGCCAATTACAGTCCGCTTGATGAGAAATTGATATTCTCGAATATGGAAACTTCTCGGAAGGACTATTCAAGCAAACGGCTGAACTATCCGCTTGAAGCTGCTGACACTCCGGCATACGAAAAGCTGATCTCGACTCTGTATACTCCCGAAGAGAGGGAAAAGATCGAGTGGGCTATCGGAGCAATTGTGTCGGGAGATTCCAAACATATTCAGAAATTCATGGTGCTGTACGGTGCTGCCGGTACGGGTAAATCCACGATTCTGAATATTATCCAGCAGTTGTTCGAAGGATATTATGCGGTGTTTGATGCAAAAGCTCTCGGATCTGCTAGCAACGCATTCGCTCTCGAAGCATTCAGCGGCAACCCACTCGTTGCGATCCAACATGATGGCGACCTATCTAAAATCGAGGATAATACTCGAATTAATAGTTTGGTATCGCACGAGTATATGACTGTGAATGAGAAGTTTAAACAGCAATATGTTGCTAGATTTAATGCTTTCTTATTCATGGGCACTAACAAACCCGTTAAGATCACCGATGCGAAATCGGGTCTTATTCGACGATTAATAGACGTATCGCCTTCCGGAAATAAAGTGGACCCGAAGGAGTATAAACGGATCATGAAACAAGTGACTTTCGAACTTGGCGGAATTGCCAATCATTGTTTGGAAGTATATTTGGCAGATCCGGGTAAGTATGACGATTATATTCCTGATGCCATGCTGGGGGCGACGAACGATTTCTATAACTTCATCATTGATTCGTATCATGTTTTCAAGAAGGAAGATGGTACGACCTTGAAGGCTGCCTGGGAGATGTACAAGAATTACTGCGAATATGCAAGAATTCCTTATCCACTTCCATACAAGAGCTTCAAGGAAGAACTCAAAAACTATTTCTATGAATATAGCGATAGAGTCGCTTTGGATGATGGTTCGAGAGTCCGTAGTTATTACGAAGGATTCCGTACCGATAAATTCGAATCTCGCCCGGCGAGTAAACCACAGACGCCAAAAGTCAAACTATTGGTGCTCGATTCAGAAGAATCTATATTCGACAAAGAATGCGCCGACTGCCCAGCACAGTATGCGACCCAGAATGAAGTCCCGTATAAAGAATGGGATAGTGTACGTTCGAAACTCGCTGAACTGGACACGTCACGATTGCACTTCGTAAGAGTTCCGGAGAACCACATTGTGATCGACTTTGATATTAAGGACGAGAACGGTAATAAGTGTCTCGAACGAAATCTCGAAGAAGCAGGCAAGTGGCCACCGACTTATGCTGAAGTCAGCAAGAGTGGACAGGGCGTACATCTTCATTATATTTATACTGGAGATCCGACCCGGCTCAGTCGAGTATATGACGACAACATCGAGATAAAGGTATTCACTGGCAACAGCTCGCTTAGAAGGCGGCGTTCCAAGTGTAATAGTTTACCTATTGCTTCCATTAGTTCAGGTTTACCGTTGAAAGGAGAGGATAAATTGGTTAATTTTGAAGCTGTCCAAAGTGAAAAAGGCATTCGTACTTTGATCAAAAAGAATCTCAATAAAGAGATCCATGCGAGTACGAAAAGCAGTATTGATTTTATTCATAAGATTCTGGAGGATGCGTACAAGAGCGATCTCAAGTACGACGTCTCCGATATGTATAATGCCGTATTGGCATTTGCAGTAAACAGTACCAACCAGGCAGATTACTGTGTGAAGTTGGTGAATAAGATGCGCTTCAAGTCGGAGGAACCTTCCGTAGGCGTCGAGAACGACGATGCCGAGCTCGTGTTCTATGATATTGAGGTATTCCCGAACTTGTTCCTCGTCAACTGGAAGATTGCTGGCGAAGGACGAACCGTGGTACGCATGATCAACCCGACTCCGACTGAGATCGAGCAGCTTATGCGGTATCGCTTGGTGGGATTTAACTGTAGACGTTACGATAACCATATTCTGTACGCCCGACTGATGGGATATACCAACGAGCAGCTTTATCAGTTGTCTCAGCATATCATCAACGGTCACCGTAAAGCTTTCTTCGGAGAAGCGTATAACGTATCGTATACGGACGTCTACGACTTCAGTTCTAAGAAACAGAGTCTGAAGAAGTGGGAAATCGAGCTTGGTATTCACCACCAGGAACTTGGTTTGCCGTGGGACGAGCCTGTTCCGGAGGAAATGTGGGCTAAGGTAGCGGAATATTGCGATAACGACGTTCTGGCTACTGAGGCGGTGTTTAACCACTTGGCAGGCGACTGGACTGCTCGACAGATTCTGGCCGACTTGTCTGGGTTGAGCGTGAATGATACCACGAATGCGCACACTACCAAAATTATATTTGGTAACAACCGTAAGCCGCAGGGTCAATTCAACTATCGTGATCTGTCTCAGCCGGTACACGAATTGGACGAGGATACTCGCAACTTCCTGGAAGACGCTTGCCCGGAAATGATGGCTGCTCCTCATGGCAAAGCTAAGAGTCTCTTGCCCTACTTCGATGGTTATAAGTTCGAGAATGGTAAATCCATCTATCGAGGCGAAGAAGTTGGGGAAGGTGGCCGAGTGTATGCCGAGCCTGGTATGTACGTCGATGTGGCACTGCTGGATATCGCATCCATGCATCCGCATAGTACTATCGCCGAGGTTCTGTTTGGTGTGGAATTCACTAAACGATTCAAGGAAATTGTCGATGGCCGTGTAAACATTAAGCACGAAGCTTGGGAAGCCGTCAACAACATGCTGGACGGTAAACTGACGCCTTATATTCAGAAGGTTATTAATGGTGAGATGACCGCCAAGCAGCTTGCTGATGCTCTTAAGATCGCTATCAACTCGGTTTATGGTCTTACTTCGGCTAGCTTCGATACTGCGTTCCGTGACAACCGCAACATCGACAATATCGTTGCGAAGCGTGGTGCGCTGTTCATGGTCGACCTTCAGTACGCTGTCCAGGAGAGAGGCTTCACTGTGGCACATATTAAGACGGACTCTATCAAGATTCCGAATGCTACTCCGGAGATCATTCAGTTTGTTATGGACTTCGGTAAGCGGTACGGCTACACCTTTGAGCATGAAGCTACGTACGACAGGATGTGTCTTGTCAACAACGCGGTTTATATTGCTCGGTATAAGGATGGTAAGGACGCTGGGACTTGGACCGCTACTGGTGCTCAGTTCGCAGTACCTTATGTCTTCAAGAAGCTGTTCAGCAGAGAGAATATCGAGTTCGAGGACATGTGTGAGGCTATGTCTGTAAGTACGGCCTTATATTTGGATAAGAACGAGAATCTTCCTGATGGCGAGCACGACTATAACTTCATTGGTAAGGTCGGTCAGTTCTGTCCGATTAAGCCCGGTTGTGGTGGTGGCGAGCTTCTTCGTCAAGGCAAGGATAAGGAAGGTAACGTTAAGTACGATTCCGCATCCGGTGCTAAGGGGTATCGCTGGCTCGAATCCGAGGTGGTAAAGACGCTCGGTAAAGAGGATGATATTGATCGAAGCTTCTATGACAAGCTGGTTGACGATGCTGTCGAAGCGATTTCTCAGTATGGTGACTTCGAGTGGTTTGTTTCCGACGAGTCAACTTTTAGAGAGCAGTATAACAATCCACCCTGGCTTATGGCCTGTGGTAGAGAATCCTGCTACAATTGCCCGCATTTCACGCATGACGCATTCGATGTTGATTGCAAACTCGGGCATGATATTTCGGACTTAGCCATGTTCATTCGAGCTATGGAGAAGGACGACGATAATAACAATTATTTTAATAAACGATGAAAAACATTTGAAAAGGAGATTTTAACTATGCATATTAACGTATTGTCTAATGGGATGTTACAGATTGACGGAGCCAAGCTTATTTACAGAAACTTCTCTGGTGTTGGCTCCAAGTTTAACCGTGAGGGCGACCGCAACTTCTCGATTCTTATCGAGGATGTGGAGACCGCAGAAATGCTGATCGAGATGGGGTATAACGTGAAGACTAAGCCGCCTCGTGAGGAGGGCGATACTCCCTTCATGCATCTGCCGGTAAAGATCAAGTTCCCGCCTAAGAATGACGAGTCTGCTCGTGGTCGTGGACCTAAGGCGTATCTCTACGCTGGCGGCGAGAGACCTCTTGAGCTTGATGAGGATACCATCGGCTGTCTCGATAATGTGGATATTCTCGCTGTGGAGCTTGATGTTCGCCCGTATGATTGGGAAGTTAACGGCAAGCAGGGTCGCACCGCATACCTTCAGGGCATCCACGTTACCCAGCAGGTCGATCGCTTCGCTGCGAGATACGAGGACTGATTTATATTTGAAAGGAGAGGAAAATGGAAGAAATCTATATTTCCATGCCTAGACATAACGGAGAACTTGTCGCGAGGAAGGCATACTATGATTTTCTAAGAACAGTTGCTATCCCGGCGGCTACTCTCCGCCCCGGCCTACCCGCCATCAAAAACGTCATCTTCAATCCGCCGGCCACTGTCGTTTTCTGGTCAGATAACACCAAGACGGTTGTTAAAGCAGATAAGGAAATGTTCGATCCCGAGAAGGGTCTGGCGATGGCTATCTCGAAGAAGGCTCTTGGTAACAAGGGTAATTACTTCAATGAGATTAAGAAGTGGGTTGAGAAGTATGACACGAAGTCGGATTATCCGGAGGTCACAATTGCTCGACTTAATGTTGATGTCTCGGCATCTTTCTCAGACAACTTCAAGAAGCTCAAAGAATCAGCTCAGAAGATGGGTCATGCAGTGCGGGACTTGAGGACTCACACTAAAAGATGGCTCGCATATCATCGACTCTGTAATGCTATTGGCGACAAGAAGGCTACTAAGGCTGATCTGATTGCTGCTATGCATGAGGCCGCCGACTATTTGGAGGATAATACCGATGAATAATTGCAACACCTGTAAGAACGCTATCTACGATGCCTGGTGGGGCGAGTACAAATGCTCCATCAAGCAGAAAGTCATCTTCGGCGGTCCTGGTAAGGATATGCCTTGTAACGATTACAAGAAAGGCGATCCTACCGACGCCAAGAAGAACAAAGATTATCCAAACAAAGAAGACTAACTGATATTTTAGGAGGCTGTCTACGGGCAGTCTCCTTTTTTGGGCCTATAGCTCAACGGTGAGAGCACCCGGCTCATAACCGGGCGGTTTAGGGTTCGAATCCCTATGGGCCCACCAAATTACCCACAAGGAGTGGATCAGGATGGAAAAAAGAGAGCTCAAGTTATTTAACGACACAGTCTTTGGAATCAAGGTATCAGATTACGGTTTGAAGAATGGTTATTTGGATTACTACACTCTAGCAAGAATTATAGGCGATTGTGTCTTAAAGAACGAGATCTATCAGTATGGCGGCTACGAGAATTGGGAACTAGTCAATGGTGTTGAAGAAAACGAATACGGCGATTATCTCGAAGTCTATCAGTATTATATTATCTCATATGGAGGGTATGCCTTCTTAAGAGATTATACTGACGAGCTTGTATATTACCACGAGGAACTTGACATGTACCTATGGGGTATCACGCACTTCGGGACTAGCTGGGACTATGTGTTAACAGATATTAAGCTTGTGTAAGGTAAGACTATAAAACTAAAAGGAATGATATCCATGCAAAATGCAAAAGTATTGGAAATGCTAAATAATGGACAAATTGAGAAACTGAAAGCCGAGCTACAAGATGAAATTTATGCAGAGTCATTGAAGGGTAAACCTAATGCAAAGAAGCGTTACAATGCTATGAAAAAATATTTGAAGACTATTAGCGAATCTCGCCCGATCCTGACAAAACCTTGTGAAGTAGAATACGAGGGTACTAAGTACAACTCATTCACAAATTCATATTCTCTAGCACTAACTACAGAGACTTGTGGAGAATTAGAGATGTGCGATGAGCCAGACAGATATCCTGATGTAACTCGTCTGATCCCATCCGGAGGCGAGGAAGGAAAAATCGATTTTAATAAGGTCCTAGCAGAAGCAAAAAGCAAGGGATACAAATACACTAAGACTTCCATTCACAATAACGATTACCTTATGCGATACAAAGGTGGGTATTTCAGAATGGGTCTAATTGATATTACGTACGGAATCCTCGATGATGGCGAAGAAGCTGAGGTATACTTCCACGGAAAGCTTCGTCCACTTCTGATCAAGACTAGTATCGGTATAGGTATTGTATTACCGATTCGCCGTGAGAGTGAAGAATACGAGGATGAAAACATTATCGTAGTTGAATAAGTTTGATTTGGCTCGTCTACGGACGGGCTCTTTTATTTTTGGGGATGTGGTGGAATGGCAGACACAGCGGACTTAAAATCCGCCGGCTAGATCGTGAGGGTTCGAGTCCCTTCATCCCCACCATTTATATTTTTATATAAGGAGGTTTTAGATGAGAACGTTAAAATTCATCATCGATGGACAGACCATCAAGCTGGACCCTGATTGTAATTTCAGCGGTCTTATCCCTGGCACGGAGGGATATTTGAGGGCCGAGTTCTCTTTCTCCCCCGAGTGGAATAATAGCGCCAAGGTCGCCACGTTCCATTCTGTTCTGGGTAAAGAGTATCCGCCGCAGCCTATCAACAAAGCTAACCAGTGCATGATTCCGAAAGAAGCACTTAAGCGGAAAGTGTTTAAGGTCGGAGTCATTGGAAAGAGAGGGGAAATCAAATTAACAACTGATAAAGTGGCTGTTAGCCAGAATGGAGGTAACGAATGAGTCAGGCAGAATACTTACTTGATACTATGGAAGAGGAAGGCATGGAATCGTCCGTTGATTTCACGGATGATCCGGATATTGAAAGACACATCCAAATTGGCAATGACAGAATCATTGTTGTTCCCGACGAACTGAAGCGTCTTGGCGTAAGGAATGACCATAACATCGAAACCGTCACGTTTGACTGCATTCGCCGCTGGGACGGTGCTGACATGTCGACAATGGATATTTATGTCATATACGAAACGTCCGGCGCTTTACCCGAAGCGTATCCCGTTGACAAAACCAAGATTACTATTGACGCTGATAACGATAACGTAATGCATTTTGATTGGGTCATTAGCGGAAATGTAACCAGAACGCCGGGACCGGTAGCCATCCAGGTGTGTGTTAAAGAAATCAACGACGACGGGAGCAAAAAGACTCACTGGAGCTCCGAGCCCAATAAGGACGATTGCTATGTGTCAGACGGACTCGATTGTGATGCTGGGGTGGCGGATTCGCTGAGGCCTGATATTGTCGCGGGGATTATTGCCGATGTTGTCGACAGTGTAATTACATCCGATGAACTTAAAAACGCGATTGACAGCGGTGTTGCTAATCGATACACCCAAGCAATCAACGACATTATCATTGCATTACCTTTAGCAGATCATTCTAGTTTCTAAGGAGGTATTCGAGTATGGATTATAATGAAACCCCCCGGGTATATCGAATTGACAAAGACCGATTGAGAGAAATCGCCACCGCCATTAGACAAAAGCGTGGTAAATCTGATGATGAACTCATCAACGTTCGAGACTTTAAGGGTGAGATTCTTCAGATACAAACCGGCATTGAACCGACAGGGACAAAGTACATTGATTATAATGGCGATGGCATCGATGTTCGTGAGGTAGAATTTGTTGATGTGAACGTACAACCGGATCTTCGATCAGCTAATGAAGAAATCAGACCCAATGAAACCCTAGAACTCACTCCGAACGGTTTCGACGGTTTCAGCAAAGTGATAGTATCTGTTAACCAAGACGGTTGGTCGCCGACACCTCTTCTTGAGTCCCCCGAGAAAACAGTTACGCCGAGTGATGGAACAGTAGTAATTAAACCGAGCGACGGCTATTATGGTCTTGCACGCGCAACTGTGAATATGGATAACACTGGCTGGATAGAAGAATCTACTCTTCATGAATTGGGCGAGGGAACAATTACGCCGGACGATGAACAAATAGAAATTACGCCGGAAGACGGTTTTAATGGTTTTAAAACGGTCACGGTAACCATGGATAAAACGGGATGGATGAAAACTCCTACCCAAGACGACGTATTAATCATTACCGAAAATGAAGACTACGATGTTACCAAGTATGGCAAAGTAATGGTTTCCGTATCGCCCGATCCTGACAATTGGATGGAGAGGCCTACCGATGAAGACCGGCTTGCAATTACGGAAAACGGCGAGCATTGGGCCCTGCCATATAGATGGGTCGATGTCAATGTTCAACCGAGGTTAAAACAACCGGTAACAATAGATATTACTCCCGATCGTGACAGCCCTATAGTGATTGAGCCTTTGAAGTCGAACGATAAGTACATTGACGAGTATGGTCTTAGCAAGGTCACCATAAACGTCGACAATACGGGGTGGATGAAAGAACCTACGGAAATACGGGATTATTATAATGTGACCGACAGTGTACGTGAAATTGACGTTAAAAACTACGCTAAGATAAACATATATCTTGGTATCGAATATTTTGAAGCCAACGACTCGACAATTATTGTTTCGTAAACGGGGAGATTATCATGGCTAACAAATTAAACGGAATTTACAGATTAAAAAATGATGCGGACATGAACGTAACGGATGTTATCAGAAATATACCCGCTTTTCGCAGCGGAGGTAAAGATTGGCTTTATGCGTCGGACATAGGTTCTGCTGCGAACAGAAAGATATATTACTATGACGAGGCAGAAACACAGACCTTGGTATGGAAAGCTGGTACAGGCTGGACAAAAGATATCTATCGTATAATTTTATTTGTTGATGCCGAACCATATAGCGACGACGTCGAGCCTTGGTTGAACGAAAACTGCGATGTAAAGGGATTTCTACCTATTGAATTATACGGAGTTTACAGAATAAAAGAAGATGTGAATATGGGCGCATCGGATGTTCTGAATATCTTTACTCGCACTCCCGCTTTTCGCAGTGGAGGTAGAAAATGGACCGGGGTGACGTATTCGACTAGTGGTAGCAAGACGCAACTTAAGTATATCTCCCACGACACAGCGACGCCCACAGTGGTATGGGAATCTGGCACAGGCTGGGCAAACGATTACTATCGCACGATTTTATTTGATGATAGCCCATGGGCCGACGAGATCGGAATTTGGTTAGATGAAAACTGCGATGTAAAGGGATTGTACAACATACGTGAAACAGTATGGGTGTTCGATGATACGATCAATTGGCCGGTGAATTCTCGTATGGGGTGCAAGTTTAAATTCTATCACCCATCGCCAGATACGGCGACCTTTCCGAATAATGAAGCCACCGGCGATTTACTCTTATTTAACAACGGGAAACTATATTATTACGACATGTTACAGGATGAAAAATACCATAATGTTTACGGTTGGGATTCAACACGAGCGGGTCAATTGATCCGCATACCTTCCGACGGCGGTGCCGACCTCGACGCTGTCGCTTTTCTGGTGAGTGTAGCATCGAATAACGCGTGGGTCGAATACAACGGCGAGGTTGTATGCTATTTGCCCAAAGGAAAAAACGCCACTTTTCATTGCAAAGGGTGTAAAATGCACTCTAATGTTATCGTAAAAAGTCCGCCGACGTTACCGTGCAAGATTCAATATGGTTCTTATACAACGGTTAAATCGGGTAGTATAACGATAAGATGCGGTTGGGATTTTTATGTTAGCAGAAGACAACGCATGCGAGATAACTTAACTATAAAAACAAAATACTAAATCCGGAAAGGAGTCTGAGATGAAGTAAACCATGGCGATTCAGCTACGAGATTACCAAGAAAAAGCCATTGAAGAAATGAAAAACGGATGCATATTATGCGGTGGTGTTGGTTCGGGGAAATCTCGGACGGCCATCGCATATTACTTCCGTCAGTGTGGTGGCGGATGGGGAGAACACGAGTATATCCCCATGACCCACCCGAGGGACCTATACATAATCACTACGGCTCATAAACGAGACTCGCTCGAATGGGAGGGCGAGCTTGTGCCTTTCTTGATATCTAAAGATCCAGAACTTACATATTATAAGGGACTCATTGTAGTAATCGACTCTTGGAACAACATCAAAAAATACTCAAACATCGATAGCGCGTTCTTTATATTTGACGAGCAGCGAGTTGTGGGTGGTGGAGCATGGGTTAAGGCATTCTTGAGAATCGCCAGACGTAACCGATGGATTCTACTATCCGCAACTCCGGGCGATACTTGGTCGGATTATATTCCGGTATTTATAGCGAACGGTTTCTACACCAACAAATCGGAGTTCATTCGTGATCACGTTATTTATAGTCGCTTTAGTAAATACCCGAAGATCGATCGGTACATCGGTCAAGGAAAGCTGCTGCGGTTACGGAATGATATTCTGGTCGATATGGACTTCGACCGTCAGACTGTAGCGCATCATGAGGATGTATATGTCCGATACGATACCACGAAGTATAAAGAAGTTATGCGCTCTCGCTGGGACCCTTATAAGAATGAACCAATTCAACAAGCTTCTGGACTCTGTTATATTCTTAGAAAAATAGTGAATACGGACGAGTCCCGTACAGTAGCTCTTCTGGAGATCCTGGAGAAGACTCCTAGAGCTATTATATTCTACAACTTCGACTATGAGTTGGAGCTGCTGCGAGGTTTATATTATGGCGACGACGTCAAGATAGCAGAGTGGAACGGCCACAATCACCAGCCAATCCCCGACAGTAAGAAATGGGTTTATCTCGTTCAGTACACTGCCGGAGCAGAAGGCTGGAACTGCATCAAGACGGACACCATTATATTCTTCTCGCAAAACTATTCCTACAAGGTTATGCAACAATCGGCAGGTCGAATCGATCGACTCAACACTCCCTTTAAAGATCTCTATTATTACCATCTCAAAACTCGCTCTGGAATTGACTTAGCTATCAGTAAAGCGCTGAAAGAAAAGAAGCAATTCAACGAGCTGGCTTTCGTAAAATGGTGACGTGAAAAAAACACGTGATATTTTGGAGAACAATTTATTATTTCTTTAAAGGAGAAACTTAAAAATGATGACCGGAATTGAATCTATTGAAATGATGCGAGACACCGCACAGAATATTCTCGAGCGTTTCTACGACCTTGTTGACGACCGAAAAGGATCGTTGTCAGCAGGCGAGAGAGAAGCTCTTGATATGCTGATCGAAGTCTGTACAACAGTCAAGGATCATGACGATCTGTTGAAGAGAGCAGCCCTTGTGAGATCAAAATATTTGTAACCGGAAGAGAAAGAGAACTATTAAAATTAGGTCTCTTCTCTTTTTATTTTTTGCGACAGGAAAGGAGAAAAAACACCAATGGAGGTAAAGTACATTGAACAATTGGCACGAAGCCGCATTGAAGTATTCCTCTCAAGGATTAAGTCGTAAAGAGGTTACTGAAAAAATCGAGGCTGAGTTCGGTCTCGAGAACATGTATAATGCCGTAAAAGCTTATCTTAATCGGCAGAAACAGAAAACGGGCAGTACAGAAAAAAGAGTGGTGGTCCAGAACCAGGAACCTGAAAAGTTTATCAGCAATTGGGATGGAACGCGCACTCTTCGCTTTGCGATTATGGGCGATACGCAGCTTGGCAGTAAGTATGCACAGCTTACTCACTTACATAACTTCTATGATATTTGCGCTAGAGAAGGGATTACGGACGTATACCATACCGGTGACATTACGGACGGTCTGAAGATGCGAGCTGGGCATGAGTACGAGCTCTATAAGATATCCGCAAGCGAGCAGCGTGATGACGTGGTTAAGAACTATCCTTATCGAGAGGGTATTACGACTCACTTCATTACCGGCAATCATGATGCGAGTCTGTATAAGCATGTCGGGTATGATATTGGTCAGGCAATCGCATTCCTTAGACCGGATATGAAGTGTCTTGGCAGGGACTGCGCTGTGGTCAATCTTACGCCTAACTGCACCCTTGAGCTGCGACATCCTTGGGACGGCTCGGCATATGCTCTCAGCTATAAGATCCAGAAGATGATCGAGGCTATGGAGAGCGATAGCAAGCCTAACATCTTGGCTGTGGGTCACTACCATAAAGCCGAGTATATGTTCTACAGGAATGTTCACGCTCTGCAAACCGGATGTTTCCAGGGACAGACGCCGTTCACGAGAGGGAAAGGAATCTCGGTGCATCTTGGCGGCTGGCTTGTAACCATCCGTGTTGACGATTTCGGTACGATTCAGAGCTTCGCTCCTGAGTTTGTACCTTATTACAAATCTATTGATAGCGACTACAATAATTTCAAAAACTAAGTAAATTTATATTTTAAAGGAGAGGAAAGAAAAATGGAGAGACTCAACAGCACTGATTTCAACAACAAACTGGCGGCTCTGTGGGCGGAGAATCCGAATTCTAAACTGCGCAGCTCCTGGTGGCGTGAAGGTTGTGAGGTGAGCGACATGATCGACAAGATCATCACTAACATCACTCTTCCGGCCGAGGAGGACCCTCAGGACATGATCTTATTTGAGTGTAAGGACGGCTCCGCCTATCTTATGTACCATGAGCAGGATTGCTGTGAGGATGTCGTGATCGATGATATTAATGGGGATCTCGATTGTCTGATCGGTCATTATCTTGCTATGGCGGATGTGGCTACTTCGGACGAGCGGAAGGATCTTGACCGTGGTCCGAGAGGCGACTGGTGGGAGCCTGGTATGGAGGAATACGGTACTCACACCTGGACGTTCTACCGCTTCGCAACTGTTCGGGGTTATGTTGATATTCGCTGGTACGGCGAGTCGAATGGCTACTACAGCGAATCCGTTGATTTTGTGAAGCTGAAGTGAGGAGAGAAAATGTTTAACAGGGAATGGTTTACTGTTTGTACTGCTGAGCGAGATAACCGAGATCGAGGTTATGTGTATGCGCGGGTTATAGCTAGGACTGAAAAGAAAGCGAGGCTCGCAACTATAGCAAAGTTGGAACAAAAAGGATACGAGTTTATATTCGTAGTAGCTTGTTTTAAAAACAGGAGGGTTAAGCGAAATGAAAAACAAGAAGTGTCACTTTTGTAAACACGATCGCGGTCGTATTGATAGGTCGGACGAGTGTGCTGCTTGTCGTCATTTCGACCGGTTCCAGTTAACAGATAGGATGACTGTACGTTCTATGTACGAATATCAGAATCTCAAAGCCGAAGAAGAATGGGCTAATGATAAATCCGAGACTTTTGACAGACCTACGGCGTTGGCTGTGCTTAAAGCTCTAAGTAATCGCATGCATCCGAGCACTAATCTATTCGGCGATCCCATATTCACTATCGATCGGTATACCTTCGAATTAATCAGAAAAAAATTCTTAGATTGATATTAAAAGAGAGGAAAGAAAAATGGAGAGAAATTGTATCACAAACTTTACGGTCCATGAGATCGCACATCATCTTATTGATAATAAGAACAACTCCCTTGCGGACCGGAGCGACTACACTATTGTTATTCTCGGCAAGCCGGGTCCGAGAGGTAAGACTTGGCTTCGAGACACTCTTCGACAGCATGGATTCAATGTGGTCGAGATCGCGGAAGATCTCGCTTATCTTATTCCCTGGGAGCATTGTGATGACCGCAATCACTACATTGTTGATATTTGCGATAAGCACATCACGATTGTTCTGAATGCTGAATTTGGAGGGTGAAGATGAATAAATCTGACGAGATCATTCTTAAGAACCGGTTCGGTGTTCCGGACAAGACGATTGCTCGCAATGCTCTTGATATTCCGGAAAGAGTGATGGAAGATCCACCCGCAATCAGCGCTTATGCGAATATCGCCCATGAAATTAATATAAAAATCCTAAGGGGTCGTGATCAGATGATCATGTCTACCATCCAGTATATCGGCGGAGCTGCATACGAAGAGATCACGGTCGATCAGGACAAGGTTATCGAAATGCTTCAGAAGAGTGTTGCGAGGAAACCGTACAACGAGAAATGTCCGAATTGTAACCACTACCTTGGTGTGATTATACATAGTCCGTATTGTCACCATTGCGGACAGAAACTTGATTGGGAGGGTGAGACAAAATGAAACTTCTCGATTCGTCGATGAGACATCACCAATGCCACTACTGTGGAAGTAGCCCGGTTAAGTACAGTGTTACAGTATTCAACGGCCACCCGATTACGGTTTTAATTTGTAACCTCTGTGCTCTTACTCACGGCGAAAGACTAATTAATATTTAAAGGAGAGAAACAATGACAGATAATATGTTTGATGGACTTCAAAGCGATCGTATGGCCACTGTTATTCTTAAGAATGTCGAAGCCTTTATGGAGGACGGTAAACCGTACCTGAAGCTCTTGTATGTGATCGAGAACTCGAAGGAGATATACACTGTAACCGTGCCCAAGGCGGAGCTGCCAATCACCACGGATATGCTCGTCATCGAACGAGACTCTAACCATCTCCATGTTGGTTCTGCCGATCAACCGGCATGGATCAACCTGAAGCGGTGCTCCTTGGCTCTGCATCCTGATAGGTCACTTCGTAAAACGATTCGAAAGACCATCAAAACAAAAACCCGCAAAATGACCGTCGCGGAAATCGAAAAAGAACTCGGATATTCTATCGAGATTGTTAAGTAAAGGAGAGAAAAAATGTTAGTAATTGCACTTTTGGCCATGATTGGCGCTATGTTGGACGCTTGGACAGCGTATTGGATCGTGTATGGGTTCTATTGCTTCTTTTGGGCAATTGGACAGTGCATCAAACTTGCTGAGAAGGGGAAGAAGTGATGGATATGACAGAACTGTCTCAGGCTTACACGAAAGATATTCTGGAATACCTCACGGATAAACTCCAGAACGAGCCCGTGTCCAAGGTAATGGAGATTGCGGCTTTCATCGATAGTAAGACTGCCGTGCTTGTGTGCCAGATTGTCCAGGAACGGGACGACATGTGGCGTAAGGAAATTGAAAAACGGGACGACATGTGGGCGCACATCTTGCATAAGGAGAACAACTCTATAAAGGTTGTTAAGTAAAGGAGAGAAAAAAATGATCAAACTTGAAAACTTTAGGGTCGTTGGTTGGGAGCACGCAATCGAGGGGATGAGAAATCCGATGAACTCTTGGGCGAAGAGCGATAGCTCATTTGAGGAAACCGCTGAGACGGATATTCTGGATTTCTCGGAGAATCCCGATGGAGAGATCAAAAAGATGTTCGTTCCCTTCGATGCTTTGAGTGTCGGTCCGAACGATCACGAACTCATGATGAAGCTTGCTGCTGGCGGGCCTGTACACGCTAAGTACAGACGGATGATTGTCGTGTATGTTAGTATTACGGCGCCTTTGTATTGGTGGAAGGAGTACGATACATATAAGGTAGGTACTGTGACCAATAGCTGTAGCACGATGCACAAGATTCATGCGAAGGAGTTTACGCTGGATGATTTCAGTCATGAGCATTTGATCAATATTGTGACTGTCAAAGATAATCTTCCTTTATGCGGAAAATTTATAACCAATCCCGCAAATGTTCTGCTTGGGGTAATTGATAGTCTCAATGTTTGTCGTCAGGCTTATCTCGAAACCAATGACAAAAAATACTGGTGGCAGATGATCCAGCTTCTTCCGACTTCGTATAACCAGAAGCGTACGGTCATGCTGAACTACGAGGTACTGGTGGGTATGTACGAATCCCGCAAGAACCATAAGCTTGACGAGTGGCGAGAGTTCTGTCAGTGGATCGAGGAGCTGCCGTATTCGGAGATCATTACGGGGGAGAAAAAAGATGTCTGATTCTATCGCGCTTGCTTTGTTGGTTTTACTGGCCTTTGTGGTTGGATATTTGTATAAGAAATAAGGAGAGAAAAAATGACTAAAAACATGACTGTAAAAAGAGAGTTCATGATTGGTAAATATGGTGTGCCCGGTAGACATAGCGAGGAAAAAACAGCCGCGCACGTCGATACTGCAAAAATCGCATTCTTCCTTGCAGACGAGAACGATATTCCCGATGAATACGTCTCCGGCCCTCTTGTAGAGAGACTTCATGAATTCGAAAAGCTCGGTATGGAGCCGGAAGAGATTAAGAATATGATGCTCGAGATGGTAAGAGTCAAAGACCATTTGTGTATCCAGCGTTGTTCGGGTATCAACCACTACGGCATGACTCTTTCTGAGAGATCGCAAAGAAAAATGATCGACGATATTCTTGATAAGGTTGCGAACGAGAAGAATATTTGTCTCTCTATCTTCATCAGTGACCAGGGTACGAGTATTGATGTGAGACCTTATGCTACGGAGGGTGGCGATGGAGACACGGAATCCGACTAAACCCGAATACCATTCATGCCATGACTGTCGGCATCTACTTAGCTGCGGTCCTCTGAGAATGGCAATCAATTCCCCCGAACGTCCTTGTGACGAATACGAAAAAGACGAAAGGATTATGAACGATGAAAAACATTAAACGTTGGCAATTCTATCTGCTCTCATTCACCTGGGGTCTCCCGATGTCCATTGTTGGGCTCCTTGTATGCGGCGTGCTCATGTGTCTCGGCTACAAGCCTAAGAGATACGGTCACGCCTTTTATATTCCCATCGGAAAGAATTGGGGTGGTATGGAGCTCGGATGGTTCTTCCTGGTAGATTCGAACGAGTATGAGCATACCCTGCAACATGAGCTTGGGCACGCTTATCAGAATGCTTGTAAGCTCGGCTGGATATACCCGATCTTCTTCATCGTTTCCGCATCTAGATATTGGTATGCGAGACTTGTTCGTCCTATCGACTACTATAGCTGGTGGTTCGAGAGTGAGGCGAATATTATCGGTAGTGAGGTGATGGAGAATGAAGAAGCATGTTCGGATTAACTATAGCATCTTGACATGGAGTCCGAAGGAGATATTAGACGATATTTATTATAAGGTGTACTCAAATGGATGGCCGATCTATATGTCTCGATCGGAGTTCTATTCGAAAATCAAACGCCCTAAGCTCCTCATCCTTGAATGGTGGCTGCATAACATCGGCTACTACCTCACCAAACCCTTTATATTCATCCCCCTGATTAAATCCCTCAACGAGAGGTTCAAGCACGTCGACCTTGTTATCAAGTTTAAAGGAGAAAAAACATGATCTATCACTGTCAAGGCTGCACCAAAAGATATCCTGGATGCCATGACGTTTGCGAGGATTACTTCGAAGACACCGAGAAAAACAACAAGAAAAAAGAGAAGATCCGCAAGCAGAAAGAGGATGATGAGCGCAGTCTACGGACGCCTAAAAAGAAACAAAAATCGAGGTGGTAAATACATATGACACCAGATGAAATGAGAGTCGCAATCTCTAAGGTATATGCCGGCAAGAAGTGGAAGTATAAAGTCGACCGCATGCCCGATTACCAAGTGATAGCGATTTATTTTTCGTTCCTGGAAAGTGGCAAGTTTAATAAAAAGCCTGCCAAGAAAGAAACCCCACCCCAGCAGCCGAGTCCGTTCAAACCGTACGTCGGCGTTCAACTAACTATGTTTGATTGATATTTAAAAGGAGAGAAAAAATGAAAGAATACCATAAGATCGAGACCGTTTATGAGCGTGATATGGACGGAAGTAAGAAGCTCATCGAGGGTAAGTTCCGCAATGCGACTGTGGAATTCCTCAAGGATAACGAGTGGGAGTTCACCGAGAAGATCGATGGAACCAACATTCGTGTTATGTGGGATGGGCACGGGTTTACATTTGCGGGCCGTACAGAGCGTGCTAGCATTCCCGCACACCTTATGAACCGTCTTAACGATATCTTCATGAATACCGCTATGGAAGAGCTGTTCGAGCAGATGTTTGGCGATAAGGAGGTCATTCTCTTTGGCGAAGGTTATGGTCCTAAGATCCAAAAGGTGGGCGAGCTGTATCGACCCGATGTTGACTTCATTCTGTTTGATATTCTGATCGGTGACATTTATCTTGAACGAATCAACGTTCAGTATATCGCCACGAGTCTCGGAATCGATGTTGTGCCGATCATCTTCAGAGGTACTATCGACGAAGCAGTGGAATTCGTTAAGAGCAAACCTCAGTCCAGTATTGGTACGGCTCCTATGGAGGGTCTTGTCGGTAGACCTGAGGTTGAGGTCCGTGATCGCACTGGTAACCGCCTGATCGTTAAGATTAAGGCTTGTGATTTCTGATATTTAAAAAAGAAAGGTTAAAAGAGGAAAGTGTTATGAGTATTTTTGGAATTGCAGGTTTGGGTATTCTTATCGGGCTTTTATTAGTCCTTATCGCTTTACTGCCCTTTATAGCGGATTGGTGGGATAGCGATAGTAAATGGGTTGTACCGTTTCTGATTGGAGTGTTCGTTATCACTTTGGTGATCTCTTTGCTTGTCGGCATCGGACTCGTGACCGAAGACGAACGGATCTTTGTTAGTAAGTACGAGATGCAGAAGACGACTATCGAAACGAGTCTTAATAGCGATGTTGTTTCAGGTCTTGAGCGCATCGAGTTGGTCAATAAGGCTGTAGAGTTGAACGGTGAACTCGCTGAGCGGAAGGCTCGTTGTGATCGCTGGCATCATATTCTTTACGATAATCATATTTACGATAACGTCGAGTTCATTAAGTTTGATTGATATTTAAAAAAGAAAGGTTAAAAGAGGAAAGTGTTATGAAAAAGTTTATTTGTCTGTTTATGCTCGTCGCATGTCTGTTCTCCTTTGCTTCGTGTTCTGCTGCCGACAACGTTAACAATAACCTGTCGCGCTCGGCAGATAATTTCGAGGTGGTTCGCAAGATCACTGTGTATAATGCACGTACGGATCTCATCGTTATGGAGATGGAGGGTTATATGTCCCTGTCCAATAACTCCACAAGTGAGTTGGTCGTGACATGTAAGACTGGTGAGAACGAGTACAAGAAGAACTACGTGTATCTTAACGAGTATGTTATCTATGTAGTTGAGGATATTACGAGTACCGTAACAGACCCGTATCACTACAAGATCAAGTTCTACACCGCTATTCCGGATATTGATATTAATCATTAAGGAGAGAGAAAAATGGGATCTGAAAGACTTTACAATGCACCTACTAAAACGATCGAAGAAATCGAGAAGGAAGAAGCTCGTATGATGCAAGCGGAGCGTCCTCGAATCACTATCGTCATTCATAAAACCGGAGCCATGCTGTCCGAGATTGAAGCTCGAATTAACGCTCTGCTTGTTCTCGTGGGTGAGAGACCCGGCGATGAAAAGTGTAACGAAGAACCGAACAACATGAAAGAGGCCGTGGATAACAATCTCTTTCTTGCCCAAAGGATTCTTTGTAAGCTGGATGCTCTTGGTGATGCACTTTAATAAAGGAGAATAAAACATGTTAGCAAAAAAGTGTGATATTTGCGGGAAGCTGTATGAGTCGTACGGTAAGGCTACGAACGATCCGAAGGATGCTAACGGCTTTATGTTTGTTTCCGTGAAATCGAACGGTACGGATTATTTTTGCAGTAAAACCAAAGATCTTTGTCCGGAGTGTATGGATGCGCTTCGTGCCTTCATGAGAGAAAGGGGTTGGAGAGATGATTGACAAAGATTTGCTCGACGACGTTATCACAGCGCTGGAATGTTGTGCATCGACCGATCCGGGATGTTGCGAGAAATGCCTGTATAAAGAAGATCTTAATTGTACTCACGCTAGGAATAAAGACGTTTTAAAGGTTCTCAAACAGGTCCGGGAAGATATGGAGAAACCCGTACAGCAGACGGAGCAGCTCGACCAAAAGAAGCTCGTTAATTTGCATCGTATTCTTGGTAATCTCGTTACGGCAATAGCTAACGTTGCGGCAGGCACATATTACGAACTCGGCAAAGAGACATACGATTATATTTGTTCGACGCTGAATGAAACTATTGGGTTGAATGCCGAATTGCTTAAGGAGGGTAAGTGATGAGTAGTCTTACTTCACGTTCTGAAATGTTTTGGAGACCGGTTCTTTATAATTCCAAGGACGAACGCATTGCTGAAGGCTGCGAACATCGTACACGGTTACAGGCTAGCGATGACGCGAAAGACATGATAGCTCGTTACATCGACGAACACCATTCTTATTGTCATGCTAAGCTCGAGTGTATTATTCGACCTATGTATGAGTGAGGAGGAAGAATGAAAAACGTTATTGTCGATTTCTTACGGGGTGTACGGACGGGACTATTCTACGCTATGTGTCTCAGCATGCTCGTCATGGGTATTGCTAATCTCTGTATGCTTCACAAGCTTCCGGCATGGGGTGCTATCGTAGCATTTTTAGTATCACTATTTGGGCTTGCCACAGGCTGTGTAGCTTTATGGTTGTTAGGCAACGCCGAGAAGGGTATGGTCGATAAGGATCGTATTGTTACTGATATTCGCCGTGAACTAATGTACCGTTCTGAGATCAATGAAGTATGCTCCGTTGATAATCCTTTGACTGAGATGAAAGAGGTTGTTGACATGAAGAATGTGGAAAAGGTTTTGGACGATTTGATGGAGGTGAAATGACATGAAGCGATAATAATTGATATTCGAAAGGGGAGGGGTCGGTGTAAAAACTGGCCCTTTTCTTTTTGGGTTTTGGGGGAGGGGTTGTGTGGGAGTTGGCGAAGCGGAAGGTACGGACGTGAAAAATACATGCTCCTTTATAGCGAAGATACTAATACATAAATTAATTTTTATTTAGGAGAACATTGTTATGATCGAACTTACGAACAAGAACATTGATAAGCTGAGCGTTGCTATTATTAAGCAGGCAGTCAACGATTATATTGAAAATCGGAAACTGTGGTTTGTGGCAGACAGACTCGGAGGTAATCCTGACCTTTACAGGAAGCACATCTGGGAGAAGTATGTCGAACTCATGGGTTTCTTTGGTGGACAATATTTTGCAGAGATGAGCAAGCTGGATAATATTGGCGGCTTTATCGCTAAAATCGATGGGGAAGTCGAGAAGTGGAGAACCAATGCTTACGAGGTGAATGAATTTATTAGAAGACATCGGAGCAAAAAGACTGAGTCCTAACAAGGGCTCTTTCTTTTACCCATTGATATTCGTGTGAAATACATGGTGCTTTATGAGACCCCGCAAAAATAAAAATATTTGGAGGTAAAGTAATATGGAGTATGAGAAAGAAAAGAACTGTCCGATCGTGGACGAAATGACGAGACTTGCTGAGGATATCGAGTATATATTGTCGGATATCGGAATACATGAAACACTGGAACGTAATCCTGATATGACACATATGTACAACGGTATTAATAGGCTTGAGTCGTGTCTCGATCTACTAAGGACAGTCAAAAATCAGCTTGATGTGCTTAACGCCGATTGGTGGAATTTTGTGGAGAATCTCTAAAAAGCGAGAGCTCGGGCTAAAAACTCGGGCTCTTCTTTTTGCTCGTGAGAAAAACTTCTTATTTAATGAAAGGATGGTGATTGTATGAAAAACACAGCAACAGCAGAACAATTCGCAGCGATCATGAAATTCGAGAATGACGGACACGGAGACGCTTTGAGAGTCCTGGCTCAAGACTGTTATAGAGGAGGCTTGATAGACGGACTGATCATAGGTGTTGGTGGAGTTATAGGAATAGTGATCGGGCATTGTGTCACGAAAGCCGTACAAAACAGAAAACGATCCTCAGAAAAAACGAAAGGGTCCTAAACAGGGCCTTTTCTTTTTGCCCACTTATACATTTCGTGGCCATTTATATTTGGACGGTGGCCAAGTTTTGGTGAAAAAAAATGTTGAGATAAATGGGCAAAAAATGCAAAATGGCCAAAAAAGTTGGGCAAAAGCCCACTTTTCAAAATATACTTGGCCAGAAAAATTTGATGAAAATTGGTCAAAAATGGCCAAAAATGGGGTAAAAACGGCCTTTTTGGGGCTATTTTGAGGTATTTTTGAGTGAAAAATTGAGTTGTGGCCAAATGGCCAACTTTTTTCTCTATTTTAATAAAAAAAAATTAAAATTATATATAAAGTAGCAAAAATACTTGGGCTTTTGGCCAAGGACGTTTTGTAGCGAATTTATATTCTCAATACTACGAGACGTGAAAAAAACAAGGCCTTTTATGAGAGGGAAAGAGGTAAGCGCTAAAATTGCACTTACTTATACTTTTAGTTTTGCGAAAGGGAGGAACGTTATGGCGAAGTTGGAGAGAGACTTTCAAAAAGAATTGACGGATGAGATCAAGGATTTATATCCTGGCTGCGTCGTCATCAAGAACGACTCAAGTTACATTCAGGGTTTTCCGGACTGGACAATTCTGTATAAGGACAAGTGGGCTGTTCTTGAAGCAAAGCGAGAAAAGAATGCGAAGCATCAACCTAATCAAGACTATTATGTTGATAAGTTGAACAACATGTCCTTTTCACGTTTTGTATATCCCGAGAATAGAGAGGAAGTATTGGCTGGATTAAAGAAACTTTTTGAAAGATGAGGAGAGATGTTACATGGCATGGACTTTTATCAAGCACCATAACCTTGAAGGACTGCATGCTCCGTTTAGTCCGAGTCAGTCAAGCTGGCTTAGATACGACGAAGAGAAAGCAGCCACCGTATTAAGAAACAGACGCAAAGCTGAGCGTGGCACGCGACTCCATGCTTGGGCTAAAGAAACTATTGATTTACGAATTAAGCAGCCTCGATCCAAGAATACCCTTTACGCATATGTTAATGATGCTATCGGGTTCGATATGGATACCGAGGTTGTTTTATATTATTCGGACAGATTCTTCGGTACTGCCGATTCTATTTCTTTTAGAAAGGAAGCTCGCTCCGAAGGATTACCCGTCCTTAGAATCCACGATTTAAAAACTGGAGAAACAGATGTAAAGATGGAGCAGCTCGAGATATATGCTGCTCTTTTTTGTTTGGAGTATAAAGTCGATCCGAGAAAAATAAAGATGGAACTTCGAATCTATCAGAAGGACGATGTGATATTCCACAACCCTACAGCCGAAGAAGTGATCGCGATTATGGAACACATTATTCGACTTGATAAAGCAACAGAAAATATTTATAACGAGGAGGTCTGACACCATGAATCAAGTAGCAGAAGAAATTCGTGCAATACTCGAAGGTAACGATGAAGATCTTATGCATTACGGAATGCCTAGACGTTCAGGTCGTTATCCCTGGGGTTCTGGCGATGACCCCTATCAGCACAGTGTGGATTTTCTGAGTCGTGTTGAAGAAATGCGAAAGCGCAATCCCACATATACCGATCCTAAAACCGGTAAAACGTATAAGGGTGACAGCGCAATTGCTAAGAAGCTTGGATATACCACCAGTCAGTTCAGAACAGAAATTATGCTCTGTAATGAAGAGCGTCGTTCTTATGAGCTGGCAAAGATCCAGTCCCTTCTCGATGACGGTTTAGGCTGGACCGAGATTGGTCGTAGACTTGGTAAACCCGAAGGTACTGTCCGTTCGGCTTATAACGCCAAAACCAATGAAAAGCTCAATCAGTGTAAAGGCACTGCCGACTTTATTCGAGATAAGATCGAGAGCACCGGCAAAATGATTGATATTGGTGAAGGTGTTGAGCGTGAGCTTGGTATTTCCAAAGAGCGCCTTAACACTGCTCTTAGCATTCTCGAGCTCGAAGGATATCCTATCTACAAAAACCGTGTCGAACAGAAGCTTAATGCCGGTCAGTTCACAACGGAAAAACTTATCTGTCCGAAAGGAACGCAGTATAAGGATACATATGATCTGAAGAATGTTATCGCCCTTAACGAGGATAAATATATTTCTCGAGATGATGGCGAGACTTTCGAAAGAAGATTTACATACCCCGAAAGCATGAGCTCTAAGCGTCTCATGGTTCGCTACAACGAAGAAGGTGGTCTTGAGAGAGATGGTCTTGTGGAAATTAGAAGAGGTGTTGAAGACCTTTCGCTTGGCGAATCTAGATATGCGCAGGTTCGTGTGCTCGTTGATGGTACGCATTATATTAAAGGAATGGCTGTCTATTCGGATGATATGCCTCCTGGCGTGGACGTGATATTTAACACCAACAAAAAGAAAGGCACTCCTGTAACCGATGTTCTTAAGGAAATTAAAGCTGATCCGGATAACCCGTTTGGCTCGGCTATTAAGGATGTTGAGCAGGGTGGCCAGTATTGGTACACAGCCAAGGATGGAAGCAGAAAGCTCGGCCTTATAAATAAGACTCGAGAAGAGGGCGAATGGAGCGACTGGAAAGATGCTCTGCCTTCACAGTTCCTGTCTAAGCAGCCGATTCATATGGCGAAGAAACAGTTGGGTTTGGCGAAAGCCGATAAGATGAAGGAGTACGAAGATATTTGTGCTCTCGAGAACCCTACGCTTAAGAAGCATCTTCTTCAGAAGTTCTCTGATGAATGCGATTCCGCAGCAGTACATTTGCAGGCTGCCGCACTTCCTAGACAGAAGTATCATGTTATCATCCCTATCAATACTCTTAGGGATGACGAGATATATGCGCCTCAGTATAACGATGGTGAAAAACTTGCTCTCATTAGATATCCTCATGGTGGTACGTTTGAGATTCCTATTGTTACCGTAAACAATAAGAATGCTCTCGCTGGAAAGCTTCTCGGAAAAGATATTTCGGATGCTGTTGGTATCAACAGTAAGGTTGCTGAGCGACTCTCTGGCGCGGACTTCGATGGCGATACCGTTATGGTTATTCCTACGAATGGGTCGAATGGAGTACGAATTAAATCTACGGAAAAACTGAGAGATCTTGAGGGCTTCGATCCTAAGCTTCAGTATAAAGGTAGAGAAGTTGTCGATGAAAAAGGCGTAGTACATTACTATCACGGCGATAAAGAGTTCCGTCCTATGGCTAAGAAAAATGTTCAGTCTGAAATGGGCACTATTTCTAACCTCATTACGGATATGACATTGGCCAAGGCTAGCGATGAAGAACTGGCTCGCGCTGTCAAACACAGTATGGTAGTTATCGATGCTTATAAACATAAGCTCGACTACAAACAGAGCGAATTGGATAACAATATCGCAGCATTACATAAAGCTTACCAAGGTAAAGCCAGTGGTGGTGCGTCTACTATTATCTCTAAAGCGAAGGGTCAGGCTTCTGTGGACAAAACTCAGGGTACTCCTAAAGTTAATAAAAAAGGTACGCCTGACTATGATCCTAGTAAACCTGAAGGAGCTTACATCTATAAGCAGGCTGATGATCTCTACTATCCTATTAGGAAGAAAGATCCTGATACTGGTCTCGTTACTATCACTACTACCACTAGAGGTAAGAAAGTAACCTATGACCCCAAGAATAAGGAAGAGGCCGCATATTACACCCCCGTCAAGCGAGTTAGCAAGACCGGGGAGGTCAGCTATACCAATAGTGACGGCAGTATCGTTTATAAGACCGATAAGAGAAAACAGAAGACTACTAAAATGGCAGCTACCGATGATGCATACACCTTGGTATCCGAGGCTAAGCACCCCATGGAGTTGGTTTATGCCGACTATGCCAATAGTATGAAATCTCTGGCCAATCAGGCTCGTAAAACTATGGTATATACCGACGACATTGCCTACGACAAGCATGCCGCGGTAGTATATAGCTCTGAGGTTAAGGCTCTTAAGGAAAAAGTAAATGAAGCGAAGCTTAACGCACCTAAAGAACGTGCAGCATTACGTAAAACTAATGTGGCCATCGATGATAAGATCGAGAGTGGTAAGCTTGATGGTAAGGATGAGATTAAGAAGGCTACATCCAAGGCCATGACTAAGTATAGGCAAGAAGTTGGAACAATTAAACGTAGTGATAGAGAAATAGTAATAACTGATAGAGAATGGGAAGCCATTCAGGCAGGCGCTATTTCTAAGACATTACTTAAAGACATCTTTAGTAATACTGACATTGCTAAGCTTAGAGAAAGAGCTACACCTAGAACTACATCTACTCTTAGCCCAGCTAAGATCAATAAGATTAAACAGATGAAGGCGTCTGGTAATTATAGTCTTGCAGAGATTGCTAAAGCTGCTGGTTGTTCCACATCTACTGTTAATAACTATTTGAAAGGAGTGAATTGACATGGTACAAATTGAATGCATGATTACAACGTTTGACAATCCTTTTGATCCATTCGAAGACTTCACTTCTTGGTTCATGTTTGATGTGGAAAAAGGTTACAACACTTGCGCTTACTTAGCAAGACTTATGAAAGTTGAGTCTGACTTTAGT
>JAEIGA010000355.1_pt1 | contig 66577 bp, 88 predicted proteins | sample 9270691 | NCBI WGS metagenome assembly JAEIGA01 (sample SAMN17057246, study PRJNA624740) | gut metagenome | biome: biome; isolation source: fecal sample | host: Bos grunniens | place: China: Xizang | collected 2019 | reverse complement strand
ATAGGACATCTTGAACTCGCTGTAAATGATGCATTTGTAGGTTATTATGAGGATAGATGCGAATCAGAAACGGGTATGTATTGGGAGCATACAGAGGAAAGTAGCAACCTATATGACAACATAATTTCAACAATCGAATGGCTAATCAAGGAAGGAAAATTTAACAAGGAGTATTTGGAGGAATAGTTATGAAGATGTGGATAGCAAGGAACTCCGATAACACATTAGAGTTGTTTAAAATAAAACCTCAATCTTTCTACGAAGAAGGAAGCGGTCAATATTGGGTAGGTGGAAATGGTTTGTTTTTAAGAGCAGATTCATTCCCCGAAGTGACCTTCGAGAACTCACCACAGGAAGTTGAACTTAAATTGATTGAGAAATGAATACTAAAGAAATAGTAACAAGTTGTCTTATAGTGGGAGAGGTTTTTACTCTACCAAAAGACCATGTACTCAAAGACGAGAACGGCAATGTAATCAACACAACGAAGATTGTCTTGGAGAAGAAGAAAAAGGGGTATCCGAAGACTTATGAGGAGTGTGAGAGATTCTTGGGCTTGAAGACTCTATAATTGAAGGTTGTCTTGGATATCAGTATAAACTCTTAAATGCTTTTCAAAAACTTCTAATGTGTCGTGATACATATTGGAAGATAGCAGGCGAGGAGATGGGATTGGGGAAACCTTGGAGTCCAAATGATGCGGATTATGTAACAGGTAGATATTGCATATTTGTTCATCAAGGCAATATTATTTGTAGCACACCAGCAGAAGATTGTCCTTTAACTTTCCCAACCGAAGAAATGCGAGATGCTTTCAAGGAGAACTTTGATCCAGATATAGAAATTTGTAAGGAGTTTTTGTAATATGACCAAATCCGAAAGAGAAATCTACGAGCTCAGGCTTGATAATCTAGACCGCGTTCTTGCGTCAATGACTACTGAACTTTCCACTTACAAGGAAGTCATTTCCGCAGTGAGAAAGATGAGAAAGGCGCAGAAGGAGGCTGATCGAGCAATGGCAGAATCAGATGACTACTCCGAAGCTCTTGTCTATGTCAACAAGGCAGAGGAACTGGAGAATGAAGTGGATCAATACTTAAATAATAAAGATTTATGAACTTAGTAACAATTTCAATCATCATCGCAACGACCATTTTCGTTGCCTATAATGCCGTTTCTTTAGTGCTTTACGGCATTCCGCATTCATTAAGTATGACTTTCTACTATTACAAAGCAAAGTGGAACAAGGGATTCGTGTTTCCTTTAATGATGTACCTTGTCGTTGCATTTATGATGCCTGCCTGGATAACGATGAGTGAAGGCAGCAACTTCCAGTTCCTCGCGTTTCTCGCTCCGGCCGCGATCGCATTCGTGGGAACTGCACCGGCATTCCTTTCGTCGGATCTGGAGAATATGGTGCACTCGGCCTCAGCTGCCATTGCAGCGGCATGCTCGCTCTTGTGGGTAATCCTTGTCACACCGTACTGGTGGACAATCCTTGCCTTCCTAGGGTTGATTGCTCTTGCAGCATTTCTTACAAAGACCTACAAGACGTCATATATCTACTGGCTGGAGATGATCGCCTTCGGAGCGACATTCACAGCAGCAATAATGTATTCGTTATGAGTCATACAATAATCAAAGTTAGTGAGATAGTTTCTGTAAGACATTATAATACTGGATGGACAGATTATCTAACAGTGGCATTGTCTTCTGGTGGATCCTATAAATGGTCTTGTTACCATTATGAGGAATCAGCAAGTCAAAGAGAAAAGTGTAATGATATGCGTAGGGCATTTGAACGCATTAAGACTGCAATCGCAGATAAAAAGGAATTTGTTGAATTTTACATCAGTAATTAGATTATGAAAGACAAATGGATAAAGGTCAGCGATAGGCTGCCGGAAAGACATCTGACTCCGGCATTGGTATTCTTAAAAGACGGAAGGTACTGCATTGCGTGGTGGTTCATTACCGACAGGGGAGGAAGATGGGTGGATTGGTTTGATGCGATGAGTGATGATGAAACTTATTCCCCTTTATGGGGAAATGTCACTCATTGGCAGCCGATAGAATTACCAGAGGAGGAGTGATATGGATGACAAACTGATAAGAAGGTGCATTGCACTGCCTAAGGATGAAAAACTGATACTCATCAAACATCTACAATGCACGATGATGGATGAGAGAGAGGATGATGGTTCAAGATTCCACACTCTCTTCAAGGCTGCTACTGCAGTGGTCGGAGGTGGGATAATCTCCGATTCAAAGCTAAAGAAGCCAGTCATCGGAAGGATGCTTATCGCCTACAAGATGAGGGAAGAGGGCTATTCCTTTAAGACAATAGGAAAGTATATGAAGAGAAGCAGAGGCTCTATCCGAAAGCTATGGAATAATATGGATGATGCGTTATCACTTCCTCTCATCTATCAGTACGAAGTGGAATGTTGGAATAAATTTAATGAATCGTTAAATGAAAAGAAAATATGAAGTTAGGTGGTACGAATGTAACCTGACGGAAGAAAGAAGCCGTAAGTTTTTTACGCGCTGGGGAGCGATAATCTTCATGGCGTACCTTGAAGCTTACGAGGATGTGGAACCTTATATAAGAAAGATATGACATCTATACCAACCGATGAACACTTGCTGAAAGAGATTCGAGCCATATCAAAGACGGCGCCGCATCTAATGATCTGCGCCAATTGCATTCATTACAACAAGGCTAGTGGAGAATGTCCGGAAACAAGAAGGACCTTTGTACCATACGTAAGAGGATGCGAAGGAAAATACTTCGTCTCCGATGAGGAGCATATGTTGGCGAAGGTCAAGAAGGAATTGACCGAGCAGGCTCTGGATCTTGACAAGATAGAAAATCTGCTGATGCTATTGATCACTATGCTTTGCGGATCATCCTGCTTTGCGGAAGATTTGGCTCAAAGAATCAAGCGCTTGCGAAAAATGCCTTGCCACGCGGACCGAAAATCAGACTTGCGCAAGGACCTGGATGTGGTGGAGGAGATTGATTCTGCACTTGAAAGAATCGACAAGATCACCGAAAAGATGAAGAAGGACCTTGGCGAAGCACTCGAGAAGATCGACCAGCAGTACAGACTGTATATAGAAAGGCATCTCAACAGGTTATTCACCACGGACGGCAAGTTCGACGTCAGGAAGTCAGACGGAAATCTGAACAACGGAATGATCTGCTGCAATGTGATTGGAAAGTTCGTCAAGGGATGCGTAGGAAACAAGGCTAATTATGACATGGTGTTCGCGATGCTGGACAATCTTCATAACGACACGCCGTATGCACTTGACTTTAAGGATTTCGAACGTTATAATCTGAAAGGATATGAAGAATAACAAGAAGCTTGTTCTTGACTATAATACGTCCAAGAAATTTGATGAGATCCAGAGGAAGATAAATGACTTCCTCTGGCTGGACATGAATTCCGCCACTACAGCGGCTTACCGTGATGCGACAAAGAAACTCAATGAAGTTGTCTTCAAGATGGCCCAGGAGCACCACATGAGCATCTGGGATGTATGCCTGAAGTTTTTCCCTAGAATGGATGTGAAAAGCAACTTTGACAAGGAGACTCAAAGATGTACGACGGAAATTCTCATGAACCTTGTTCCGGTTGAATACGACTTCACCAAAGACGAGGAATACTGGAAGGCTAAATATTACAAGCTGAAGGAAGAAATGCGGGAATTACTTTCACGGACCGACGAGTTATTGCCGGACTGATTCCTTGGCTCAGTTTGTGAAATGCCTTGGGCAAAACGAATTGAGTATGAAAAAGGAAGAATTCAGGAACTATTCGGCGCTGCTCATCTTGACAGTGCTTATCGACAGGACAACAGAACCGGCAAAGGCCGCAGTCTTCTGGGCTGACGAACTGATCAAGGAACTATATTCAGAAGAATCTCAGTAAACATAAAGAACAATCTAAATCTCATACACTTATCTTTGAAATATGCTACAAGAACTACTGCATACCGCTCCGCGAAGCGAGCCACTCATAAGGATATATCCTCACTATCTTTCATTCAATGCCGCGGCAGTCGCCCTGCTCGGCATTGTCGAAGGAGATTCAATATCCGTCATGAAGGATGACCGTGACGGATATATCTATGTGGCCAAGTGTGCGTGCATGAGACAGTCATATAAAATCCGCATGAAGAAGACGCTGGTCGTCGTATCAAGCGCTCCTCTATGCAGGAAGATGGCGTCGCTTCTGGAAGGATTCGGAACGTACAAGATCTGCAGGGACGAGATGCAGGAGTTCATGGGGCATACGTTTTATAATATTTTCAAGAAGAAGTATGGGAAAGATTGCTAAGATCCAGCTGAGAGGAATATCAAGAGCTCCGTCAGACAGAATGACATCCGACGGAGGATGCGCCGAGTCTCTGAACGTCTATCTGGACAGCACCGAGACTGCTCCGGTTCTCATTCCGGATGACAAGACTGATATTGTAGGTTCCGGTGCTATGACATATAAGGCCAAGAGAATCTTTATTCACAAAACAGCCAACTACACCAATTACATCCTGCACCTCGAGCAGGGCAATCAAATTGGATGGTATTATAGAGCAGGTGAATTCAAGACGTTTGCCACGCTTGATTCCGGGGAGACGATCAGTGATATCACTTCCATCGGCAATACAGTCATCATTGCCACTTCTACAAGGATGATGTATGCTCTGTTTGCTAACGGAGAATACCGATATCTGGGCGACAAAATTCCGGAACCATACATTCAATTTCTTTGTCAAGAGTATGTGCTGGAGAGAGAGGACAGCTTCTATCTTGTACCCATCGGCTCTGAATCTAATAATGAAATAGATCGTTTGAATACCTCCGCTTGGGCTGGGGCGATATCTGACATTTCTTTTGGCCGAGAGACTCTTGCAGCTACGAGGTTGTTAGAAATTCAAACTGAGGTATGGTCGAAGATATCCAAAATGATAAAAGAGGCAAAACAAAATAATACGTCTTTATGCCCACTTTTCGTCAGATACGCTGTCCGGTTATATGACGGATCGTACATATATCAGTCCGTTCCTATATTGCTTGGAGCCGGAGAACAAAGATTCGTTCAAGTCAGCGCAGCTCAAGGTAATGATTATACCACAAACAGGATATTCATTAATTGCGGAAAACCCTTTGATGTTACCGCGTATCTTTATGGGACATTCGACAACAACTGGGGCGATATCATTGATTCGGTAGACTTTTTTATTTCTACCGATATATGCTATCCGTATATTAACTCCAATATCTCTAGTTTATTGGTAGATGAATCTATTACCAAACCGGATGAGTCGGCAAAAACTATGTATGCCATTGACTTTTTCAATGGTGAAGTAAGCGACAAAGATGCGGTAGAGACGGAACTACTTAGCAAAAGTCATTTCTTTAAAGTTGCTACTTTTAAATTTGAAGATTTCGACAGTCTCAGAAGTGGCTTCAAATTATTTGAGTCTGATTTCCCCTGGTCTCAGGATGACCTACTTGAAAGAGATAGGCTTCCCGATTATGAGCAAAGCGGGACACTGATAATACCTTCTAAGATATCTTCTTACAACAATCGAATTTTAGCAGTTGGAAGCAAGAGAATTTTATCTTCTGGATATTCAGGAATGCAGTCAGTGTGGGAGCAAGGCTCTGAAAATCCTAAAAGGTATTGTGTTTCGTATTCGATGAAACATGATGAGTCACTAAAAATCCTTGCCATTAACCAGAATGGAGAATATGTCTTAAGTTCATATCAACCATATGGCCTTTTCTTTCATCCTGATAGAAGATGTTCAAAACTGAGAATTTTTGATGTGGCCAGCAACCAGGAATACTCTTGTGATATGAAACCGCATCCTCTCTTGAACTGCTCTTATGCGTACTGGGGCCTAGACCAGAAGGTGCAAGACCTGTCAAATCCAACTTCAACAACTCAGACCCAGTTTACTTCCGGGGAGAATAGGTACGAAGAAGACAGCAACAGACTATACTTGTCTGAGATAGGCAATCCTTTCTATTTTCCTATTTCTGGTAATTCTCTCCTTAACGCACCGATCACTGACATTGCAATAGCCAATACTACTTTGTCGGAAGGTCAGTTCGGACAGTTCCCAGTATATGTCTTTACAAAAGATGGAATATGGGCACTGGAGACGGGAGCTGATGGATCATTTGTGTCCTCTAAGCCTCTTTCGAGAGAGATATCACTTCCAGAAGCGGCAATAGCTTCGCTGGATCAGGCCGTGGTGTTCATTTCAGCCAAAGGCGTGATGCTCCTTTCCGGCTCCCAGATTGCGGACATATCTCCATATATGAACGGCAGACATTACGTTCTGGAAAATACCCCTAAAGGTCTCATAGAAAAGGAACCAAATTATAAAGACCTAGTTCCTGCAATCACTGATGATGATCCGTTCATGAAATTTATGGCTGATGCTAAGATAGCCTACGATTATTCCGGCAAAAGGCTGATATTCATTTCGCCATCCAACCAAGGATATCAGTATATATATAAGCTCGACACGGAGACGTGGCATAAGATGTCATTGGGGCTGAACCTTTCTGATACCATTAACAGTTATCCGGACTGCCTCATAATGGCTGACGGCACTGGCAATACTACAAAGATCTACGATCTCTCCACAAAGCTGGATATAGCCTCGGACGATCAGCAGACTCCTAAGGCGGTAATCATCACAAGGCCGTTTGATATGGACGAGCCGGACGTATACAAGAGCATTAAGAACATCAGAATACGTGGCCAGTACACCAAAGGCAATGTCCGTTTCATTCTTCTTGGTTCAGAGGATGGCCTGAACTTCTACACTCTGAATACTCTTAGAGGAAAGTCCTGGAAAGTATTCCGGATGATTATTCTTGCGCATCTCGATCCGACGGAAAGACTGAGCTGGATAGACGTTGAATATGAGAGCAGACTAACTAATAGATTAAGATAGCATGAAAGAAACAGAACCGATTGAGTTTTTTATGCAGATGGCTTATATTGGCATTATAGTATATGTATGCATAGATATCCTAAAGAATTATCCTTTGACAGAATCCATTAGGTTGATAATTACTTTTATATGCCTTATCTATGTGTATATGAAATTTAAAGGGAGAATATACAATTATCTCATAAAAAGGGCAGACAAGAAAACTAAAGAATTACTTAAATCAGATAAAAAGAAAGGGAGCCGTTAGGTTCCCTTTTATTGTTTCTTCCTGATTTCTTCCAGCTTGCTCAGCCAGTCCGGAGTCTTGTCTCCCTGGCTGAATTCCACCGATGCCATTTTCGGCACTCCGAATTCCATTGCCTTGAGATATGCGTGGTACTTCTTGGCCGGATCATCAATCTCGTGCCAGGCCGCCATCGCCTCATCATAATTCTCTGCCAGAAACATCTGGATAAGTTCGCGTACCTCCTTGGTGCCTTTGTTCGGGGTACCCTTCTTCCTTCCTCCAAAACGTCCCTTGCCATCTCCTTTTACTCTTCCTGTACCTGCCATAAATGTTCATTTAATTTCTTGGTCCGAACGGCTGCAATGGTCGCTTGACACTGCCGCTACGCATGAGTCCCACCATGCCGCTCAGCATCTGCTCTAAGCCCTCCTCGCTGAAAGGACTGGCCACGCCTTGGCCTATATACCAGTCATGCAGTGTGCCGCGCAGAATATATTGATGCATTTTCTCGACAAGGCCCTCTGCCACTACGTCTGGCAACGTATCCGGCACCAGTAACGTATAGCTATACGAGTCTCTGATATTATTGCTCACACTTGCCACCTCATCCACTTTCAGGCAGAAAGCCAATCTGATCCTTAGCGTGGCCTCTCTGTTCTGAATGTAGCAGTTGATGATGCCCTTATCAAGACTTTCTGAGCGATCAGATGAAACAGCATTCTGTGCTCTGTCCGGCACTTCCACCATCGAGGCATCAACCTTCTTGAAGGTTATGGCGTCAATCTCTTTATATAGACGCTCGGTATTAATAGTGACACTAAGCTCTTTCATATGCTACATCGATGGGGCTGATTTTGAATAGATGGTTTTCTGTATCAAGAGTATATCCGCAGAGGCGCCTTGCTCATATTTCTGAGCTTCTACTTCAACACCTTTCAGACGCAGATACCTTGCAACGGACAACTTATGCACTGCGTCTTCTATGTACTTTCCGAGCATTGTTTTGTTCCCGGATGCTCGTCTGCCATCTGTGACCGTAAATTTGTATGCGTTCGTATTGTCCGAAGTGTTTGTTGCAAACCGGTACAACGACTGCTCTACAGTAGCCACTGCACTTTTGATGGCATCTTTTATCAATGTGTCGTCGCGGCTGACATAGCGGATAGCGTCATACAATGATGTCCCGCCTTCAGAATAAGAGCGGTTGGCAATGTATGACACTTCTCTCTTAATGCTCTCCTCCAGATCAGTAAAAGCCTGCGTTATATCCATAATACTTATACTTTTACACAAAAGTAAGACGCCGCAGAATACGCAGGACTTTATCTTTACTTATTGAAGTAGGTCCTTATGAAGTGCGGCCTGTCCACATCTTTGAGCTTGTCGACAGCCAGGTGATAATAGAATTTCACCCTCATGTTAGGCTGGATGAACATATTCACCGTGTTCTTGTGATCCGAATAAAGCATGTTCATCGTAGCCCATAAGGCCCAGCAGTTATAGAAAGGAGCGACCGACATTTCACCGCCGCTCATTTCCACAGCTCTTTTCAGGTCTTCATACTGCCACTCATAACGCTTGATGACGGTATCCCCGTCGGCCTCCTCGAGGTTTCCGACGATCTCTTCAGCTTCTTCCTGGCTCAGGTAATTGTTCCAGGCTCCGGCTTCCAGTCTCTCGAGCCATTTCTCGGCCAGCTCAGGGTGCGCCTCGGCGATGGATTCAAACATCCACTTCTCAGCTTCTCCGAAGACTATCATTTTCTTCGGGTCCTTAGCCGTTGCCATATCTTCGTACAGCTCGGCATATCTTTGTATCAAATCTTTCATTGTTCTCCAAATTTTGAAGCCAATATTTCTTTAAGCCTCTCAAAGGTAGATTTCCCCAGTTCTAAGCCGAACAGGTTGATGCTTCCCACTTCCTCGGCGCGGCTGACGAAAGAGTCGGCGAACTTCATCGCAAGCTCTGGGATCTGCTCATCCGGTATGTTGCCAAGCATCTTGCTGACAGCAGGAGTGACGACGGTCTGAATCATTGGCTCTGCCAAGAATCCCAGCTCATTCCATATGTTGTATGTTCCTGGATCTTGCCCTAGAAGCTGCATAAAGCCTCCCAGTTTACCTCCTATCGGGATTTTAAACTGAGGAAGAAATGCCTTGGCTACATTGAACGCCCATTCGCTGACTGCAAGGCTTACTTTGTCTATATTGGTCATAATTATTCTTCTTTAAAAGGGGAGGATTACTCCTCCCCAGAGTTAGACTTACGCCTCCTGCGCTTACTGCGCTGCCGGAGTTGAGTAGATGTTACCGCAGCCACATCCGCATCCGAGAGGATTGTAGACCTGCGCTGCTGCGCTGGTTGTACCTGCTCCGTAGTCGGTGATGAGCTTGGGCGCGAAGGTCGAGTTCATATAGTTCACGATCTTGCAGTCTGCGCATGCCCTGCGCTCTGCCTCGAGCTGAACCTTGTAGTCGATGTCCTTCTGCACGTCACGGAACGAGTCGTTGAACGCCTGATTCTGGACAGCCTGCCTTGCCGCGAAGTCCTGAAGGTTGCTGATCATACCACGCAGCTCCTTGTAGGCGTCGGTGATCTTGCTGTCAGTGTAGATGTTACTCTCAAGGAGCGCAATCTTGCTATCCTTCTGAGCAAGCTCGTTCTGCATCGCCATCTCATAGCGAGTGACTGGCATGTCTGCCGGAGATGCACAGCTACAGCCATAGCCATTGCGGTTGCCCCAGTTGAAGAGACCACCTCCACAACCATTACCAAGGATGCCGGTCTTTTCAGCAATCCAGCCGATACCTCCGGCCGCACCTACGGAATTGAAGTTTACCTGACCCTGCGATGGAACTTTCACATCGTAGCCATTAGCGTCTTTTACCATATGTGACATAACGAAAATGTTTTAGCGAAAGCGACATTGCTTTCGCCGACAAAAGTCACACATAGTTATTGCTACTTAAAGGAGTTGTTGCCGGGCAAGTTCGAAGTTATTGCCGATGTCGCTGCTTATGAGCTTCAACCTTCTCGGAAGCGACTGGAGCGCATGGTTTACGGTGCGGTTAGGATGCCGGACCAATTCAGAAATCTCATTTGTGCTGTAGCCTTTCATTCTCATGAAATAAATGACCAGCCACCTCGCATCCACCACTTCCGCTTCTCTTGATCTGCCGAGGATTGACTCCTCGGACACCTCTGTCAGTTCGGTCACGACTTTGATGACCTTGCTGAAATCTTCACTCTTTCCCATTTGTAGAATACACTAACATCCGCCATATAACAAAAGAAAAGCCACTATTTGTTGTAGTGGCTCATAAGTTATTGCCCGGCAATAAAAATAAGCACTCCCAATATGCTTATTTTACTTTACCGAAATAAACTAAAATAACTCAGCTATTTATGATAGGAAAATAAGATTCATTGTACGTTTTTGTACAAAAAGTGGATATTATACCTATATAGTGTCCAAGTTCTTGTACATTTATGTACATTATCTACCACTGAATCCCGGCCTTGATGCCGATTCCTACACCGAAATTCCTTGACGGAAGATCGTAAGCTACCTGCCCATAAATTTCCACATTTTCATGTAACATTCTTCCGTATTCAAGGTATATAGGTATAGAAAGGGTATTCATATAACGAGGCTCAATCCCGAAACTCAAAGTGTTGCGACTTGTCGCAGGTTGACTGACATATTCCTTCACGATCTTCGTCTTCGGATACACCTCAATGTAATCAAGGCTCGGACGATAACCACTCACCTCAGCATAATACTCAGGACTCGTATACAACTTCTTCTCTATCGGAAGATTTAAATAAAGAGTATCACGCAATCTTATGGTATCCCTTACAGCCACTCGGAAGGTATCAACCACCTCCTCTCTGACGGAAACAGGATACAACTCCTTTACCGTGTCAACTCTTACAAGGGTATCCCTCTGAGTGACTATCTCTGGACGGATGAAAGGCTTTCTACATAGCCAACCGATGACTATGCCGACAATCAAGATAATAACGAATGGAAGAATCTTTTTCATAAGTCATAATGCAATTAGAGGGAATTCCCTTAAAACTCCCCCTAATTCCCTCTAATATTTACATCTTAAGTCCGTCAGCCGTAGGCTCGATCTTAGAGCCTGTAGAAGGGTCTTTACTTGACGGATAAGGGTTTGGTTCATTCAGTCTCTTTAGGTCCATTCCAAGCCACATGATGGCTTCCTGGAGCTTAGTGATTGCAAGGCTGCGCTCGCGGCTTGCCGGCGCCTCTTTGACCATCTGCAGAATTTCATCAGTCTGCTTTCTCATGTCCTTGTCAAACATGACTTCCATATCGTGGTCCATATTATCCATGTCAGCCTCAGTAACCCTGGTGGCCTCCACGATGTAATGGTTCTTCTCGATAGCTTCAAGCATATCTGTCGCACCTTTGACATAAGCTGTAGCGATAACACCTTCAGCTTCCTTAATCTCCGGGTGAAACTCTACTACACCTTTAGCATGTTCCTCTGATTTTGCCTCAATGTCTAAATACATAATTCCGTGTTTTAATTTAAATTGTTCCTAAATATGATACGATAGCGTCGATATGGCATCTTACTATTGCGCTCTTGCCCTCTTCGCTTAGAAGGTAATTTACATCTTCTTTCGAATCCATAAAGAAGTTTTCGGTCAATACTGCAGGGCAAAGTGACTTAGCAAGGATCATGAACTGAGCCTCCTTGTCCCTCTCTCCGTCGACCTTCTTCCACTCTCGGATCTTCTTCCCTTCAAAATGACGTTTCGCCATGGCAATGAAGTGATCGGCTACGTCGTCGCTTCTGGTCTTTCCCTCTGAGGTCCATATCTCCCATCCGCTTGCCTCTCTCCATTCCTTGCCGTTGCTGGCGGCATTGCAGTGGATCGAGACACAGAGGACGTTCTCCTTACCTCGCGACTGGCATTTCACGTTGATCCTGTGCACTCTCTCCAGCAGGCTGACGTCATACAGCTCCGGAGTGAGCAACTCCGCATTATATCCGAGCCTCTTCAATCCGTTAACGACTTTGGAAGCGATCATTCTTGTATATGTGGACTCTATCAGCCTACCGTCCGGACTTCTCTTGCCAGGAGTGTTGTTGCCGTGACCGTTGTCAATCAGTATGAGTGTGTCTTTTGCCATTTCACTTTCCCTCCTTTCTTAACCTGCCGTCATCCTTGATGGCTCTGATTATCTTTTCTGCTGTCTCATTGTCTGTACATTCTATGATGGTCTCTATGATATCAACCACCTTGGCTGCGCTTGACTTCTTTTTCTGGAAGTTCTCCAGCACGCTCTTTCCTTCTATGATGAGTATACCGAGAGTGCAGATGACTGCACAGTAAGGAATGACATACCAAGTGAACGAAAGGCCCAGTATGTCAATCAGAACGCCGAACACTATCACTCTCAGATAATCCAAGATCTTCGTGATGGTCCTGCGAAGAGCCTTGCTGCGTATCTTCTCCCTGTTCTTCCTAGCTGCATCTATGCCTGTCCATAAGTCGATGAAGCAGGCTACGATAATCAGGATGCAGCACATGAAGATTATCGTTATGCCATGCCCGATATCCTGTGTAAGATTAAGATGTAAATTCCACATTTCCTATTCCTATTTTAGCAGTTCATCAAGTTCGGAAAAGTCTGCCTCCGGGGCATCTTCAATAGCGAACATAGGATTGAGGACATCGAATGAAGTAAGCAGGATGTCTGGCTGCGATGCGATGACCGCTTTTTTAAATGCCTTACCATCCACCTCTGCAATATCAAGGTCTACCACCTTGTTATACACATTTACGATAACTTCAAGCTCCTTCTCTCGCAGTGGTGCAAGATCAATGAAATCTGCGTTCAAGACCTCAGTATTGCCCTTTTGAAGAGCAATGAAGAATGACTGGAGCCTTTCTTCGGGAACACCCTGATAAACCCTCTTGACAAGCTCTGCCTTGAGAGTATCCACCTTGTGTACTTCTGCTTTAAGTACATCGATATTGTCGAGTACCTTTTCTAATGTTTCTGATGCGAGGTGGCCAAGAGCCATGCCTCTTAATGCTTCAAGCATCTTCTGTGCTTGGAATCTTGTTGTTTTCATATCTTTATCAATTAACTGTAAACTCGAATGTTGCTGACTTCGTAGTCTCCTTGGAACCTTCCTTTGTCGTGATGCTCACTTGTGCCTTGTATGTGGTGTTAGGACTGAACATTATTCCAAGTTCTGTTGGTTTGAATAAAAATGTCGGCACCAGCAAGCCGTTACCTGTTGTTGATATGGTGCTAGTTGCCGTGATACCGCCTTCAACTAACACCTTGCATGTTACAGAGAATGTTGATGCCGAGCTTCCGGTTCTGGACGTAAATACGGATAATCCATTTGTTGTTCCTATTACATTTGTAGGCTCGAAATAAACACTTGCTGCGCCAAACTTTGTCAACGAGATTGGAATCCCGATACGCTCAGATGGCAGTACGCTTGCCATAGCATTAACAGACACGTTGGCAGTTACCGGAATCCAACACTCAGAGAAATTCATACTGTTGCCAATAAGAAGATACGGTCCTTCTGTGGTAGCCGCCTTTACTAAAAACAGTGTAGCCCTTCCTGTCATATTGGATGACCAAGGTGGCTTTGGTGTTCCTTCTAAAATCTCCGGTGCAAGATATGCGTTCTTTTCAAACCGTACACTCCATCCAGATCCTCCGAGATACCTGTCATTCTCACTGTCGTACAATGGTGCAGGTCCGGGTGTCGAGTCATCATACTTATTGTAATCCAGCGCAGTGAAGTAACTGTTCCCGTCAGAATCAGTAATAAGGATACAAGGGTATGTCCTGCTCAATACACTTTTGAGAGTCTCGTTTTCTGCTACGTCAAACAGTTCGGTTAAGTCCACACCAGTAGTATTGCTGCTGGTATAGGCAACATATATGTTTCTGAGGCTTCCTCCGGGATAGAATGACTTGTCATCACAGTATGCAGCCAGTTCTTCACTTGGAAAATTACCGAAAGGATTTGGCTGTGCAAACTGATGGTATCCGTCAAAGTCAAGAAGCCTGAATGGTTCCGAGGCCATGCCGCTTGGCCGATGATAGTCAAAAGTAGTATCGTGCAGCTTTGTCAAGTTAATGCCTATTGCACTTGTAGTAGGTCCGATGATTTCTATTCCCCATAGTATGCCTTTCGCAATGTCTTGCGAAGATCCCCTTCTTTCCTCCAGAGTCAGCACGCCTATTTTATCGAAGCGGATAGGCTTGCACTTAGACCACATATTGATGTTTGGGGATGCGCATAACGTACCGATGTCGTACAGCCCATCCTCAGTGATATCGAAATCTCCGATGCACTGAGCGACTTCCTCTGCGGATATTCCTGCATCAGAGGTAGCATATATCTTCTTGTTCTTTTCGTCGTATGCCATGTTAACCTATCTTTGTGTGCCAGTTGTTTGTTGAGCTGTTCCAAACAAGGGTACATCCTGCATATCCTGCAAGAGCCACTCCTGTTGTTGCCAATGTACCTGATGAATTTGTAATGGCTATTCCTGATGTGGAAGCAACAGGTATAGACAATGTGTATGAGCCGGCCTTGACTATGTGAATGATGCAGGTCTTTGATGTATCCTCTGGCTTCACATTCTTTAAAGCTGCAATAGCATTTGCGGTAACTATTACAGTTGATACGCCATTTGGAACAGTGCTGGATGTTGTACTGATTGACGAAAATGTTATAATGGGATTAGCACCTGCATCGCTTCCACCTGAAGATGGAGTAAATCCGAGAGCATTTACTATGGCACTTTTTGAAAGACGAACATATGCCTGCTCTGACGAGTTAAGAGATACAGCCAAGTCCGCATATTGTCCTGTAACCGCAGAACTGCTTGCGCCAATCTTGATTCCTCCTCTAACCGATGATGATGCCAGAGGAAGTGTATAACTGCTGCCACCTGATACAGTACCCCAATATACAGTGGTTCCATTAGACATCAGCACCTGTCCCGATGATCCTGCTCCATATGTGCTTCCTCCTGATGACGTAGGAATTGACAGCGTCTTAAGCTTGCATGTCTCGTTTACGACTATGTCATTTACGGACACCTTAGAGTAATCTGTTGTTAATGCATCATCCTCTTCGTACCATCCTACAACAGAGTTCTGTATATATGTATACACCGCCTTTGCTGAAGGTATCTGATAATCTGTTGAAGACGCAGATATCGCAGTTGATTTAGAGGAGAAGTACGCCGATGTGTTGCCAATATACAGATTGTTGGTATACACATAGGATGAATAAGCCTTATAAAAGTATTTGCTTGCGCTTCCTATAGTGCAGTAATTGTTAGTTGCCGGAAGTATTCCTATCGCATCGTCAGCCTTGAATGTTATGGCTTTTGTGAGCTGCCCTGATGCAAATGCCGTAGACAAGGCATCTATCGTGACATCACCGCCAGAGACATTGCCCCAATATACACCACCTTGGCCGTTAGACATCAGTGCCTGTCCTGCGTTGCCACTGACAAATCCACTAGTGTTCTCGTCATATATTTGTATATTCCAAGTGTTTATTGCTCCGCACTGTAAGTAACCTGCGAACTGCACGTCACCACCAAACTGTGTGTCATAATCTGTATATAACCATCCATCAGACTCATACCAGAAGTCGTTTTCACTTCCTCCTCCACCAGTACTTGTTGTTGCAGGTACATAGATGTCTACATTGTTCACCGTTGCGACAAGTGTTCCATTGTTGTATTTAGGAACAACGCTGACAAGGTTTCCTGTTGTGATAGCTGCTCGTCCACCTGTCGCTATCTGTTTCGTAGAATAGAAGTTGTATGTTGTCTTGATGGCATCGTTATTCTCATCATATGAGAACCAACTTTCAAGCTTGGCTATTCTGGTTGCCAATCCGTTTGTTCCATCATTGATGTCAGACTCGTAATCTTTTATTTTAACGTAGTCTCCTAGTTTTGAATCCAGCTCTGTTGTGAAGTCAGATATGTCGGAAACGGAAATCTTATCCTGTCCACTCGTTACTCTTCCGTATTTATCTACTGTAACCTTGGTATAAGTACCTTCTGTAAGACCAGATACCTCTGCGAGAGATATTGTGCCGTTGTCATATGATATACCAGTGCCATTCTTCAACACTCCAGAAAGGTCGCTTGCCTTAATGCCATTGTAGGTGAACTCTTTTAGGCCGAGGGAGGTTCTTAATGTGCCAACAGATATATTTTGAGGTTCATCGTTTATTTTTAACGCTACTGCGTTAGTGGCATCACTACTTAAAGAGAATTCGATAGAGGTTACTCCTCCGCCGCCTTTTAATGGAACTAGTTTAGATTCTCCTCCATCTTCTGTAACAACTGATTCAATCCAGTATGCTCCATTATTATTCCCATCGTTTACGACAGAAACATATGATCCGGGAGTCGCAGTGGATTCGGGGTTGTTGATGAAGTCTAGCAATTCAGACATTGTATCCCATGTCTGCCCACCTATTAAAGTGAATTTTTTTGAGGGATAAAATGTAAACGGCGAATTATATGCTTTTCCTGTACTCATTTTATCTCTACTTCTTTATTTCAATTTTACTGATACCCATCCCAGACGTAGCCGTAGTAGATAATTTATATATATATATATTATATGCCGCCTTGACTTCACCACCACAATTTACTTCGCATGTCTGCTTGTCAAATTCTTCATGATATGAGGTGCCTGGAAATGTTGAGTCTTCTACATACGAAAGGCTGTAGCCGGGAGGAAGTGCTATAACAATCCATTTTCCAGCTTCAGTGTTCCAAGTCGAACTAATAAGAGTTGCCACGCTTTTTGTAGGATCAACAAACCCATTAAATCCTGAGTCTCCCAAAGCTCTTACCTTAGCAGAGTCAATGCTTTGCACCTCTGCTTTTGTGAGGCAGCCAACGAACCATTTATAGCAAACCTTAAATGTGGCTTCATTCGTTGCGGCGCCGGCTGGGATTTTCTCAGTATACTCCTCGCCGGATTTTTTTAATACCTTTGCTTTAGATTCCGAATAAGGCAATTTGATTTCGAGTTTGTATTCCTTTGGAGCAGTAGGCTTGAGCTCAACATTAGGTGATATTACACTACCGTCAAGGTAATAGGTAGGCGTTCCTGCCTCACATAGAGCGTTTGGATTACTTGTTCCGTTTTCGTCCTGAGCATTCTTGAACTTACCATCGGTATAAGAGTATGACGGATTTACTTTAACCGTTTCTCCAACCTCGCTGGTCGGAGGGAGGTCAGTGAGCTTTACCATTGGAGGAACTTTTACCACATCCTCAGAGAACATCATTTCGACAAACTCCTCAAAGGTCAGTCCTTTTTCAAGCGTAGCACCGACATTGATGTTTCCCACCTTTACTCCGGCCGTGATACTTGCGCTAAGCGATGCGTCTCCGCCTTCGCCACCCTCAACCGTCTTGTTTACCCACATGAGCGAATCTTCGTCATAAACCAGCGAATCGCCTCCTTTAGGATTATCAATATTGACATCCATAAGGAGACGCAGATGATTTGCCTCCCATGGCTGAAAGCCTTCCTTCTTTCCTCCAGCAACAAGAGCACCATAAGAATAGAGTCCATAATGGGCCTTGATCATGTTGTTGTCCTCGTCAAGCGAGAACCAGCCTAGCAACTTTTGAAGGTCCTTGAATATTTTCAGTTCCTCGTCAGACAGTCCTCCTCCGCTTTCTCCTTTGGTCGCCACATCTTTGGCCGTCCAATATGTGCCATTCCACACAAGAGCTTGTCCTGTTTGAGGCTTAGTGCCGAAAAGCACATCGGTGAGATTGCTTACCTGAGTGTAGAAGTCCCCTTCGAGAAATTTAATTCTCTTTTCCAGCGATGCGACGGCATGTGCATTGAAGGTATCTATCACGGAATTCTCGTCAAACGTCTTGTCGAAGTCATTTTCTGTATATATGTTCTTGACCAAGCCCGGACCTCCACCCAGTGCAGACACAGTGGTTTTAACGTTATCGATATACCAGAAGCCATCTGTTCCGATCTTCACTTTAGGTATGCCGAAACGATATATGTCCAGTGTGGAGGAAAGATAAAGGTCACCGCCGTCCATTATCTCTTCTCCACCTTCGTCGTTTTCCATCTCGCTTCTGCTGACAAGCTCAAATGCTTCGGTGATGTCCTTGCGTATAAGCTTTTTGTTCGAGGAAGTATATATCTCGGCCGTCAGCCTATACTTTCCCAGGACTCTCTGATCGAGTCCGGAGAAGTCCCATCGGATAACATTGTTGATCACACCGCCCTGCAGTGTCTGTATGGTAGCTTCTACCTCTATTCTGTCACGCGGGTGCGTAACAAAAAGCCTCACTTCCTTCTGAGAAAGGTCGTAAGGCGAGCCATCCTTGTTGTTGATGGCCCATAATACCGTAAGGTCATTGCCGATCCTGTAACGAGGCGTGCTCATTGCTATAGCTTGATGGTGTAGTCTGAATCTTCCGGATCTTCTTTCTCGCTTCTGCTGACAAGCTCGAACGCGTTGGTCTTGTCCTGAATCAGATATCTGGATCCGCTCGAATATCTGATGTCTGCGGTGATGGTGTAAGGGCCCAGGACGGACTGTGACATGCCATCAAAGGTGAACGAAAGATTGTTTCCGTCCACGACGAAGTCTGCCACCTTCTCTCTCCCTCTTGGATGAGAGTAATAGAGACTGATCTCTTTCCCTTCTAGATCTGCCGGAAGCTTGTTCTTCTTGACTTCCCAGACTATACTTATGTCGTTGCCTATTCTGAACCGTTTCATGTGCTATTGCTTTTGCATGTATTGTGCGTATCTGGCTCTGTGAATCTGAGCCCTCTCGACTTCTCCCAGACCTTCCAGGACAATTGCTGTCACCTCATTCAGGACTGCCGACTTAAGTCTTGGACAAATCGAGTATTCATCATCTGATGCATCCGGATATGGAATATATTCGACAGTGAAGTTCTTACTGCCGTCGGCGGATATCGAATAATATATGAATTCCGGCCTGTATCCTCCCGCGCCCGATTTCCTGCGCTGAACCACACGAGGGTCATCGTAAGTACCTCTTATATGCTCGTTCTCCTGCTTTCTCGCCTCGGCGCTGCCTTCGGGAATGAATTCCGTTACCAGAATCGGAGAGCTATCATTTTGAACGGAAAGCACTCGGATTACGTCTGCCGTCAACGATACTTTAAGGATCGTGTTTTGCGCGGTACCGCCGACCGGAGTGTACGCTATGCCTGTCACTGTCGTAGTGATGCCGTCTAGATAACGAGGGTCAGCATTCTCGTGAACACGGACAACAGCCTCTTCCATAGCCTCATCGACCATCTTTTCCAAGGCCGGAGAGTCGGAGCTGGTCATCATGCTTCCTTCGGCTATTGATGTGAACTCGTCAATGGACTTCTTCACAAATTCCAATGCCGTGCTGGCACTCAGCATAATGAGAGGACTTGTTTCAGCCATTGTCGTTATGCTTTAAGGTTCGGGAATGAAATACCTAGTTCTGCCGCTTTCGCGATGCAGTCCTCCACACTCTTCAGCTCTCCGAGATTCACGCCGTTCTCAGTCATGAGCACCGTCATTGCATCACCATAAGTCTTGACGTTCTCCATTACTCTTGGTTCTCTCTCTACCTTCTTACTGGCCTTTGTGGCTTTGCCCTTTGGGGCACCTGCCGGAGCTTCTACCGGAGCGGGCTCATTATCGTACTCAGCCATGATGTATATCTTTCCATTCTTGAACTTATCGCAGCTTTCTATCACATGCTGGATAATCGGATTGCTTGTTGTGTAAGAGGCGGGGATAGGCTCTCTAGACTGGAGATTGCCATCCGTGAAATTACACACCACGACTGCCTTGCCTACGGGAATGCGGATAACGCACTCGCTTGTATTCTTGATTCCGTATTTCTTTGTCATAATAATTGAATTTAAAAAAGGGAGGGGAGACTTCCTCACCCTCCCTGATATTTCAGCAGACTAATTGCTAGTAAAGATCTCCGTCAAAGAGCTCCCATGTAGTGCCGTTGTAGATAATGATATCATCTACGCTGAAGCCGTCAACAGCCGCTGTGAGGCAAACCATTGTACCCGCCTTAGGCGATGGCGGAAGCTCTCCTGCCACCTGATATACATTCTTAGCGGCAGTAAGACCTGCAACCATACCCATCTTTTCTGCCGGACCTACGAGGATGGCGTTGTAACCCTTGAGGGCAACACAGTCGATCATCGAGAAGATCTCTCTCTGTGCCTCCTGAACCTCGCCAGTACCCTTCTTCATGTCCTGCTTGTCAGTGCGCTGGTCACGCTTAACATAACGAACCGCATTCTTGATGTCCACAACTACGAAGAACTCCTCATATCCGATATCGTCGAGAGTAGGGTCGTGAACGAATTCGAGTGTACCGAAGTTGTTCTTCCACTTGCGGATGGTCATACCAGCCTCATTGACATCCTCGAACTTGATCTCCTTATGGACAGTCATGTCGATATTAAGGAGTCTCTGGATGGCATCCTTACCGCAGTATACGCGAGCCTCATTGTTTGCCGAATACTTAGCGAACTGCATCTTTGCGATTGCGTTGAGGTCTTCGAACGCGAGTTTGCCGTTTGCGTAAGGGTAGAACATCGGAATCTGGCGGAGCACACCCTCCTCGAAATATACGTGCTGTTCACCGAGATTGTCAACCTTCACCGTGATTCTCTTCTTCACGCCAAGCCAGTGAGTGCGGGCGTTCTTTCTCTTGAAATTGTAGAGAGCGTTGTTGCGGATGTCCTTCTCGATGAACGGAACCTTCTTAGCCTGCTCGAGCCACTCATCAGTAAACACGATGTTAGAGAGCTTCTTCTGAAGGTAGACCTCGTGAGCAACTGGCTGATAGTTGTCCGGCTCGACTACCATCTGAGCCTCGTAAGCTGCTGTGGTACCAACGATGAGCTTAGTGCCGACAGGGAGATTCACCACTGCTGCTGAACCAGAGTTGAGGGCCTGTGTGTAAACATTATTTCCGTCAACGCTGAGAACGAAGAGGCAAAGGTCTCCATCAGCAGTAGTGCCATCCTCCGCATAGCCCTGCACGCCTTTTGCGAATACGGTTGACCAAGGAACGAGGCACTCCTCGCCTGTGATGCTTTCCTTAGGGATCGTGAGCTTTACGTTCTTTGATGTAGCAGTGGCCTTAATCGCAGTATCCACAGTCGCCTCGAGAGGATTAGAACCAGAACGGTAGTGAATTGGGTGATAAGACTTCACCGCAACCTGCTGTGCGTTCTTGATGATGTCATACTCCAGAGGGAATCGATAAGGACGGAAGACTGCAATCTTCTGCTCAATCTCCTCCTCCTCGAATCCTGTCTCTGTTGCATGAGTAGCAGTAGCAGCCTTGCCGTCGAGCTGGGATGCGATACCCTTGTCGTCAGCAGTGCCTTCGAAATTAGGAGCGTCGACCACCTCAGCGGCAACCGACATTGCGAATGCGCTGTCTGCACCTAGTGCCACAGCGAGCACTGACAGCAGCATCATGAAGAAGCTGCCGAACAGTGACTTGTTGAAAATTCCTTTCATCATATAACTTTAAAAAAAGGTTTGGCTTATTACAGACCGAACATGTTGGTCTTTTTCTTCTTAGGCTTCTGCTCTGGAACAGGAGCACCCTGGCCGCCTACTGAAGGAGGCATGTCGAGAGGCTTCTCCACCTTGGCAAGTCTTTCCTCGATCTTCTTGTTCTTTCCGGCCACTTCGCCCTCCTTGCGTGCCGTCTCAACGTCGGCGTCATAGTTCATGGCGTTGTATGCCATTTCATACGCCTCGCGCGTGTACTTGCCCTCGATGACGTCAAAGCCGATCTGGTTGATCTTCTCGAACACTGCGATAGCCTGCTCTTCCGAAAGGCCCTTCTCATCCGCGAAGGCTGCGAGGTCGTTGATAGACTGCTCATAGTTGGACATTCTCTCAGCTTCTCCGGCTTCTTCCTGAGCCTTGCGCTCCAGATATTTGTTGGTGCTCTCGACGATCTTAGCCCTGCCTTCTTCGCTCTGAAGGGCATCCTGTATATCCGGCCCGAAGATGTCAAGAATGTACTGGATAGGATTACCGCCACCCGCGGCCCAGCTGACGAGGAAACAACCGGAACGAGGATCACTGTTGAAGAGCTCCTTTATCTTCTTGTCGTTGTCTCTGTAGCCCTGGATCTCGGCGTCGTAACCTTCAAGTTCTGCAATTACTTCGTCATCTATAGAAGATGCAGAATCTTCGCTGCTGAAGTCCCTTTCCGGGTACTTCTTTGCGTACCTGTCCTTGAGCTTGTCTCTTGAGGACATAACTTTCTCATTTTCAATAACTTCCATATCTTAACAATTGCTTGTTTCTCTATTAAGCAAAACAAAAATAACCAAGCGTTATTGCTCTTGGACTTTATGTTTACCCAATCGAAGGAATCTGAATAAATTTGAATAGATGCAATTTGATTTTATGAGAGACACAATGCTGAGACAGCAGAGAGATCTTGCGCTCTTTGAATGCTACCGCGAGGCTCTGAAAAACAACTCCTTCTCAAATCAGAGTGAGGCCGTTGACTACGTAAGGACTCATCCGGCTCCATGCTGGTTTGTATCCAAGGAGTTCTGCGCGGCGGTCCTGAGCAGCAGGCTCAGAGGCAGGGACCATTACAAGATGGGGAAGTCCAAGAAGCGCAAGTTCGACGCTCTCTTCCAGCTCTACCAGGAGAAGAGGAAGCAGTTTCCTTATTGTGCGATGAAGCATATCGAAGTGTGCGAGGCCATTGTGGCGATGCCGGCTCCCGAATGGTATCTCGGTCACGAGATCGCGGACAAGATCATCTACAGGCAGATCAGGCAGTGGAACAACAGAAAGACAAAGAGGTATGAGAACTGGTAGGGAATTCGCTATAATATCTGTCGGCATTCTTATGACCGTAACGCTTCTCTGGTCATGTCCCTCATGGCTTCACCGCGATTCCTGGTGGGTGGCGTTCGCCCATCATTTCTTTCACGCCAGCGTGTTGCATCTTGCCGTCAACTGCTACTCGCTGTATATAATTCTGGCTTACAGAAACGTGACTCTTCCGGCTGTTATTGCCTCATATATATGCGCATCACTATCATGGTTCTGCTCCGGTTCCGATCCGGTAGGTGCGTCAAACATCATATTCGCGCTTCTCGGCATGAGGACCCCTGCACTGTCGAGTACCTGGTGGAGACAGCCGGCAACTGTGATCTTCTTCGCGACAAATATTGCACTCTTCCTTTTTCCGCAGGTATCAGCCGTAACGCATCTGGTGTCGTTTGCGCTCGGATGCGTGTGCGCCATGTGTGTAAGACTTTATAAACGACTGTCAGATGATTTCCGTAGAGCAGCATATAATTGATGATATATTAGCCGAGAATGCGGAGAGGACGAGAAAGCTGAAGGCGGATTTCGACCCCATAACGGGAGAGAATGCGCCGGGAGAAAGGCGCCCGCTTTTCATCAAGGATTTCCCCATTCCCACGCAGCATGTGCCGGTCGAGATGCTTGAAGATCCATTCATCAAGAAGGTGCAGGCATGCGGCTCCATCAAGAAGTATCTGAAGACCACCGACGACTTCGACGAATGCGCCGACCGTCCTTCGATTGAAGACCTTGTGATGCTTGTCTTCAGGATCAGATTCGCAGAGGATTTCGCTTTCTGGGCGTATTATGAGATACGAATAGAGGACAAGGTAACCGGAATGATGGTCCCGTTCAAGCTCAACGGTCCTCAGATCATCGTACTGCTCGAGTGCGAGAAGATGAGACGAGCAGGCGTGCCTATCAACATCATCATCTGCAAGGCACGTCAGTGGGGAGGATCCACTTTCTGCATCTTCTACCAGATGTGGATAGGTCTTTTCTGTGCGGTCAAGCATTCGTTTGCCGTCTGTGCTCAGACAAAGTCCGTAGCCGGCAACATTACCAAGATGCTCATGAGAGCCATGGAAACGTATGACTCCTGGAGTCTCGGCCTTCCTGTAGGCGAAAGACTTCAGATTGTCCGCGACATGAACTCCGGAGAGTATGTCATCAAGGATTCTCACAGCAATCAAGTGTCAAGATCGACAATCCGCATCGGTTCGGTGGAGGCGCCGGATGCTCTTCGAGGATACTCGGGAGAAGGCGCCCACTTCTCTGAAACCGGAGTATGGAAGGATACGCCGGAGAAGCGCCCTGCTGACCTTGTGCGATCCATTGCCGGAGGTATCCTCATGCAGGCCAACTCCATGCAGGCGATCGAGTCGACGCCCAAGGGAGCGGGAAACTTCTTCCATCAGGAGTACATGCGAGCCAAGAACGGCAAGTCCGCATACAAGGCTATCTTCATATCCTGGATGCAGATCCCGCACGACACCATACCGATCGACGATCCTGTCGCCTTCATCATATGGCTGTATTCCCACAAGGATGAGGACACCACCAACGGAGACTGGCTGGACACGGGAAGGTATTACTGGAGCCTGTGGGAGCAGGGGGCTACCCTCGAAGGAATCAACTGGTACCGTCACCAGAGAAAGACTGTCGACGACCATGCGGACATGGCTTCCGAGGCTCCCTGCAATGACATCGAGGCGTTCAAGTTCTCAGGAACGACGGTGTTCAACGAACAGGACGTGGTGAGACTCCGCGAGGGATGCAGGCCTCCGACGTACCGGGGAGACCTTTACGGCAGGGGGGCGAAGGGAGCTGACTCCCTCAAGAACATCCGCTTCATCGACAATCCGTCAGGACTGCTCAAGGTCTGGGCGAAGCCGGACAAGTCCGTGAAGGTCCTGCACAGGTACCTCGTGGCCGTCGATGTCGGAGGACGAAGCAAGAAGGCCGACTGGTCGGTGATCCGAGTCTTCGACAGGGCACCGATGATGTACGGCGGCAAGCCTATCCTTGTGGCTGAACAGAGATACCATACCGACCACGACCTGCTGGCATATGACGCGGCGAGGATTGCTAAGTGGTACGACAACGCCCTTCTGGTGATCGAGTCCAATACACTGGAGACAAGGGACCAGGAGAGGGATGTGGACGGCAATATGACCGAATACATCCTCGATATCATAGCAGATCTGTACGACAATCTGTACGCAAGGAAGCAGAGCGCCGAACAGATAAGAGAAGGAGCGCCTACGAAATGGGGATTCCATACGAATACCGCCACGAAGCCGATGATCATCGGGCATCTTGTCGGATGTGTCCGCGACATGCTGTGGGTCGAGCAGGACGAATACTGCTGCACGGAGCTCGCGCTGTATCAGAAGAACGAGAAGGGACAGTTCGGTGCGCCTCCGGGAGAAGGAATGCATGACGACGTGCTCATGTGTACGGCCATTGCGCTCTGGGTATGCTTCTGTGACATGGAGATGCCTAAGATAGCGGTGAAGAAGACGCCGGTGAAGAAGGGCATCGACTCAAATTCAGCATCACACTTTTAATACATCACGATATATGAAGAAGTTTTTCAAGAGACTCGCAGGCTATCTGGTGACCGCCTATGCGAACCGCCTTTACAGGAAGGCCATGAAGATTGCCGATGAAAGGCACTCGAAGGAGAAGACAATGATATATGTAATCTCCAGCTACTTTGACGAGTCAAGGCTTGTCACTTACAACAGAAAGCAGTTCCGCGCCACCAAGGAATATCTGAAGATGCGTCGCGAGAGGGTGACCGACATGAAGGCCGGAAGCTGGTACCATACTGCCGACGCTATAGAGAGGAACGGACTGAGCGCGAAAGAGAAGGAGGCCAGAAGGCTAGCCTTTGTCAGAGTTCTCCTCAGAAAGGCCGGTCTTGCATAAAAAAAGGGGGTGTCTCGCGACAGCCCCTTTTTGCTATTAACCACATAAAAACACTATGAGAAATTACTGCCAGGTGCAGTAAGCATCTGTTTCTTGTCTTCATAGTCCGGAGCGATAGGCTGCTCGGCATTCTCCTGAGCCATCGCATCCAGTCTCTGCAGGATCTCGTCAGCTCCCGGCACGTCTCCGAACTCGAATACGAATCTTGGCGGGATGAAACCGTTTGCTGCGAATTCCATGAGGATCTGAGTCTTCAGCGCCCTGTATATTGGTGTCGAGGTACTCTGTGTCACAGAAAGGTCGTACTCCAGGTTTCCGGCAAGCTTGAAGTCGGTCTTGGATGTGTCGACAGACGTCGAAAGCTGTCCTGCGATCTGCTCGTATCTTGACGGATCGTAGAACTTCTGGATGTTTGCCAGCTTCAGCGTGGCGATATGCTTAACGAACACTCCGAACCTCATCATCAGCGAGGCGATAGGCGTTGCCGACTGCTGTGTCTGCTGAGCATAGAGGGCGGCAGCAGTACCGGACTTGACGTTTTCTCCACGGATGGCGGAGTTCACGGACACAGAGGATTCCATGAGTTCGGACATCATCTTGACGATCTCGGCAAGATTGAGCGTTCCTGCATGGCCGTAGAATGTCTCCGGCTTCTGCTGATGCTTCTTTGGCTCATAGAAGATGATTCCGTCAATGGATGTAAACTGCTCCGCGAAGTCTTCGTTGGACATATGGTCCGGAACGATGTCGCCCGGGACAAAGGTTACTCCCTTCAGTCCAGCTCGGATCATCCAGTCGTGGAGCGTCATGAGTCGGTTGATAGCGATGTTCTGGTCGATCGCGTCGTGGATGTATGACACTATCTGTCCGTCCGTCATTGGAAGAAGGATGAGCGAATAAGGATGCCTTCTTTCCTCGTATGGCGACGGGCCTTCCCAGAGGATGTATCCCTGCGGAGTGAGGTATCTGCCGTACCAGTATGTGTCGACGAAGAAGTTCTCCTTGTAATGTATGAGCGGAATCTCGTCTTCTGACCATCCCTGAGCCAGTCCCATTGCCAGCCTTCTCTTGTTCTCTGCCTCGATGTACTTGATTGACTTCTCGTCATCTGCATTGATCATGTAGAGCTCTCCGGTGTTCTCGTCGTGAACCCTATATCTGTCCCTGCTTTCCTTTCTCCACACCTCATATACTCGGCAGAGACCTTTGTCCTTCGGAGTCCAGAAGGTCAGCTCGTCGTTCTTGTGCTTGTCGTTGACATCTTCCACAAGCTCCATCCACATTGGGCTGGATTCAGTACGGTACCACTCGGCGAATTTCTGGACATCCTCTCTAGACTTGGCGAACTTCTCGCAGAACCTGCCGAAGGTGATGTCGTGAATCTCTCCAATGAGTTCCATGTCCTTGTATCGTGGGTCCTTCATGGTGGAGTCGAAGAACATATAGTTCGGATGGCAAATGTCACTCCAGGAGTCAGTATCTCCGTCCCTGTATTCGTAGCACTCGCGCATGCATGCCATACCACCGATGAGCACTTCCTTTATGCAGGAGTCCACCATCAGAGGCATGTCGTTTATCTGCCAGTTGGTCTGCAGCGCCGTGGTCATGAGCTCTCCGAATATCTGCTCCTCCCTGGCCCTCGCCTTGCATACCGGTTCGTTCTGCTCCTTTACATAGACGCCGGATACAGTCTCTACGATCTTCTTCAGCTGGTTTGTCTGAAGTGCGACATTACCTACCGAGGTGATGTAGTCGCGCTCCTTCATTGTCTTGCCCTTTATCTGGATGGTGTCGCCCCACTGGTCACCATACACGAAGCGCATCGCCCTGGCCCTTCTTTCTCTGAACGGGCGCAGGTTCTCCCAGAGCGTGGCGCAGTGCTCGAGCAACGACAGATCCCTGTCCGGATCTCCCAGCTGCTCCCTCCTGTATCTTACGCTGTCGCTCGGTGCCGCCTTGCGTGTGTTTCTTTTTCTTACTAGTCTCATATTACATCAAAAGAGTGTCCATCGCAAAAATGAACACTCTCTTGATTTATTGGACTTTATGTTTACCGAAGTCTGGAAATTTCCTCAATCACTCTTTTTCGCTGAGCATCCTGCTCTCGCATTATTGTGCGCCTTTCATCTTCTGTAGAAGCAAGCTTCAGCTGTTTGTCATAGTAATCAAGCATTTTCTTGTAACGAAGAAATATCTGATGCACTTTCCAGTCCTCACTTCGCATTAGCTCAGATAGCTTATCTCCGTCTCGCTGCTTCTCATATGCATTATAAGACCTCTTTGCCTGATCGGAAATACCTTTATAGTAATTATAAAGCTCTGTAGTATGCGCATTTCTGTATCGGTCGTCATTCACGGTAAGGATCCTGCTGAGGAAAGGCATACTTCTGAATGAAATATCCTCTGTCCCGGCAATCATCCCAAGTGATTTAAGCACTTTGTTTGCCGTTGTAAGAGTACCACCGCCGTAACCTTCGACGATATGCTCCACGACAGCAGGATTAATGTTGATTGCCCCTGCCTTTGAATAGTCTCCACCTGAAAGGTTATTAAGCATTTCACTGACATTCACATAAAGACTTCCGGTTCCGCTGTATGCCTTTGTGTATGCCGGGACGTCTTTTTGCTGGTCATCAGGTATCCAAGGCATTTCTCTATATATTGGAGCACCCTTGAAATCCTTGTTGATAATAACCTGATAAATCGGCGACACATAAGAAGGCATCAGAGCTCCCGTCACACCTTCCAGGCCTTCTGCTCCTACCGTATTCACAGGAAGCAGATCAGCGAAGACACTCGCAAGCTCTTCCGTGATGTTCTTGTGCGGAGCTCTACCCATAGCGTGATTTACAAAGATATCCGCCATAGCATAGAACGGCCTTACCTCTTGAGGAAGAGCCCACTTGAAATACACTCCATTCCCTCCTATAAGAAGATTTGTTCGCTTTTCATATTCAGGCATGTCAAGATAGTCATCGTCATCATCAAGCATAGCATGAAGCACGGCATTAAGCATTCCCATAGAAAGGAATATGCCAGCCCACACAGCCGACTTCTTCGGATTGTTACGTGCGAGTTTGGCAGCAGCGCTCAATCCTTGTATTGAGGCATTAAAGAACATATAAACAGATCTTCCTATCGGAGATAGACCAGACGCTGTAACAAAGAAGACTTTTTCAGCCCAGTTAAGAGGTTTCCCATTCCTGTTTCTAAGCTGTCCAGCTTCTTCCCAGGAAATTGCCTTTCCAGATCCTTTTCTATTGAAGTTCACAGTGATCTCCTTTGCTTCATTTACAGACTCTTCGATTCCCTTTCCCATCTTTCGAGAGGTCATATAGGCGGCAAATCTGGATACCTGTTCTATCGCTTCACCAAAGTCAGCCACTGCTTCAAATCCCGATTTGACCTTCTTAATAAAGTCGGATTTCTGCTGATCCTTTTGGAATTCGCGAAGCATCTTGTCATACTCGGCATTGTTTACCAGTACAGTGTAGCCGGTTACACCTCCGTTCTCAGAGAACTCTTTGTAATAGCTTTCTGTTTCAGAAGTGCCCAGAGCCCCTTTCTTATTCTTGCGGAGCATAGAAATAACCTTAAATGCCTCGATGTAGTTCTTGGCAAACTCAGCTGTGTATGCCTTATCATGTCTGATGCTGGTGCCAATAAATGCGTACATCATATCCCTCTGGAAGTTACTGATCCAGAACTCGGGATTATAACTCGTGCTGAGCGCAGACATCATACGCAATACAGCGCGGAATCCTCGGTATACTCCGTTAGCGTCAGCGTTGTCTATGTTCAGCAGTCCGTTGATGGCCTGAGCTGCCCTAGGATTGCCATTAATCAGGATACTGTAATCCTTGCCAGCAACCTTTACATTCACAACGTGCTCTGGTTCCGTCTTAGGCATACGGATAATGCTACCCTTGATGTCAATCCTCTGTTTACCTCTGAACGCATTACCCTGCATAGCCTGTTGCTCCATCATTGAATCAAAAGAATCCATCTTTGCCTGCATACTGTCACCGGAAAGATGTCCTGAGAAAGTAGGGTATACCGGCTCAAATATCTTTTTACCCTCTGCGTTATAATCCCCGGTCCATTCATACCAGGTTTCTGTGATTTTCATAAGGTCATTGTCCGGCCTGTTTACGGCAAGATAGTACAGACGGAGCTTTGCATCATTCTTATTGTCCATCTGAATGGCAGATTCGGCCATAGAGCCAATCCATCCGAGCGGTGATTCAGCCTCCGTCTTTCTTCCCTTTGCCGCCTGCAACGGCTTTGCAAAATCATTTTGCTGGCCGGATCCGTAATATGAGTACATATCCTCTACGGTATTATCTTTAAAACCTCTGAGAGGGACGTAATATTCAAACATATCACGTACAGACTCATACTGCTCTTTCGTCAGCATTCCGTGATTGTACTGATGCTTCAGGGTATCTTTGGTCGCAGCATTAACCTTGTGCCAAAGTTCCACTGTCAGCCCTCCTATCTTTGCTTCAAAAGAACCCACCTCAGCGACAGCGGCATTTTCAGCCTCCTCCAAGGTCTTGTACTTTGGAGTTCTCGCGGCTTTTGCCGCCTCCTGATACTCTTCCTCGGTATCATAATCTTCTCTTGTACCATAATCGGCATAATCGCTGTAAAGTGATGTCAGACCTCCGTAATCCTTCTTTCGGTTTTCCAGATACTCACTATCTGTGCCGTTCTCTATGTTTTTCAAATGGCGTTGATATGTCGCCTCGGCTTTTGCTTTTGCCGCCTTCTTCTCAGATTTACTTAATGATGAATCCTTGTCAATTCTTGACAATTCCTTCTCCAGTTCTTCCTTATAGTAGTTCCGTGCGTCTCTGGCCGCAAGGACGAGATTTCTTTCAAGCCCGTGCTTAAGCATCATATATCTTTCGATATCCTCGATGCTGACTTTGAACTTGTCACTGATTTCAAGCACCTTTTCCCATAGAGGCATAAGCTTATCCCGCAGGAATTTTTTCTTATCTGCAAGATTCTTGGACGAAAGCCTATTCAGAGCCATCGCGATATTTTCAAAAGCCTGGATCGCTTTTCCGGAAGCCGTCTCCAGTGCCCTCATAAGAGAATCTACGGATACATTCATATCCTGCCACGACTCTTGAAGTCTTCTCCAGGCTAAGCGAGCCTCTGTGTTGTACATCCTCGCGGCAGAATCCGCCCTAGCCGCACGTGATGCCCTGAATCGGATATCGTCTTCATTAGAGAATCGGCCTCCGATTATCCCGTTGGAAAATCCGAGATTATCTGCAACTACACTTCTTCTTGCAGCTGAGAGAATGTCATTTCCTGCATTATTGTGCTTGTAAAGCATCCATATAGCTTCTGCGGTTGTCAGTGGTCTTGTCATCAAAACACCATCAGCAAGCAGAGCATCCTGCACCTTGCCGGCAATCATCTTTGCCACTTCTACCTCGACTTCTGAAAGATCGTCTTTTTCTGCAAGCCTTGTAGGGATTTGCAGAATTGCACGCTGCATATCGATACCATTCCGGAACGTATCTTCTACAACCTCTCTTCGCATATTTTCAGGAAGAGCGGCAAAGATGTCGCCGGCAAGTCTCGCATAGTTTTGAACAGATAACTGAAGACCGTTTTCCACAATATCCTCAGTAGGAGTACCAGTAGTAGTACGGAAACGATCATCTGTATTATAGCTATTGTTATTATCAAGATAATCACTATCTTTGCCTTCAAAAGAGGTGTTGTCCAGAGTCGTTTCGGACGTTTGGGGGAGGGCGTCAGCCATCAACTCGCTGGAATCTCCTCTTTTGGGGAAAGGATCGGTTCTTGGTCCCTCTGCTCTAAACCTTATATCACCTTCCTCAGCAGAGAATTCTCCGGTATTGTCGGTGGCTGACTTGATCTGAGAAGGAGATTTAACAACGGCAGTAAAAAGTTTTTTCCCGTCCCAACTTAGCCATCCATCATATCCTAGTTCATAATATAACCTCCAATCATCTTGGTTTCCCGCAGGATATTCTCTATCCGAAGGCTTTCTTATATTTAAAAATACGGCACTTACTATACCGCGTCCGTCTTCTGTTCTAGCAGCAGCAAACCTTTGTGCTCTTTTAATATCACCTGTAAACCATATCCCCCTTCTATCTTTCATAAATACTGCATTGCCCGGTTCTTCATCAGCCGGGTTCCAATCAGATCCATGATAAACCACCATCGGCTCACCGTTCTCGTCAACAACTTTTGAATAATCGTCAAGCAGATATTTGCCTGATTCATAGGATTTCTCAACTCCTTTTAGTAGATTTGCAGCTGAGATAGAGTTATTGGTATTGGGGTTGCTGCCATTAGCACCAACTAAAGTTCCTGCCAGTAGCTCTATTTTTGTTGCTTCGTACGAATGAGGCGTATTGGCACGGTTAGCATCCTTGTGCTTCTTGAGAGTCACCTTCACCCTGTAGATGTTATCTCCGATCCTGACAGCGCCATAGACTCTATGGATTGTGACATCAGGATTGACGCTGCTTTCGGCAGTCCTCTCTCCGTTCTCATCCTTCATATAGTCAGCATGAGTCTCGGCAATCACGCCGTTACGGATCACTGACGGCAGAACCTTCAGCACTGCAAGATGGAGATCCTTGCTGTCGCTCTTGTTCACAGCGCTTCCGGAAAGATACTTCTTCACGGCATTGTTGCTGATCTCGATCTCACCCTTGCCACCGGTCTCCTCGTTGCCATACACGCGCACGATGTTGTCTTTCGCCCACTGTCTTGCATCATCAAAATTGGCAAAGCCGTGAGCCATGTTTCCTCGTACGACATCTATCATCCTGTACGGCAGCTCCCAATCACCGAACCACTTCTTGAAGCCTTCGGTCCTTACGAGAGCCCACTGGTCCGCAGTGAGGTTTGTAGGCTTTCCGTTAGGAGCCAGCATGAACTTGCCGTCCATGACTGCATTGGCGGAGATCCTGTCCATCTCTTCACGGACTGCAGAAGTGATGCCGGTCTTCTGGAACATCACCTGTCCCTCCATGACTGACTCCTTCATTTCGTCAGTGACGGGAACGGAGTGCATGGTGAGACCGTTCTCAAGAAGAGGAAGCTTGATGTCTTCCACCTTGACACCCCACTTCTTTCCGTACTTGTTCATGAAAGCCGGAAGCATCTTGTCGTAGAAGCCCTTCATGCCTTCTCCACCGATTGTTATATCAGCATCATCAAGCATGTCATTATCCTTCATTTGCATCATCTTAACAGCAAGATCCTTTCCTACTATATCAGAAAGAGGACGACCAATAGCTTCATTTACAGTGGATTCAATGACAATTCCTTCGTTATTGACCATAAAAGAATCCATATTGCCACCATAAAAGACAAATCTTCTACCTTCCATTGCAGGATTATCTTGTCTTTCTATACCACTATAAAATTTTCCAAGATTATATCTCTCAGCCTGCTGCTCACCCTTTGTCCATGCAATAACGTCGTAGCCATTCTCGGCAGCGTAACGAAGCATACGCTTCATGGCAAGCTCATGCCAGTTCTTGTCAAACGGAGCATCCGGAATGCCAGCTCTGCGCTCTTTCTTCAACGCATCAATAGCATCATTGATTTCATCTTGAGAAGTATCGTACCACTCCTGTACTTCCTCTTTGGTCATTACATCCTCATTCGGAACATACGCCGTATTTTCGGACTTTAGATATATGCGGAAATCATCGCCATATTTTTCCTTCAACTTACGCAATAATGCTGTACGACGTGCTAATCTTTCTCCGCCTTCTGTCTCCAATGCATCAAGTCTTCTCTGATACTCGGATGACGTCATAGAATATCCCTTCTCTCTTCCTTCCTGATGCCTCTTTGACTGGATCTCGTCAATGACAAGAACTTTTCGACCCATGCGAGAGGACATAGGGATACTGTTTTTAACCCGCATAAGCCTCACGAACTCATCCTTTTCCTCACGTGTGGCGACAGATAAATCGGAAACGGACAAAGAAGCGATTTTCCTTTCAGGATAGTATTTTTTCTGTAGATACTCTTGATATCCGTAAAATGCTGCATGCTCTGGGGAATAAGTTTCGGCATCCCCAAAGCGGATCCAAGCTACAGCACGACCTTCTCCGGCATCACCGAAATGGGTTCCGTCTGATTCATTCCAACTGTCAATAGTAGGAACAGTGAGAGCAATCTCATGCTTATGAGTAAGCCCTTCAGTAGTATAATCAAGGCGAATATTGTCAATTTCCCTCACTTCATCAGGCAAACTGATCCCAGATACAATGGATGCAGCTTCAGTATCGCTGATTTCAAGACTTCCATTGTAATGGTCAAACGCAATAGTAAAGTCATCACCATGAATATCCCACATTTTGTTGTATGCATAATCATAGTGCTCTGACATGAATATAGAGTCGTTATTTTCCTGCGATTCTTCTACATACATATCATATTCCGCTTGCATCAGCTCAAGAATAGCATCCTCGGCTTCTTGTACTGGTCCTCTTGCCACATCGCTCTCAGCATAATGTACCTCCTCAATGACGATCATGTTCTCATTGATGAAGTCAAGCACCTCCTGCTTGGTCAGAGTCTTCTTGTCTGAAGCCTTCAGCCACTCTGAGAGACCCATCCACTTGTCCTCTCCGGCCTTGAGCCCGCCGTTCTTCTCGATCATCTTGAGCCACTGTTCCGGAGTCGCCTTCTCCTGCCTGATGCCCTCTACAGCCTTAGCTGCATTGGAAACGAAGACAGCCTGGTTCTCGTTGGATTTCCGGAAACGCACACCTTCGACATCTGACGCCTTCAAAGCTGCATCCCTTCTTGAACCCTCCACCGACGGATCATACTCGAATACAGGAAGTCCGGCTTCGGAAACGGCCTGCTTTATGTCGTCACTGGTGTCGGTCGGCATTACAGCCGCCGCAAACTCTTGAAGATATACAGGACGCTGGAACTTTGTCTCGAAGTATCTGGCCGGAAACTCCGTCTTGATAGCCTTGATCATTTCAGAGAGCTTCTGCAGGTCTTCCTGAGAAAGCTCCACGCCATATTCCTTTTTAAGGTATGCTCCCGGATTCTTCTTCTGAGCAGCCTCCTCCAATCGTGCAAGGCCATAATCCTCGAATCTTTCGGCATCAGGCTGGCATTTGATACCCAGATCATAGTATACTGGAGTCCACTTCTCCCTGAACTCCTCGACCGCATCAGCGTTCTCGGTCAGACGTTCCTTCGCTGACCTGATGTCAGACAAGGACTTCTTCTTCGGAGCGAGAGTCGCGACAAACCTGTTGAAGCTTACCGAGAATCCTGTGGATCCGGCAAGTCCTTCCTTGTTCATCAGCCTGGATGCGTTCTCAATGGTGTTAGGGAGCCACTTCTGATCACCTGAAGGCGTATATCCCGCAAACAGATATTCCTTGATGCCGTACCTTTCCGCAAGTCCTTCCTTCCATCTCTCAAACTCCTCTGAAAGCCCTTTCTCCTTTATGTAATCGACAGCCTTATTTGTCGTTGCGTTTTCGTCAATGGTTCCCGCATTTCTCAGATCGGAAGAAACCTTGCTCACGAAGCTTGCCACGTTTTCATAGTGGTATCCGTGTCCCTTCATCCAGTTCAAATCCTCCGTAAGGCGCCTTTCCACAAACGAAGGCACTTTCCCCTTGCTCAGACGGTCTTCGATTCTGCTGATGTGTTCCGCTATGGACTGATTGAATTTCTCCCTGTTCCCTCCGAAGTTTTCCTCGATATACAGGTCGATGACCGCCTGCTTTTCATCTGCAGACAGCTGATAGAAGCTTGTCCTGTCATTGAGGATTGAAGACATCTTGTCACGAAGTTCCTTCGGATATCTAGGCTCGACGCGCACCAGTTCCGGAGCTTCACCACGCTCGTGCAGGAACATGTAGGCCAATCCGGCAGAGTTCCTGTCGTCACGCCATCCGTCAAAGCCTTGTCTTACCTCTCCCTGCATCTCTTCCGGAAGAGCTGATATGTCTTTCCAATACACTCTCTGCAGCTTGTCATCGGAAAACCTTCTGACGACCTGCGGATATATAGGCGTCCATGCGTCAGCGGTGAATGTGCCCGCATTTCTTCCTGTTCCGGCATCGACAAGCGACGAAGGCATCACAAGCGAGATGTCTCCGTATGAATCGAATGACTGTCTGGCTATATCCACGACAGCGGTGGACGGATTCGCGGATCCGCCCTGCCTGATAACCTTTCTTAGCTTCTCTTCCGAGAGGTTATGCATCCCCACAAGAGTGCCGCTGCTCTTGCTGAATCTCACGTTGCCTTCCAGCTGCCTGTTGTCGGAAGGCAGAGGCAGTCCCGTTATTTCCCTTCCTTCAGCTCGGCCTCGGCTGCCACCTGCAGGTCGAAGTCCCTGTTCTCCCACTTTTCGGGATCTCGCTGACGTATCTCCGACATCTTTCTGGCGAGCTCTTTGGGCATTGTTACGCTCATGTAGACGGAGTCCCGTCCTTCTCCTTGCCTTAGATAGATCGTTGTCATTTTTCTGTTCATTGTATATCTCTTTTAATACTGTCAATAGCTTCGGATTCTGGATGCCGCTGTACACCAGCGAAGATACGAAATCTTCCGCAGAATACGCGCGTTCCATCGCAAATGATATGATTTCGTCCGCAAGCACGCGGTCCGAGCTGCCCTCATAGTCGTCGGTCTCGGCCAGGAACTGCACGTACATCTGCAGCTCCCTGCGTCCGCTCACTGCCGCGAGCACCCTGTCCACAAGGGAAGGGTTTCTTCTTGTGAAGACGTGCTGTCTCTCATGCACGTAGCTTCTGCGTGCCTCGTTGACGCTAGCGATGTCGGACATTACATAGAAGTGCCCCTCGACCATAAATCCTCCAAGGATTATACCTTCCTTGCCTACCTCGGCGGCGACTACCTTGATGGCTCCCTCGGAGCATCCGTCGGCTCTGAGGACCTCCTCGAAGTTGCCCGGAGTGACCACCTTCGCCTTCTCGTCGGACGATATCCCGTCAAGATACTCCTGAAGCACGGCGGCCCTCTCGTCCACTATGGCCTCCTTGTCAGCCTCCGGAGCTCCGGCAAGTCTTTCGTCGATCTCCGTCAGTCTCTGCTGAAAAGCCTCGTCAGCAGCCTCCTTGGCCTGCTCCTGGGCCTCGATCCTGTCAAGCTCCTGCTGAGGGGTGAACATCTCTATGGCCTGACGAGTGGTTTCAGCTTCTGCCGCTGCCTGACGTTCAGCGGCCTCTGCGGCAGCCCTTACAGACTTGTACTCGCTGAAAGGCTTTGTCTTGCGATGAGATGAGTCAATCCACTTTCTGAACTCATCCTTGGTCACCTCAGTGATCGTGCCGAGTCCGTTCCATCCCTCAGAGAAATTCGCAAGGTAAGCCTCACGCGCCTCATCAATAGAGTTGAAGCCGTACATCACCTTGTGTTCATCAAACTCTCTTGTCTCAGGATTCACCTGGTCAATGACATATACATTGCCCTCAGCCGGATTATCAGAGAGATATACATCGATATGGTCTCCGTCTACGCCTTCTGTGCCACGGATGTATCCGTAGTCATTGTTGAGAGTATTTTCCCACTCGTTACCCTTAGAGTCAGTTCCTCTACGGACAGACCCTTTCGGATTCTCGATGGTGATGTTGTATCCGTCAAGATGAAGATGGCCCATCTTGTAGTTACCGGCCTTTTTCTGAGCTTCAGAAGGATCCGTATCAACTTCTTCCCTGACCTGCTCTATTTGATTAGAAAAGTCAGGCATATCCTCATCAAGTGAGGATTCTACTGCTGTGGCTGATTCTCCTGAAGGAACTGATGGTAGTGCATCTTGTTCACTAGTCTCGCCTTCGGATCCCCGTTGCCCTTCTTCAGGTTCTGCATCTCTTCCTGAGTTATCAGATTGTGCTCCTTGCAGTACGCCAACGCTTTCAGTACGTATTCCTTCAGCTCCTGGCTCGACATTTGTTGCATTGCCTGCAACTTCTGATTCATATACTCCTGATGCTTCTGTTTGATATCCTTCTGTTCCATACTGTGAAATTTCTTCTGCAAATATAATATTATTTAGTTCCTGCTGTTCACTTTCACTGAGACCACTAGCAAGAATTTCTGCACTTCTTATTTCATCATAAAGGGCTGTGTCCTCTAATTTTTCTCCAAATGTCTGCTCATAATATGCATTCATTGAAGAATACGCCGCTTTGGCCTCCCGTTCTGCCTCTGCTTTTCTTTGTCTAGCCACATACGAACGCAACTGTCCTATAGTATCATTGTCAGACAGCGCGTCTAGAATAGCATTTGTTCCGGCATTAGGATCATTCTGGTCAAAGAATCCGGTGTTATTTTCGCGGTCAAGCTCCATCAGACGCTCTCCGGCCTGCTCGATCGTCATACCTCCTTTGGCTTTTGTACGGAACAGGCCAAAGAACTTACTTCTTTCAGAACTGCCATAACCTGTGTGACGCTCGAATGAATCCCATAGCAGTTTGATTCCTCCTTCCCTCAATCCAAGCTCACGCGCGGCAAGCTCCACTCCGTTCTGCGGTTCTGGATCTGATCCCAATGCCACTTCAGACGGTGCTTCAGGCATCTGAGTTTCCTGTGCTCTTAAATTGTTTACGGCCTCTTTTGCCTCTGACCAGAAGTCGGCCTCCTGCTGCAAAGCAGACATCTTTTCTTCGTATTTTCGCTTCTTCTCAATGTACGCCTCTGCATCTGCTTCCATCAGCGGAGCTTTCTTTGACTGAGCTTCTAAATCTTTCTGAGCTTTAGCAATCTTTGCATCAAGATTAGCGGCCACTTCTTCGTTATTCAGCCCCAGCTCGTAGAGATGTGCGACTTCGCTTTCCAACGTGCGCTCTACCCGCTTCTGCTTCTCTTTTAGATGCTGAGAAGATAGCGGCTTGGCAGGGACAGATGTTTGCTCAGCCTGCCCCTCCTGCATCGCTTCCTGAGGAATATACGACTGCTGTAATGCAGCCAGACGATTGACCCTCTCCTGCTTGGCTGTGATATCACTTTCAAGAGAAGCCCTGGCATCAAAGTCGGATTCATTGCCATATGCTTTGACGGTCTGATCCAAGTCCTTCTGAGCTCTTGCGAGAGCACTAGATATATAATTAGCGGAATTGATACCATCGTCTTGCCTTTGATCATCATTCCAGCGAGCCCAGCGCTCAGGAGACTGGTTCCACAGCGCAGTCTGATCCACAGAACCATCTGCTTTTAATGGCAGAGGCAGTGCATCCTCCGCTTCTTCTGTGCTTACTATTTCCGTAGCGCCAGCCTGCACGGCTTCTTGCTCCGTTTTAGCCCGCTCAAGCTCTTTTGCTGCACGCTCTGCCTCAATTGCGTCAATCTCCTGCTGTTCTATCTCAGCGTCAGTCATAGGCTTCACCGCAATATTCATTGCATTCCCGGCTTCCTCCCAGGTAAGCTGGCTTACTCCTGCCTCTGATTGGACTACAACTCCGTCAGGTATCTGCTGTACGATATTTCCTATAACAGGCACCTCTGCCGTTCCAAGGTTGATTTGAGTACCTGGACGCGCCGCTTGTCTTATAGTCTCGATGGCAGCATTGGCTTCTTCACTCATCCTTTGCTGCTCTGCATCTTTCTTTTTGCTTACTACTTCCGAACGCAGGAAGTCATTTAACGACATTGATTCATCGCTGACAATAACTTCACCTTCAGGTATAGGCCCAGCTGTATTTGCCAGCTGATCCGGAGTGACAAAACGCTTTTCTCCGTTTTCTTTCACTACTGCCAGCATTCCGTCTTCACTTTCTCCGGTGACAAACATTCTTATGCCTTCCTTGGTAGTGATCACTCTGACATTATCAGTTGTCACTCCGTCAGCTACTTCTCTGGTCTGCCAGAACTGCTGTCCTGTGCCGGCCATTATATTTTCCCTTGCATCTTCTATTTGCGCGGTCTGTTCGCGCTTATAGAAGCCATCAAGAGTACGGTATCTTGCCATAGCGTCGGCGTATTCCATAGCTGCTTTAAAGGCATATGATCCTTGTCCACTGTCTTTGGCTATCTGATTGACGACTGGAGTCAGTGACTGAGAAAGCTGCACCGGTGTAGAAGCATTCATATCATCTATGGTAAATGCAATCTGCTCAGGCGTATATCCTGCACCTTTCATAACTTGCGCTAGATGCTCTGCGGCTTTTGTGGCTCTTTTCTTTGCCGCACCATACTGAGCGGCTGAAGTTCCTAAGCCAATAATAGTCATAGGTGCAAAAGATGCTGCTGTTACCAAAAGGTTGTCAACGGTAGTGAAGTCTTGCAATGCTTCCGAATCCAGACCAGTAACCGTCCTTACTGTATTCCCGACAAACTCCTCTCCCATTTCGGCTATAAATCCATTCCAGCCTGCTTGCTTCATAAGATTATATGCAGGCGTGCGAGTCAGATTAGCACCCCATTTACCAAAATCTGTTTTCCCAAGAGCTTTGTTCCAGACAGATTTGCCTGCACTAAGAGGAACGCCAAGGATTTTTTCGACCATTCCTCCTGCATTCTCGGACCAGGTTTCTATCATAGCGTCGCCCAATCCGTGCCAGAATGCCGTACTAGCTTCCTGAAGCTGCCCCGCATCGTTAATCTCCAACATCTCATCAGATACCGTTTTCCAAGTCTGCGGAATCATTGGAGTCATAACAGAGGCCTTTACTACAGACTCTATCGTTCCGACTACACCCTTGGCTGCGCTTTTGGTTGCTGACTTGACGGTGCTGGAGGATATCTTCCCAAGCTGACCGGCTAACCATTTGGTCATTGAGTCTGCCGCTCCTTTAGATACAGCTTTTGCTATTCCCTTGCTTGCTCCCTTTGCTGCAGCAGAACCAAGGCCCTGCGTCAGAAGAAACTGAGCCATAAAGCCTAGAGACTCCATTGCGCCCTGTCCTGCCTGGTATCCTCTTGACAGGTCATTGGCTCTGCTTGCCTGCGCCATGACGTTTGTAGCAAAAGCTGTTACAATAGCTTTTTCGGAAGGTGTTAGTATACTATCTATGTTTTCGGCAGTGAGGTCATCTACGCTTCCAAGCTTTTCCTGGACTTTCATCAAAGCGTCACGAGCATTAAGATTGTCAGCTATCCCTACCATTCCCATAGTCCAGAAGTCAGCCTTATTGGCAACGTCGCGTCCTCCTTTAAGAAAGTTCACTACTCCTATACTGTCGTCGTATTTTGAAGGAGCAGCATAGATGTCTTGGGCGCTCTCAGCCATTCTGCGAGCGGTCTCATAATTTTGTCTGTCCTCATTATATTGCTTGACATCATCTGTAATGTAGCCAGTCATAGCTCCGCGAGGATTCAAGGCTGCTGCATTAGCAGCCTTTGCTTTACGTGCAAGCTCAGGATTTTCCTGTTCTACTCGCTTCGCTTCGGTCGCAAAACCTTCTGCCATCTGTCTTGCAAATCCAGCATCTCCTTCTCGCTGTTTAATGACAAGAGGGTTGCTGTAATATCTGCGACGCATTTCCTCGATTTCAGAGCGCTTCTTGCCATATTCCTGAGCGTTATCGTACACAAATATGCTCTGCGGAGTATCTATAGCGCCGGAGCCCCCAAAAACGCTTTGTGACTTGTATAGCTTCTCGGCATCTTCGTACTCTTTCATAAAGGAACCATTAGATGCACCCCATTCATCCATTTGCTGCTCCAGAGCTTCTTTGTCAGCCTGATAGGTTGTGCCCATCTTCTGATTGAATGTATCGAAATCGCCCAGATTGTACTTCTCCGATACGGTATCGTACAGCTTTTTGCGACTTTCCTCATAGCCCATTTTGTCATTGAATTCTTCGAATGTGCCGAGGTTATATGATTTCGACAGGGTGTCGTATAATTTTTTTCTGCTGTCTTCCATATTAATATTCTACTATTTCTCTTCCGCTTTCATCTACTTGTACTGGCGCACTTTTGGCATTGACCGCATCTGCAAATACATCAGAGGCACCGATATACATATCAATACTTTCCTCTGACAGCATTTCCGGATTTGCCAAGCCGTTAAGTAGCTCCTCGATCTCCGGAAATTCTTTTACCCTCTGCTCGTAAATGTCGTTTGGCTGATTCTTTTTCAGCGTATTCTTTTTCCAGTTTTTCCCTTTCAAATATTCGTTGTAGTCCTGATAGCCCATCTTACGTGCAAGCTCGTCACGAATGCCGGTAACATTCTGCCTGAGGACTGAGGCCTTGTATTCGGGATCTCTTGCAAGTTTTTCTTTATCCTGTGCATCCTTCGCTTCTGCTCTCTGCCTTTCGATAGCTTCTCTAGAAGCGTTATCAGCTGCGTTTATGGCTTCTCTAGATGCTCTGTCTGCGGCATTCTGTTCAGACTTCCATTTGCGTTCAGCTTCATTTTCCGCTATGCTTGCTACTGATTTAGCCGCGTCCATTTCGAGTCTCTTCTGTTTCCAGTAGTTCTCGCGTTCTGCTGCGGCCTGCTGAGTCTCGAGCGCTCTTCTCTCCATAGCCTGCTGCGCATTGAGCTCTGCAGTCTTGAGATCTTTGGCCGCTCTCAGATCCTTGCCTCTGGCCTTCATTTCGTCAAGCCTCTCGTTGAGCTTGTCCATTTCCAGCTTGCGTTCCTTGCGCGACTGCTCGGCCTTCTGGATCACTGCAGGCGCATTATATGTCTGCGTCTGATTGGCCGCGCCACCTTCTGCCACACCTATGAGATTTGCGACGCCGGAAATGGCATCACCTATTCCGGCAATATATCTGTATGCGTTCTCTCGCTTCTGGTACTCCTGGTCCTGCGCATTCAGCTCCTGTTTCTTGGTATTCACCTCAGAAATGAAGTCGTTGACGTTCTGTATCTGAGTGTCGTATGCCTTGGTCATGGCGGCTCTTTCCTGCATCTGGTCTTCTGCAAGATCAAGCCTTGCCTGAGTCGCTGCATCCGGACCTGATGGCGTGCGTCTCACCTCATCAGACGGAGCCGGTTGCTCTTGCGTATTTACAGTGGCAGGAGCAACAGGAGTTTCTTGCTCCTTGTTGTCAGCGGCAGGAACTTCCACTTCCTGCTCTTCCTTTTTCTTTTTTTCGTCTGTCATGGCTATGCATTTATTTTTCCTGGATTACCATTCTTCAGTTTATCCGCCGCATCCTGAGCCGCATACGAATCAAACGTCGTGGTGCCGCCCAGCGGTTCACTTGCCTTTGTCGCTGGTGCTGCTGATCCTGTCTGCGCGTCTGCCGTTCCTCCGGCTTTCGTTCCCACAGCTCCGGAGATTCCGCTTACCAGTCCGCTGACGGCGGATCCCACCTGACCGGCTGCGGCTGATATGGCCTGCGCCTGATTCTGATAGTGTCCGATTTCCTGCTGCGCCAGTTCGGCCTCTCTCTGACGATACTGGTTCTCGACACTTTCCTTGTATGCCTCAGACTGTGCGGCGATGTTGGCTGTAGTGTCACCAAGAGTCTCGTTTGCCTCTCTCTGCTGAAGAACCAGCGCCTCGTCTGTTCCTCCGGCTACGACATTTGTCGCTCTTGCTCTCTTATACTGCTCGGCAAGCATTTCCTTCTGCTTCCTGAGCACATTCTGGACATCCGCTCTCTGCGTATAGTCCTCGGCCATCCTCTGCTCGTACCATTTCTTATTTTCGTCCCTCTGGTTCTGCAGCAGCTCCATAGCCTTCTTGTTGGCTTGTGAGGATTTGATCGCGCCGTAGATTGTCGATCCAAGCTGCAGCGCTCCTCCTATTATTGATCCTACCATAACTGATATCAATTATATTGTTAACGGAAGCAAAGCAACTCAATATCTATTCCTGTTGGACTTTATCTTTACGCAATCAACTACCATCAACCACTTTAGTGAATGCCATGAAAAGAAGAAGAGCACCTTCTGTGTCTCCCGACAGAGTGGTGCTCTTAAGAATAAAATGATAGATAAAATGACAGAATGTCTAAAACTAATAAAACCCTAATTTAACGAAGTTCAAAAGGTGTGCCATTAATATTACAAATAAATATGTATCTTTGCCGTCGGATCAGCGCGTTTTACAATGCTGGAAACGACCTTGTGTTTTACAGATGTTTTACAGAAACGAGACCTTTAAGGTGAAGAAAAGACTGACAACTCGCTGATATTCAATATTCTGCCCTTGTAGTTTAAAGGATAGAACTTCAGATTCCGGTTCTAAATTTTGGGAATTTTCACTTTTTCAGCTCTGACATCGCTAAAATGGCATTTTCGCCCTCTGAGGTATCTCCAAGCCGCATTTTTTCTTCTTTTTCTTCTTGTTCTGCTTGTTTTTTGTGTATATTTGTGTCGCAATTGTTTTACTGATGTTTTACAGTGTTTTACAAACTGCAGTGCTGACCGCGACTAACACCTTACAAATATACGAAAAATTATGGCTGTTCCAACACTTAAGGCAGTGATCTTGCCACACCACGTGAAAGAGGATGGATCGTGCAACGTGAAGATCCGTCTTACCCACAAGAGAAAGGTCCGCTATCTACCTACTGTGGAGTTCGCCCACAAAGGAGACTACACCAAGGACTATGCACTCAAAAGCAATTCCCTCATCAAGCGGCTGAGCGATCTGATCGAGAAGATGGAGGATGCCATCAATACCGAGAACGTCTTCGATCTTGACGTCATGGATGTCGATGAGGTGGCCGAGCTCATCCGGAAAGGAATCAAGAAGAAGGAGAAGTTCCAGCTCGACTTCTTTGAGTTCGGTTATGAATGGGCAGGCAAGAAGCCGAAGTATTCCGGCAACAATTACAGGACAGCCTTGAAGTCCTTTTCCACTTTCCTCGGCGTAGAAAAGCTGGATATCTCTGCCATCACTTCGTCTCTTCTCAGAAAGTATGAGATTCACCTGCATGAAAAGCACGGGCGTGACGCCAGGGCCGTCTCCCTGTATACTTCACACATATCCACCATTCATTCGGAAGCCAGGAAGAGATATAATGACGAAGAACTCGGAGAAGTGAGAATCAAGAACCCTTACGAATATTATAATCCTCCGAAGCAGAAGCCGGCCAAGAAGGTGTCGCTTACGAAAGCCGAGATCCAGAAGCTGATAAACATAAGGCACAGCCTGAGTAAGTATGATAAGCTTGCCGTTGATATTTTCCTGCTCTCGTTCATCACAATGGGTTCAAATCTTCCGGACTTGTATAATGCGGAGTTTGACAAGCCTGGCGTCATACATTATCAGAGGACAAAGACAAAAGAGCGAAGATCTGACGGTGCTGATATGTATATAAGGTTGGAGCCGGTCGCGAAGTGTCTTTACCAGGAATATCTGGACCCTACAGGGAAGAAGGCATTCAACCTGCACAGCATGTACACTTTCTACAAGTCCATTGCCGACAAGGGAAACGATAGGCTTAAGGAGGTTGCCAAGGCCGCGGGGATAAAGAAGCCTTTTACCATGAGGTGGGCCAGGAGGTCATTCGGCACTATCGCCAATTCAATCGGTATAGACAAGAGTGTAACAAACGACATGCTCTGTCACATTGATCCTGATATGGCGGTTACAGATATCTATATTGAAAAGGACTGGACCATACTATGGAAGGCGAACAGGAAGGTGCTGAACCAGTTCAAATGGAAATGACAATGGCACGCCATTTGAGATATGCTAGACGTCAAACTTTTAATGTTAGTTAGTATGTCAGCAGGACTTGCAATGGGATGTGGCTCTTTCGGCAGTATCCACACAAAGGCGGACGCCATGAAGTTCGCCATCGAAATGTCTTCGGAACGCAAGGAGAACGGAGCGTATGTGTTCAACAAGAAAAAGGCAAAGGAAATCTTTGATTTCATCTGCGCCAATGTCGAGCTGGTGGATTCGGATGTCGTTCCGACAAAAGACCTCATCGATTCCATCTTCGAGAAGTACCGGGACTATTTCAAAGACGGCAAGCCATCCAAACAGGCAGAGTAAGAAAAAGGCAGGAGATTATTCCTGCCTTTACTTGTAAACATAAAGCCGACTGATGGCCTGATGCTTGTTTCTTTGTCGAAAACGCATTATTAATATGAAAGAGAATACCATTGTCATTCCCGATTTATGCTCGGTCAGCGCGGATGATCTTCGCCACTTTATTGTAAAGGTCAGCAGGATAAACGCCTGCTGTCATCGCGCCAGGCTCAGCAATGAAGATCACATGAAGCTTAAGGTCGCCATGATGCAGGCGGCAAAAGACTTCTGTTCTACGCTTGAGCATAACGAACAGTCACTGTATATTCCACAGTCACACCGCACCTTTGACGAGAGTGATCTCGAGCTGTTTTACCGGAACATGTGGTCACACAAGAGAAAGTGGTATCACGCCTTCCTATCATATCTCTTACCTCGCCGTTTATATAAATGGCTTTTTCCGTACATTCCGGATTAGGACATTCGAAGTAAAAGTTGGCGGGCATGTCTTTGGTGATAACCTCTCTACCTTTGTCCGTTTTCTCTCCCGCCATACTCCTATATATAATCTTGTATTCCAAGATGATTTCGTCCACAAGTCCTTCGAAGGTCTCTTCGAGGGACTTATTTGTTAACTTCTGCAGCCACTTGTATTCGTCTTTCATCGCTTAAATTGCTTCTTATTTATTATTATTCTCATTTTGGCGTTGGGATGCTTCCGCATAAACTCTTTATAGTCTTCGTATTCCTTGCGCCATTTGCGTTCTTTGTAGTGCAGAATCCCAATCCACACAAAAATCACTGCAATTAAGATGATCGAGAAAAAACCAATGATATCCGCCTCCATTTTACTAATACCAGACTATATAAGATGTTATAACCAAAGCAAACGAGATAAAAGGACTTGCCGCCGCTATAAACGCAGATAATGCTCTTGGCATAATAATGTCAAGCAAGACCCCTACGAGTCCTCCACTGACCATGCTAATGCCGCATGCCGCCAATGGTTGCCACCATTTATCAGCCACGAATAAACCAATAACCCAAAATATCAAAAGCCCAAGCATGCTTATCGACGCCCAAAACTCTTGCGTTTTGACTTTTGTGCCATTTAGTAATCCTTTGCTTCGAAAATAATAAAAGTTTGAAGTAAAAAAGAATCCTGCATATGAGATCCAAAACCAAGGTTCTTGAAACATGTTTTTAAATTTTAGTTGTTATGTTTCCAATTTTGTCCAGATTGGACAATTTTGAATAATGTCTGATGGTTTTTAAAGACGTCTCCTGTCATTCTGGCACGAGCTTTTCTATAGTGCCGGCAAAACGATTCGACATGAGACCGATTACCACATCTTTCTTATCGCGCTGCACTGACAGACAAAGAACTTTCTGCATCTTCTGCATTTCTCCCCTTTTGTGGTGCCAGGAGCTGGTTCTCATATTTAAGGACCGCGTTCTCCTGAAGAAGGTCTGCCTTCTCCTCGTTCAGCTTGTCTATCTTTCCTTCAAGCTCGGCTACCTTGCGCTGCAGGTAGTCTATCAGAGAGCTGTTAGAGGATGGCTGTTCTTCCATCGGATTCTCAGGCTGATCTGATGTCAGCATAGGACCTTCGCCCGTGAGAAGCCAGACCTCGTTAAGATCTGTGTAATAAGCAAGTATTTTTTCCGTCAGCGATCTAGATAGGTCTCTTCCTTCTCCACGAGACTTTCCAATAAGTCCCTTACTTAAGTTTAGCTGAATAGTAACCTTGTTATCATTCAACCCTACCGATGCCATATAAGCATCAAATCTGTCAATGATTTTTCCCATGTTGAATAAATTACTACATTTGTGAAACTTTAATATCTATCAATATGACGGCGCTTTTAATCATAATCCTTTGTCTTCAGGTGGCCCTTGTAGTTCTTGCGTGTTTCCTGTATAAGGTGTGTCGTGAAACTAGACGTGAAGTCATTCGTAACGGGTGGGACTTTGCTGTGTACCTCTACCGGCTAGATCATCCTTCACCTGAGAAAAAGCCCGATGATCGATGCGATGGCCGCGATTGCTGCAAATGCAAACGTAAGGATGTAATAGGCTGATTTTAAGCAGTTTCTCTTTTTGACCTCCTTATTATCCTGATACACCCAGCCTCTTGTAAAAGCCCTTTTTCCTCGAGAGGTTAAGCTATAGGAATATCCGCCGTCTCTCAAAATATAACCATCTTCATGCATCATCGACAGTATAGCAGCGAAGCAATCGATGTCCTCCATGCGAGGCTGAGCATTTCTCATCTGCTTGCACCTAATAATGAAGTAGCATTCTCTTTCCAGAATCTCGGGGGTCTTTCCGTATTCTCTACATATTTCTTCAAATAATTTCATAAAGTAGAACAAAATACAACAAAATATTTGCAGATGTAGAATAAGTTACTACCTTTGCAAAGTCAAACGAAACGAAAAACCTTTTCAAATCGTTCAAAAATCAAGTGAGTATGGCAAATATAGTGAAAAAAGGGTTAGACACAAGGACATTTCCGCAGATATGTGCTACTCTCTCAAAGTCGGAGTGGGAGGAGATCCGCAACAAGTGCGTGACGAAGACCGGCAAGACGGAGTCTGCGGTGTACTACTGGAGAGAGGGCAAGCGACCATTAAGCCTCATGGAAAGGAAAGAGGTATCAGACATAGTCAACCGAGTTCTCGGAATCAACACAAATCACAGAACATTATTCCCATAGCAGTATGAGCGCATTAGAAATCCTCGATCAGATTCCTGAGTTCGCCAAGTGCCTGGTACTGGAGATGAACAGGCTTACGGAGCCGCACAAGGATGCGATCTCGACCAGCGAGGCATACAGGAGATACGGCAGGGCGTGGATAGACAAGTGGACTGAACTGAAGCAGCTCAACCCTCAGTTCCGCGGAGCCAAGAAGATGTACAGCATATCTGAGATAGAGAGGGTGAGGGCGAAAGAGAATGCTGCAGCAAGACTTAAAGAAAAGAAATAACCGGGTATGGTCTTTTGACCGGGACCATACTCACCAAAAGAGAGCTCGCCAAGGCAGCAATACCGCAAGGTTACCGTTAGTACGGGCATCGCAAAGGGTCGGTTCGCTCTCAAGGCGGTTGAAGATACAAGTATCGCAAGCCGTATAACCCGAAGGCATATCTTAGCGACAGCGTTGATGAATATACGCAGGTTCTACGAAAGAGGTGGAATTACATAGTCGGAGTGTCTTGGTCCGTAATGCTAGGTAGCAGTGAGAGATCACGTAAGCCTACGAGGTTCAAACTCCTTGCAAAATGCAGATGACGTGACTAACCAAAATAACATCGATATGGATTCAACAGTTTCAAGGACCTTCATGAAGGTCATCGGATTTCTGGGAAGTCTCTTCCTGACTTTATTCGCCGGACTCTTTGGCTTCATCTGCCTCTCAGCGCTCTTCATGAGTATTACCGAAGGAGACCTGATGAACATGATCGGATGCGTGGCAGCCGGCTTGGCGGCTTATTGGTGCTGGTCACTCAGGAAGGCCCCGCTTGTATAGAACCTATTTTTATTCACCATTAATATTACCAATTATGAAAACAGTTTTTAAGAAAATTGAAGAGATCGCTAATCTTGTCGCTGAGGTGCCTAATGGACACGAAGGTGCTTGCATCATTCTCGCCACTCCTGATGCTCAGGATGAAAATGCGTCGACTCTCTGCTTTATCAATGGAATGGGGGTCAATATCATCGACACTATAGCTGTCGCTCTTGCGGATAACAAAAAGTTAAAAATGTTCGTTAAAGATGCTCTTGCTTTAGTGGAAGGACAGGAGACCATGGTAAAGCTGGCGAAGGCAAAAATGGAGCTCATGGCTGAGAATAAAGCCAAGGAGTCTTACGCAGGCGAATCTGTCCAGCCGAATACAGCGTGTGACTCTGGCGAAGAGACTTGTTACTCTGGCGAAGAGAGAGGACCGGAGCAGGAATAATTCACACAGATATGGAAAGACAATTAGGACAGGAATTCAAGAATCTCGTGCAGCGCGAGACTTACCTGCGGGACAACTGCGACGGCAGTGAGGTGAAGGGTTACATGAAGCCCTACACGCCGGAAGAGCTCCAGGGACACAAGGAGAAGCTTGCCAACGTATCCATCGAGATCGCGGAGATAGAGGCGGAGAAGGCCCAGGTGGATGCTACTTTCAAGGGACGTCTTAAGCCTTTGAAGGAAGCCAGAGGAATAATGGTTTCCAATATCAAGTCGAAGGCCGAGTACGTGACCGAGGAGTGCTACCGCTTCACCGATCAGGAGACAAGGATGACCGGATTCTACAACAAGGAAGGAAATCTGATAGAATGCCGTCCGGCTACGGCGGACGAGCTTCAGCCAAGCCTCTTCAAGGTGGTGCAGAGAACCGGCACTGATGATTAACCATTAATATTTCAGACATGGAAAACAAAGAGAAAATTCAGATCAACCTCGCTCCGGGAATGGAAAGGGTCGAGGTTGTCTATCGAGAGGGCGTAGCGACAAAGGAGCTTGAACAGAAACCACCTGTTCAGACAAATCTTGAAGGTACCATCGGTACAGTAGTGGAATATCTGGAGAAGAGACTGAACAAGGGACAGTTCCAACAGGAGAACTGTCACATCCTTGTAGACCGTGAGAAGATAAGGATCACTCTGGTGATGAATGAGGCGCTCCCTTACCATCGAGGTACTGTAGCCGGCCATCTGAGCTTCAACCCTAAGTTCTTAGAGTTCGGTATCAACAAAGGCAAGACATGGACTCCTACAGAGCTCGGCATGTTCTTCAAGATGAACCGCGCGTTCTTCCCTGACAGAAAGAGCAATATGGAGCTGGTGACCACTCTGATGAACTTCACTGCGACCGTCAACAACAAGATCGAAAGGGCGGTGGCTGAGAACGGAAACCGTACAGACAACTTCGCTCAGGTGGTCAACTCCAATCTTCCTGCATCCTTCACGCTTCAGATGCCTATATTCAAGGGAATGCCGGCAGAGATGATCGAGGTGGAAACCTTTGCGCAGGTAAATGGAAGAGATGTTGCATTCATCCTTCTCTCACCTGGTGCTCAGGCGACTCTCGAGGATCTGCGCGACAAGGTCATCGACGATGAGGTCAGCAAGATCCGCGATCTGGCTCCTGAGATCGCAATCATAGAAATCTAGAAACAATCGGCCGCCCAATGTAACTTGGTGATAGCTCATTTCAACCGGGGATAGCGGCCGTCCCCATCATACGGCAGAGGCAGCTGCCGGCTTCTTTTCATTTCTTTTTATGGTTAGTTACCTCAGGGGGCTGCCTCCCCCTTTCTCAGCGGATAGTGTAACGGTAGCACCATATTATGCCGATAGGATGGGAGGTCGGTATAATATCGTGAAGGTTCGAGTCCTTCTCCGCTGGCCAAAGCGCCCGAATTGTGAAACATTGTTAAACAAATAATAAGGTTACTATTATTGGGGTTAGTGGGCGCACCCCGTCTTACAGGTGTGAAAACACCTGAAACGCCAAACGCAGTGATGCGCCAATAGAGTTTTTTCATAGGTTTAAGTTTTAGGTTAGACAAAGACCGGAAGAGTTCTTCACCCGCTCCTGACGAGTTCCCGGCCGCAGACTCAGGAGCAAACGCCGCAGTGATGCGCCGATGACGCATTTATAACACAATTCATTTCGGGCCACCTCGTTCTGAGGTGGCTTTCTTTTGCAAATTCTTAAAATATCAATATATGAGCTGTCAAGAATGTAAGCCATACGGACTATCTGGCTGTCCTATGTGCGAAACGCCGAAGGAGTGTCCGCACTGCCACGGCGAGGGCGTCGTGAACTGCACGGCGCTCAACATCATTACAGAGGAAGAAGTCAGCGTGACACCTGCCGCATACTACTGCCTCCCCGTCACACGCCAGGAAGCTGAGGCAAAGAGGGAGCATTACATGAGGTATTCCACAGAAGAATGCCCGGTGTGCTCCGGATCAGGTGTCATATGGGAATAGAGAAGCCCGTTGCGAAACGTGCAAAGACCGGATTTGATGTTGTTGGACAAACCATATTGTACTCATCTTCATATCCCTTGGGCGCTGCCGGTCTTGCGCCCATCTGAAGCATCAGCCCCACGTCATAAAGTTTTATTGTTTTGGTTGGTTAATTGATTCGGGTTCGGGGCAGCCCGCATGCGACGGACGTGATGAACGCCAGAGCGGAAGATGTTCCGGTGCATGGCTCAGCCTGCGGTCGCCTGACCGTGACCGCGGGCTCCACTTTTTACACATTTATTCAATCACACTATGAGCAATATCAGCATTGCATTGGAGAGGATCAACAGTTTGCATCCTCTTGACGTTGTCATGGACGACGCAGTCCACAAACGCTTCGTGGACATCTACAACACAATTACCAGGAGCGGAAACGGCGAGGCCGTATATGAGAAGGAAAGCCGCAACTTCCAGAGGATCATCTCTGAGAACGACTACCTTCAGAAGTGCACTCCGTTCTCCATCTTCACTTCCTTCATCGACCTTGCCGTCTGCGGACTTTCGGCAGAGCCTGGAGTAAGAGCCCAGTGCTACCTGCTTCCACGCAGCTATCAGGTACCTGTAGAGGGAGGAAGGCCGAAGTACGAGTATCGCTGCAACCTCACAATCTCGGGATACGGAGAGCTGGTCCTTAGAATCAACTGCGGACAGATCCGATATGCAGACAATCCGGTGATCGTCTATGACAACGATGAGTTCTCCTTCTCAGAGAAGGATGGAAGGAAGTCCGTGTCATACAGGCTCAACTATCCTCACGTATCAGGCCATGTGGTGGCCGCCTTCATGCGCATCACCAGGATCGACGGTTCGATTGACTATGCTGTGATGCTCGAAGAGGATTGGGACAGACTGAAGAATTACTCCGGCAAGAACAACAGACGCTGGGATGATGCCAACAAGAAATATATCGAGACTCCCAACGCCTTGTATTCGGCAGGAACTGACAAGGGCATCGATACGGGATTCCTTGCTTCCAAGCTGATCAAGCACGCCTTCAAGGCTTATCCAAAGGTGAAGATCGGAAACTTCACCATGCTGGAGACTGAAGCTGACAGTCCTCAGGACCTCGGAGATATCTACGGTATCGAGGAGGAACAGGTGCAGCAGAAGCCGCAGGCATTCGGCAACGCGCCGGACATGACTGCTGGAGTGCAGATAGCTCCGGCTATGGAAGATGATGGCGCATTTTAAACTACATGACCATGAACAACGAACTGACACTTGTCACCTCCCAGAACATTCAGGAGGTGACATCGGGTGCCCCTGCGGCATATGAGGGAAACAAGGTTTCCCATGATAGATGCATAGCTTTTGGTCAGACTCTTCTTGAAAAGGTGAGGCTGCAAGGCATGTCGGATGAGCTTGACAAGGAGATAGCAGAATACATCGAGAGGGCAAAGAAGACAGTGAAGAAGATGAACGACACCAGGTCGCCTATCACCAAGCTGTTTGACGAGTTCCGTAATGTCTTCACGACGATGGAGAACGATGTAAGCGTCACCAAATCCGGTACGATTCCATTCCAGCTGCAGGCAGAGCGCAACAAGTACGCTCAGCAGAAGATAAAGGAGGAAGAGGCGAGAAGGGCAGCCGAAGAGCACAAGAGACTGATAGCACAGGCCGAGGCAAAGATGAGGACGGACCTTATCGACGACTTCAAGCGGCAGTTCAACACGCTTGTCAGAGGAACTCTGAACGAAATTGAAGCGATGAACGCATCGCTGACTTTGGAGAACTGGAACGATGTCACCGGCATAATCAAGTCCGTGTCTGACATTCTTCATCCGGCGTGGATCAATAATTTAAAGACCTGCTTGTATTCACCTTATGTGTCTCAGTCAGCATTTGAGTCAATCAAGGCTTCTGTCTGCCAGGAGCTCGGCCCTAAGTTCGTCGAGCAGTATGCGTGGGAGGTAAGTTCTCTCCGCGACTCCATCGTGGAGAAGCTGCCGTCAAAGAAGAAGGAGCTTGAAGCTGCGGCGCAGGCAAGCGAAGAGGAAGCCAGGAGGATCCAGGAGGAGATGCAGGCAAGGGAGGCCGCTGAGGTGGCGAGAAGAGAGGCTGAGAGGGCAGCTGCGGAAGAGGCAGAGAGAAGACAGAGAGAGATGGCCGCCCAGATGACTGAAATGAGCGGACTCTTCGACGCAGCGGCGGCAAGCGCCCCTTCGGCTCAGACCAGAGCGACTGTCAAGAAGAAGGTCAATCCGCTGAATCCGGAGGCTTTTCCGGTTCTGCTCGGATTCTGGTGGGACGGTGTGGGAAGACACATGAGCGTGGAGGAATTGTCCAAGATGTTCAAGACAGTGATCACCTACTGCGAGAAGAGGGCTAACGACAAGACGGATCCGGAGTTCCTGGAAAGCGAGCACATCGAATATGTTGACGATGTAAAGGCGAAGTAACATGAATCACAATCCGGACGAATACTACAGACGAAGTGAGGTCAGCAACTCTGACCTCACCGAATTGAAGAACCTTCTTCATCCGCGTCCTCAGTTCGGTGACAAGGAGGCTGCATTTCGTTTCGGAACGCTGGTGGATGCAGTCATTACCGAGCCCGAGAGAGTGAACTACTACCGCTTTACCGTCGATGACGTACAATACACCGAGGATGAGTTTCTTGTCGCCCAGGACATGTACAGGTCTCTCAAGATGGAGGCGAAACGCGACCCTTTCCTTGCAAAGGTCCTGGAAATGGCCGAGACGCAACGGTTCATGGTCAACAGGCAGCAGATGTTCCAGTACGGAGGATTCCACTTCGCTCTTGATACAAGGTGCAAGTGGGACTGGTTCTTTCCTCTGATGAACTTCGGAGGAGACCTGAAGACCACATTCGCGACGACGCAGAAGCAGTTCGATGAAGCCGTCGACTTCTTCGATTGGGACAGGAGCCGAGCCTGGTACATGGATATCGCGCAATCTGACAGAGACTTCATATACGCCATATCCAAGCAGAACGGAAGGGTGTTCAAGAAGTTCATCAACAGAGGTGACGAGATATACAGGAGAGGCCGAGAGAAGTATGAGGAGCTTGCGTTTCAGTGGTGGTGTCTAAATCTCTAGCGTATGAAGATATATTGCAAGGTGACATCCCAGGGGCTCGTCCCCATGTATGACAGCGACTATGACGAGAAGCAGCGTCTGAAGCTGGGCGAGACCGTGCTGTGCGACATCACGAAGCCTAGGAACTACGAGTTCCATAAGAAGTTCTTCGCGCTTGTGAGGATGACCTATCAGAATCTTCCCGAAAGGCTTCATTCCATGCTGAACATCCGCAGTGAGGACGATATGCTGACGTGTCTGAAGCTGGATCTCGGACTGGCCACAGTCATATATCAGGGAGGCCGCCACCTCATCAAGGTAGGCAGTATATCTTTCGCATCAATGGACGAGACTGAATTCGAAACATTCTACAGGAACTGCATCGATGTGATCCTGACGAAGTACCTCCGGGGCACCGACCGTCAGGATCTCATTGACGAAATAGAGAGATTCAAATGATGGAACTGAAACATAACCTTCGCGTGCAGCCTTATCCCTATCAGATTGAAGGCATACAGAGGGGGCTTGAACAGAAGAGACTCTTCATCGGTGACGAGCCGGGACTGGGAAAGACACTGCAGAGCATCGGCATCGTCGATACGGCGGACGCTTATCCCTGCCTTGTCATCTGCCCTTCCTCGCTGAAGATAAACTGGCAGCGCGAGTTCGAGAAGTTCACCGACAAGAAGGCGCTGGTACTGGATGACGGGACCAAGACGACATGGCCGTACCTCCTGCGGATGACCCATAAGGTAGCGATTGTGAATTATGAAAGCCTTAGAAAGTATTTCGTCTGGGATATACAGGGCAACCGCAGGACGTTCCGCCTGAAGGATGTGGTCTTCTGCCCTCAGATAACGATGTTCAAGTCGGTGATCATCGACGAGAGTCACAGGGTCAAGGATCCTGGAGCGCAGCAGACGATATTCACGAAAGGGATAGCAACCGGGAAGGAATACGTCATCCTGCTATCCGGCACTCCGGTCGTGAATCATCCCACCGACCTTATATCTCAGCTCTCCATCATGGACAGGCTCAATGAATTCGGAGGTAGAGGACATTTTGTGATGCGCTACTGTGACGGAGACAATCTGGACGAACTGTCGGATGAGCTTTACAGTCGTTGCATGATAAGAAGGGAGAAGGCCAAGGTGCTGACACAACTGCCCGACAAGACGCGTGTCGACCTGCATGTGCAGATATCGAACAAAGATGAATACAATCTTGCGGCCGAGGATCTTGCCGAATACCTTCGTCAGTACAAGGAATGCTCGGACCAGGAGATACGCCGCAAGATGAGGATGCAGGCTCTGGTGAAGTTTATGACGCTCCGGGCGATTGCCGCCAAAGGCAAGGTGGAGCAGGCGGTCGAGTTTGCAAGGATGTTCCTCGAGAGCGGCAAGCCTCTTATACTCTTCTGCTCCTACCACGAGATCGTTGACGAACTGAAGAAGGCTTTCCCACAGGCGGTGACCGTCACCGGAAGAGACAGCCAGACGGCCAAGCAGGCTGCGGTCGACAGTTTCCAGAATGGAAAGAGTCAGCTGATCATCTGCTCAATCAAGGCCGCCGGAGTAGGACTGACACTGACTGCTTCTTCCAATGTTGCATTCGTGGAGTTCCCCTGGACCTATGCGGACTGCCAGCAGTGCGAGGATAGAGCTCACCGAATCGGACAGAAGGACAATGTGACCTGCTATTACCTCATAGGAAGGAACACAATCGATCACAGACTCTATGATCTCATTCACACCAAGAAGAGCATCGCCAATCAGATCATGGCAGCCAGCGACGACATCCCTACTGATGAAAAGTATTTCGATGAACTGGCGGACATGATGCTGGGCCTTGGACTGCCTGTCGAGAAATTCGTTTTATGATAAGCAAGACTGACGTGGCCACGCTGATAAGATACCTTGACAATGCAGCAGACTTCTACAGGAAGCACGCCACGAGCACAAAGGAATCCGACAGGTCAAGGCTGTTGGGAAAGATGAGCGGAAAACTCAAACGAAAACTAAATAAGCAACTATGTATAAGGTAAGTGACTTGACGAAGGAGCTCGGATTGACGGAAGCCAGTCCAAGTCCAAGAAAACGCCGTCCTTCCTCTGAAAAGGAGCACCGGGTGCAGTGCGCCTGCGTAAGGTGGTTCAGGTGTCAGTACCCTGCGATGAGGCACAATCTGTTCGCTGTTCCGAACGGCGGTGCCAGAAACAAGATCATAGCCGCCAAGCTGAAGGCCGAAGGTGTTTTGGCCGGAGTGGCGGACCTGATACTGCTCCGCAGAAACGCCTCTTACGGTGGACTTCTCATCGAGATGAAGACGTCGAAGGGCAGACAGACCGATTTTCAGAAGGAATGGATGGAGAAGATAACGAACGACGGATACAAGTATGTTGTATGCCGGTCCCTGGAAGACTTCATGAAGGAAGTGAATGAATATCTGTCATCTTAAAAGAAACCGCTTATGGCAAGACCAAGGAAACAGGGAATAGACTATTTCCCTTTTGACGTGGATTTCTTTGAGGATGACAAGGTGGCTCTTATCGAGGCTGAGTTCGGCGCAAAGGGCGTCGTTGTCGCTATAAGGCTTCTGTGCAAGATCTATAAGACTAACGGCTATTATTACCAGTGGGGTGAGGACGAGTGTCTGCTGCTTTCAAGGCAGCTGGGTGACGGCTTTGTTCCAGGTCTGGTGAAGGAGATACTTAACGGGTTGGTCAGACGTTCCTTTTTTGACAAAGGGGTTTTTGACTCGTCCGGTGTCCTGACTAGCGTAGGGATCCAGCGCAGATATGTCGAGGCGTGCAAAGGACGTTCGAGCGTTCAGCCGGTGCCTGAGATATGGCTTCTGGAAGACCAAAATGAGTTTTCTACGGAAAAACCCCAGTTTTCTACGGAAAAACCCTCGTTTTCTACCGAAAAAAGCGACAAATTAAATAAAAGAAAATTAAATAAAAATAATTCTTCGTGTGCGGGCGAGCCCTTCACTCAGGAAGAAGAAGAAAAGATTTTTGAAATTTTCTTTTGGAGGAATGTCATAGATCCTCTTGCGGAGACGGTCCGCTTCATTGAATACGGCAACAGATACGACTGGAGCAAGTATCCTACGCGCAGGGACAGAGAGGCGGCAGCCATGTCCTGGAATCCAGCAAAGGAAGGAAAGAGGCGTAATGAAGGCTTTATGTCCGCTTGGCGCAAACTCTATGACCGTATTAAGCTTTCGGATCCGGAGACTGCTGTATCAATGCTTGCTGCAGAGACTCGCGGATCAGTCAGCAACGGATGTTACATCATCCATTGTGCCGATAGAATCAGGCATTACATAGATTCCGGCGTACCTTCGGAACTGTCTGAGTATGCCAAATGTCAAATCAAGACCTCAGGTCTTTAATCCACAACAAATGAAAGTAAATATTAAGAAGCTGCATCCTGATGCAGTGATACCCAGTTATGCAAAGCCAGGAGATGCCGGAATGGATCTGACGGCAGTAAGAGTAGATCATGACATCTTCGGCAATATAGTTTACCATACCGGACTGGCTTTTGAGATTCCGGAAGGATATGTTGGATTGGTATTTCCCCGAAGCAGCAATTCAAAGACAAATCTGTATCTGACGAACTCAGTAGGAGTTATCGACAGCGGATACCGTGGTGAAGTTACATTCAAGTTTAAGTGCGCTCACAACACGATAGACTTCTTAAAATACTGGTTCAAGAAGAAGATTCTCAAAAAGAATGAGGGCGTTAATATCCATTGTTTGATTAACAATGCCTACGATGTCGGCGACCGCGTCGGTCAGATCATCATAATGCCTTATCCTCAGATTGAATTCCAGGAAGTGGATAATCTGTCGGAGACTGAAAGAGGAACAGACGGATATGGAAGCACCGGAAAGTAACATGCCTGTAAGCGAAGTCGGAAATGTTGACTGCATGGCATACATGAAGTCGCTTCCGGATAAGTTCTTCGACCTTGTCGTTGCCGATCCACCTTATTTCAGCGGTCCTGAGCGTAGAGCTTATTACGGGTCAGCTGTCAGTACCACAGCTGTGGCAAGAAAAGAGTATCCGGTGACAGACAAGTGGAACGTACCTGGCAAGGAAGTCTTTGACGAGATCAAGAGAATCAGCCGTCACTATATTGTGTGGGGCTGCAACTATTTCGACTATGTCTTTGATCACGGCCGCATAATATGGGATAAATGCAATGGAAACAGCACGTTCTCAGACTGTGAGATTGCCGCTACCAATCTCTTTGATTCCGTAAGGATGTTCCGCTTCATGTGGAACGGAATGATGCAGGGCAAGAGCATTAAGGAAGGACACGTCATGCAAGGAGATAAATCCAAAAATGAGTTCAGAATACACCCTACACAGAAGCCGGTCGCTCTTTACGCCTGGATCTTTCAAAATTATTGTAGGGGGGGGCAGAAGATATTCGATCCTTTCTTAGGAAGCGGGAGTAGTCGCATTGCTGCTTATAAGATGGGTCTTGATTTCTATGGATGCGAGATCGACGAAGGATACTTTGAAGCAGCTAAGAAGCGCTTTGATAGAGAAGCCCTTGACAGGAAGGAAATCAACGGATATGTTGTTACACAACAATCATTGTTTTAGTTATGGAGATTAACGGTAAAGTTCACTGCTTCTATGAGCGGTCCAGAACATTGAATTAGTGTTATTATGAGTAGAGAATATAACAAAGAGAATCCATTAAGAGTATTCGAGGCTTTTGCCGGCTATGGAAGTCAGGCGATGGCACTTGATAAGATTAAAGAGGACGACCCTGATTTTGAATATGAAGTGGTCGGCATTTCTGAGATAGATAAATATGCTCTGAAGGCTTACGAAGCTGTGCACGGACACTGTCCCAATTATGGAGACATATCCAAGGTCGATTGGGCTCAGGTTCCGGACTTTGACTTTTTCACCTACTCCTTTCCTTGCACGGACATCTCGAACGCCGGATTGCAGAAAGGCCTATCCGAAGGCTCGGGGACTCGTTCCGGATTGCTGTGGGAATGCCGGAGGGCTATTGAAGCTAAGATGCCGAAACATCTCATGATGGAGAATGTCAAGGCGCTGGTGAGCAAGAAATTTCTCCCGGAGTCTCAGAAATGGAGAAATTATCTGGATGGTCTAGGATATGAGTCTTTCGCGATGGTTATGAACGCCAAAGATTACGGCGTTCCCCAGAATAGGGAGAGAGTCTTCATGGTCTCGATCCTCAGAGAAGACGAGAATGATGTTCCTTCTTTCCTTTTCCCACAGCCTATTCCTCTGGAGCTTCGCCTGAAGGATATCCTTGAAGAAGAGGTGGATGACAAGTATGTGCTTTCCGAAACTGCGATTCAAGGTTTCCTGAAGCATAACGAGAACCATAAGGCGAAGGGTACCGGCTTCCTTTGGATTCCGAAGGATGTAGAGACTAGGGGGGGCAGATTGCTAATTGCCTCTCCGCAAGACAGTTCAAGTGTGGAGCGACCGACAACTATATTAAAGAATTTAGGGTGGGAGAATCCATCGCTAACTGTCTCTGAGGAACTGGTGCTCTCTGCCCAACGGACAATACCATTAGAGAAATCAGATATTGCGAATTGTCTGAGGGCGAGGGAATCCCTGAATGCGACTGATAATACGATATTACAATATGCGGACAATAATAATTGAACCCGACCCGGACTTCGATTATGATGTATTCGCTGAAGAATGGTTGACAGATGAAGAAGATACGGATTCCGACCAATACGGATGCTGACGGTTCTGCTGTCTGCACTCAGGCGTAGAGCCGAAGATAATGAAAATCGTTTATGAGAGTGAAACAGATAGGGAATCTGCTTCCCGACCTGCCCGGTTTCAAGAACAGGACGGCAGGAAGAATCTATGATGTCACGGGGATATCACCGACAGTCAACTGTTGCGGAGGCGGGAATAGAGAACCGATTATACTTAAGATAGTCTATGAGGACATACAAGATATTTCAATATCCGAGAGGAGTGAATGAGGGAGGGGTGCTAAATGTGGATATATGTCCTACGATCTCCCGCTCTTCCTGGCAGCATAACTGTTTTCTAATAGAGATAGAATATGAACAAAGCGAAAGTGATCTTAATAGGGAAGATAAACAGTAGCCAAGACGGTGTAATCGTTTCGACGGGGGGGGTATCACCATGCCATACTTCTGGCCATAGGAACACTCCGAAAATTTTAGAGATAGTTTATGAGCAACAAGAGACTGGAGATGCTTCTCCTGAATAAGGGGGCAGTAAGCCCGACATTAACCTGTAGCACCGAGATATATGTGTATGAGGTTATATCCGAAGAATAAAAGCAAATATAAAGCAATGATCTTAGACAACGAGGGGGTGCTTAAAAAAGAACGCACCTCGAAGACAAGACCGAAAGGCAAAGGATGGGAATATGTGGAATTCGAGGACGGCAGACGAGGATGGGTAAGACTCAGAAAGCTCACTCCGAGAGAGTGCCTCAGGCTGATGGATGTTCCTGAAGACAAGATTGACATTATGTTGAATGCCGGAATATCAGACAGCCAGTTGTATAAGATGGCCGGAAATTCAATTGTGGTCGCCTGTATGCGAGGCATTTTCAGAAACCTTTTCCTTTCAGAGAAAGAGGAGTCGTTAACATTGTTCTGACATGGGACACGAAAGAAGATTCAGAGACCTCACAGGGGTCAAGATGTACCGCCTTACCTTCCTTGAGTTCGTGGATAGAAATGACTCCGGAAACGCACGATGGAAGGTGAGATGTGACTGCGGGACGGAGTTCATTGTCATAGCAGGGAATGTCACCCATGGTTCGACAAGATCCTGCGGAAGCTATAGGGCAGAACAGAATAAGCTGAGAAAGAAAAATAGGCAATAATGAAAGCTGAACTGACAAACAACCAATTTACACCGATAGTTCTGACGGACAGGCAGGAGGCGTGGCTTAGCAAGCATTTCAAGCACACCAAGAACGAGGATATTGCCAAGCAACTGAATATCTCTTACAGAACTGTGACAAGACTTGCCAGGCGCAGAGGGCTTGAAAAGTCCAAGCAGTTCATGAAGAAGTGCCAGAAAGAGGCTATGCAGAAAGCGAATCTGTCAAACAGGATCAATGGCACGTATCCGCCTAAGGGGTATCACGTACCTAACAGCGAGAAGTATCACTTCAAGAAAGGGGTGAGGCCGGTCGACATGCTGGGAGAGAAGCGTAATGCAAAGCGTGTCGCCAAGAGTGCCGCTACAAGAAGACAGACGCTGAAGCTAGAAAAGGCCAGAGCCTTGTTCGGACTGCCTCAGCAAACAAAGCTTCAGGTAGTCAAGCATCCCCGTCAGCAAATCCAGATGCGCTATCGTCTCAAACAGTTAGGATATATCATCGAGAGAGGTGGCTGCATCGCTTACTATGACGAGAACACTCAAAGACACCTGGGGATAGAGTCGAAGCCTCGTACCGGATTTACATTCAAACAACTCGGATCGTAATGAAACAATTCGCAGACATGGTCTCTGACAAGGTGATTGAGTACCTCAGAGACGCCAAGACGCAGGACATGAAGGAGGTCCGCAATATCATCTCCCTGCATTTCTCGCAGGGACTGGATCAGGCGTTGCGCAATGAGGAGGCCGAGCTTGCCGCCAGACAGGCCGAGCTGATTGCAGAGCAGCGCAGATGCTACAATTCACCGAAGCGCAATGCCGAGATCAACGCACAGCTTCTGGATCTTGCACGACAGCGCAAGGCCATCCGCAAGGCTTCATGCCAGGCACAGGAAAACGGAGATCTCTTCAAGCTTAAAGGCTTCCTCAGAGAGAGGGCGCCGGAACTTCTGGAAGAATTCTATACCACTATTCCTAAACGAGAAAAATTCACAAAGCTATGATAGCATTACTCATACTGTTTGTTTTAGGGATCATTAACATGGCTGGTGCATCCCTGCAGGATCAGCTGACGGAAACATTCAGTGACCCTCATTGGATGGGATTTGAGGACAGAGAGGATGAGGGTTACAAGTGGAGTGACAATATCAAGAATTATCAGGAGGAAAGGAAATGACAACATTACAAATTATAGGATTTATAGGTCTTGGTATTGTTCTCATTGGAGCAATATTCTTGTCTAAAGAATGGGTTAAAACAGGAGTCACATTGGCGGCTATTGGAGCGATACTTGGAATAATAGGAGCAATAGGGCATCAAGCCGAATTAGATTCAAATAACCCCACCGCCCTTGATGTCTACCGAGGCAAGACCACCTTGGAGATAACTTATAGGGATAGTGTGGCAATTGATTCAACGGTTGTTTATAAAGTAAGATAGGTATGGAAAAGATAGAAGAAAGAAGATATCCAACATGGGATAACGACTTGACAATGTGTCCCAGTCAGTGTTATTGCTACTTTGAGACCGATGGTAAGAAATACTGCATATATATCAGGTGGAGGTGGGATGATCCTTGGACAGCTCAGATAGTTCCTGTTGACAATAGGTGTGACTTCTTATATGAGTTGGAATGGGAAGATATGGAAACAAAGTTCTACTCTCACGATAACTACGAGAAACTACAAGAGGAGTGCATCAATTTTATCAAGGAAAAGTTTAATGATGTTAAATGGTTGGTTAAAGAATACTACGGATATGGAAACTAAATTCAATTTCAAATGTCCTATTTGTGGCAGGACTACACTAAATACAAATGTAGTAAGGACTATTATGAATGGAATGATGTGTATGAGTTGTTTCCTAAAAACACAAGATGATAGTGTAAACATTAGAAGAAGAGAATATGAGCGAGTTTAATTTCAAATCAAGTGTTTGTACCTAAATCGAACAAAGTAATAGGTTGTTGGCATTAGGTCTCAAGAAGGAGACTGCGGATATGCACTATCAATACTATATGGTGGTTTATTAAAGATAGGACCTATTGAGGGGATAAACGACATTCCTGCTTGGAGTCTGCACAGGCTGATTGAGATGATGCCACTTGATGTAGTGCCAGAAGGAGGTTTTGATAATATTTTCATGCTGACAAAAAATTACCCAAGCGGATATAGTGTTGAGTATGATGGATTCTCCTATTACCACAAGGAAAACATATACGACACCCTTATCGAAGGAATTGAACATTTAATCAAGGAAGGGTATTTCCCAAAGGAGTATTTGGAGGAATAGTATGCGAGCACGGAAGAAACCTTCTCAATCTTGGATCGAAAGAAGTAAGTATGAGATTGAGAATGAGGATAGACTCCTCGCTGAAAGGCAAGAGCAGTTAAAGGGAATTCGGAAAAGAAACTAAAGGAGAAATAAGCTATGGCAAAGATAATCGTAAAATTTACTGTCAAGGAGGGACACACCGAATGCAATGAATGTCCTTTTCATGGGCATTCATGCCACGATCGATTCAGAGATATTGACTGCTCCAATTATGATCTGAGCACTCTAGAAACAATTTGTTCTATGGAGGATAACGAATGAGAATAATACTTGATATCAGCGACGACACTCATATCCCAAACAGCAAACTGATTGAAATGGATGTATTAGATGGAGAAGTGCATAGGTCATTACGTGAGATTATATCCACATCCTCGGAGCTCTTATCAAAAGAGCAGATTAAGGCTGCGCTTGCGACAAGGCTCACCCAGCTTCTCCATATAGAAATCGAGAATTATGTAAACTCAAAATTCGAATAGCTATGGATAAACAACAAAAGGTGGATGTCACAATAGACTATATCCGAAATAAAACCGAAGGCATTCCGGATGAGTTTCTTCCTCAGATAGGGATGGCCCTGCAGGAAGGAATAAAACTTGGCGAGGAAGACATGCTTCGAAAGGTAATAGCAAAGTTGGCTGACTTCAACTCAGATATGGCACGGCTCCATCTTATGGGATTGAGAGCGAGTCTTTCCCAGATGACAATAGATCTTGTGAAACTCGAAAATTTACTAAAGGAGGAATAGGCATGAGAGAAATAAAATTCAGAGCGAAAAGGCTTGACAATGGCGAGTGGTCTTACGGTAGCGGATTACTCATTGCTGACGACTTTTGTGTTATAGATAGAGACACTGAGATGTATGTAGATGAGAAGTATGAATGGGCAGGGAATACACATTTCTTTAGGGTTGCGGGAGTAATGTGTGACCTCAAAACCATCGGTCAGTACACGGGACTCAAGGATAAGAACGGCAAGGAGATTTATGAGGGTGATATTATAGGCTGCCATAATCCTAATATCAAGCATCTGATTTTCTTCAATGAAAAGCAAGGTAAATTTATGGCTGCTCTCGATGGTGATATTGAAAACGATTACTATGGTGTATGCGGTCTTGATGATAGTCGTTGGAACGCCACCAAAGAAGTTATCGGTAACATTCACGACAATCCAGAACTTATCAACAAGGAGGAATAGTCATGAATCGCAAGAAAACAATATACGGCTATCAGGTCCGCAATAAGAGTAATGATGGCATTCGCTTTTACTCTAGCTCTCTTACGGATTGCGTGAGGTATTGTCCTTTCGGATGTGCCATATGGTCCACAGCAAACCGGACCTACGGCATTAAGCTGAGGCTCTTCTGGATGTCTCCTTTCCGCAGGATCTGGTATGACAAGTACAGCAACGTTATCAACATCTTCCATCTTCATGTCGGATGGGAGCTGATGAAAGGAGAAGTCCCAGTTGAGATTGTCTATGAACCTAAAGATGAACCAAAAAACGGATAGATATGGTTGAATTTAACTTTAAATCACAGAGAGCAACGACAATAGAGCAGAGCGAAAGGCTGATTGCTCTCGGTCTCAGAAAAGAGACTGCGGATATGACGCACCATTACCTGAACTCTATAGATAGTTATGAACTGAAGGATATAGAATTCTCAAGAGTTATGCATCTCCAAGAGCTGGTAAACAAGAAGCCCGTACTTGGGAAAAGTGGTGATGACTTGTATGCTAAGGACATTCCCGCGTGGGGTTTACATAGACTGATTGAGATCCTTGACACAAATCCATTTGTCTTCTACATCAATTGCGGATATGACACTGTCATTGATCATGTGGAGGAATACATCAGATCCGGATTTATTGATACAAGGTATCTGGAAGAGTGGTGTTTGAATGAGGAGGAATAGTTATGAAAGGAATATTTAAATGGCAAACAGGTACTCCTACGGAGTATGGAAGTTATCTGGTATTGCACTTAGATGCCAATAACCAAAGAGTGATTCATCACGATGTTTGGTTTGATGACAGCAAATGTTGGCAGAGCCAATGGCACAATATTGTCGCTTGGTGTAAGTTTGGTGATATACATATAATGGAAGAAGGAGGTGAGTTATGAAAGGACTGAAATTCAATAGTCAGATATGCACAACAAGGGAGCAGTCAGAAAGGCTGATTGCTCTCGGTCTCAAGAAGGAGACTGCGGATATGCATTGGTATAGACCAGCAGAATATGAACACGATTATTGGTTTGAGGGTGTAGGAGAATCGTTGGCAACAAGCGACATCCCT
>JAEIGA010000354.1_pt1 | contig 66583 bp, 57 predicted proteins | sample 9270691 | NCBI WGS metagenome assembly JAEIGA01 (sample SAMN17057246, study PRJNA624740) | gut metagenome | biome: biome; isolation source: fecal sample | host: Bos grunniens | place: China: Xizang | collected 2019 | reverse complement strand
TGAGAATGAGTAAAGGATTTAAAAACAACGGAAAGCTAAAGCTTCTTATTATCGTGGGTACACGCCCTGAGATAATTCGTCTTGCGGCTGTTATTAATAAGTGCAGAGAGTATTTTGATACCATTCTTGCACATACAGGTCAGAATTACGATTATAATCTTAACGGTGTATTTTTCAAGGATTTAGGTATTTCAGACCCTGATGTTTATTTAGAAGCCGTTGGCAGTGACCTTGGCGAAACAATGGGTAATATTATTGCTAAATCATATCAGCTTATGGTAGAAATAAAGCCTGATGCAGTGCTTGTGCTTGGGGACACTAACTCCTGTCTTTCTGTAATAGGTGCAAAGCGTCTTCATATTCCTATTTTCCATATGGAAGCAGGTAACAGATGCAAGGATGAGTGTCTGCCTGAGGAAACTAATCGAAGAATAGTTGACATTATTTCTGATGTTAATTTAGCTTACAGCGAACACGCTCGCCGTTATCTTGCAGATTGCGGTTTGCCGAAAGAAAGAACCTATGTGACAGGCTCTCCAATGGCTGAGGTGCTTCACAATAATTTAAGCGAAATTGAAAATAGCGATATTCATGCTCGTTTAGGTCTTGAAAAAGGAAAGTATATACTTCTTTCAGCACATAGAGAAGAAAATATTGATACCGAGAAGAATTTTACTTCACTCTTTAACGCTATCAATAAAATGGCAGAAAAATATGATATGCCTATACTTTATTCCTGTCACCCCAGAAGTAAAAAGCGTCTTGCTGAGAGTGGATTTAAGCTTGATAAAAGGGTTATTCAGCATGAACCACTTGGTTTCCATGATTATAACTGTCTGCAGATGAATGCCTTTGCCGTTGTGTCCGATAGCGGTACATTGCCTGAGGAAAGCAGTTTCTTTACAAGTATAGGAAAATTATTCCCTGCAGTTTGTATTCGTACATCAACTGAACGTCCTGAGGCACTGGATAAGGCTTGTTTTATTCTTGCAGGCATTGACGAAAACAGTCTTTTACAGGCGGTGGAAACTGCAGTAGAAATGAATAAGAACGAGGACATAGGTATCCCTGTGCCTGATTATAAGGAAGAAAATGTCTCCACAAAGGTGGTTAAGATTATTCAGTCTTATACCGGTGTAGTAAACAAAATGGTTTGGAGAAAGTTTTAAAAGAGGGAAGTATAATGGATAAAAGAAACTTAAGTATGCTGATGGACCTTTATGAAATGACAATGGCCAACGGTATTCTTGATAGTGAAATGGAAGGTACTATAGCATATTTCGATATGTTTTTCCGCCGTGTGCCTGAAGAGGGCGGTTATGCTATTATGGCGGGACTTCATCAGCTTATTGAGTATTTTGAAAATCTATCCTTTGGGGATGATGATATAGAGTATCTTCGTGCTCTTAACCTTTTTGATGAGAGATATCTTGAATTTTTGCAGAATTTCAAGTTTGAGTGCGATGTCTGGGCTGTTCCCGAGGGAACTCCTATTTTTCCAAGGGAGCCAATTATTACGGTAAGAGGACCTATTATGCAGGCATTCCTGGTGGAAACAATGGTTCTTCTTACAATTAATCATCAGTCACTTATAGCAACTAAGGCTAATAGAATTGTCCGTGCGGCAGATGGCAGACCTGTACTTGAATTCGGTTCCCGCAGAGCTCATGGATATGATGCCGCCGTTCTTGGTGCAAGAGCAGCCATAATTGGCGGCTGTGTAGGTACTGCATGTGTGCTTACAGGCAAGGATTTTGGGGTAAATCCATCAGGAACTATGGCTCATAGCTGGGTTCAGCTTTTCGATAGTGAGTACGATGCCTTTAAAACCTATGCAAAGAAATATCCTGACAGTACAACCCTTCTTGTTGATACCTATAATGTGCTTAAAAGCGGTATTCCAAATGCTATAAAGGTTTTCGACGAGGTTTTAAAACCTATGGGAAAACGCCCTAAGGGTATACGAATTGACAGCGGTGATATTACATATATAACCAAAAAAGCAAGAAAAATGCTTGATGATGCAGGGTATGAGGACTGCAAGATAGTTGTTTCCAATTCACTTGATGAATATCTTATCAGAGATATGCTCATACAGGGTGCAAAGGTTGATATATTCGGTGTTGGTGAGCGTCTGATTACTGCTGCTAAAGAGCCTGTTTTTGGCGGGGTATATAAGCTTGTTGCGGTGGAAAAGGACGGAGAAATTGTTCCTAAAATCAAAATCAGTGAAAATACTGCAAAAATCACTATACCGGGTGTTAAAATTCCTTGGCGTCTTTATGACAGAGATACAGGAAAGTGTATTGCTGATGTAATGACTATGGGTTATGAAAAAATTGATGATACTAAGCCTTATGAGATTTTCCATCCCGAATATACCTGGAAGCGTAAAACAGTGGAAAATTTTGTTGCTAAGAAACTTCAGGTAAAGGTTTATGAAAAGGGCAAACTTGTTTATGAAAGCCCCTGTGTAAACGAAATTGCAAAGTATTGCAAGGAGCAGGTCGAACTTCTTTGGGATGAGGTTAAGCGTTTTGAAAAACCCCATACATATTATGTGGATTTATCACAAGACCTTTGGGATCAGAGAAGTGAACTGTTGCACAAACATTCTAAATAAGGAGTAAGTTATGAAAAAGATTATTGCTTTATTGCTTGTATTTTCTATAGCTTTTTGTTTTGTTGGCTGTAAGGAAAAAGAAGATAATAATTCCTCTGCCTATGAAATAGATATTAACTACTATGTAGGTGCAGGTATGATAAGTGAGGCTAAATACGCTCTTGGTCTTCATCCTGATGAAATTGAAAAAGAAGCCGAACAGGGTAATGATGGTCATAACCATGAGGGCGGCGACGGTCACGAGGATATTATTGAATTTCAGAAATTTGATAATAAAGATGTATATAGTGTAAACGGTTTTTATTATTGCTATAAAAGCGGAAAAGAAAGTGATGGTATTTCCTGTATTATCGGAACCGATACAGTTTTCGGCTTTACTGTAGGACTCAGCAGTAAGTATGAGGTTAGCTCTGCGATTTCTAATATGAAACCCGAAAGCAGTGTAGCTGATTCAAAGGATTTTTTCTATATGCCCTTTAAACTTGAAAATATGGAAAAGCTTTCTGTTAGTAGCGGTAAAAATGTTCTTAACTTCTATTTTGAAAATGATATTCTTATTGCAGTAAGTCTTTATAATAGCGATAAATGGGAGTATTAATGAATGAAGCTGACCTTTAGAAGAGGTGTAATTCATGGTTTTCCTATTTGTCTTGGCTATTTGTCGGTTTCCTTTGGGTTTGGTATTACTGCTGTAGCTAATGGGCTTACACCACTTCAGGCTACGCTTATATCTGCTTTTAATCTTACTTCTGCCGGACAAGCGGCGGGAGTGGGAATAATAGCAACTATGGGAAGCTATATCGAAATGGTGCTGAGTCAGTTTATAATAAATCTCAGATATGCACTTATGGGAATATCACTCACACAGAAGCTTGACAACTGCTTTATCACACCTCACAGAATGATTGCGGCATTCGGTATTACCGACGAAATATTTGCAGTGGCGTATTCTCAGGATGGTAAAATAAAACCCTGTTATATGTATGGTATGATTTTTATTTCCTGGCTTGGTTGGGTAGGAGGGACTCTGCTTGGTTCTCTTGCGGGTACCGTGCTTCCTGCTATTATAACGGGTGCGTTGGGGATAATGCTGTATGCTATGTTTATAGCTATAGTGGTTCCGCCTGCAAGACAAAACGGAAATATTCTGTTTGCTGTTTTAATTGCAACTGTACTTAGTATTGCTTGTTATTATTTAGCACCCTTTATTTCAAGCGGATTTGCTATAATAATTTGTGCTGTTATAGCGTCAACAATAGCCGCTATTGTCTTTCCTGTAAAGGAGGGCGAAGAATGAGTATAGCTGTTTATATTATTCTTATGGCTCTTGTTACATATCTTATAAGAATGTTACCTTTTACTCTTATGAGAAAACAGATTAAATCCCGTTTTTTAAAGAGCTTTTTATACTATGTTCCTTATGCCGTGCTTTCGGCAATGACAGTTCCTGCTATCTTTTATTCGACGGGAAATTATATAACCGCTGCTGTGGGTACAGCAACGGCACTTATACTGGCATATTTAAAAAAACCACTTATAGTTGTGGCGCTTTGTGCGGCGGCAACAGCCTTTTTAACAGCGTTATTTGTATAAAAAAACCGACTTTTTTAAGTCGGTTTTTAATATATTTAGAATTCGGCAGAGCCTGTGGTTCTTGGGAAGGGAAGAACATCACGGATATTTGCAATACCTGTAACATACATAATAAGTCTTTCAAAGCCAAGACCAAAGCCTGCGTGCTTAGCACCGCCGAAACGGCGAAGGTCAAGATACCAACCGTATTCTTCCTCGGTTCCACCGATTTCTTCAATACGCTTAAGCAGCAGGTCAAGGCGTTCTTCACGCTGACTTCCTCCTATAATTTCACCAATTCCGGGAACGAGACAGTCAACAGCGGCAACGGTTTTACCATCATCATTAAGGCGCATATAGAAAGCCTTTATCTCTTTGGGATAGTTTGTTACAAACAGCGGCTTTTTGAACACCTCTTCGGTGAGGTATCTCTCATGCTCACTCTGTAAATCGCAACCCCATTCAACCTTATATTCAAACTTGTGGCCGCTGTTCTTCAGTATTTCAACAGCCTCACTGTAGGTAACAGTGGCAAATTCAGAATCAATTACATTGCGAAGCTTATCTTTAAGTCCTTTTTCAAAATGAGTCTCAAAGAAATCAAGCTCGGCCTGACAGTTATCATAAATATAAGAAAGCACATATTTAAGCATATCACGGGCAAGATCCATATCGTCCTGAAGGTCAGCAAAAGCAATTTCAGGCTCTATCATCCAGAACTCAGCAGCGTGACGGGCGGTATAGGATTTTTCGGCTCTGAAGGTAGGTCCAAAGGTATATACTTTACCAAAAGCCATTGCCATAGCCTCAGCCTGAAGCTGTCCTGAAACGGTAAGGCTTGTGCCTTTGCCGAAAAAGTCCTGAGAATAATCAACTGCTCCGTTCTCAGTCAGTGGGGGATTGCCTACATCGAGGGTAGTAACTCTGAACATTTCGCCTGCACCTTCGGCATCGCTTGTAGTGATAAGGGGGGTGTGAGCATAAACGAAACCGCGTTCGTTAAAGAACTTATGAATTGCATAAGCGGCAACAGACCTAACTCTGAAAGCTGCAGAGAAGGTATTTGTACGGGGACGAAGATGCTGAATGGTGCGCAGGTATTCGAGAGAATGACGCTTTTTCTGAAGCGGATAATCAGGAGTAGAGGCACCCTCTACGGTAATCTCGGTTGCCTGAAGCTCAAAGGGCTGCTTCATTTCAGGGGTAGCAATAAGATTACCCTTGACACAAATAGCAGAGCCAACATTCAGTGCGGATATTTCAGCATAATTAGCAATATTCTGTTCTTCATATACTACCTGAAGGTTTTTAAAGGAAGAACCGTCATTAAGCTCAATAAAGCTTATGTTTTTAGATTGACGGGAGGTTTTTATCCAACCGCAAACAATTATTTCTTTTCCGATGTAGTTATCAGGTGCATTGAATAAAGTAACAATTTCGGTACGTTTCATATATACATCTCCTAAAACTTTACATATACGTGACTATTATACACTCTTTTTTCTCAAAGGTCAATTTTAACTTGATAAATTTATATATATATTTTATAATATTATATATTCAGTAAGTATTTAGGAGTAATTTTAATGACAGACCAGCAGTTTTTGTCTCTGAGAAGAAATATAATACGAAAAGAATTCGGTAATATGAATGACAGGCAGTTTGAAGCTGTCACTACCGCTAAAGGTCCTGTGCTTGTTCTTGCAGGTGCCGGAAGCGGTAAGACTACTGTGCTTGTAAACAGAATAGCTTATCTTGTTAAATACGGGGATGCTTATAACAGTGATATACTTCCGTTTTTCTCTGACGAAGAGGCACAGCTTCTTCAGCAGTATTATGACGGTCAAACCGACAGCTTCCCTAAATTTATTTTATCTGTTGAGCCTGTTTCTCCTTGGAATATTCTTGCAATTACCTTTACTAACAAGGCTGCAGGAGAACTAAAAGAGAGAATTGCCGCAAAGCTTGGTGAGGATGCAGACGGTATATGGGCGGGTACTTTTCATAGTGTGTGCGGTAAAATTCTTCGCCGTTATGCACAGCTTATAGGATACGATTCACATTTTACTGTTTATGATACAGACGACCAGAAGCGTCTTATCAAGGAAATTATAAAAGCTCAGAGAGTGGATGACAAAGCTTTTCCTGTTAAATTTATTTTAGGAGAAATTTCTTCTGCAAAGGATAAGCTTATAACCCCCGAGGAATATAAAGCTGAAGCGGGAATGGATTATCGCAGAAAGGTTATAGCTGAGATTTATAAGGAATACAATCATCTCCTTAAAGAAGCAAATGCTATGGACTTTGACGATATGATTGTAAATACAGTAAAACTACTTCGTGAAAATGATGATGTAGCAGAGTATTACAGAGCAAAATTCCGTTATGTTATGGTGGACGAGTATCAGGATACTAACTATGCTCAGTATGTTCTTGTCAAAACCTTGGCACAGGGTGAAAACAATATCTGTGTTGTGGGAGATGACGACCAGAGTATTTACCGCTTCAGAGGTGCAACCATCGAAAATATTCTTAATTTTGAGGATGAATATGAAAATGCAAAGGTTATAAGACTTGAGCAAAACTACCGTTCTACCTCACATATACTTGATGCGGCAAATGCGGTTATCAGCAATAATAAGGGGAGAAAGGGTAAAACTCTCTGGACTGATAACGGCGAAGGTGTTCCCATTGAGGTACATACTGCTGAAAATCAGGTTGAAGAGGCAAAATATGTTGCGGAGTGCGTTTTTGATGATATAAGAAAGGGCGGAAAGGCTTCCTCCCATGCAATTCTTTACAGAATGAATGCACAGTCTGCGGCTCTTGAAAATGTCTTTGCAAGAAGCGGTGTAGCATATTCTGTTATCGGCGGAACAAGGTTCTTCGACAGAAAAGAGGTTAAGGATATACTTGCTTATTTGCAGGTTATCAATAATCCCAGTGATGTTATTAGATTAAAAAGAATCATAAATGAGCCAAAACGAGGAATAGGCGATACCACAGTAAACGCTGCCGGTGAAATTGCAGATACGTTAGGTATTTCGCTTTTTGAGGTTCTTTGTAACGCTGATAATTATGCTGCTCTGAGCCGAAGCGCTGCAAAGCTAAAAGGCTTTACCGATATGATGAATTCCCTTATTCAGCTTAGTGAGCAGGTATCGATTCATGAGCTTTGCGAACAGGTTATAGAAAAAAGCGGTTATATGACCATGCTGATTATGGCGGGGCCATCTGAACAGGACAGAATAGAGAATATCAAGGAGCTTTCAAGCTCTATTGTTCAGTATGAAATGGAAAACGAAGAACCTACCCTTAGCGGTTTTCTTGAAGAGGTCGCTCTGGTCAGTGATATAGATTCTTTGGACAGCAGTGACGACAGGGTTGTTATGATGACTGTGCACAGTGCCAAGGGTCTTGAATTTGACAATGTTTATCTTGTTGGTTGGGAAGAGGGTGTTTTCCCCGGCAATCAGTCAATATTTGCGGGACAGGCTGAAATAGAGGAGGAAAGACGCCTTGCCTATGTAGCTATTACAAGAGCAAAGAAAAAGCTTCACATAACTAACGCTTATACCCGTATGCTTTACGGGCAGACTAACCGTAACGTTGCTTCTCGGTTTTTAAAGGAAGTCCCGAAGGAACTTTGCAATGAAAGTGGGATGATGAGGAATACTCAGGAGAGATTTGTGATTGAACCGCCTGTTGCATCCTCTGCTTTTGCTACTAAAACAAGCTTTTCTTCTGCTGTCAAACCCACTTCGTCTGTCTTAAAATCTCAGTATAGTGCGGGAATGAAGGTTGAACACAATACCTTTGGTGTGGGTAGTATTCTCAAAACCGTGCCTATGGGCAGTGATACCCTCCTTGAAATACAGTTTGAAAGAGTTGGCCTTAAAAAGCTTATGGCAGGTTTTGCAAAATTAAAAATTATTTAATATTTTTGCAGTGTACCGGGTGTATAATGTAGTTATAATAATATTTTAGGGTGATATATTAATGGCAACTTCTAAAGCGGTTAAAATGACGGCTCTTGCCACGCTTAAGGGAAATTGGGGAAATGCAGTAGCAATGGCAATGATTCCTTTTAGTGCTTCGGCGGTGTCCTATCTTATTAGTTCTATATTAAACTTGCCTCTTGGTAACTTTTCTGTTATAATAATGTTGGTACTCAGTGTTTTTGTTTGTTCGCCCTTGTGGTTGGGTGCTTTACACTGCTATTGGCGTATGGCAAATGGTTGTACCGACAGTGTATCTGAGGTATTTTGTTATTTTGCCGATTTTCGTGAATACAAAAGAGCGTTACTTTTTTCTTTAAGAATGTCTGTGCTTTTAATTGGCGGAATTTTTGTTTTAAATCTTCCTGCTATTGCGGTGGACTTTTTTACAAGTGAAGGTTTTTATGAGCTTGTTGGTATCGCAACACCTCTATGGGTGATTAATTTCAATTTCATTGCAGATATTCTTTCCTTTGTGGCTTTTGTAGCCGCTATTGCTTATGTTATGTGTCTCTATCTTCCTGCTTTTGTTTTTGTTACAAGGCAGGATTTGGGTGAGCGTAGCTGTGTTACTGAGGGACTTCGAATAGGAAAATATTCAAAAAACAATTTTTCTTCTTATGTATTTTCTTTTTTAGGGTGGATATTTTTATCAATGCTGTTTATTCCTGTGATTTTTACAGTGCCTTATATGCTGATGTCTTATATGGTTGCCTGTCGTTTTGGTGTTGCGGGATATAATAAAATTATAGAGGAAAGTGTGAAAATACCGACTCATGAGGTTGAATTTTAGGTGGTAAGAAAATGAAAGAAAAGGTTAAATACATAGTGTATTACTGTGTTGTGTTTGCTGTTTTTATGATTAATATTGTCTTTTTTGTAAAAGACCAGCTTTTTTTCAGTCTTAATGATTTACCGAAAGCTCAGGAGGGTGAAGCTGCTGTTTATTCGGCATTTTCGCCTGACCTTAATAAAGTTGCTGAGTGTTATACTGTAAATACTCCCGAGGGGGTTGCAGTAAGGGTTGAGCTTGTTACCTATGACGAAAACGTGAATATTACCGACAGAGAAAATATTTATTGGGAGGTCGGTAAGGATAAGGTTATAATAGGCTGGATAGATTCGGATATTATTACCATTGACTCACGTACCCTTGACCTGAGCAAAAACGAAACTTATGACTCAAGAAGAATATCTTCTTTAATACAGAGATGGTGATTTTATAGAGGAATAGTTTTTTCTATTCCTCTTTTTTACAGGAGTTTTTTATGTGCAAAAATGATGAAATAATTATAGATATAACAGATGTTACTGCACAGGGAAGCGGTGTGGGAAAATATGAAGGAATAGCTGTTTTCGTTCCTGAGGCAGCAGTAGGAGACAGAGTGCTGGTACATATCGTAAAGGTTAATAAAAATTACTGCTTTGGAAAAATAGTTGAAATTATAGAACCGTCAGAAAGTCGCTGTGAAATAGACTGTGATTCCTTTTCAAAGTGCGGCGGCTGTGTTTACCGCCATATAAACTATAGCAGTGAAGCACAGCTAAAGCAAAAAAGGGTAGAGCAGACTATGAAACGCATCGGGAATATAGCTGCACCCTGTAAGGAGATTATTGTCGGAGAACCTTTAAGATACAGAAACAAAGCACAGTTTCCGATTAATGAGAACGGTCATGTTGGCTTTTTTGCTACACATTCCCATCGTATAATTCCCTGTGAGGACTGTTTGCTTCAGCCTGTAAATTTTTATGAAATTTCCAAGGTGTTTGAAAAATTCATAAACGACTTTTCGCTGTCTTGTTATAACGAAGAAACAGGAAAAGGTCTTATCCGTCATTTGTATATAAGAAGAGCTTCAGCTACAAAGGAAATAATGGTGTGTGTAGTAATAAATGCAGATGCTCTTCCTCATAACGAAGTTTTGGTGGAAACACTTGAAAATTTGTGCGGTAATGACCTTAAAACCGTTGTGCTTAATGTAAACAAGGATAAAACCAATGTGATTTTAGGTAAGGAAAATAAGATTATTTACGGAGAGGGTTACATAACGGATATTCTGTGCTCGAATAAAATAAGAATTAATCCACTTTCTTTTTATCAGGTTAACAGGGATATGGCCGAGTGTCTATATAAAAAGGCTGAGGAATATGCTGAGCCCCAGTGTAAAACTGTTCTTGACCTTTACTGCGGTGCGGGAACTATAGGTCTTTCTTTTGCAGATAAAGCCAAAGAAATTATCGGTGTAGAGATAATTGAACAGGCGGTTGAGGACGCAAAGTACAATGCCCTTATAAATGGTATTAAAAATGCAAGATTTTTGTGTGCGGATGCCTGTGAGGCTGCCAAGAAGTTTCGTGATGAAGGCTTAAAGGCTGATGTTGTGGTATTAGACCCGCCAAGAAAGGGCTGTGATAGTGAGCTTTTAAGCATTGTTGCTGAAAGCTTTTCGCCCGAGAGAATAGTATATGTTTCCTGTGACTGTGCTACCTTAGCAAGAGATTGTAATATACTTGAAGAAAAAGGCTATAAGGTTATTGAATATACCCCTGTGGATTTATTTCCAAGAACAAGCCATGTAGAAACGGTAGCATTATTACGTCGGCAAAAAACAGAAATTTGAACCTACAAAACAAGGAGTTTGTTATGTATAATCACGGAAAAAATCCGTTTTTGAACAATCAAGAAGCAAAAAAAGTAGAGCGTGTTGGTAAGGGTAACGGCTGTCCGCACTATAAAAAGTGCGGCGGTTGTCATTTGCAGAATATGACTTATAGTGAACAACTTAGGTATAAGCAGGTTAATGTTATCAAGCTTCTTGGTAGATTTTGCCGTATTAATGAAATTATAGGAATGGAAAACCCGCTGCATTACAGATGTAAGGTTCAGGCGGCATTCGGTAAAGATAAAAGCGGAATTATTTCAGGAGTATATCAATCCTCTACCCATAAAATAGTCCCCATAGACTTATGTATGATTGAGGATGAAAAGGCTGATGAAATTATTGTTACGGTAAGAAAGCTTTTGAAATCCTTTAAACTAAAGCCCTTTGATGAAAACAATATGACAGGCTTTTTGCGTCATGTTCTTATTAGAAAAGGTTTTTATACCGGACAGATTATGGTGGTATTGGTTACAGGTACTTCTATTTTTCCGTCATCAAGGTCGTTTATAAATGCACTTGTTGGAAGACATCCCGAAATAACTACAATTGTACAGAATGTCAATAATAAGTTTACAAGTCTTGTTTTAGGCGATAAAACAGTTACGCTTTACGGAGAGGGGTATATAGAGGATACTATTTTAGATTGTACCTTTCGTATTTCTCCACGTTCTTTTTATCAGATTAATCCTGTTATGACAACAAAGCTTTACAGTAAAGCTATTGAATATATGGAGCTTACAGGCAGTGAAACAGCAATTGATGCATACTGCGGTACAGGTACCATTGGTATTTTAGCTTCTGCAAAGGCGGGAAAGGTTATAGGCGTAGAGCTTAATGGGGATGCTGTATATGATGCGAAATTCAATGCAAAGAGAAACAATATAGAAAATATTGAATTTTATACAGCTGACGCAAGTGACTTTATGGTGGAAATGGCAAAGCTTGGGCAAAGAGCAGATGTTGTTATTATGGACCCTCCCCGAGCAGGTAGCGACCAACGGTTTATGAGTTCGGTGGTTACACTTTCCCCTGAAAAAATTGTTTATGTTTCTTGCAATCCCGAAACTTTAGCAAGAGATTTAAGTTACTTTGTGAAAAACGCATATCACGTTCGTCGTATTCAACCTGTGGATATGTTTCCTCATACAAATCATGTTGAGGTCTGTTGTTGTTTAGTTAAAGCGAAAACTTGAAATAAACTATAAAAAGCTGAGCAATTGCTCAGCTTTTCGTTTGTTTTTGCTTATTCTTCTACAGGTGTAATAATCGGCTTACCGTCTTTATCCAACAAAACAGTCATTCCACCTGCATATCCACTTTGACGATATAAATAATTAACGCCTGTTTCCTTGTCTACCCAGATTTCCATAGAGCCCATACTTTGACTATAGGTTTTTTCAAATCTTTTATCTTTAGCCATTATAATAACCTCCGCTAATTTTCGATTGTTTAGATTATAACATAAGTATGTGTATTATTCAATCTATGTGAAGTAGTTTATTAACTCACTTCTTGAACTTTTTCCCCTTTGACCACGGATTATATTGAGGAAAACATTTTAAATAATAATCGCACTCATCACAACAGCGCTCATGGTTGATATAATTAGCAATAATGTTTTGGTGTAAGAAATATGGTTTTTAACTTACTGTTTTCTTGTATTTCCCCATTTATCTACTGAAAGAACGGTGTATTTAGCTTTAGGATCTGTAATTTCGGTATATAAAGCTACTGTAGAGGCGATTTGTTCTCCGTTTTTAAATATACGGTAATAACAATGTTCTTTATCTTTGCAAGGGCTAAATTCAAGTTTATCTTTTCTTATTTTTAAGTGTCGTATCTTTGACGGAATTCTATTTACATAATCTGTTGTAAGTAAAACGAAAGATTTAGGCGGTAAAGAAAGAGTAAGATTTTCGTCATTGAGGTCAACAAGGGTGCTGTAGGGCTGTAAATCGTTGAATTTGTTATAAGGAACATTATCGGCTTCGTAAATATACATTCTTGCATTTTGATTGCAGTTATACTCCATAGAAAACTGTGTATCTACTTTTTCGTCCTTTAAGTTTATTATAGCTATACTAACATTGCCTTGATCGTCTGAAACCGCAGAACAGCGTAAATATTCGTTATCCCATTTGCTATCAAAAACTCTGCTGCCCTTTTTAAAATATTTAGCAAGATAACCTAATGTGTATAATGGGGCGCGTGAGCTATAGTCTTTTTCTTCGTCACACCAACGGATAAGACCGTTTTTATTATAGCGTATTTCAAGTCCGTGTCCTGAAAAACGGACTGCATCATAACGAGCTTTGCCCTCTACTGTGTCAAAGTTTTCTCTGATAATAGGGTCAGGATAATCAAGCATTGTCCAATAAGCAGCAGCAAAACATCCACTGTTAATTGCGGCTAAGGTCATTTCTGCAAGGGAGAGTGCATAAATTCCTTCCATTTCAGGATAGTCAACCGCAAACTGTGAATCGTTACGCATAGGGTAATTGCATAGCATTTTTTGAGTTTTATCGCCAAACTCGCCCAAAATAAATCGCTTTTCTTTTTTGTGTGCTGTTTTTACTGCTGACTCAAAAAGATTGTAACAGTAATCGTATGTGTTTAGTGAGCCGGGGGGAGTATTGCTGTTCCAATTATATAGATGGGCGCAATAAGTATGGGTGATTTCATCCATATTCTGTACCGCCCAGTCTATTTGATTGAATTTATCTGCACCTGAAACATCGGTAGCAAGAAGACCTATATCTAAGTTGTGACGGCGAAATGCTTTATATAGTCCTTCGTGATATTTTTTAAAAAGCTCTAAGTTTTTGTCAAACCAACAATATGTGTTGCCCACTGATAATTCATTGGTAACACAGTAATATCTGATTTTAACACAATTGCGGATATTAATTAAATAGTCCAGCTTCTCTGCTATTTTTTCACAGTATTCATCTATATTTTCTTCATCGGTAATATAAGGCAGTCTACCGGGGACAGCATAAATAAGAGTATCTGCTTTTCGGAAGGTAAGGTCATAATAGTCTGCGAATGCGTCCATTGCTTCCTTTGTCCAGTCGGCATAGACCGCAAAAACACGGGAAAAGGTAGGGCAGATTTCGTTAAATGTTTTTATTGCGATTTCATTTTTAAATTTATCGCTCATAAGCGCAGGCATAGTTGCTTCGCTGTTATGAAAACCAAATCCGCCAAAAAGCCATCTGAGAGGTGGTTTTGTAATAGTAATTTTACTCATTTTTATCTCCTTAGAAACTTGCGTTTAAATGCTTTAGCTATCTATTCTGTAAAAATCAAAATCCATAATTTTTGCAAATAATTCAAGCTCGTCTAATAGGTTTCCTGAAGTAATTCCGAAATGTTGATTTACTCCTGCAGATGCAATTTTTTTGAATAACTCTTCTAAATTAAGAGTTTTATGTGTGAAATCAGCGTGTGAATAACTGGCAAGATAATGTTTTGTGGATAAACATTCAACCAATGTTGCAACAAGTTTCATTCTTCCGTTTTCTTCGGAAATGTGAAGCATTGTCTTTTCACCTTCGGGGAAAACATACCAAGCAAAAGGCGCACCGGCATATTTCCACTTGCTCTTAGCAAAGCGTTCATCTCTTGCAATTATAACATTTTCTGATTTTTCGGTGTAATCGTTAGGACCTGCGTGACCTGCTGCAAAGGTGTTTGTAGTTTTGTTTATATAAAAAGGCTCAATAAAATTAGCGTGGGAACCGCTTAGGATTTTTAGAATATATACTGCAAGTCCGCCACCAATATCGCCCTCAGGTACGGTTACTGTTTCGTTTTTAGGGTCGCATGGAGTGAAACCCGGACGCAATCCGATATGCTTAAATAGGGTTGTATCTATGTCATTAAGCACCAGTAAATCGGTGTCTGCATCAGCGGCAAGTTTTTCCATAGCCAAGGTTGCGCGTACCGAAGCGAAAAATTTTTCGGGATCTACACTCTGTGAGATTTTATATTTATTTGATAACTCTTCAATAACGGAATTTGTATGGCTATCGGGTATGTTACTTACCTCTTCTGCTAAATCGGCAACCGACAAAAATTTCAGTCGTGCGCCTATTTTCATATACACATTATATGGGTCAACATAGGTTGAGTACATAGCTTCATTGTAACAGGATAGCAAACTTATGTTGGTTTTTCGTAAAATTGCTCTTGCTTTAGAGGCACTTGAAAAAACTTTGATTTTTTCGGCAATTACATCAAGGGTGCCAATTTCTATTTGTACTTTTTCTTTTTTGAATCTTTTAACCGAGCCTGAAGCTTCCAAAAAACCTACAAGAGCTCCTGCGGATAAAAAGTCTATAAACTGATTTTCATCATTTGTGTCTTGTATATTTATTTCATCTCTTACAACTGAGGCTAACATAAGGGGTAAATCATTAGGGATTTCTTTCAAAAAACTTATCCATGCATAATCTTCAGCCCATGACATAAAAATGGCAACAACACAATCCACATCATTTTGGTTAAATAACCGTAATGTATCTTCTGCTTGTTGGCGAGTGTACACCATACCATTATGAACAATTTCGCCATATTCCTTAATTTTGTTTATGTAGTCTTGATATTCTTTTTCTTTTCTTTCGAGATAAGTTCCATCGTGTGTGCCTTGCCCTAATGGACAAAATCTTTCAGCACCGATAAATAACAGACCTATTTTTGCTTTTCTTGTTAATTTCACTTTATATCACCTCTATAATGCTATTAAAACATACAACTAAAATCATAACAAGCGATTATTATGACAATTAATAACAGTATTTTGACTTTTTTAAGAAATTGTGTTAAACTCTTAAAGAGGTGAAAAAGATGGATATTAATGTTCTTGAATGCAGAAGATTTATTGCTCCGTCTGCAAAATCTATAATTAAGCGTATTGTTACTGACTATGAACTTGATTTTCATATTAAAGGGGAACGAATTATAAATATTGATAAGCGTGAATGTAAGGTGAAGGCAGGGGATATTTGTTTTCGTAGACCCGGGCAAGAAGTATATAGCTTTGGTGATTACGATTGCTATTTATTAACCCTTGATTTTTCGGGGAAAGAGCTATCCAATCAGTACAGCCGTAATGCTGTAAATCCTATGCAACCAATTTGCAACGATAGTATTGTAGCTTTTCTTCCTGATATAATATCACCTGATTGTATAAATGAATTTGACCTGCTTTTTACAGAATTATCTCAGCAGACCGATTTGAGCAGTGAATATTCAAAGAATGTTGCAAAACAAATTCTGTTTCTTTTAAATACTCAAGTTTTAAGACAAAAAATCGAAAAACAGACAGATACTGAACTGTCGGTTGACAGAATATATAAATATATAAACGAAAATTTTTTAAAAACAATAACCTTAAATCAGCTTTCTCAGTTTGTCCATCTTGATAAAACTTATTTAAGCAGATTGTTTAAAAATAAATTTGGAGTATCTCCTATTGATTATGTAATATATTTGCGACTTGATCATGCAAGAAATCTTTTGCTCAGCACTAATATGACGGTAGCCGATATATCTGCCTGTTGTGCCTATAAGAACATATCGTTTTTTATTTCCTGTTACAAAAAGAAATATGGATTGACCCCTGCGGAACATCGTAAACAAATGTGGCGAAAAAATAAATAAACTAAAAAATCAGACATTCTAATGAATGTCTGATTTAATTATACAGATGTTTTCACTGCTGATTTTAAGCCGATTGTTTTCCGGTGCGTTACCGTATAAAACGGTGGCATTTTGGAAGCCGTCAGGTAAATCTATAAAAGCATCATCACACCAACGATTTACTGCAATAAGCAGTGCGTTGGTTTTATCTTCACTTTCGCGAATATAGGCTATATGTCCCATATTGGCGTATACAGGGATAAATCTGCCACCTGCAAAGCAACTGTTTTCTCGCCTGATTTTGCCGAGAATTTTATAAAACTCTAAAAGCTCTTTGTTTTCCTTACCCCAAGGGTATGTCTTTCTGCAGAACGGGTCGCCGTAGCCCTCTATACCTGCTTCGTCACCGTAATAAAGAGAGGGTACACCGGGTAAGGTATACTGAAGTGTAGCGGCAAGCTTTAAGAATTTAACAGCGTGAGCATATTGCTTTTCATCAAGCCTTTGTGTAGATTGCCACTGTCTGTCCCCGTTTGAATTGGGGTTTGCACCCAGCCGTGTTAAAATTCTAATAGTATCGTGTGTGCCAATATGGTTCATAAGGAGATTAACGCTTTGTGGAGGGTAGTTTTCGGTAATATCTAAAACAGCATCAATAAGTTTTCTTGAGGACTCGCCGTTTAAAAACTCTATTATAGCCTCAGCAAAGGGATAATTCATTACCGAGTCAAGTTGTTTTCCTCTTAAAAAGCGTCTTCTTCCTCCGTGACTTACTTTATTGGTAGCATCCTCCCAGACCTCGCCTAATAAATAAGCATCAGGGTTTTCGGTTTTTATAGCTTTTCTTATGTTGTCAAGAAATTTATCGGGAAGTTCATCTGCTACATCAAGACGCCAACCCTTTATTCCTGCCCTTATCCAGTGACGAAGTACACCGTTTTTGCCTGTTATAAACTCGGTGAAAGAACTGTCGTTTTCATTTGTTTCGGGAAGCGTAGTGATACCCCACCAGCTATTGTACGAATCGGGAAAACTTTTAAAGGTGTACCAGGTTGAAAACTCACTGTTTTGACTGTTATAAGCTCCAAGACAGTTGTACCTGTTGCGTTTATTAAAATAAACACTGTCATCTCCGGTATGAGAGAACACACCGTCAAGAATAACCGAAATACCGTAGCTTTCAGCTTTTTTACATAACTCTTTAAGGTCTTCTTCATCCCCAAGTAAACAGTCGATTTTCATATAATCTGCTGTATTATATCGGTGGTTACTGTGAGCTTCAAATATAGGGTTAAGATATATTGCCGAAACACCAAGAGAGGCAATGTAATCGAGCTTTTCTATTATTCCCTGAATATCACCACCGAAATAATCGTTGCCGAGATATTTAATATTATCAGATTGCCTGTGTTCAGGAAGAGCCTCCCAGTCCTCTTGAATAAAGCGGTCGGCAGGTACCCGAGTTTTTGGATTTTCGCTTTTATAAAAACGGTCAGGGAATATCTGATAAATTATACCGCCCTTAAGCCAGTCGGGAGTCTTATATTCTTTGTCATATACTGTTAACTGCCACATAGCATTATCTTGAGAAACAATTCCCAGAGAATGTTCAGACTTTGTTATTTTAAATTCACCGTAATCGCTTGCGTATCTGAAATTATACCAATAAAGCCCTTCGTTAAAAGGGAGGGTGATTTGGTAAAAACGATAATCCTCAAGCCAAGTATCAGGCGTAAGGGGGTATTCGCAGATACTGTCGGAAGTGTCATTTTTTATACACAACCATACGTTATGTACCCTTGCTTCCTTATGCAAGAGGACACGAAGCCTCAGAGGAGTATCTGAGGCTATCGCACCGTAATGTGATTTATAAAGACTGCTTCGCGAATCAAAAGGATAATACTGCATATACGGGTTCCTTACTTAATTGGTTTAATGTTCCATATATTCTTTGCATAGTCATCAATGGAACGGTCGGCTGCAAAAATTCCTGAGTTTGCAATGTTAACAAGTGACATTCTGTTCCACTTATCTTTATCATTATAAAGAGCAGAGGCCTTGTTTTGAGCGTTACAGTAGTCATTGAAGTCTGCAAGAGCCATATAGGTATCTACATTTGTAATGGTCTTGAATATATTATCAAATTGTTGTCCGCCTATTCCTTTTTCAATAAAGCTTAAAGCTTCTTTAAGCTTTTCGTTGTTGGCATAATACTGGAATGGACTGTAGCCTTGCTTTTGAAGAGCTAAAACCTCAGGTGTGTGCATACCGAAAATGATAATGTTATCGTCGCCCACGGCTTCGTGAATTTCAACATTAGCGCCGTCCTCGGTTCCAAGGGTAACAGCACCATTCATCATAAACTTCATGTTACCCGTACCGCTGGCTTCTGTAGAAGCAAGAGAAATCTGTTCACTGATTTCTGCGGCAGGAATCATAAGCTCAGCTAAAGTTACCTTATAATCCTCGAGGAACAAGACCTTAAGTTTATCATTAACAGTTCTGTCGTTTTCGATTTCTTTTGCAAGACGGCAGATTAAACTGATAATCTGCTTTGCAAGAAGATAACCGGGGGCAGCCTTTGCACCGAAAATATAGGTTTTAGGTGTAAACTCTGCATTAGGATTGTTTTTAAGATACAGGTAATCAGAAATGATATGAAGTGCATTAAGGTGTTGGCGTTTATATTCGTGCAGACGTTTAACCTGCATATCAAAAATGGACTCGGGGTCTAAAGAAGTGCCTATATTTTCCTTAACATAATTTGAAAGACGAACCTTATTGCTGTGTTTGATTTCACCAAGTTTATTAAGAACGGTCTTATCATCGGCAAACTTCATAAGCTCAGAAAGTTGTGACGCATCTTTAACAAATCCGTCACCGATAAGTTCGGTAAGATAAGAGGTGAGCAGGGGGTTTGCTTGACATAGCCATCTTCTGTGGGCAATACCATTGGTAACGTTGGTGAACTTCTTAGGTGTAAGCATATAATAATCGTTAAACAGGGAATCGGTGAGAATGTTGCTGTGCAGACGGGAAACGCCGTTAACCTTGTGAGAGGCTACAACGCTTAGATTTGCCATTCTTATAACGCCACCTGAAATAACGGCGGTATCTTCAACAAGTCGGCTATCTCCTGTTTCTTCCCAGATGTGCAAACGGAAGCGGTTGTCAATTTCTTTAACAATCTGATAAATTCGGGGAAGTCTGTGACGGAACATATCCTCCTGCCAACACTCAAGAGCCTCTTTCATTATAGTGTGATTGGTGTAAGCAACTGTTCCCTGAACAATTTTCCACGCCTTATCCCAGTCATAGCCACATTCGTCAAGCAAAAATCTCATAAGCTCGGGTACGGTAAGGGCAGGGTGAGTATCGTTGATGTGGATAGCTACCTTTTCAGCAAGATTATCAAGGGTATTATAGGTGCGAAGATGACGATTGAGTATATCCTGAATAGATGCAGAAACAAGGAAATACTGCTGACGAAGACGAAGGGATTTACCCTCGGCATGATTATCTTCAGGATATAGCACCTTGCTGATAACCTCTGCCATAGCCTTTTGCTCCATCGCACGAACGTAATCTCCCTGATTAAAGGCTGACATATTAATATCCTGACACTCGGCACTCCAAAGCCTTAACGCATTGACGGTTTTGCCGTCCTTACCTGCAACCATAAGGTCATAGGGCATAGCGTGAACGGTGGTATAATCAACGTGCTCTACGTGATGGAAGTGATTATCCCAACTCTCTTTTATTTTGCCGTCGAAATGAACATCCACTGCAGAAGCGGGGCGGGGTTCTAACCATATTTCACCGCCGGGGAGCCAGAAATCAGGCATTTCGGTCTGCCAACCCTCTACGATTTTCTGACGGAAAATGCCGTATTCGTATCTTATGCAGTATCCCATAGCGGGATAACCGCCTGTAGAAAGACCATCAAGGAAACAGGCGGCAAGTCTTCCCAGACCTCCGTTGCCAAGTCCTGCATCAGGCTCTAATTTAAAAAGTGCATCCAGCTTTACCTTGAATTTAGAAAGAGCCTTTCTCATCTCATCTGTAAGGTCGAGATTAAAAAGAGTATTCTTAAAGGAACGACCCATAAGAAATTCCATACTCAGATAATAAACGGTTTTTGCTTGTTGCTTTTTGGTTTCTTCTTTAAACTTTGTTCTCTTTTCACTCATAATATCGCGTAGAACCAAGGCACAGGCTTTATAGAATAACTCGTCAGATGCTTGTGTAGGAGTAACACCAAAATTGTGTGATAATTTTTTTTCAATCATTTCAGCCAGTGTTTTAGAGTTGTATTGACTCATAACCGACATCGTCCTTTCGTCATAATTAATGTATATTTATAGTATGCCATTTTTTCTTAATATTATATTACTCTATTTAAGGTGAAAATGCAATAGTTATTATAACTGTAAAATAGGTTGTTTTTTATGCAATTTAAATAAAATTCTTTAAAAAAAGCGTAAAAGAATAAAAAAATAAGGCAAAATGCACAAAAAAGCGACCGTTAACTTAATGTAACGGTCGTAAAAATTTACATAAGTGGCGAAAAAATATGAAGTATCCACTGTTTGAATTTTATCCACGCACCTCGTTTTTCCCAATCTGACTGTTTGATTTGTTGTGATTGGCTCAGAAGTTCTTCAAAATGGGATTTCATAGGCTTGATAGTATCTTCATCGGTAAACCATACACCACATTCAAAGTGGAAGAAAAAGCTTCTATAGTCCATATTTACCGTTCCCGCAGTAGCAGAACTGTCGTCTGAGATAAAAAGCTTGGAATGGATAAAACCGGGTGTATATTCATAAATTTTCACTCCTGCCTCAAGGAGTTCGCTGTAGTAATACTGAGTAACAGGATGTACATATTTCTTGTCGGGAATAAAGGGGGTTATTATTCTTATTCTTACCCCTGATTTAGCGGCAAGAATAATAGCGTTTTTCATTTTATCGTCAAGTATAAGATAGGGGGTGGCTATATCTACATATTTATGGGCGGTATTGAGTATCTGCAGATAAATGCCCTCTGCGGTTGATTTTGTATCCATCGGGCTGTCGCAGTAGGGAATTACATAGCTTTCTTTCTGTACGGGAAGACTAATAAGCTTATCTTTTATATCTATTGACTTGCCTGTGGTGTATTCCCACATTGAACAGAACATTACAACAAAGCTATCAACCGCTTTGCCTTTAACCATAACCGCACAGTCCATCCAGTATCCGAAACGCTCGAACTGATTAATATATTCATCAGCAATATTGATACCGCCGGTAAAGGCAATGTTTCCGTCAATAACAATAATTTTGCGGTGGTTTCGGTTGTTCATTACTATATTAAGTGACGGCTTTATAGGGCAGAAAATCGAAACCTCAATTCCGCTTTCTTCCATTCTTGAAACAAAGTCACGATATTGTCTTTTTATAGAGCCGAAGTCGTCAAACATAACCTTAACTTCAATGCCGTCTTTGGCTTTTTGTGATAGAACTTTAAAAATTTCATCCCACATTTTGCCGTCTGCAATTATAAAGTATTCAAGGTAAATATATTTTTCAGCTTTTAAAAGCTCCTGAACAAGTCTTTTTAGAAATTTATCGCCGGGGGAAAGATATTCCACAGATGTATCCTTATAAACAGGAAAGCCGGATTCGTTGCAAAGATAGGATGCTTGTCTTGTTTGGGGAGAGTTTTCATACTGAAGCAGACGCGGTATTGCAGGGTCTTGCTCTAAATATTTTTCATATTTATCACAGCAAGCCATCATTCTTTTTTTTAGATGAGGAAAAGTTCTCTGACCTCCCCACATCATATAAACAACGAGTCCGAAAACAGGAAGAGTAAGTATGAATACTATCCAAGCAATTTTATAGCTTGGATTATCCCGTTTATTTATTATGTATATGGCGGTAATAATTCCAATAAGCTCAAGTATTGAATAAACAGGCAAAAAGTTGTGCTGGAGCTCAATAACGCCAACAAGAATAGAAGCCAATGCCAGAATAAGACCAAGGACTGTAAGTATTACTCGTGATTTAATTCGTATACCGCGTTTGCGCTCTTTCATATAAGTCACCATATATATTATATGCTACCAAATGTTAATGTTTTGTGTTTTTTATTGCAACAATTTGTTAATTTTACTTGAAAAATAAATCTGTTAAGGGTAAAATGAAGAAAAATACGGAGGTGCGTACCATGATATACAGTGTGTCCACAGCAAATCTTATTATAGATAAAGAATCAGCAGAAAAGAATTTTCCTCTTCTTAAAAAAGCAGGTTTTGGTGCTATTGACCTTAATTTTGATAATATATTTTACGCCAATGGCGGAAGTGTTTATGCAAAACAAGGAAAACCTTGGCTTAAGAGCGAATTTTATGAATTGCCCGAAGAAGAGTTTTATGATTATTTAAAAGGCATAAAGGATGAGGCGGAAAAAAACGGTATTGCCATAGGGCAGAGCCATGCTCCTTTTCCGTCTTATGTTTTCGGCAGAGAAGACGGAATCAATGAATATATGATTAAGTGTATAAAAAGAAGCATTGCCGCAGCAGGTTATCTTAACTGTCACTATATTGTTGTACATCCGATAACCCCACCTTATGGTAGTACAATGACAAAAAAAGAAATTTTTGATATGAACATAGAATTTTACAGTCAGTTTATTGATGACCTTAAAAAACATAATGTTGTTTGCTGTCTTGAAAATATGTGGGTGCAGTATAAAAACAAAATTTTCGAGTCTACCTGTAATGATTTTGATGAGGTAAACCGCTATATTGATGAGCTTAATAAAAGGGCAGGTAAAGACTTATATGCCTTTTGTCTTGATACGGGACATATGGTGCTTACAAGCGGTAATATAAGGTTTGCTATAAAAACTTTAGGTAAAAAACTTAAGGTTCTTCATCTTCATGAGGTTGATGGAATAAATGACAACCATGCAATGCCTTTTACTCTCGGTGCGGTTGACTGGGAAATGATAATGACCGAGCTTAATGCTTCTCAGTATAGCGGTACCCTTAATTTTGAGGTTGCAAGAGCGTGGATGTATTTCCCGAAACCTCTTTGGAATGATGCGGTTATAATGCTTGGTAAGATAGGCAAATATTTTGTTGATACCTATTTTATTTGATACAAAAAGTAATCTATAATTCCCTTTACGGTAGCTTTGGCACAGGCAAGCTGATGTTCAGAATTATACATATCAGCTAAATCATCAGAGTTGGAAATAAATCCGTTTTCGGTTAATACCGAGGGACATATACCCACTCTGTTTAGATAAAAATAGTGCCAGGCAGAGCCGTTTGTTTTGCGGTACAGACCTGTTTCCTCCATTCTGTTGTGAATGAATTTCGAGGCAGGTGCAGAAAAAGGATTATAGTAAAAGGCTTCGAAACCGTAATAGCTTTGTGAATTACGTGAGTCGCGGTGAACCGATAAAAGAAAATCAGGTTCAAGTTTATATACCTCAACTACTCTTTGGTCCGATGACAGATAGCTGTCGTCGGACCTTGTCATTATTACTTTTGCACCGATTGAAACAAGCTCATTTTTTATAAGATTTGCAAGGGTTAAATTAAGATGTGATTCATAGTCGCCTCCGGGAGCTATCGCACCGGGGTCACGACCTCCATGGCCTACGTCTATAACTATGGTTTTATCGTAAAGAGCATAGCCGTATTCGTTGTCCTCTTGCTGTATGTTTGTTGGCTCAAGAAATTTAAGTACAAGGCAGTCATATTCATCATATTCTGCTTTAAAGCCATAGAAACCACCTTGTTTTTTCAGATATATCCTTAAAGTAGTGTTCTTTCCATCAGGTATTATTTCACAGCTTGAAAATAATGGATTGTCCTCAGGAATTTCAATGGTGTCTGTAAAATTGTTGCAGTAAGCAAACTTGATTTCAACATAGGTGAAATCTGCTGTTTCTACATTCCAGTTGTTCTTGTAGTTTTTGTAGGTTTGATTTTTCAGTTCGAGATTAAAAGGGGCTTTCCAGTCTGTAAACAGGGACATTACGGTGTATTTGCCCTCACTGGAAAAGCGGTCAAGAGAAAGTGTGTTCGTTTCGGGAAGAGTACCCTCATAAACCGTGATATTTTTTTCGTAAACACGTTTTCCGCATCTTAATAATCGGTAGCTCTTACCAACCTTTTTGTTTTCTATAACAGCACCGCTGCACTGGTCAACCGTACCTACGGGAAGATAGCTGTTATATGGACGGGAGGTATCGTCTACAGTGTCGCCGTTAAAGGTTTCTGCAGGCATATAAATCATTTCTGCAATATAAGTTCTATTATCTACTACCGGGGAGCTTTGGGGACGGGATGGGGTAGTGCTTTCTACCGGTTCTGACTGTTCTTCTGCCAGTACGGTTATATTTGAGCTTTGGAAGCTTTGTTCTATATCGCCGTTTCGGCAAATAAACTGAATTACACCAAGGTCTGTGTCCTCTTTAACTTCGGGAAGTGTAAAGCTTCCGCTATATGTAAAAGAAACATCTGTCTGGTCAGCTTCATTGAGGCTAAGAGTTGTGCTTTCTTCGTTAAAGATTGCGGTGACAGATAAGCTGTTTAAAGACGAGGTGAGATAAACCTCCATAATCGCACCGCTTTCATAAGAGGAGGCTTCATTTGGATTAAAAGTCTGAGCAAATACTATTTCTTTTTCAGGCAAAGATGAGGCTTCGGGCGTATCCTGAACAACAGGTGCTTTTGATTTACAACCTGAAAATATCATCATTATTATTATGGCTAAGGATAAAATTCGTTTAATGGGTGTTTGCATTTTCTATTACTCCAATTATTATTATAATTAATATAATAATACAAAATAAAGCACAAATCAACAATTGTCTTGCTTTTTTCTGCTATTTATATTATAATTCATAAGGTGATAGACTTGAAAGAACTTATGTTTCTTTATATCTGTGTTATTCAGCTCATAGCTGTGATTATTACCGTAATCGACAAGAAGAATTCTGTTAAGGGCAAATGGCGTGTCAGGGAAAAGACTCTTTTGCTTACAGCTTTATTTGGCGGAGCTTCTTCAATGTATATTGCAATGCTTATTATAAGGCATAAAACAAAGCATATTAAATTTATGCTTTTGCTGCCTTTAATGATAGTGTTGCACACTATAGTCCTATACATAATATTAAAATAGATTAAGGTGATGTTATAGGGAATAGGGGGATATGTATGAAAAAAATTACGCTTAGAAATCTTTGTGTTACCGCTATTATGGGTGCTGTGGGAACTGTACTTATGTATCTTGAATTTGCCGTTCCTTTTATGCCGTCCTTTATTAAGGTTGATTTTTCAGAGCTTCCTGCATTAATCACAGCTTTTTCTTTAGGCCCTGCTTATGGAATTCTTGTGTGTCTTGTTAAAAATTTGCTCCATCTGTTTGTAAGTGATTCGATGTGGACAGGTGAGCTTTCAAACTTTATATTAGGTGCTGTTTTTGTTGGTGTGGCAGGTCTTATTTATAAACACAAAAAAACAAGAAACTGTGCGCTTTTGTCCTGTCTTGCAGGTGCGCTTGTTATGGCGTTAATCAGTTTACCGTCTAATTACTATATTGTTTATCCCTTTTACGGCGAAGCCTTTGGCCTTACTGCCGAAACCATCGTAAGTATGTATAAGAGTATTTTCAGCGGTGTAAACAATCTGTGGGAATGTCTTATTATATTTAATCTTCCGTTTAATTTCTTAAAAGGTATTGTTAATGCCTTTATATGCTTTGTTATTTATAAAAAAATTTCCCCTATTTTACAGGGTAAATTGCGTTGACAAAGGTAAGCTTTGGTGCTATAATAACTTAGCAAACTGAATATTTCCTTATCAAGAGTGGCGGAGGGACAGGCCCTTTGATGCCCGGCAACCTGTATATACAAGGTGCTAAATCCTGCGGTGATACCGAGAGATGAGGCTTTTATACCGCTTCTTATCGGAGGCGGTTTTATTTTGAATATTTTGTCGAAGGAGAAAAATATATGTCAAAACTACTTTTTACCAGTGAATCTGTTACTGAGGGTCATCCTGATAAAGTCTGTGACCAGATAAGTGATGCTGTGCTTGATGCAATTCTCGCACAGGATAAAAATGCCCGTGTTGCCTGTGAAACCTTTGCTACTACAGGTGTTGTTACTGTTATGGGTGAAATTACCACAACTGCAAATGTGGATATTCCTTCTATTGTAAGGGAAGTGGTAAATGATATTGGTTATACTTCTAACGATGCGGGATTTAGCGGAGATACATGTGCTGTTTTGACCTCTATTGATAAGCAGTCTTCCGATATAGCTATGGGTGTTGATAAATCACTTGAGCTTAAAGAGGGTGATGAAGATGCCTATAATCTTCACGGCGCTGGGGACCAGGGTATGATGTTCGGTTATGCAAGTGACGAAACCGATACCCTTATGCCGCTGCCTATTTATCTTGCTCACGAAATGGCACAAAAACTGACTCAGGTGAGAAAGGATGGCACCCTTTCATATCTTCGTCCCGACGGTAAAACTCAGGTTACGGTTGAGTACGACGACTCAAAGCCTGTAAGAATTGAGGCGGTTGTTGTTTCCAGTCAGCACAGTGCAGAAATTTCTCTTGAAACCTTGAGAGAGGATATATTAAGAGAAGTAATTAAGCCTACTGTTCCTCAGAATCTTATGGACGAAAATACAAAGATTTTCATTAATCCTACAGGTAGATTTGTTATAGGAGGCCCACAGGGTGACACCGGTCTTACAGGCAGAAAAATTATAGTAGATACCTACGGCGGAATGGCACGTCACGGTGGCGGTGCATTCTCAGGAAAGGACCCCACAAAAGTGGATAGAAGTGCTGCCTATGCCGCTCGTTATGTTGCAAAGAATATTGTTGCTGCCGGTCTTGCCCATAAATGTGAAATTCAGCTTGCCTATGCAATAGGTGTAGCAAAGCCTGTTTCGGTTATGGTTGATACCTTTGGAACAGGTAAATACAGTGACGAAAGATTAGCCGAGGCTGTGAAGACTGTGTTCGACCTTCGTCCTGCGGCAATTATCGATAAGCTGTGTCTTAGAAAGCCTATTTACAGAAAAACAGCCGCTTACGGTCATTTCGGCAGAAAAGACGTAGAGTTTAGCTGGGAGAAAATAGATAAAACGGATGAGCTTCTTGCTTGTTTTCAGTAACTAAATAAATCCTATGGCGACTGCCATAGGATTTATTATTTTCGGTATGGTCTTTATGGATATTGTGTAGGGGGGATTCTCCCTTGGGACAGACTCCGTCGAAGACGGTGGTGAGGGGTGACTTTACTCCCGCACGGTGAACGTTAGTAAAACCGATGAAAAAACACACGGTGCGTTGCACCTAAATCTTACTACCGATAACCTTTGTTCTTTGACATTCCTTTTAATTGTCAGATACTACTTGAGGAAGCCCAAACGCAGAAGATTTAATTTTTATATCGGCATTTCTTATTAATTCGTTTTTATATTTTTCGTACTCTTCTGTTTTTAAATCATTACCGTTTTCTTTATAGAAATTTTCCATAAGCTTTGCTTTTAAAAGAGCGCGGTAATGTGATTCGGTAGCCAATTGCAAATATTCATTTTCCGATAACTCGGAATTAATAAGATATTCCTTTAAAAAAATCGTGTTTTCATCATTTGCTTCCATAATCATATCATAAGAATCTTTTATGTAATTTTTTGCTTCTTTATAGTCACATTTAATACCTTGTCTTTTGGCTTCGTTTACTAACACAATGCTTTCAATACGATTTTCTAAAATTTCCTGCGCAGTATATTCCTTTACACTGTCTTTTTCATCATCCGGTAAATTGGCCCTTTGCATCTGTGTAAATATTAAATGCGCATCAATTTCGTACTGGTAAATTTTTTCTCCATCAACAGTCGCAACTATAGATTCATCTTTTTTATCTGAACTGATTGCAGACATAAACATATTTTTGAGATTTTGAGAATTGGTTACAATAGTAATTCCCGTCATTAAAACAGCCATAAGAACAAACGCGATAACAATTCGTATTTTTTTCATTTTATTCACCTCAAAAAACAAATTCATTTTCGACACTACGATAACCATATAATGCGGAAGGAAGCATCAAAGCGGCAATGCTACTAAAACTCGCATTATCACCTACTATCATATTGGGTTTGCAATTTTTATTATCCCATACCCAATCCAACTGTATTAAAGCATTGGAATCATATGCCATTTGTAGTTCAACACCATTGACAGAAGTCTCTCCTATTGTTAAATCAGGGTTTAAATACTCTGGATTTACGTGCTTTACATATTTGGCAAAACATGAAACATCTGTTACAACACGTTCGGTATATTCATCAACAGTGACAAAACTATTAAAAGTAACGCGACAACTATTAGGAACTATTACAATCTCTTCAAAAGTCAACCAAGCAAACCCTTTTTCTTCCGTGTTAGAGTAAACATTTGTGACTTTATTTGCATAATATTTCGGTGATAAAGCAAGTTCTGTACTCGTATTATTTGCGCCTATTCCGTACGCTCTAACGGTATAGTCACCAGTAGGATATATTGACCAATCTATATTATAACTAAACCCATGATATCCATTACCATAACCTGTATTATAAATAGTGCTGTTATATTCATTTGCGGAAACGGTGGTATTGAGATATGTAATACCATTACTTCCAATAACCTGTATGTTTACATTTATGGGTGAATTAGGTAAATCGCTTCTCCAAGCCCAACCGCTTATTACGTTGGCGTTTACCACATCCAAGCTACCTGTAGGTGTTGCAGGTTCTGGCTCAGGTGTAGCATTCCCAAGATATTCAAACGCCCACTGCTGATTAAGATTAACGTCAAAGCTGTTAATATGAACATTTCCCGCAGATGTTGCTGAAGTACCTGCTTTTGTTCCGTTTGAACTGTCTCTTGTTGTTAAATATAGTCCTGTGTTTGCTTTCATGCTTATATGATAGATGTTGTATGTAAGATAGGTTATTTCCAATCTTTGCGCTGTATGGTCAACAGGAGTCCATATATCTACATTCTGTCCTGAGGCAAGTGCCGCACCGCCACGCTTAACATCAATAACTCGGTTATTGCCGTTAGAACTGCACATAGCATAAAGCTTATAGCTGTCTGTTGATGAGTCGTATACCACTTTGAACTTTTGCTCTACAGAGCCGTCCTTTGTATACTGATACACGTTTGTTCCGTTAGCATCAGTTCCATAGCAAACGTTAAGATATTTTCCCGAAAAATAGTTTTTAATATTGTAAATACCGCCGTCTATAAGCCCTGATGCCTGACTTCTCGGTATGGATACCGTTTCGCCACTGGCTCTCATATGGGCATGGATTTTCTCAATAGCTTGGGCTTCAGGACTGTTCGCAGGATATAGAGTCTCTGACTCGGCTGTCAGTTCTGTTTGCTCATTTGTCGCTACCGTTCCTAAAACTTGTGGGCAGTCCAACGCAACTACTTTCATCGGTAACACAAAAATACATAAACAAAGTATTATTGCTAAAAATTTTTTCATTTATTTTTCCTCCGTTTTTTAGAAAATTATTAAAACTTTCTTCTATTGCCATTGGACTCACCTCTTTCTTTTTTTGTTAATTTTATATTACCATAAAATTCCTCTAAAATCAACGGGTGTTACAGTAATGTAACCTGATGTAAAAAAATGTAATATAGAATAGAGTTGTCATTTCACAGCTCTTTTGTTATTTCTCAAGGTTTAAAAGCATATACTTTCTTGTGACAAATGCTCGGCTGTGTGAAGTATTGCACAGCCGATTGCCACGCGAAGAGGAGAATGAAGCTTGTTAAAACACAAAAGTACACTTTATATTTTTATACTACAGACGGTTTTTCTTATATTGACCGTTGCCGTTCTTTTTATAATTAAAACCTTTTTTGCTGATTTGTTTTCGGTAACCAAAGAAAATTATTATGAATATTTTGGAGATGAAACTGTAACTGAGCCTGAAATGGTAGGTGCCAAGGTAAACTCCTTTGTTGCTCCTGTAGCAAACGGTATAGTGACCTCAAATTACGGAATAAGACAGTCGCCCTTTTCTACTGATAAGGAAAAGCATTACGGAACCGATATAGCGGCAGAGAAGGGAACCGAAGTTCTGGCAGTTAAAGAAGGTAAAGTGAGCTTTGTGGGGTATGACCCGAACGGCTATGGCAACTATCTTAAAATAGAGCATACCGATTCGCTGCAGACACTTTACGGACATTGCAGTGAAATTCTCGTTAAAGAGGGAGATTATGTGCTTGCGGGACAGCCTGTGGCTACGGTAGGAAGTACAGGCAGGTCAACAGGAAACCATCTGCATTTTGAAATAATTATAAATGGTGAGCCTGTGAACGCTATGTGGTATATGGAGTTTTGATATGAGCTTTAGATTGTTTTCTACTAAGGTAACGGTATCCTTTTTGTTTACTTCGGTGGTAAGTGTGGTTCTTTTGTTTGATAAAACGGGATTTGCCTTTCCTATGCTGTGCAGTGTTGTTTTTCATGAGGCAGGGCATCTTGCAGCTATGTATATATGCGGTTGTGCACCTTCGGAAATACGGCTTATACCCGGTTTGGTTCAGATTTGTATGCCTGCGGTAAGCCTCAGGCATGAGGCGTTTATTCTTGTGTGCGGACCTCTTGTTAATTTGCTTTTGTTTTCTTTACTTTTTATTAATTGCTATGTTTTTTCAAATATATGGTTTTTGGATTTTTCGGTTATAAATCTGATTTATGGTGTCTTTAATATGCTTCCTGTAAAGGGTGTTGACGGAGGGAGTCTTCTTCATATTTTTTTATCCCGAATTTTTGGTACTATCAAGGCTGACAGGGTACTTAATACAATAACGGTTATTGCAGCGGTGCTTGTTTTTTTAGGTGCGGTTTTTCTTACGGTGAAGGGAAATGCAAATTATTCGGCATATATTATGGCTGTATATTTAATTTTGTCGGTTTTTCTCAAGTTTTAGTTGAAACATACGGGTAAATATTGTATCATATTATCGGTGATTGATAATGGATAACAAAAAGCTTGAAGAACTTTTTCTTACTGTTCAAAAGCCGGGAAGATATTGCGGCGGTGAACAGGGAAGCGTAGTAAAAGATAAAGAGAAGGTGGATGTTCGTTTTGCATTCTGTTTTCCTGATACCTATGAGGTAGGAATGTCACATCTGGGTATGAAAATTCTTTACTCTCAGTTTAATGAGAGGGAGGATATCTGGTGCGAAAGAGTTTTTGCACCCTGGAATGACTTTGCACAGGTTATGAGGGAGAATGATATTCCGCTTTTCGCACTTGAAAGCCGTGACCCTGTTAAAGATTTTGATTTTGTCGGCTTTACACTTCAGTATGAAATGAGCTATACCAATGTTCTTTCTATGCTTGACCTTGCTGGAATTCCTTTACGCAGTAAGGACAGAAAAGAGCTTTCTCCTTTAGTTGTGGCAGGAGGACCCTGCGTTTGTAATGCAGAACCTTTGGCTGATTTTATTGACCTTTTCTTTTTAGGCGAGGGCGAGGAAGTGGACCTTGAGGTTATAGACCTGTATAAAGAATGTAAAAACAACGGGGATAGCAAGGAAGAGTTTCTGAAGAAGGCTTCTCAAATAGAGGGTGTGTATGTTCCGTCCCTTTACGAAGTTAAATATGACGGACAAGAAATAAAAAGCATTACCCCAAAGGATAATGCTCCTGCTACTGTTAAAAAACGCATTATAAAGGATATGGACAAGTCCTTTTATCCTAAGGAATTTGTTGTTCCCTATATTGAAATTGTTCACGACAGAGCTGTTCAGGAAATATACAGAGGTTGTATACGTGGTTGCCGTTTTTGTCAGGCGGGTTTTATTTACCGTCCCGTAAGAGAAAAGTCTGCCGAGGTTATTAGTAAACAGGCAAAGGATTTATGCGACTTTACAGGTTATGATGAAATTTCTCTTTCCTCACTTTCAACGAGTGATTATACCCGTCTTGAGCCTCTTTTAGAAAAGCTTCTTGACTGGACAGACAAGGATAAGGTAAGCCTTTCTTTGCCTTCGCTGAGGATTGATAACTTTTCACCTGAGCTTCTTAAAAAAATTAATCACATAAGAAAAAGCGGTCTGACCTTTGCTCCCGAAGCGGGTACACAGCGACTTCGTGATGTTATTAATAAGAATATTACCGAAAAGGAAATTCTTGATACCTGCAGGGTTGCTTTTATGGGGGGACATACCTCTGTAAAGCTTTATTTTATGATAGGACTTCCTACCGAAACAGATGAGGATATAGTAGGTATTGCTCAGCTTGCTCAAAAAATTGTTGATATGTATTACTCTATGGATGAGCGTCCCAAGGGAAGAAGCGTGGATGTTGGGGTAAGTGTATCCACCTTTGTGCCCAAAGCCTTTACGCCATTCCAGTTTGAGCCTCAGATAACAAGAGAGGAAATTCTCAGAAGACAGTCTTTGCTTAGAAGTGCGATTACCACAAAGAAAATTTCTCTTTCCTGGCACGACAGTGCTACCAGCTTTCTTGAGGGTGTTTTTGCCCGCGGTGACAGAAGACTGTCAGATGTTATTGAAACCGCCTATAAAATGGGTTGTGTTTTTGACGGCTGGAGTGAATGCTTTGACCTTGACAAGTGGCTTTGTGCTTTTGAAAAATGCAATATAAACCCAGAGGACTATAGCGAAAGAAAGTTTTCCTATGACGAAATTCTTCCTTGGGAGCATCTCGATTATGCGGTTACAAAGAAGTTTTTTATAGCACAAAATAAACTTGCTAAACAGGAAACCACTACGCCTAACTGCCGTATTTCCTGTGCGGGATGCGGTGCAAACTGTTATGGGGAGGGTGTTTGTTTTGAAAAATGTTAGAGTGTTTTTTGCGAAGACGGGAACGCTTAGATTTGTTTCACATCTTGATATGAACAGATTTTTTACCAGAATACTAAGAAAAAGCGGATTGCCTATCTGGTATACCGAGGGCTTTAATCCTCACCCTTACCTTACCTTTGCTCTTCCGCTTTCCCTTGGCTTTGAGAGTCAGTATGAAATACTTGATTTCCGCCTTGTTGACGATACAGTTACCTTTGAAACTGTTGAAGAAAAGCTGACTGTTGTTTTGCCTGAGTATATTAAAATCATCCGTGTGGACGAGCCTGTTATGAAGGTTGGAAAAATTACTTCTGCGGGGTTTGAAATTGCTTTTTCAGAGGAAAAAATTGCTACAGAGTTTTTTGATTATTTAAACAGTGGTAATGTGGTTATTGAGAAGAAAACCAAGAAGGGCGAAATTAAGGTGGATGAGGTATCCTCAAAAATAGAAGAGAAAAAGATAAATGGAAGTAAAGTTTCTTTTATTCTCCCTGCAGGTAACGATAATATTAACCCTTCTCTTATTGTTGCTTCTTATAACGAAAGGGAAGGCAAACAGATAAACGTTTCTTATACCCGTACGGCTGTATATGGTGAAAGCCGGAAGCTTTTCGTTTGATTTATAAGGAAAATTCACAAATTGTTGTACTGAAATTTGTCGAATCTTATAAAAAGCAATATTTGTCTATATTTTTTGTTTTTTTGTCTTTACTATTTCGTTTGATTTTGTTATTATATCCTTAAAGCTATCTGTTTGATTGCTTGAATTTTTTAGATACGGGGGTTAATTTATTATGAGTAAATTACCTGTAGGCATTCAGCTTTATTCTGTAAGAGATGCTATGGAAGCTGATTTTGCCGGAACACTTAAAGAAATTAAAAAAATGGGTTACGATGCCGTTGAGTTTGCAGGTCTTTTCGACCACAGTGCAGACGAGGTTAAGGCTCTGTGCGAAGAAATCGGTATTATTCCGATTTCAGCTCACGTAGGCAGAGGCGTTATTATGGCTGATGTTGAAAAGGTAATCGGCGATTACGCTAAGATAGGCTGTAAGTACATAGCTATTCCTTGGGCTTCTGCAGATAATGACCTTGTTGGTTCAAATGGATATGACTCTTTCCTTGCTGACCTTAAGGTTATTGCAGCAGAGTGTGCTAAATACGGTATGAAGCTTCTTTATCATAATCATGATTTTGAATTTGTAAAATATGATGGTAAAAATAAGCTTGATATTCTTTATGCCGATACCACTCCCGATGTTCTCCAGACTCAGATTGATACCTGTTGGGCAAAGGTTGGCGGTGAGGACCCTGCAAAATATGTTATGAAATATGCAGGCAGAGCTCCTCTTGTTCATCTTAAGGATTTTGTTGGTGCTAAGAGCGCCAATATGTATGCTCTTATTGACGGCGGAGAGGTAGAGGAGAAGGATGCTGAGGTTGTTCCTTTTGAGCTTCGTCCTGTAGGCTATGGTATTCAGGATGTTCTCTCTATCATTAAAGCTGCTGAAAATGCAGGGGCTGAAATGTTTATTGTTGAGCAGGATAATTGGTCCTTGGGCAAAACCTCTATGGAAAGCGCAAAGCTCAGCATTGATTACATAAAGAATATTTATAACTAAGAAATAATAACACAAAGGAGTGTTTTAATTATGTCAGATAACGTTTTAGACAGATTTGACGGTAACTTCTCTGAGGAAGCTGCTGTCGATGCAAGCAGAAAGGTTAAGGTTGGTATTATCGGTACCGGTTGGATTGCTGAAGCTCATATTCAGCAGTATCTTGCTATGGAAGATGTAGAGGTTGTTGCTCTCGCAGATATCGTTCCCGGTAAGGCTGAAGCTTTTGCTAAAAAGTTCGGTGTTGTTGGTGCTAAATACTATCCTTCACACAAAGAGCTTATTGATGCAGGTGAGGTAGAAGCTGTTTCTATCTGTACCTACAACTGTCAGCATGCCGAGCCCGCTATTTATGCCCTTAATCACGGCGTAAATGTAATGCTCGAAAAGCCTTTCACAGTTACTCTTGAAGAGGCTGTTGAGGTTATGAAGGCTGAAAAGGCAAGCGGAAAGCTTCTCACTATCGGCTTCCAGCCCAGAATGAGTGAGAATATGAAGATGATTAAAAAGATAGTTGAGTCAGGCGAGCTTGGTAAGATTTACTATCTTAAGGCAGGCGGCGGACGCCGTCACGGTATTCCTACACCTTACGGCACCACCTTCATTGAGAAGGATACAGGAGGTATCGGTGCTATGGGTGATATCGGTTGTTATTCTCTCGATATGCTTCTTAATGCTGTTGGTTATCCCAAGCCTTTAACCGTAACAGGTTATACCTCTGACTTCTTCGGTACCAATCCTGAGTATTACACCCAGGATGATAAACCCGCTGAATATGCAGAGAAGTTCGGCGTAGATGACTTCGCTGCAGGCTTTATCCGTCTTGAAGGCGGCATTATGCTTGACTTTATGATTTCTTGGGCTATGCATATGGATACTATCGGTGATGCTATCATCCTCGGTACTAAGGGTGGTCTTAGAATTCCTTCTACTGATTGTTGGAATGGCGAATTCTCTACTCCTCTTACCATCTATAAGGATGTTGCAGGTAAGCGCGTAGAGTATAAGATTCCTCATCAGGCTCCTACCAAAAACGGAAAAGGCTTGTTCTTTAATAAACTTCGTGAGTTCGTTGATGCTGTTAAGAACGGCGGAGAGCCTACCGTACCTTCCAGCCAGATTATCTACAATCAGGCTATTATCGACGGTATTATCAAGTCTAATGCTATCGGTAAGGAAATCGAAATCGAAATTCCTGAAATCTAATTTTAAGATTACATTTAACTGCTGTTCTTTTGAACAGCAGTTTTTTGCATTTTTATGCAAAAAAATCGGCTTTTGCCTTGACGAAAAAATACAGTTGTTATATAATAAATGATGTATAATTATTAAAAATGGGTGAATTTTATGCTAAATAAAAAAATGCTTGAGCTTGGTACCGCAAGCTCGGCTATCAGACAATTGTTTGAATACGGAAAGGCAAGAAAAACTGAAATAGGCGATGATAAGGTTTTTGATTTTAGTATTGGAAATCCTAGTGTTCCTGCGCCAAAAATTGTTGATGATACTATAAAAAAGCTTATTGACAACGAGGACAGTGTTTTGCTTCACGGCTATACTTCAGCTCCGGGAGATTTGAATGTAAGAATTAAAATAGCTGAGTATATCGGTCAAACTTCAGGAGTAGAGGCGTCTGCTTCAAATATTTATATGACCTGCGGTGCAGCAGCATCTCTGACAATAACCCTTAACGCTATTGCTAATGAGGGTGATGAGGTTATTCTTCTTGCACCCTTTTTCCCCGAGTACAGAGTTTTTGCTGAAAAAGCAGGTTTAAATTGTGTTGTTGTAAACTGCCGTGAGCCTGATTTTCAGATAGATATATCTGCTCTTGAAAAGGCTATAAATAAAAACACCAAGGCCGTTATTATAAATTCACCTAATAATCCGACAGGCGTTGTATTCAGCGAGGAAACTATAATCGAGCTTTCTTCTTTGCTTAACAAAAAACAGCAGGAATATTCTAAAGAAATATTCCTTATTTCCGATGAGCCCTACAGAGAACTTGTTTACGGCGATGTTACTGTTCCTTTCCCTGCAAAATATTATAATAATACAATTGTTTGTTATTCTTTCAGTAAATCTCTTTCTCTCCCCGGTGAGAGAATTGGATATGTTTTCGTATCTCCAAATTGCAAGGATACTCAACTTGTTTTTGCTGCTGTTTGCGGTGCAGGCAGAGCCTTAGGTTTTGTTTGTGCTCCAAGTATGCTTCAAAGGGTTGTTGCCGAAAATTTGGGAAAGACTGCTGACGTGAGTATTTATAATAAAAACAGAGAACTGCTTTATAATGAGCTTACATCTTATGGTTACACTGCGGTTAAGCCTGACGGTGCATTTTATCTTTTTGTAAAATCGCCCGAAGCAGATGCCGCAGCCTTTGCCGAAAAAGCAAAGAAGTATGAGCTTTTGCTTGTTCCAAGTGATTCTTTTGGAATGGGAGGTTATGTAAGAATTTCGTACTGTGTTTCCACAAAACAGATTGAAAATTCTCTTCCTGCTTTTAAAAAGCTAATTGAGGAGTATAAATAATGGATAAGTTAGATATAGCAAGACAGGAAATAAATAGAATAGATAAGGAAATGGCAAAGCTTTTTTGTGAGCGTATGGAAGCCGCAGAAAATGTTGCCGAGTATAAAAAGGAGAGAGGCCTTCCTGTTCTTGATGCAACAAGGGAGGAAGAGGTAATAAGTCGCAACTCAGCTCTTGTTGAGGACGAGGTTCTTCGCTCTTATTACATTAACTTTCTTCGCAACAATATGGCAATTTCCCGAAGCTATCAGTCAAGACTTAACAGCGGTATGAGGGTAGCTTTTGCAGGTGTTCCCGGTGCTTTTGCACAGGTAGCGGCGGAAAAAATATTCAGTAAGTGTAATGCAGTGCCATATGATAGCTTTAAAAATGCCTATGAGGCAACTGTAAAGGGCGAATGTGACTGTGTCCTTTTGCCTATTGAAAATAGTTATAACGGAGATGTAGGTCAGGTCATGGACCTTGCTTTCTTCGGTTCACTTTACATAAGCGGAGTTTATGATATAGGTGTTACCCAGCATCTTCTTGCCAAAAAAGGCACTAAACTTAGTGAAATCAAAGAGGTTATAAGTCATCCTCAGGCACTGGGACAGTGTGCCACATTTATAAAAAATCACGGTTTTGCTACTACAGAATGTTCGAATACTGCTGTGGCAGCTCAGCTTGTAGCCACTTCTGACAGAACCGATATAGCCGCTATTGCGAGTGAAGAAGCTGCTAATATTTACGGACTTGATGTTCTGGAAAACAGTATAAATGATAGTAGTAGTAATACTACACGCTTTGCGGTGTTTTCTCCTGTTAAGAAAAACGACTGTAGCAAGGACAAGCAGTTTATAATGCTGTTTACGGTTAAAAACGAAAGTGGTTGTCTTGGTAAGGCACTTTCCGTTATTGGTGATAACGGCTTTAATCTGAGAGCTCTTAAAAGCCGTCCTACCAAGGAACTTATCTGGGATTATTATTTCTATGCTGAGGGTGAGGGCAATATAAACACTCCCGCAGGAGAAAAAATGCTGAAAGAATTAGAAGCTGTTTGCAGTCATATTAAAGTGGTTGGAAGCTTTGAAAAAGAAATTGCATTGTAATGAGGTTTTATAAATGATTATTCCTGTATCCTGTAAAACAGGTAGCTATGATATTATATTGGAGCAGGGTGCTCTTTCAAGGGCAGGGGAGCTGTTAAAACTTGACAGAAAGGTGCTTATTGTAACTGATGACGGTGTGCCCTATGAATATGCCGAGAGTGTAGCGCAGCAATGTAAAACTGCCGTTATAGAGGTTTTGCCGCAAGGTGAAGCAACAAAATGCTTTGATTCATATAAGCTTTTGCTCTCAAAAATGGTGGAAAACGGATTTACAAGAACCGATTGTGTTGTTGCTGTGGGCGGCGGTGTTATGGGTGACCTTGCAGGTTTTGTTGCGGCAAGTTTTATGAGAGGTGTGGATTTTTACAATATTCCCACAACCGTGCTTTCTCAGGTAGATTCTTCAATTGGCGGTAAGGTTGCAATAGATTTTGAGGGTTATAAAAATATAGTAGGTGCTTTTTATCAGCCCAAAAGGGTGATTATTGATTCGAATGTGCTGAATACCTTACCCAAAAGACAAGTTGCAAACGGACTTGCAGAAGCGGTTAAAATGTCCCTTACAAGCGATAAGGAGTTGTTCAGGCTGTTCGAAACACAGGATATATATGAGAATATTGATAAAATAATCGAAGCCTGTCTGCGTATTAAAAAGGCTGTGGTTGAGGAAGATGAAAAGGAAGCAGGTCTTCGCAAAATTCTGAATTTCGGTCATACAGTAGCTCACGGAATCGAAAGTGATAACCAAATGAGTAACTGGTATCATGGTGAGTGTGTTGCTGTGGGTATGCTTCCTATGTGTAGTGATAGGGTAAGAAGCCGTCTTATAAAGGTTTTAAATAAAATCGGACTGCCTACAAAAATACAGTGCAGTGCTGACAGGGTAATTGAGGCAATGAGCCACGATAAGAAAAAACTTGGTGATAGCATAACGGTTATAACCGTTGAAGATGTTGGACAGTTTAAAATGACCGATATGCCTTTCAGTGAACTTAAAGATAAAATGAAAGAAGTTTTATAAATGAAAAATGTATTTGGTAATAACATTACCTTAACTCTTTTTGGTGAGAGCCACGGTGAAGCGATTGGAGCTGTTATTGACGGAATTGCACCTGGTATAGAAGTTAATGAAGATTTTATACGTCATCAGCTTTCTTTGCGTCGTCCTGTTGGTGCTATTTCCACTGCCAGAAGCGAAGCTGACCTTTTCAGTATAAAAAGCGGTGTGGTTAATGGTAGAACTACAGGAACACCGATTTGCATTATAATTGAAAATGAAAATAAAATAAGTAAGGACTATAGTGCGCTTGATGGAAAAGCACGTCCCGGTCACGCTGACTTTGCGGCTTACTGTAAGTATCGCGGCTTTGAGGACAGACGCGGAGGTGGACATTTCAGCGGAAGAATCACCGCTGCTCTTGTTGCCGCGGCTGCTATAGTTATATATGCTTTAAAACAAAAGGGTATTTTTATAGGCACTCATATACTTGAATGTGCGGGTGTAGCAGATAGAACCTTCGATAATCTTAAAGAGGATATCTTTGCTCTTGAAGATAAGCTTTTTGCCTCATTAAGTGAAGAGCAAGGGGAAAAAATGCAGGAAAATATATTGAAAGCTAAGGAAAACCTTGACAGTGTAGGCGGTATACTTCAAACTGCAGTAATAGGTATGCCTGCAGGAGTAGGTGAGCCTTGGTTTGATACGGTTGAGGGCGTACTGGCTCACGGACTTTTTAGTATTCCTGCTATAAAGGGTGTTGAATTCGGTTCGGGCTTTGCTTTTGCTGATATGAAGGGAAGCGAGGCAAATGACTGTTTTAAAATGGAAAACGGACAGGCTGTGACTATAACCAACAATAACGGGGGAATAAACGGCGGAATTACCAACGGTATGCCGATAGTTTTCTCCTGTGCAGTAAAGCCGACTCCTTCTATTGCAAAGGAACAGCAGACTGTGGATTTTACAAAGAATGAAGATATTAAGCTTAAAATAAACGGCAGACATGACCCCTGTATTGTACATAGAGCAAGAGTTGTTGTGGATAGCGTTACTGCCCTTGTTCTTGCAGATTTTCTGACGGGCAGATTTGGCACGGATTGGCTCAGAGGTTAAAATGGAATACGGATTAATTGCACAAAGGCTGTCCCACAGCTTTTCAAAGGAACTACACGCCCGTCTTGCTGACTATGATTACGAGCTTAAAGAGTTAAGTACCCAAGAACTTGATGCCTTTATGATAAAAAAAGATTTTAAGGCAATTAATGTTACCATTCCTTATAAAAGTCAGGTAATGCCTTATCTTGACAGTATTGACAGTGTAGCCGAAAAAATAGGTGCTGTTAATACCATTGTTAATAAGGACGGTAAGCTTTACGGCTATAATACCGATTATTTAGGTATGAAGGCGCTTATAGAAAAAAACGGCATCGAAATAAAGAATAAAAAGGTGCTGATACTGGGAAGCGGCGGAACAAGCAAAACCGCCTTTGCAGTGGTAAGTGATATGGGTGCAAAAAGCGTTTATACAGTTTCCCGTAAAAATGGGGATGGCTGTATAACCTATAGCGATGCTTATGAAATGCAAAGGGATGCTCAGATTATAATAAACACTACCCCTTGCGGTATGTTCCCAAATATCAGCGGATGTGCTATTGATATTTCGGCTTTTTCTGAACTTGAAGGGGTTGTTGATGCGGTATATAACCCACTTTCTACCGATTTGGTATTAAATGCCAAAGATGCAGGTGCTAAGGCGGTAGGCGGTCTTTATATGCTGGTTGCTCAGGCTGTTTTTGCCTGTGAAAAATTCCTTAACAAAGAATTTAGTGACCAAGTGTGTGATAGAGTGTATGAGGAAATATTATCGTCTAAACAAAACATCGTTCTTATCGGTATGCCATCAAGTGGAAAAACAACTGTTGGTAAAGGTCTTGCAGAAAGCTTAAACAGAAAGTTTTATGACACAGACGTGCTGATTGAAGAAAAAACAGGACTTCATCCATCGGTTATTATAAAAGAACAGGGCGAAGAGTCTTTCAGAAATATTGAAGCAGAGGTTGTAGCTGAGATAAGCTCTGTTTCGGGTGCTGTTATTGCTACAGGCGGAGGCGCAGTGCTTAGAAAGGAAAACAGAACTAATCTTTCTAAAAACGGTGTTATATGTTTTTTGGACAGACCTCTTGATAGCCTGATTACTACCTCTGACAGACCGCTTTCCAGTGACAGACTTTCTCTTGAAAAACGATATAAGGAACGTTATCCTATATATACTTCTTTTGCCGATTTTAAGGTGAGCGGTGAAAAGAGTGTAGAGGAAACAGTAAGCTTTATAAAAAAGGAAATGAATTTATGAAAATACTTGTTATTAACGGACCAAATATAAATATGCTGGGAATAAGAGAGCCCCACATATATGGAAAGACAGGCTTTGCTGACCTTATAAATACCGTAACTGAGTATGCAAAAGAAAAGAATGTGGACATAGAATGTTATCAGTCAAATCATGAGGGTGACCTTGTAGATAAAATTCAGTGGGCTTACGAAAAAATTGATGGTATAGTTATAAATCCCGGTGCATACACCCATACAAGCATTGCAATTCTTGATGCGGTTAAGGCGGTAGGTATCCCTACTGTCGAGGTGCATATTTCCGATGTTAGTGCAAGAGAGGATTTTAGACAGATTAGCTATATAAGAAATGCTTGTATAAAAACAATTGCAGGACACGGAATTAAGGGTTATACCGAGGCGATTGATGTCCTAATGGAGTATATAAAAAAATGAAAGTAACCATAGAAAAAGGTGTTGCAAAAGGTACGGTTTTTGCACCGCCATCAAAAAGTATGGCACACAGAAACCTTATTTGCGGTGCCTTGTCTGACTCAAGTATTATATATAACCTTGCTTCTTCACAGGATATTCTTGCTACTACAGAGTGCCTTGAAAGGCTTGGTGCTAAAATCCAAAGGATTGAAAAAGGTATTAAAATAGGGGGATTAAATCCCGAAAATGCTCAGAGCGTTACTATTGACTGCAGAGAAAGCGGAAGCACCCTTAGATTTTTGTTGCCGTTATGCCTTTTGTGTGATAAAGAAATTACACTCGTGGGTAGCACGCGGCTTCTCCAGCGCCCTATGACTGTATATGAAAATCTGTGCAAAGAAAAAGGCATTTATTTTTATCAGGACAGTAAATGTATTAAGGTTAAAGGTAAGCTTAAAGGCGGAATATATACAGTTGACGGAGCAGTTAGCAGTCAGTTTATATCGGGGCTTATGTTTTCCTTGCCTCTTTTAGAGGAGGACAGTGTTATAAAAATAGTAGGAGAGCTTCAAAGTGAGTCCTATTTAAAACTTACGATTTCTTCCTTAAAGGAATTTGGAATAGATATTGATGCTACCGATATAAGAAACATTAAGATATGGGGAAATCAGAAATACGTATCAAAAGAAATGACGGTGGAGGGTGATTATTCCAATGCTGCGTTTTTTGAGGCGTTTAATCTGTTAAACGGAGAGGTTTTCGTTCGGGGATTAAATGAAAACAGTTTACAGGGTGATAAGGTATATAGAGAACTTTTTGATAAACTGCAAAATGAAAATGCGGTTATTTCTCTTGCTGACTGTCCTGATTTGGGACCAATTCTTTTTGCCCTTTCCGCCGCAAATAAAGGCGCTTATTTTACAGATACTGCCCGACTTCGTATTAAGGAAAGCGATAGGGTTGGCTGTATGGAAAAAGAACTTAAAAAATTCGGTGTAAAGATGGATGTGGAACAAAACAGCGTACGGGTTTATCCGTCTGTAAAACCGCCCTGTGAGGCTCTTTTCGGTCATAATGACCATAGAATAGTGATGGCACTGTCTGTACTTGCTACTCTTACAGGTGGAATTATAGAGGATGCTCAGGCTGTAAGCAAAAGCTTTCCTGACTTTTTTGAACGGCTGTGTGATTTAGGAGTTAGGGTGAAAAAAAGTGAAGCTTAATAAGGATATGAATATACTTATAGTGGGTCTTGGACTTCTTGGAGGAAGCTATGCCAAAGCGCTTACCGATAAGGGTTATAACATAAGTGCTATAACCAAGCTTCAGGATTCTATAGACTTTGCTATAGAAAATAGTGTAATAACAGACGGTACTACCGCCGTCAGTAAAGAAACGGTGGGGAAAGCCGATCTTATAATTTTTGCACTATATCCTACAGTGCTTATAAAATGGATTTAAGAAAATCAAAAATTCATCAAAAAGGGCGCAATAATTACCGATGTAACAGGTGTAAAGGGAACCGCTATTAAAGGAAATTGATGGCTTCGAAAAAAGCCTTGCCGAAATGAAAAAGGCTTTGACTGAGGGTAACAGAGAAAAAATGCGGGAAATGATGCGGGTTTCTACACAAAGAAGAAAACGCTTTGATAAGAGAGGTTAATTAAAATGGGAATGGATTTTAAAAGAAAACTGCCGATACCTATGGATATAAAAAATCAGTATCCTGTGGGACAGGCACAGCAAAAGATAAAACAAGAAAGAGATGCAGAAATTAAAAAAATATTCACAGGGGAAAGTGATAAATTTTTGCTTATAATCGGACCCTGTTCTGCAGATTATCCTGAGAGTGTACTTGAGTATATAGAAAGACTGAGAAAAATTCAGGATGAAGTAAAGGACAGAGTGTTTATCATTCCAAGAATTTACACAAACAAGCCTCGTACTACAGGCGCGGGTTATAAGGGTATGCTTCATCAGCCTGACCCCGACAAAAATCCCGATATGTTAAATGGTATAATTGCTATAAGAGAACTTCATATGAGGGCGCTTAAGGATTACGGCTTTACCTGTGCCGATGAAATGCTTTATCCCTCTAACCACCGTTATCTTAGTGATCTTCTTTCCTATGTTGCAGTAGGTGCACGTTCGGTTGAAAATCAGGAACACCGTCTTGTTTCAAGCGGTATGGATACACCTGTGGGTATGAAAAACCCCACAGGCGGCGACCTTACAGTTATGATGAATGCTATTTCTGCCGCACAGCACAGCCACACCTTTATCTATAGAGGATGGGAGGTAAAGAGTGAGGGTAACCCTCTTGCTCATGCAATACTTAGAGGTTATACAGGACCTAACGGAAGCAGTATTTCAAACTATCATTATGAAACTCTGGCTGAGATTTGTGAACTTTATAAAAAATCAGGGCTTCTCAATCCATCGGTTATTATTGATACCAATCACGCCAACTCTGCAAAGAAATACGGAGAACAGCCGAGAATTGCAAAGGATGTAATTTATAGCTGTACCCACAATGATGAAATCAAAAAGCTTGTTAAGGGACTTATGATTGAAAGCTATCTTGAGGATGGCTGTCAGAAGATAGGAGAGCATATTTACGGAAAGTCGATTACCGACCCTTGCATTGGATGGAAAAAGACAGAAAAGCTTATTTATAACATAGCCGACAGTATTTGACAAAGGTTGTACAAAATTAAAAAATCCCGAAGTTTTAAACTTCGGGATTTTTGTTATTCGTCATCTTCATTTACAGGCTTTTCTCTGCCTGAAGTATTAACCGTAACCTCTTGAGCCATCATATCGTCAGCCTTGGTAACAGTAATGGAAAGTCCGTTTACCTCAAAGGTATCTCCCTGTGCAGGAATACCTTCAGCAAGCTGTGTAAGCCAACCGTTTACTGTAGCGGCTTCATATTCTTCTTCGGTTTCAAGAGAGAAATATTCGAAAAAGTCTTCTATAGATACACTGCAAAGAACTCTGAAATTTTCTTCATCAATTTGAGTGAAGTCCTCAATCGCTTCGTCGCTTTCATCCCAGATTTCTCCCACGATTTCCTCGAGAATATCCTCCATAGTAACGATACCTGATGTTTCGCCGTATTCGTTGACTACAAGAACTATATGATTGTGGTCGGTCTGCATATCCTTGAAAAGAGTGTCAAGGTGAATGGACTCAGGAACAAAAACAGGTGGCTGTATAGCCATATCAATAGTAAAATTGTCATCGTTTTTGCGTAAAAGGTAATCTTTTGTATAAAGTATACCTTCAATGTTGTTGTGTGATTCGTTGAAAACGGGGATTCTTGAGTAGCCTTCGTTTTCAATAACCGAAACAATTTCCTCATCTGTGGCATCCTTAGAAATGAAAGCTACGGATTTTCGTGGTGTCATTACGTCCTCAGCAGTCATTTTGTCAAGCTTGAACACATTTTTTATGTATTCAATATCATCTTGCTTTAATGAGCCTTCATCCGCACCTGCATCAAGCATAAGCACAATATCCTCTTCCGATACAGTTTCTTCCTTTTCGTTTGGGTCAATTCCCAACAGACGAAGAGTTCCGTTTGTTGAAACAGTAAGGAACCAGATAATAGGGTGGAGCAAACAGGTTAGAAAAGAAATGATTCCGCAAAAGCTGGAAGAAAGCTTTTCCTTGTGATGCATTGCAATTCTTTTGGGTACAAGCTCACCGAGTACAAGGGTAAAGAATGAAAGCAAAAGTGTGATAACAACAACCGAGATGTTGTTTACAAGCTCACCGTGATTTGCAAAAAAAGTAATCTTTCGTGTAAGAAAGATTGATAGTCTTTCGGCAAAGTTATCGGCAGCAAACGCAGAACCTAAAAATCCTGCAAGGGTAATTCCTATCTGAATGGTTGAAAGAAAACGTGTTGGATCTTCAATCATTTTAAGCATTTTAACGGCATTTTTATCGCCGTCCTCAGCCTGTGCCTCAACCTTTTTTGGATTGAGAGAAATTACAGCAATTTCGGTTGCTGCAAAAAAAGCGTTAAGTAAAATCAGTACTAACTGTAGCAGTAGCTGTTTAATCATATGACTTATTGTCCTCCAATTTTTTGTTAAATGTTATTTTTTAATATGACCGACTAATTACGGTTATAGGCAATAATGCTTACCGTATAGTCAGCTAAATAACATTTAACGGTGTCTTTAGTGACAACTAAGTCGAAGCAACTACTTCGGGGTAGCGGATCCACAAAACCAACTCCATTTCTATAATAGTAATTAGATTATACTATATAAGCAAACAATAGTCAAGAAATACCATTTTAAATTGTTGTGGAAAAGTGTAGGCAAATGTGTTAGAATATAAATGGTGATGAAAATGGCAGTAAAATTAAATGAAAATAAAGAAATAGTCAAGGCTATTAAAGAAGGCCTTGAAGCCAAAGATGGTTACTGTCCTTGCCGTCTTGAAAAAACACAGGACAATAAATGTATTTGTAGGGAATTCAGAGAACAGATAGCCGACCCGAATTTTGAAGGCTATTGCCATTGTATGCTGTATTACAAAAGTAAAGATTAACAAAAACCCGTCGAAGTTCAAAACTTCGACGGGTTTAATTTTACGGGTTTATTCCAAGTGCCAAAGCAATATAGAAAATAGCAACTGTAACAAGAGTGTATATAATCATAGGGATCGCGTTGGTTTTTATAAGCTTTCCTTCTTTGCCTGTAGTACCTATTGTAGCACTTGCGGCAACGGCATTGTTTATACATACCATATTACCTACAGCGGCACCTACACATTGCATTGAAATTATAAACACTGCAGGAAGGTCAAGCACATTTGCTGTGTTGTACTGAAGATTGGTAAAAAGATTCATAGATACTGTTGCCGAGCCTGAAACGAAGGCACCGAGAACGCCTATAAAGGGAGAGATAAGTACATAAAGCTTTTCTCCTACCATAGCAAGAGCATTTGCCATAGTGTCCATCATACTCAGTCCGTCAGCGTTTTTAAACTTCATAATTTCAACAAGAGCAAGTCCGAATAGTAACGCCAGAGCAGCACCAGAAACCTGTTTTAATGTAGCTTTCCAGGACTCTTTTATCTGCTCTTTATTCATTTTATGAATGAAGTTTGTAATAAGAGCAACAATTATGAAGAATGTTCCGGGAAGATATGCCCATTTAAGACTCCAGTCAAGATTATCAAAACCTAAAATATTGTTAATTTTCAGCACAAAGGGAGCGCCGCTTGTCAGTAGAGCCTTTATCTGCAACTGAGGGATACGGGTTATAACCAATATAGCGGCAATAAGAAGATATGGAACCCAAGCCTTTATAAGTGACATATTAGATTCTTTTACAGGCGAAACCTTTGTTGTTGCAAGCCAATCCTTATCCCACTCATTAGGATTTCCAAAATCCCAAGTTGTTTTTGGAGTGAGGAAATTATTTTTTGCAGCTATAACCGTTAATGCGATGGAAACAAGTGCGGCAATAAGAGAAGCAAATTCATAGCCGATGAAAATAGAAGTAAGCAGTAGCGGCACTGCAAAGGTTAATCCCGTGAAAATTGCAAAGGGAGCAGCTTTCAGTGCAGGCTTAAAGGATTTTTCCTTTCCGAATATTTTGGTTGTCATTAAAAGAACAATAAGAGGAAGGAAAATAGCCATAACAGCGTGGGGAAGAGCAGTCCAGAAAGCGAAGCCTGATACAAATTCTTCGTTACCACCAAGACCGAGTACAGAAAGCGCGGCGGTTACGGGAGTTCCTACAGCGCCAAAGGAAACGGCAGTGGAGTCGAAAATAAGGGCTATCATAGCTGCGGCTAAGGGTGGGAAGCCAAGGCTTACCATAAGCGGTCCTGCAAGTGCGGCAGGTGTGCCGAAGCCTGCGGCGGCTTCAATAAATGAACAAAAGGAAAAACCAATAATACAGGCCTGTACACGCTTGTCAGGGCTTATGTTCATAAATCCTCTGTTTATGGCTGAGGTAGCACCGGAAGCCTTTAAGGTGTTCATTACAAGTATTGCACCGGCAATAATTATAAGCACATCAAAAGAGCTGAGCATACCGTAAAGAGAACTTCCGAGAAGTGACATTACATCAATGTCCCAAAAGAAAAAATCAAAAATTCCTGCAGCTATCCAAGAAATAAGCAGACAACGGCGGGCAGGCCAGTTAAATACCATCATAAGAATAAGTGTTGCCAATATAGGCAAAAAGGCTAAGAGTGCTAACATTTTTATAACCTCCAAAAACTCAATCCAAAAATGTTCAAATCCTTAAAAAATTCCAAAGGCATTATACCTTTGGAATAAGACTATATTAATATTATTATAGACATAAACATTTGTCAATATGAAAAAGACTGTAGAATTTACTGAAATTTTTAGATAATTTGTTTGAGCATTTGTTGTAACATTCCATTTATTTATTATTTCTGTATTCTTTTAGTTTAACATCGGAAGAAATTATATAAACTTAAAGCTTTTTGAAGTTTTTAGGTGAAACGCCGTAGAACCTGCTGAACTCACGGGAAAAGTGACAAGGCTCAAAGTATCCGCATATCTGAGCAATTTGATTTATACTGAATTGACCGCTTTCCAGAAGATTTTTTGCATAGTCCATTCTGAGCTTTATTATGTATTCCTTGGGACTTAAAGAAAATTTATCAATAAATATACGTCGGAGATAGGCTTCACTTATTCCGCAAAGCTCAGAAAGTTCTTTTACCGATAAATTATTTCTTGTGAATTCGCGGGTTATAGTATCAACGGCAGGTTTGATAAGCAACTCTTTTTCGCTGGGCAAGTAGTTCTGCTGTTGACTCTTTCTCACTTTTACAATTATTTCGTATATACATTTTTTAATTAAAGCGTTGTGAAAATCCTTTTTCTCTTTCCATGCTAAAGCTGCATCCTTAAAAATATTTACAACTGTTTCATGATTTTTAAAGGAAATTTTAAATGGCTTTTGGTCAATATCATTGAGCAGGTCGAAATTTATTGCCCAACAACCTCCACTATTAAGTGTTTCCACACGGTAACTTGAACCTTTGGGTAAAAAGTGAAATTCATTTGGCCCTGTGCGTAAAGAGATACCGTCGGAAAAATGTATAATTTTCTCTGCTTGGCTGTCGTTTATTACGAAGCCGTAAAACTGTCGGTTGGTATGAACTGTTTTTCCCGTATTCTTCGCTACATAAAGGGCTATATTAATATCTGTTACAACTGCATCATTCCAAATTTTAAGCACAATATCACCTCATATATAAAATTAACATATTGTATCGATTTCGTCAAGTTGTTTCGTTTTGTGAATTTACAAATCCGACGATTTGTCATAAAATTATTTTATAAAGACGAAATGATTGGGTGATTTTATGAAATATATTAAAGACGCTGATTACGATTATATTATGAATAAGTATCACAGTCAAAGTGAGCCTTTTAATTCATTTGATCGGTTTATAAGATATGATGCGATTTTTGATGAAAATACAGGTTTAGCAGGTGAAGAAATCATCAATGGTATAAAGTCTAATGATAAACTTCTTGAGGAGATTTCCCATCCGGTTCGTAAAGCTAAAGCTTTCGAGTATATACTTAAAAACACTCGCATTAACTGTGATAAGCGGGATATTTTTCCTGCAATTAATATGATTGACAGGCCTTTGAATAAGACTATTGTATCTAAATGGCGTAATGAAGCGTTTAACGGCAAAATTCCTGATGTCGAAAAACAGAGGAACTTTTTATGTAATAACGGAATAGCTACTGTTTGGCCTGATTATGATCATTCTGTTCCTGTGTGGGACAGGGTGTTTGACTTAGGTTTTTTGGGACTTCTTGAAGAAAGCGAAAAGAGTCGCAAAAATATAGAAGATATTTCGGCCGAACAGAGTGATTTTTTTGATGGCATTAAGATTACTTATGAAGCGATAATAATGTTTCTTAAACGTCTTAAGGTACAGGCTGAAAAACAAGAAAATTTCCGTTTGGCTGATGCTCTTTTAAATTTAACAGTATCTTCTCCTAAAAGCTTTTACGAGGCTTTGTTGTTAGATTATATTTATTTTATGCTTTGTGAACATATTGAGGGTCTTCAGGTGCGTTCTCTGTCAAACTTTGATCGAAATTTTTATATCTTCTATAAAAATGACTTGGCTAACGGAATAAGTGAAGAGCAAATAAGAAAAGATTTAGCATACTTTTTCTTGCAGTTTACAGCAATAGGCAACTATTGGGGTCAGCCTGTATATCTTGGTGGATGTAAAGAGGATGAGTCAACTGTAATAAACGAACTGTCCTATTTGTTCCTTGACGTATATGACAAAATGGGAATTTATAATCCTAAAGTTCAGATAAAAATTGCCGAGAGCACCCCTAAAGAGTTTATCTTAAAGGCTCTTGATATGATTCGTCGCGGAAATAACAGTATAGTATTTATTGGTGATGCGACCATAAGAGAGGCTCTTGAACGCTGTGGCTTTACTGTCGAACAGGCAAGAACCTGTGACATAACGGGCTGTTACGAGTATTCTGTTCAAGGTGCATATAATTCAGCAGCGATGAATTATGTGAATCTTCTTAAGCCCCTTGAATATGTATTGCACGAAGGCTGCGATGGTGTTAAAGGGGATTTTTCAGGTGTAAAAAGTCCAGAAGTTCAAAAATACAACACTTTTGAAGAATTTTTTGATGAATACAAAAAACAGCTTCTTGCTGTAATTAATCAGGTTATTAACGTTACTAATTCTTTCGAAATTTATCTTTCGGAAATAAATCCTCAGTCCATGCTTTCCGCAACAATACCATCTTGTATTGAAAAGGGCAGAGATGCGATGAATGGGGGAGCATCAACCAACGGAAACTGTATGATGTTTGGATTTATGGCAGATATTGCTGATTCCCTTACTGTGATTAAAAAGTATGTTTTTGATAAAAAAATGCTTTCATTAAGCGAACTTAGAGATATACTGGACAATAATTTTGAAGGCAATGAAAAATTAAGAATTAAATTTATGAATGATGTAGATAAGTACGGAAATAACAGAGAGCTTCCCGATTCTATTGCTGTCGAAATTGCAGACTTCCTTACATCAAATGTTTGCGCAAGACCTACTTCGGCTGTGCGTGGCGGAAAATGGAATTTAGGTTTCCACGTTGCTCGTCAATCCTATGAGCAAGCGCCTCATACTGCCGCATCGCCTAACGGACGTTTAAGAGGTGATGAGCTTTCCAAAAACTTATCGGCTTCTATGGGAATGAATAAAGAAGGTGCAACTGCAGCAATTCTTTCAACAACCAAAATAGATGCTACCAAGTTCACAAGTGATGCCTGTCTTGATTTAGGACTTTTACCGTCTGCCGTTAAAGGTGATGATGGGCTTGAGGCAATGTATGGTCTGCTTATGACGTTTTTAAAGCGCAAAGGTCATGCAATGCACATAAATGTTTTTGATGCCGATACGTTACGTGCCGCTCAAAAAGAGCCTGATAAGTATAGGGATTTACAAATTCGTGTTTGCGGATGGAACGTTTTATGGAACAATATTAGCAAGGTTGAGCAGGATGGTTTTATCCGTCAGGCAGAGGTGCTGTTATAGTAATGAAAATATTATCCGATAAAAGATGTGTTATAGGCGAAGGTCCTGTTTGGAATGAGTTTAATAAAAAACTTTATCAAGTAAATGGATTTGCTAAAGAAATTCTCGAAATAAATATTTGCACTAATGAGGTTAAAACTCGCAAACTTCCATTCGGGGTGTCTGCAATTGCCTTTTCTAAGACAGGCGAAATGCTTATTTCTTGTATGGATGGTGCGTTTATTTTAAACGATGATAATACCCACTTACCTTTGTATGACAGAGAAAAATATGATATTAAATACTGTAACGATGCAAAGGTTGGGCCTGACGGCAAATTTTATGTTGGTACACAAAGCAGTAAGCGTTTTGGTACGGGTGACAAAATAGACGGCAAATTGTATTCTATAGGCAAAAATGGCGAGGTTGAAGTATTGCTTGACGGTCTTATTCTGTCGAATGGTTTTGATTGGTCTATGGATGAAAAACGATTTTACCATACAGACAGTGATACCGGCATTATAAAAGAGTATGATTTTGATAAAGAAAATGGAATCCTTACTTTTACAGGCAGAAAAGTTGAAGTTGGTGGTGTTGACGGATTTACTATTGACCAAAACGATTTTCTTTACGTTGCTTGTTGGGGGAGTGGACATATAGCGATGGTTGATACTGCCGATATGCAGATAAAAAACTATATTGATGTACCCGCAAAAATTCCCGCAAGTTGTTGCTTTGCGGGAAATGATATGGATAAATTTATAGTTGTAACTGCAAGTTACTCAATTGATATAAAAAACGATGCAAATGCGGGTTATACGTTTATGTGTGAAAATATATCTAAGGGTAGAAAACCTTTTTTGTTTGGATGAAACCCACAATTTGAATTTTTGCGAAGAACTATTTACAGGAATTAATTTGTATGATATTATGTTAAAAGTGTTTTTTGGTATTTTATGTAGAAGTTCAAATTACATCTGATAAAACAATAGAGGCGTGTATAATGATGAAAAATAATTTAAAAACAATTTTGCTGTCGTTATTAGTAATGGCGTTATGGGGCTCACTTTTCCCAATGATTAAAATTGGTTATAGTGCTTTTAATATTAATTCGGGCTCTATTCCTGATATTATTATGTTTGCAGGTGTAAGATTTTTATTTTGTGGCCTTGTAGTAAGCGCATTCAGTTTCTTTAAAAAAGAAAAAATTTCCACACCAAAAGGGAAAAACGTTTTTTATATTTTTGTAATGGGTTTGTTTTCCATAGTTCTTCACTATACCTTTACATATATAGGACTTAGCACTACTGACAGTTCAAAAACTGCACTTATAAAACAACTTGGTGTATTGATTTACGTGTGTTTTGCCTTTTTGTTCTTTAAGAACGAAAAGTTTAGCGTTTTGAAGATTGTGGGCGCAATTGTGGGATTTTGCGGAATAATTGCCATTAACTACAATCATAGTGGCATTTCTTTCTCTCTTGGTGATATTCTTATAATCTGTGCTTCTATTTGTACCGTAGTTTCAAGTGTTATAAGCAAAAAATCAGTAGAGGGGAATTCTCCTTTTTGGATAACAGGTATCAGTCAGCTTACAGGTGGATTTATACTTTTAATTGCCGCTGTTATTATGGGCGCAGATATGATAACGTTCAGCACAAAATCAATTCTTGTTTTTTCTTATATATGTTTAGCGTCTATTTCATCTTATACTTTATGGTATTATATACTTAAAACCAACAGTCTTTCCAAAATGTTTATTATTAAGTTTGCAGAGCCGTTATTCGCCTGTGTTTTCGGTGCGATTTTGCTTGGTGAAAATATTTTTAAATTGCAGTATCTTGCTGCGTTTCTGCTCATTTCTTTTGGTATAATTCTTGGCAATATAAGCGAGGCAAAGGAATGAAAGCAATAATTTCAGATATAAAAAGATTTGCTGTTCACGATGGTGACGGTATTAGGACCACAGTGTTTTTCAAGGGTTGTCCGCTTAAGTGTATTTGGTGTCATAATCCCGAGAGTATTTCCTTTGAACCTCAAGTTGCATTTTATGAAAATAAGTGTATTGGTTGTGGTGAGTGCAGACAGGCCGATTTTACGCAGGATAACTGTCTTGGAGAAGCAAGGGTGTTGTATGGCAAAGAAATGACGGTAGAGCATCTTTTGCCGCTTTTGCTTGAGGACAGAGATTTTTACGAAACGAGTGGCGGGGGAGTTACTCTTTCGGGCGGGGAATGTCTTTGTCAGGCTGATTTTTGCGCTGAACTACTAAAAAGATTAAAAGAAAAAGGAATAAATACAGCAGTAGACACCTGCGGTTTTGTTTCAAAGGAAGCGATTGACAAGGTACTTCCATATACGGATGTTTTTCTTTATGATATAAAGGCTATTGATGAAGAAATACATATAAGATGCACAGGTCAAAAAAACGCTCTTATCCTTGAAAATTTGAAGTATATTGATTCCTGCGGTAAGAAAACCGAAGTGAGAATCCCTTTTGTTCCACTGTACAATGACGGTGAAATCCAAAGAATAGGGGAGTTTTTAAAAGAACTTAAGAATCTTGTGGGAGTGAGAATACTTCCGTATCATAATTATGCAGGCTCAAAATATTCTGCACTGAATATGGAAAACACATTACCTAAAGTTTTACCTGATGCTGAGCAATTAAAAAAAGCAGAAGAAATACTTAGTAATATGAATATCAGAGTTATATAAAAAAGCTGTTTTGCAAAATTGCAAAACAGCTTTTTGTTTTTTATGCCTTGCCGTTGCTGCCGAAAAGCATTATCTTTTCTTTAACAACTTCTTTTATAGCGGCAACCTTCATATCTCTTATAGCAAGATAGGAAATGTCTTTCTTTGTGCCTTCTATCATAGCAGAAATACCTGCTGTGCAAAGGTCGGTGTAAATGTTTACTTTAGCAATACCTTCTCTTATGGTATTTCTGAAGTCATCATCACTGAGTCCTGAACCGCCGTGAAGTACCAGAGGAGTATCAACGGTATTTCTTATTTCTTTAAGACGGTTTATATCAAGACAGGGTTTTTCTTTATAAGCTCCGTGAGCTGTACCAATAGCAATTGCAAGAGCATCAACCCCTGTGGCTTTAATGAATTCTTCAGCCTCTTCTTTGGTAGTATAGCTGTCGGTAACTGTGTTGTCGCCTGTGTTAGCCTGACCTACGTGACCGATTTCACCCTCAACGGTTGCACCGAAGCTGTGAGCGATTTTTACGATTTCAGCGGTATCCTTTATGTTCTCTTCTGCATCTCCCGCACTTCCGTCAAACATAATGCTTGTGAAACCTAATTTTAAAGCCTGTATACATCTGTCAAAGGTAAGTCCGTGGTCATAGTGGACTACTACAGGAACCTTTGCTCTCTGAGCGGCGGCTACTATGGAGGGAGCAATTAAATCAAGCTCACCGGAGGGGAGAAGAACCTCTGCTGTACCTATAATAATAGGGGAGTTAAGCTCTTCAGCAGCTTCTATTGCAGCCTGAAGCATATCGGTATCGGTAGTGTTGAAAAGACCAACTCCGTAATGCTCTTTTTGTGCTTTTTTTAGTACGTCATTAAGATTTGCTAACATAATTATTCCTCAATTCTTCCTTCTCTTATAAGAGATTTATCGGTAAATACATCTGTTTCGTCGGTACTGCGTGTAGAAAATTCTGAAATTACAGCACCGTTTGGACCGCCCTGGAACCAATGCTTAACCTCGGGCATTATGGTATACTGTTCACCGGGTTTGAGTATTACCTCATGGAAAACAGATACATCGCTTTCGGGAAGCTTTGCCTTGATTTTATCGGTATTTTTTTCGCCCTCTACATAAAGATAAACTTCACCGTAGCGGCAACGGAAGGTTTCCTCTTTGCCCTCCTGACCGTTTGTAGGTACATGCCAATGCTCAGCACAGGTCTGACCGGGGGTAAGCACCATTTCCTTTGCACATACTCGCTCTGTATTAACATAAACAAGAAGCTGTAATCCAAACTCTTTTACTTTACCCTTGTTAAAGTCAATAACCTCAATAGACTGTTTTTCTTTTTCGGTTAAAACAATTCCTGCTTTTTCGTAATATTCGAGAGATAATTTAACCTGCTCATCATATTCTTTTTTTGTCATAATATCTTCCTTCCGTATTTTTCTTCAAATGCCCATACATCTTCCTTGCTTAAGATGGAATCGGTGGAATTTTCGGCAAATAAATTGCTCGCCGCTATTGCAGAAGCAAGTTTGAGGGTTTCTTCATCGCTGTAATTATTATATAGACCGTAAAGACTGCCTGCGCAAAAAGCATCTCCTGCACCGACGCTTCCCTTGATTTCCTCAGGCGGAATTTCCAAAGAGGGAACAATGGTGAATTCTCCTGATTTTACATCAAGGCAAAAACCTGCATTTTTGCAGTGTATGATTATCTTTTCTTTAACACCTTTTTCAGCCATAAACACCATTGTCTTTTTTATGTTGTCTGTGTTTAATCTGCCGTTTTCATCATAAGGTGCTAAATCTGTCAGCATACAGCATTCCACTTCATTCATAATTGCATAGCTGCAAAACCTTAAAACAGGAATTATTATTTCCTTATACTTGCCACTACTGTCGCTTACAACGTCAATAGAAGTTTTAATACCTTTTTCCTGTATTTCTTTTAATGTTCTTGCGAGAACACTACCATGCTGAGCATCGCTTTTTTCAAATTGGTCTAAAAGAAAAATGTAGCCAATGTGAAAAATATCACAGTTTAGGTTGGAAATGTTAAGGTCGGCGGGGGAAAACTCCGCATTAGCTCCTTTTGCATGGAAAAAGGTTCTCTCGCCTGAGGGCTGACTCATAACATCACAAAAGCTTGTAGTCAGACTCTCTGAGATTTTAACATTATTGCAGTCAACACCATGACGCTCAAGTTCGGTTTTTATAAACCTACCATGTTCATCGGTGCCTATTTTTCCTATTGCCGAAACGGGTATGCTGCTGTCAATTTTTTTAAGGGAAATTGCGGTGTTTGGTACACAGCCTCCCACCGCTTTTTTTACATCTGTAATATACGCCATCATACCGCGTTTTGGATAGCAATCAGTGGTTTTTACTACGTCGGCAATAAAGCTTCCTGCTATAGTAATACCTTTATTATTCATAAAATCGCCTTACTCTTTATCTATGTAGTAAATTGCACAATCGCATTTACCAATGCTATCGGTAGTGCCTCTGATACAGGAAAGCTTGTAACCATCTTTAAGGTTAAAGTCGCATTTCTGCTCTGTATCGCAGTAGTTAAGAGCAAAAGCAACATATCTGTCGCCGTCCTTGTGAAGAGTTGTGCAAATCTGTGGGTTAGAGGAGGAGAAAATCTTATCTTCAAGCACCTCTTTGCCTGCTAAAGCGTAAATTTTGTGGAAAAGAGTACCGTTATAAGCATCAGCCACGTCAAGAAGACTTGCTTCCAAAGGCATATTCAGGAAATATACATAGCCTTTACCAAACTTATAACGTGAAAGTACAATATTACCTTCCTCGTTTCTTGCAAGAACCTCAGCACCGATAGACTCAAGACGTACCTCTTTGGTTTCGTGGTAGGTTACGTCACCAAAACTGAACTTAGCTGTGTGGTACTTCTTGCTCTTTATAATACCGTTGGAACGCAGTCCCGTAGTTTCCTCGAATTCGGAAAGATGTCCGCCGTTAAAGGAAATAAGCATACTTGCGCCTTCCTTTTCTACCTTATCGCGCATACCCCACCAGGTTCTCTGATTCATAACAGACCAACCCATAATGCAGGGAACTATATACAGACGGCTGTCGGGAAGTGGTTCATTGCTTACGGCAAAGGACATATCAAGTCCTGCCTGCTTGCAAAGGGTATAAGCAGAAAGACCGATTTTAACCTTATCGATAGAGTCAGTAAGCATAATAACACCATCGGTTTCTCTCTTTTCAAGGTTGTTAAAGGGAAGTGTAGCAATAAAGTCCTGTGCCTTCTTTATTTCTCTACCAACAGGCTTTGGAGTGTTGTCGCAGTTGAGCATACCTAAATCTCTTTCCATCATACACCAGGTATAAGGAGGATTGGGAAGGTCAACGTGATTCATACCGCACCACCAGAAATAACCGGGCATATCATGAGCTAAAGCAGAGAATATGTTGATTCTTACAAAGTCTGCTGCGAATTCTTCGTTACCTAAAACGTCGGAGAAAGTGCCTTGTTCCTGTACAATACATGGTCTTTTTGAAACGTCTGAATAAAGAATGGACTGTGCTGTAGGATAAATGGTAGCACGCATATTATTGATAACGTCAATATCATTGTTTACAGAAGGTGAAACATAAGGATGTGTGCAGATATAATCGGTAAGCTCACCCTGGTCTAAAAGATTCCAGTTAATAGGATCTGCCGAAAGACCGTGCATACCACTGGAAATAGGACGAGTGGGGTCTGCACTTCTGATAGCATCGCTGACAAAAGCAGTCCATACATAAGCTTCATAACGGGAATTAACGATACCGAGGCAGTTGCACTCATTACCTAAATCCCACATAACAATGTTTTTGCAATCCTTAATTCCATTTACAAATCCGTTAATAAAACGGCGCATCCACATCATTGCCTCAGGATTGGTAATTGGGTTTTTGTCCTCAAGTGCGGGTGGAACAAACTGTCTGCCGCTCATCCAACCTGTAACAACTGCAACACAAAGCTTAATGCCGTATTTGTCGCAAATGTTAGCGAAGGTTCTGAAATTTTCCATCTGTTCTTCCTTAATGCCGTTGTAGTCGTCAATAAGCTGTTCTTTGTCGTCTACATAGCACTTGAAATTTCCTGCCCACTCACGAAGCTTGTAAACAGGCTGAAAATCTCTCCAGTTAGGAAAAACACGCATAAACTTAATGCCGTTTTCACTAAGCGCTTTTACATCGCTTTCAACAAGCTTAGCATCAAAATATTTCCACATATCTGTGCCGTGCTTACTGTCCCAATAATTACATCCTAACATAAAATCCATAATATACGCCTCCAAGCATAATTTTATAAGTATATATTAACTTTTTAAGGCTATATGATATAGTAATAATATTACTGAAAAATAGAAAAATCTTCCCTTGAGTCAGGAAGAAATTATTGCAAATTGTTTTAGTGTAATGTATAATTATATCGGTGATATAAATGCTGTATAATTTTAACAAGGAAAAGCTTGATAAGCTTCTTTATGATTTTTATTCTCTTACCGGACTGGCTACATCTGTGTGGGATTCTCAGGTGAATTTACTTAGTTTTCAGCCTCGTGATATGTGTCGCTTCTGTTCGCTTGTGAAAACCTCTGCTGAGGGAAGACAAAGATGTATGGAGAGTGACCGTGCAATATGTATGGAATGTGCGGCAACGGGAAAACCTGCAACCCACTACTGCCACGCAGGACTTGTAGATACCGCTGTTCCCATAAAATATAAGGACTCTGTTATGGGGTATATTATTTTCGGTCAGGTAGTAGATAATGCTGAAAAGATAACAGATATAAAGTTAAAAAAACTTAGCGATGAATTGGAACTTAATTATAAAGAGCTACTTGCTTCTTATAGTGAGCTTGACAGTTATGATAAAGAAAAGATAAGCTCTGCCGCAAGTGTAATGAAAACAGTAACGGCACATCTGTGGCTTTCGGAATATATTGAAATAGGATATAGTGCTATAGCATCTGAAATTGATAACTACATAAGAGAAAATTTGAAAGAGGATATAAGTATTAAGGGTATATGTGAAAGATTCTCTATTTCGAAAAATAAGCTATACGAAATATCTCATCAATGGTTTAAAATGACAGTGGGGGAGTATGTAACCCTTGTAAGAATCGAAGAAGCAAAAAAATTGCTTAATTCTACCGATATTCCCGTGCACGAAGTGAGCAGTGAGGTTGGTATAAACGATTATAATTATTTTACAAAGGTTTTTAAAAGCAATGTTGGTGTTCCGCCTCTTAAATATCGTAAAAATTTCCCCTTTAGCATAGGATAAAAAATCACCGAGTCTGTATTAAACAAACTCGGTGATTTATTTTTTATTATCGTTCTTTTTTAGCACATTCGGCACATATTTGACCGCAGCCTACCACATAATTTTCCCGTAATTTAATCGGCATAGAAATAGGAATAAAGGTCAAACCTCCGCATATCACACAACGCTCAAATTCTTCTGTTGCTGAAATTTTTGCTATATTGTTACTTTTCTTATCAGAATGTTGACAAACAATAGATTTTTTAAAGAAATTCAGTAATTTATTAATCATTATTATTCCTCGCTTATTAAAGGGGTGGATTTATGTGCGTGTATATCTCTTGTCGAGAATAACGAGTACTATACATGCCGTACCGCTGATAATCATCATAATGAACCATAGGGCGATATTACTGTTATCACGGGTAGAGGGTAGAGAAGAGTCAGCCGAATTATAGGTGTTTTCAAACCCGGCAATTACATCTTTGGTAATTTCACCATCCACCGTAATTGTTGAAATAAGCTTATCTTCACCATCTAAAGTTATGTTGATAGAAATATCATACACTTTGGTATCATAGGTAACACCTTGCATACCATCATTAGTTTCGGATAATTTATATGTATATGTTTTTCCAACATCCATTGCGGTGAATGGTAGCGCAAAGACTGCCTCGCCGTTTTTATCCGATTTGAGTGCAAAGCTTTCACCGCTAACAGTGTTTTTCAAAACAAACTCAAATCCATCAGGACCGATGGATGCATCACCTGTATTTTTAATTTTTTTATTTACGCCGATATTAACCACAATATCATCAGGTGTAGAAATAACAGGGATAAAAGTGTTGTTGAAAGTGACATCAACCGTATATTCTCCGTTAACTTCGGTTACTGTTGTGTTTTGTGCGGCGTCCACAGAGGATATTTCTAATTTTCCGTCCATATCTACATCCGTAACTTTAATTGCAAAAGTGTTTACAGTCTTGTCGTAATCTACATTATCAAGATTACCGATTACCTCAGTTATTCGGAATTTATATGTGCCGACCTTGTCGAATGTGAGCGCCTGTAATAAGTCGCTGAAATCAAAGCGGTTAAAGGCGGTGTTTTCTGTATCATAGGTAACAGATTTTGTGCCAATATCTATCCAGGTTTCATCACTGAGCTGTTGTTCCAATTTAAACGAGAAAGTGTCACCGCTTTGCCACTCGCGCCCTTCGAGAGTTTTTGTGCCTTCTACAGTTACATTGGTGGGTTTGATGCTTGCCGGATTATAAATGTTTACATAATCAAACTTTAAACTTCCGTCTTCTGCTACAACGCCCTCCATGGTAGCAGAGCCGTTTTTGACTGTAAACCCGCTGCCTTTTTTCTGCATTTCTGTAACGGTTACCTTTGTCCCTGCCTTAACACTTTCAACTATAAAAGATTTTCCGGGTTTTACAGTAATTAAAATACAACCATTTTCATCAGTAATAATATCTCCGTTTGAAGTTCTTATGGTTGTGTTCGCGTAAAGGGAACCGAAATTAACCTTAAAATCAAAGGTGATATTATCGGGTATAACGTACTCGTCACCAAAGGGATGTTCCACATTCTTGCTTATCAAGAGGTTTCTTATAACGCTATCAAAGGGAACGAAAGTGTTTACTAAACTATCTGTCTTTGTCACGATAAAACCAAACGTGGTATTTACTGTAGATGTAAAAAGAATTATTAGAGAAACGAGTAAAGCTAATCGTCGAAAAATTTTGTTTCGTAACAATTTATTTGCCTCCTTGCAAAAAGGGAAAACATCAGCTATCAAAAGGTACAACGATTACTTTAAGTTGTGCCTTTTGGCTGCTGCCCATTGGAGAGTAATGGGCAGCCAGGGTAAAAAAATGAAGACAAGACACATTTTATTACCACGCTTACATTAACAGAGAAACTCTGTAGTAAGTGAATTAATACTTCATAAACGGAATTAAGGATAGCCAAAGCTTTCGTCTTTTGCGTATCCAATATTTACGTTCGTTTCCTGAACTGCGTTCGATTTCGCAGTTTATGTATTTGAGCTCTCGGGAAAAATCGTTTATAAAAGAACTAAATACATACAAAACTAAAATTAAAAAAATAGCAGCAACAATGCCAATAAGTACATAAACTGCTATATTAAGGTTATGTTCCTCATACATTTTTATCTCCTGATTCTTTATTAAGAAAATTTTTTTACGGTCTTTTGTCAGCAATCAAAAGACACAAGAAATTCCCTTATGTCCTTTGATTGCTGCCTATCCCCGAGGGGATAGGACAGCATTTTATGAAAAAAGTCAGAATTATTTGTTGTTGTAAACAACTTTTACGCCATCGTGGGTTTTTCCACCATATACACCGACATCGCCGCCAAAGAGCTGGTCGAATGTAATCGGAAGATTGTGATCCTCGCCTGTAGCATGAACGTGGTTGTCATTGACAACCTTGTTACCATTTAGATCGTTTGCAACGCCGTATCTTGCGTTTGTATAAGCGCTGGAACTACCGGCCTGTACTCTACAATGAGGCCAAGAGGTGCTCATATTGTTGAACTCACAGTAGGTGTAATTTGCCCAATCACTGTAGGTTACGGTGCAATTTTTAGCGGTAAGGTAAGAAGCACTTGCAATGGATATGCCGTTGTCAGAAATGGTCTCCTCGGAGTTACCAATCAGCATGCCTGCTCTGCGGTACGCATACCACTGTCTTGCGGGAGTGGCGGTAATATCGTTGTATGAGTCGATCTGACATGCTACATCGCAATCTTCAAAGGTGAGGGTTGCGTCGCCCCATTTACCGCCGACAATGCCACCAACCGCGGTGTCAAAGCTTCCCCAAAGTGTATTAACCGAGCAAGAGGAATCAATATCAACGTTTTTAAAGGTCTGGATTCCGTTGACCTCACCAACAACACCGCCAGTATATCTGTTGTAGTTGGAGATGGATGAGTTTGTGATAGAAATATTTTCATAGGTGCATTTACCATAGGAATAGCCAACAACTGTTCCCATATCAATGCATTCCATAACAATTTCTGCGCCATCAATTGTGAGGTTTTTAATGGTAGCATCAACTACGGAAGCAAAAAGTCCGCCGCCTTCGGTGCTATAGTCATAACCAAGTGCCCAACCATTTTGGTAAAGGTTAGAGATGGTGTGATAATTACCGTCAAAAGTACCCTTGAATACGGTATTATAGCCGTAGCCAATGGGGTTGAAGGATACAGGTTCGCCGTCATTGCCGAGTACATAAAGGTCAACATTTCTATCGAGTTTGATTGTCTTACCCTCAAATGTATTACCATCGTCAACCAATTTTCCAAAACCGGCGAGCTGCTCAGCAGAGGTTAAAGCAAAGGTTGCATCGGTGTCGTTATACCAAGAGGTATCTGTTGTACCGTCCCAGGTATCAACACTGAATGCTTCATATTCTTCACCAAGCCACTCAGCGCAAAGGGGAGCACCGGTTTCTGCGTTGGTTTCTTCAGGTATACCGAAGCCGGTGTCGAGGGCTATCTCTGCAGGGTACTTAACTGTAGTGGTTTCATCGTCTTCAAAGCCTGCAGCCTGAATAGCCTGAGAAAGAACGATAATATCTAATTGACCATTGTCGTTACCATCGATAGCATCGCAGTCCTCGTTGGTAGCTGTGGAGTCAATGTAAACCTGACAAAGACTGGGATAGGTAGTTTCACCTGCAGGAAGAACGCCGTTTGCGTGTCTCCAGCTTCCATCACCAAGTTTTGCTCCGAGATATAAAAATTCAACAACTACGTAGCGATTGTTATCAAATTCGAATACGCCGAGATCGGTTTTAAGCCAGGGTTGAGAACCATCGTGGGTCTCAGCAGCACGAGCCCCAGTTTTAACTAAAGCACCATTGGTATCTCCGCACTCGATTGCAACGAAAGTACGAACGAAAGCATCGGTTGTGCCTTTATTTTCAACGGTAACAATCTTATCCTGTGCGTTTTTACCTGCGAAAACCTCTACGCCGCCGTAGGAATCAACCTGAGACATACGAACGGTGGTGGAATCATAGCCGGCATATTCAGGATTATCACCGGGTAAAGAGGGGTTGCCAACAATAGGAAGTAAGGGTTTATCCTGGGAGAAATCCTTAAGCACATAGCTTGTTCTGTTATCAATGTTTGCAGTAGCATAAGTTCCGTCTGCATTTACAACACGCTCATATTCGTGCTGTTCGATGTTAACGTTACCCATTGTCATAACGTTAACATCGCTATCTTTGCTTGTAAGGTAAGCAAAGGTTCCGCCGATAGCAATCACAGCTACCAATACATAAGCGGTACACATTAAAAGTATCTTTTTTAGTTTAGACATATTGCACACTCTCCTTTTAAATTTATTTTTAATTTATAATTTTACTTAAAGATAACGCAGTCTGTAAGAGATCTGCCACTTGGTAATTCAATGAAGATGCAAGATGCGTAGTTGCTTGCGGTAATTTTTGTACCATTGGTGGTGCAATTATCAAGAGTCACCTTGCAATCTGCGCCAAGTGCGCTTAAATCAATATAAAAATCCTGCTCAAATTCGCAAGAATTGAATTCAGTGCTAATATAAGGTCTTATTAAGCGGTCATAATCCTTATCGTAGCCCATATTCTGCCAATATTTTGCAGTATTTTCGCCGAAGGAACAGTTGTTAAATGTTGCAGAATCAAGACCTGCAAGGCTAGACCAACCGTTAAAAGTAGAATTGCTTACAACAAGATTTTTGCCGTTATGCTCGGTTGTGTTGATTGCATAGCCAGGTCCGTCAACTATAACGTTAGAAATATAAATATCGGATTTTGGAGAAGAAATAACAATTCCGCGACCCAAAGCGGTTTTTATAGAAAGGTTCTTAATTGTTCCGCCCCAAGTTTCCATAGCATAAGCGTTGTATGCGTTGGACTCAACGATTAACTCGTTGCCGTTACCGTCAATAACGCCACTATTCTTCTGTACAACAGCGGTAGGAGTGCCATAAATCGCGCTTTTTTCTACAGGAGCGGAAATATCATCTGCAAAATATATGGTTTTGCCATCTTCTAATGCAGCGTTAAGAGCACCGGCTTCTCTAACTACTGCGGGATTTTCAAACTCGTCACCGCCGAACCATTCAGCAGCCTTGTCAGCAGACTTGCCAAAAGCGGTATAAAGTGCGGTCTCGGCATTAGCAAAGCCTTCTGCCTGAACTGCCTGGGAAAGAACGAGGATATCGTATGTACCGTTCTTGTTACCATCAAGGGCTTCGCAGTCCTCATTGGTTGCGTTAGATTTTATATAAACCTGGCATAGACTGGGATAAGAGGTTTCACCTGCAGGGAGAACTCCTTTTTCGTGAACGCCACCAAGATGCTTGCCGCCGTTGTAGATGAATTCTACGACTACATAATTATTGCTATCAATCTCTATAATTCCAATAGTGCTTTTTGTCCAAACCTCGCCGGAATTTGTCATAAACTCAGATGTGCTAACTAACTCATTAAAATCATCAACGGTGTTAATGCTACCACATTCGTAAGCGATCAGAGTGCGAACGTATGCATCGGTTTTACCGGTGTTCTCAATGGTAACTAACTTATCCTGAGCGTTTTTGCCGGCAAAAACCCAAGCGGAACCATAGGAGTCAACCTGAGACATGCGAACAACGGTATCATCATAGCCGGCATATTCAGGGTTGTCACCTGGTAAAGAGGGGTCGCCAACAATGGGCAGCAGGGGCTTAGCCTGAGCGAATTTCTCAAGCACATAGCTTGTTTGATTGTCAATAGTTGCAGTAGCATAAGTTCCGTCTGCATTTACAACGCGCTGATACTCGTGCTGTTCGATAGATACATCTCCAAGTGTCATAACGTTAACGTCACTATCCTTGCTGGTGAGGTAAGCTAAGGTTCCGCCGATAGCAACTGCTGCTACGAGAACAAAGCTTAAACCTGTGAGTAAAATACCTTTAAGTTTCATAGTGTTCTTTCCTTTCAATTAAAAATTTTTTATTATGTAACGGTTTGACCGTTCATATCAAGGATTTACGGGCTGAGTTTTTGCCCACGCATCTGCAGCGGTTGCGATATTGCTGTCACGCTGTACTGCATAAGCGGTAACTGTGAGTTTTGGATAGTTGCTTTCGCCGTTTACATCTAAGGCGTTGAGCATTTCCTTTGTAACTTCACCCTTTACGCTAACGGTATTGTCCTTAATTACAGTGAATTCGGCATCGGTATCAGCCTTAGATACTTCTCTGTAATATACACCGTCCACACCTTGAAGTGCGGTCCATCCATCAGCCATCTCATAGGTCATAAAATCATCAAAGTTTGCGGTCTTTTCAAGTTTTACAAACAACCAAGCGTTTTCGCTATTCGCCTTGAAAGTAACCATGGGGTCTTTTTCAATAGTATGACCGGGGATCATCGGGTAGGTGTTGGTGCTGGGGTCGTTATCACTGTCTTTGTTAGTGTCGGTTTCCTCGAGTGTGATATTAATATCACCATAGGTAAAGGTGTTAACAACAGGTTTTGTTTCGGTAACGAGCCAAGCTAAAGTGCCACCGATAACAGTGCAAAGGA
>JAEIGA010000353.1_pt1 | contig 66588 bp, 91 predicted proteins | sample 9270691 | NCBI WGS metagenome assembly JAEIGA01 (sample SAMN17057246, study PRJNA624740) | gut metagenome | biome: biome; isolation source: fecal sample | host: Bos grunniens | place: China: Xizang | collected 2019 | reverse complement strand
GCAGGTCGAAATCCCACTTTCAAATCCTGATGTCCACAGAAAGGCCTAGAAGGGGCCTAGAACGCGTTTGAAATCTTTTTTGGATAACTTTATCCTCTGGGACGTCAAAACGCGTTTCTAGGCCCTTTTAAATCGATTTTTCAGCAATCCCTGGTTTTAACCTCCCAAAAAGCCAGTTTCACATCCCTTTTATAATCTAATAGTTTGACGTACAAAGAATTAGAGTAAATATTACATCGTGAATACATCCCTTATGCTACCTCGATTGCCTGATTGCCTGAGAATTTTGAATTAGTTTAGAATTATTCCAAAGTTATTAAACTGGTATATTAATAATATTTACATCGGAATATTTATTTGTGTGATGTGGATTTATAAAAACAGGAGATATATTATTATTTAGACTTAGCCAGTGAAGGAGAAACCTGGATGGCCATGGTGGTAGGTCGTATAAGATCTCGTAACTCTTCAGGTGTTAATTTTACACGTGCTTTTTCTGACTGGAAAAAGTCTTGTAGTTTTCCAATGGGAATATTGCTTAGGCTGATAAGCTCATCTTGTGACATATGGCATTGCGACTTCAGAATCTGGTAGCATTGCAATGGGTCCGCTATATTAATGCGTTTTGCACCCTCTCGTACACACCAGCCATCCGCCTTATTCCCGGCCAATATAAATTGAATAAAAGTACGCTTAACCGCTTCAAACTTGTCTGACACAGCTTTAAAGGTATCGAGGAGTTTACCGCGTTCTTCTTCTGACATGGCTGTGATATCAGAAATAGCTAAGCTTGTATTTCCTGTAATAATATCGAATAGTTTATCGTTTGTCATAAGTTTCTAATATAGTAAATAACTGGAATAAGAATTATAAAGAATATTATATTTCCAATCAGCCATAACCTGCAGGCTGATTGGCCAGTCTTAGATTCAGGTGTGAATTTTACAAATAATGGAATTATTGTCAGTAGCATAAGCAGTACTGATATGCCCAATGCCAGCACATAGCTGTATATAAACTCCAGCAGTACAAATGAGTGTGCTATCATGTATTTACAGGTGGGTTATATACTGTTACTATTTTGGACTCTATAAGGTCCTCTAGACTAATCCATACGCTACCGCAATGTGCGCACTGATAATATCCGGCTTTGCCGTGATCCTGCACGTCATATTCCCGGGAATTGTGGGTGCTGTATTTTATCTGTTCATTAGTATTACTTTTTTCTAACTTTTGAAATGCCATGCGCATTACGACGTCGTAACAGAATAGCAGCTGATCACAATGGCATTCCGGACAGTCGAATTCGTAATCTACTGTAGTTATTTTATTTTTGGCTTGGTTCATTATCAGATGATTTGAATGTTATCAGGTTGTAGAAATACAAGTCACTTATAGGAGCTTCTATAAGTTTTTCACAATTCGTACATCGATATATAGTTTTTAGCTCAGGATATTCCGTTTTACTGTCTTTACACAGGTCATGTCTGCTATGATATGGCCACCCATCAGAACCTCTGGTAAGCGTACATAGTTCTTGTACGTAATGTTGTACTTCGACTACAGACAAGGTAGTATCCTGTTTGCAGTAAGGGCAATGAAACGCATAAGGATGCTGACTTTCATGCTCGGTATTCGAAACCTTTATACTGATATCGAGTTCTGATGCCATCGTGTTACTTTGCTTACAACTGTGTCTCCTACCGAATAGATACAATATCCGTAGTTATCGCTCAGATATTCGACAACTAACTCCTCTATGATATCCTGCATGTCTGCACATCCGAATTCTTGTTTATAGGTTTCAAATAAATCTTGAAGGTATCTAGCCTCAAACGAAATATTTTCAACTCGGCTAGGCAGATCAGGAATATCCTCTTCAGTTATTGCTTCTATTGAGTCATCATCAGTGTCCCATTGAATATCGGTAGCAGTTACAAATACTGTTTTTATTCTCGGATCTAATATATTTACAGATGCCATACTATCAGTATTCTTTTAAAAATTTAATATAGTGATCTGATATTGTGACTGTGGTTCCCATCTCCGTTCTGAATGTGTAGAATTCGGTTCCACGACCCCCATCAAACCTACGCTCAACCTGATATAGTTCCACCGGCATCATACACCAAGTACCCGGTTTCAGTTCGAAGTCAGGCATGTTTTCAGGGTGCATTACATCAGGTAATGCATTAGGATCGTCTTCTTCTAGTAATGTTACTGCGCCGGAATTAAACAGTACATTCCAGGAGAATTTCTCTGCACATTCAGCGCACTGGAAGCGTTCTTTTAAAATATCATTGTCCAGATATTCACCTTCGACATCAAATGCACGTCCATCGTCAAAGCACAAAAAGTGCTCTACTAGTTGCTCCCGCCTAGTATCCCTGTAAAATGTTAGATAACCTTGTTCTCCGTCACTTTCGTGTCCGCAGTTAGGACACTTAAAATGATATTTACGATATTTAGACATTTTTTAAATTTAGTATATTAGCGTTTATAGCGTCTTCTATGTCTGTTAATTCCCAACCGCAGTCATAGCATACAAGTTGTTCTCCGAAACTTTCATCAGGCTGCTCTGAACACATATCTGATACATTGTAGTCATAGTATGTCAGATCAGATTTAGCTATATGCTTTTTGTCGATACTTATAACTTCAGAGAATGTAATCAATCTTGTTCTGCATTCTAATTTAACACAGCCGCATTTCGGGCATTTAAATGTATAGTTCTTATCCATCTATTGCTATTTAGTTATTACAATTAATTATTATTCCGTAGACTCCGGAGTACTATACTCTGGTATTTCATAGGCCAGATCAAGGTTATTTAAATCACAATCAAACTCATTGACATTAAACCACCAATCGGCTGTATCGACGTTTTCTACTGACTTCTCAAGATATTCCATGAACTTACTGATATGCTCATGCACATTATCAATGTGTAATTCTATATTATTATCGTGACGATATTTATTGAATGCTGCAGGCCATGGAATATCAGAATTTAATTCTTCGAATGTGCAGTACACAATTCCACCATCGGAAGTGATAAAACTAGCATCTCCTAAATCTAAGGAAGAAGGTATATTATAATCGACAATGACGTCGGACTCCGTAAATACATTATCTGTGTCAAGTTTGCCACCAACCTGCATGCCCGGCTCTTCCCATAGCATATTAAGCTCTAAATCGTATTTAAGTGCAAATAGAGATACAATATACTCGTGCGGTCCCCAAGCATCTTCAATAGAAAGTTGAAGCTGCCATCGTTTTGAACCGTCGTACATTTCATCCATTCTGCAATCTTGTATCCATCCTCTACAGTCAGTATGCATATAAAGCCGAATGCGGTCATCGGTCAAGATTTGCCGCCGGTCTATAGTGCTGTCTTTCAGTTGCTTTAAAAATGCATGAAAATCAAACTTTTCCGGGTAAATAAATTCATTTAGATATCCAAGCCACCCAGGACCTGCGGTCCTTATAGGAGGTACCGACAGAATATCAGAAATGGCTTCGTTTGCTTTTTCTATATTCTCTTTATTTCCGGTAAGTATAACAGTTGTCGCGCACCAATTAGGCATATGTATATTTTTAGTTTTAGTTAGTAATTGTTCTAAACCGAATTGTTAGATGTTTTCCTACTGAAAGCATTTCAACAGAGTATCCTCCCTGTCCCGCTCATCGTAGTCTGTACGACTTACTATTTCCTTGATTGTAAGAGGTTGTGCTATGTGTCCTTCGTATATAGCCAAATCATTATATAACCTAGCCCACAGTCGCAGATCACTATCAGTCTCTTCTACACCGAATAATCTAATACTGTCGTCTATGTGTTCCCGTATATCCCGGAATACACACCAATGCTTCATCTTAACTTGCGGATGGTTCCAGTGTGCTAATACTACATCACGTCCCACTCCTACCATATAGGAGTGGGACTTGAGGGCGTAGCGCAGTGTTGCCAAAACCATCAGATTGAAATCAAGTACCTTTGCTGGTACTGATGATTTTTTAGCTACCATATTCATCTTAATAGTTTGGGTCAGTTTCTCCTTCATATTTGTCATATACACTGAGCGAAGGATTCTCTGTATATAGTTTTAACATGTTGTCCAGCCAATCTTCTACAGGCTTGAATCTAGTAGGCGTGGGATACCATACCGGATCTGTAAGAAGTTTTTTCTGCTCTTGTGTCGGGGCTGTGGACCATCCGGCATTGAACTCAAAATCACAGGCGTAATTAAGAATTCGTTTGCCGTATTTCCAACCTACTGATCTATACATAAATAATTCCAAGGCTTTGCCCCAGATTGCGCGTTCTTCATACGGGCAGTGAATAACTACGGAGTCATACAGACATACAAATGGGTATCCTTGCAATCCGTATTTATCGTGCATAGTCATATAGAAGTTTACTAAACCTACGCAAGCCCTTGAGGCTGAGGCTCCAACGGATTCTTGTAGCAATTATGTTATCATAACCTTGTTTATAGGTTATATCTGTTAATTATACGTTTAGCGTAATCTTGAAGAAATTCAATAAACTCTTCTGAGTTTCTAGCCAGCTTTATTAGATTGCAATCCTTACAGCATAGCCCTATATTATGCAGGGCATGCTCGCCGTCATTACCAAGTGAAGTTTTGTGGTCTACTCCTAAGTTTTCTTTAGTGAGTTCTACACCACAATACATACATTTTTGATCTTGTTGTATAAACAATTCGATAAGATCATTAGGTTTACATATCCATGGCAAGTTTTCTAGCGGCATGCTAGATGTAGGTACGCCTGCTTTTTTAGCTACTCTTGCTCTATATGTAGAATTAACTGCATATGCTCTAGCACGCCACCATTCTGGTGTCATATCTTCATCATATTTTTTTTGATTCAGATATAACTTAGACAAGCATGCGTCGCATATTTTATTTAATTCACCTGCCACTGAATTTTTTCTAACGGAGTAAGCTGAATAGTATTTTAGCTTTTTACATTTTGTGCATCGCTTCATCCCGTGAACAGGATCGTCTTGCAATTCTTCTTTTTTTCTAGCTCTAATACGACGCATCTCTTCCCGCTTATATATTCTGTGACACTCTTCGCATCTGTAAAACGGTTTTTTAGAGTTTCTTTGAGGTTTTACAGGATGTACATGACAGTCGCAACAATACCTAATTTTTGAATTATCTTCATTATTACTATTAGTATCCATACTTTTTAACAGTTCAGACTATATCTTCACCTGATGCTAATGTACCAGGGTTGGGCGCTCGTGGAGGTATCATTACCTTCGGCATTATCCGTTAAGGTGTCCCTCTAGTCGTTGCACCTGCTGGAAATTTCTTCCCAGATTGGCTCAGGGTTATCTTTTATACCCTACACAAAGCTGAAATGCAATACTATTGTGTAGAGACTGTATGGTAGACGTTCCCTGAATTCACCCAATTTTACTTCTCCCATTCGATTAAAAGAAGTTTCTGCACTCTCGACCAAGTGCAGAAAGTTGACTATGTCGTTCTCTAGAATCCACGCCACTATCCCGGGAAAGCACGTGGCAGTGGCGTCTTCGTCCGGAATTGGCAATAAGAAGCCCTACTTCTTCCGGAACTCTTTCCATTTCGTGGAAGAACTCTGTAGCTCGCGGTTGACGTGCTTCTACTGCATCGAGAAGTATCTGTGCTTCTTCTTCCGTAGGTTTGATACCTGTATCAGCTTCAATCTTTCTAGCAATAGACCCAGCTGTGCCGCCATATGAGGATGAATTATGAACAAGGACACCATTTGCAGTAAATCTGTTATCAGGTCCCGCATCAAGGATGTCATAAGTTTCCATAATGGCAATATCTCTCAAGCTCTCTGGTCGGTTCATTTGTTCAGCCAGAGCTTCCTGCCATGTGTCGCTCATTTCGTACATCGTTCGCATCAGATGCTGGTCTTGAATCAACTCTGTCGTTACGGTGTAGTTTAGGGAAGGATCTACAGGTTTTATGTATTTATTCTTCCTATCGTAGTTGACTCTTACAGGTTTAAGCCATGATGACTTAAATGCAGAGTGAGCCAGCTGAGGACCATGATTGGTGTATACAATATGGTCCGGGGTACACCATAATTTCTTATTCCACAGTGCGATGACTACCTTAGGTCCTCTTGACACCACTCCGCCATGTTTTACCCAGTTTTTACCATCCCAGATACGTTCAGATTCAGTTATGTCCTGAATAGCTTTATATCCGGTCTTGGTAAGTACCTGCGTATCTTTGGCGAGGCAGAAGTTCACCACCTTCGCGGCTCCTCGGTCCTTCTTTTTGTTTAACATCTCCCTACAACCACCTAAGGCTAATTCACTTACACCCCAGTGCATATCAAACGACGGGTGCTTCAGCGTACCGTCCTCGTTTCGTTGCAATTGGTCTTCGGTGAACTTAGCCTTTATTTCTCCGTCGGTAGCATAGGTCATCAAAAACTTATTTCTATCTTCCGGAGATTTAATATACTCAGGGAATTTGAGGCGCACTTTACAGTCTTCTGCATCTATACCATCAGGAATATATTCTTTTTTAGGAATTCCGAAGCAGTCATCAGGTTCCAATAGAAGTCTAAGCAGGTCTTCGTCCTCAGAGATGAAGGCGAGACCTCGCATTTCAGCAGTGGCATAGTCTGCTTCCACGATTGTCCATCCTTCCCTGGACATTGCGATGGATCGTATTGTGGGTAGATTCTTCGCTTTTACGTTTTCATATTTTTTGAATTCTGGAGGTAATTGATTTTTCTCTGCTCTATCTTTTATAATCTTAGACATTCCAGCTCCTAATCTGGCGTGAATATACATTGTGTTCGGGGACAGGCGCAACCCTATCCCCCGGATTTCTCCTGCTGCAGGTTATGATTTCCCTGCAGATCGGACCATATCTTCGCCCCCACCGTTACATGCTGGGGCGCTTCCCATTTCGGAACCCATAAGCTTGGTCCCTACGACCTTACGGTCTGGCCTCTGAACCTTTTTATCTCGCCGTCTATCGCGATAATAAACTTGGCTGCTGATTGGGAGGAGTTTTCCACCGTCCCAGCAATTAAAGAAGTGCATATCTGGATTTTCATCCAGATAGAGCCTTGTATCATTTAGTGCCTTGGCTGTATTTAAGAATTTTGAATTAATTATTCTTAAGGTGTTTATCTTGTTGTCTTGCAGAAATTTATTTTTCAGCTGGTCTCTTTGCCGCGCATCTTCCGACCTATGCGAGTTGTCATCCGCTTCCACTACAAGATTGTACGTAGTTACGAAATAGTCAACTCTTAGTTTTATTTTACGACGCATCCCATCAAATGTATATTCTTGTTGGACATTATCATCGCCAAATATTTCACATAGATATTTGTATACATCCGTCGCGAACTTAGATTTTGTCTTGTATGTCTCGTACCCAGCTTCTTCTAGTATTCTGTTAAATGTTATGCCTCGTCGTTTTAACGTATCATAGTCACATTTAGCCCATTTGCATAATACGTTAACAGATTCAGGCCTCCCATTTAGTTTTATAGCGGTTAGAAGTCTTTCGTGTACATCGTCAGATCTTAAAACTCCTTTTTGACTGGCGTGTACGCAAGATCTGGAGCAAAATTTAGCAGTCTTGTATTTCGATTGAAATTCTTTACCGCATAAACGACAAATATGTTGATAAACCAATTTTTTACTTTGCCTGTTCGTGGTATTCATAACTTATTGATACTTAACGACTAGGCCAGTTTAGGATGTTTGGATTCCACATTGTGTTCGGGGACAGGCGCAACCCTATCCCCCGGATTTCTCCTGCTACAGGTTATGATTTCCCTGTAGATCAGACTATATCTTCACCCCCACCACTACATGCTGGGGCGCTGCCCATTTCCAGACGCATTAGCTTCGTCTGTACTCCCTTCCGGGATAGTCGTTGAACGTTCCTCTTATGAGGCTTCGCTGCTGATTGGGAGGAGCTTTCCACCGTCCCAGCAATTAAAGCAGTTATTTGTTTCTGATATTTCTATCAGATGAAGCTAGATTTACGCATGCGAATACACGTAACTTATTGAATATCAAACTTCTAGGTCGACCAGTTTCAGTGGTCGAGTGCATTAGAGAAATTGTGTCTTTGGACGTAATCCAATAATGAAGGCCTTGTTCCTTCACGAGATTACCCTCGTCATCTTCCTCTGCAGGTTTCAAGAATGCTTTACAAATGTTACCTACAGCATTCAGTTCTAATAGAGCATCTATAGTTTTATCTTTATTAACAGCAGCTAGAATTTCTAATGTCTGCTTGTCGGATGCAGGGGTGTACTTCCGTTGCTCCTCAGGTGGGTAGGTGGCCACCTTCTCCCAGGAAATAGACGGCATCCCGGCATCTTTATTGGCTGTAGTTTTTACAGGAGTATATCCTTTTACGTCAAATAGCCATCTTTGCATCTGAGGTTTACTGCGTATATTAAATTCATGCGCAATAAGCATATGCTCAAATGCAGCTTCTACACGCTCCCATCCTCCACAGCCCGTCGGAGTAGATTCGGTCCATATAGAGGCCGTGAGAGGGCCTATAACTGTCTTTAATCGTTTCCTGGCATCTTCTACCAGTCCTTGCTTTAAAAGCTCTTCTAGGGCCTTTGCAAGTCCTTCTGAGGCTTCTCCTGCGTAAGGTTGAATTACATTGGCTAAAAGTTGAACTGATTCGTCAGCCATCATAACCTTAAAATCTTTTTCCAACTCTATTTTAGCCCAGTTATACAACTCACGCATGTCATCAATTTTCTGACGATCGATAGGCAGCCCCTGCAATCCGAAGAATGTGAATACATCAGTCACAAATGGATTCAGAATATCCTGATAATACTTAATCAGATTCTGACGCTCCATCTGCTTCCATATCTGCGGATATGCCCGGATTACTGTGATAACGTCAGCGAGGGCATATGGGATAAGAATGTCGTCCGGGATGTAGCCGTAGCCATCCTTGCACTTGTCTGAGTTCTTCTTTTTCCAAGCAATCAAATCCCAGTCATACTTACCGAGATCTGTATATTTTAAAGCCACTGCATCCAAACCTAGGTCATTTGCCTCATCAACACACTGAAGCGCAAACTCTGAATCAAATTTAGCTTTCTTATGCCATTTAAGTTTTAGCCAATGGCTCATCCACATAAGGTCTGCAGATACATGATGTCCGATATAATGGACTTCATCTCTGTCACACCATGTAGCTAAGATTTTACCTGCTGTTTCATAAGACACATCGAACGTGTAATTCAACTTGTCATCCATGAAACGTATGTATGCGGCATCAGACTCATTCCAGGCAATCTGCAAAGATCTCAACTTTCCATCAACATGCTGATTACCATGCCATTCACAGTCAACGGAAAGCGTTGTTGCATTATCTTTGATTAGGAGTTGAACCAGCTGTAAAAGTTCCGAAGAATTTGTAATGATATGAGGCTTTACAGGTATTTTTTCTACAATGATACCTTCAATCTCGTCTGCCATCTTTCTAACTGCCCTAATATCGACGGCAAAACGTTCGTGCTTATCAGGTTTTGTAGTGAGTGTAATATGAGGCATCATGTATAAACGAGCTTCATATTTCTTCTGATAAAACCATGCGCCGAATACGTCACTTTCCCGGGCCTTAAAGTCTACGAAGCAGTCGAATGCAACCTTACCGAGACACACAATGATTTCAGGCTTGATTGCCTCGATTTCTTTTTCTACGAATAGCATACCCTCCCGCAACATAGCAACGGTGGGTTTTTTGCGTAGCTTCAAATCATCAGGTAGATATTTGACGATGGAGGTATAGAAACATTTGTCCATATCAATACCTTCCTTAAGAGTAAGTTTCTTAAGAATGGTACCGAAGGAACAATCTGTCATTCTAGGAACCCTGGACAACTTCCTACCGTATCCAGCATCTACCTCTGTGGCGCATTCTTCCGCTAATACATTGGCAGAGACAAACATTATCTTAGCGCGACGGGATCCTACTCCAGCCAGCCACAGTTTATCTCGTATTATTTTATTTGCTCTAAGATATTCCGGTTGGAGTGGACGTTCAGTATTCTTTTTTACAAGTTGAAGTCCATCGTAGTCTATAAGACTTATTTTCTTACGGGTTTCGAGATCCAGTAGGGTGGCTCTGTTACCATAGTCTGTTGCGTCGCAGGACACCAACAGAAATATACGACCTTTTAACCACTCCCTCTTTTCTTCTTGTATTGGCAATAAGCTGCAATCATCCCTCAACGAAACTGCGTCTCCTATCTGAGGAATATTCTCGTTCCAAGAATCATAGAAAGAAGGATTCCATTTAGCTAGTTTAGGTAAGTTCTCCATTTCTAGTTTAGTTCTATTTTGATAGACTGTTTATACCAATCTCGATAGTCTTCCTGCACCTCTATGACTTCTGATACTATATAGTACCCATGCTCATTCTTGTAGAATATACTTTTAGTAATATCAAAGTAAGCCAGAGGGTTAAATTTTTCATCTGGAGCTTCTCCATCGAAAATACTCACATCCGTGTCAATCGAGTAAGGGTCTGTATCCAGATATAGATAATCCACGTTATGCCTTACTATTTTTTTATTAGCGTATATGGATAACTTACATTTGACTCCTTGCAATTCATTTTCTAATTCTGAAAATGACATAATAGTGTACCTATCATAAGGTGTACCTATCTGTAGAAGACTAAAACCATACGGTCGTTCTCTTAGAGTTTTCATTATTCAACATCTGGTATAAATGTAATTACATATTTACGTTTGAAGCTTAAATACTTGGTAGCAGCCATTTCTAGAACATGAATGTAATATTTAGTCGTACTGCTATCTTCCTCCGTATCCCAAAGAATGTCGTGCGGATGTTTTTCTTCCTCGCTACTGAAAGTAGCAAAACTAGGATTAAACAGTAAAATTATTTTGGACGCATTTCGACGATCAAACAGGCGTATAGGCCCATCAGGATTTTCTGGGAATCCAAACCCTAATCGTTGTATTTCTATATGTTGTTTACCTCTGTCATTGTCTTGTATATGTAAAGACCCACTTTTTCCATCTAACATGTTTTTGAAGCATATAAATGGATATTGTCGAAATGAAGTGTCTCCGACGACTATCTCTCCGGTATGTGGAAATTTTGTTTTGTTGCTCATAACAAATATCCAATTAGACCTGCCGCCAGTACAATACTACACACCGAGATAAGCACTTCCCAGACACTAGAGCCCCGGATCCATCTATCGATGGGTCCGGGACAAAAGTTTAATATCAAGGACAGTACTATTGCGGCAATGACCACGGCAATAGCGGCTGCTTTCATAATTATTACGCGATTAACTTTTTCAGTTGTGCTTCAGTTGCAAATCCTTGGTGTCGCGTGACTTCTTTGCCTCCATCCAGTACAATGAACGTAGGAAGTTGCGATACCGAGTATTCCTTAGCGAATTGCATGTCCTCATCAGATTTATCTGCAATTACTTCTACAAACTCTACATCAGGAGTGGATGCCTTGGCTTTTTCCCAGTGAGGTTGGACCATCTTACACGTACCACAAGTGGTGGTAGTCACTTTATATATTGTTTTACTCATAGTTTGATTTCTTGGTAGGATATTTATGATTAGTTCTTATACTTCTTGATAAAACTTTATTTTAACAGCTTCTCCCCAATTATAACATTTATTAATTTCGTCATAATTTGTTATTTCGCAAATCGGAAGAGTTTTCGGGTAACCTCCATGAGAAGGTTCAATATCTAATTCATCTAAGGAAATAAAATCCCATTCAGCCCAATTAGCTAATGTATCAGTTTCATCATCCTCATCTACTTCGCACACTCTGACAAACTTGGGAGGTCCTACAAAATACGGAGTTTCACCATTATATTTCGTAAAAACTGCGATAATAGGATACTTCTCGCAGTTTTCTTTGAACTCTATTTGAAGTGGTGTAAGTTCTTTCTTTTCCAATCTTTTTGGCTTCTCGTATAACAACCTTTTTACCATTGGTAGAATAATTCCTTTGTTTTCCATAAATCAATTATATGCTAGTTATGATCGTTTGTTCTTTTTTCAATTTCTTCTATCTTTCATTGCCATTTTAGCTAGGTAAGGTTTTTCAGTGACATCTTTGATGATTTTGTTATGAATTTTCTTTCTCCTTTTATGATTTTCAGAAATTACAAAAATAGAAATTATAATTGATGAAATAGAAAGTATAAGTGATACTGTTGTCATACTAAATTTGAGTAAAATAGTTCTGTCTTTTGGATGTAATTTTGTGCATCTATTGCGCTAGAAAATTTTACTTCGTCGATCAAGTTTCCTTTATCAGAGACTCTGACATAGTAAAACTTTTTCATTGGATTGGCAGGAGATAGATTAGCCCACTTACGAAAAGATTTTTCTGTTGGTGTCGGTTCTCTGTATTCTTTCTTTATAAAAGTTTCAAACTTCATAAGTAAATCATACATTATTTCTGGTTTACAAATGTGCTACACAATTTCTAGGATTTAAGCCTGGATTAAACCTATACATTTCTACAGTAAGTCTTGAAGCCATAAAATGACACGACTTCCCATCGTAATGAAAGTTAATTGTGAAAGGAGTCCTAATATCACTATCGGTCATCTTTTCAAAATCAAATACTCCAAATTCATCAGTAAAAACCTCATCTTTTTCTTTATCATATTTGACCTTGTACCTTTTCTTCCCTGATGTAAATTCAATATTCCACCGCCCGTCATTAAAAAGGTTAACAATAGTCTTTTTTATCAACTTTTTGGGTATCATACTTCTTTGTATTTCTTTCTAATAAGTCAACTTTATGTTACTTTGTTATTGTTTTGCTATTTTAACCTGTCATTTTCTGAGAAAGGCATTATAATGTTCTTTTTACCAAGACTTTCCTCGACAGGAAATCCATTCAAATCTTTAAATCTTTGTTTCCATAAATTAATTTCAAATTCAGTTTCAGCCTTTATTTTCATATTGGCTAAAATCATCTTTTCATCTACATCTACATCAGAATTAATGTTTTTAGGTTTGAAACCTATTATAGCACACGGAGTAGGAAGATGCTTAAATCTAGCATACTCTTCTTCTGTTAGCTTATAGGTCCATCCTTCAGTTTTTTTAACATCAAACGTAAAAGAAATCTTTTTATCTTCACTCATTACCATCAGTTAATACGTTTCTAGAACATTTTATTTTCTTAGTAAGTTCATTATAGTCAAAAGTGACTTTAATCTTCTTAGTACATGAATTTGGTGTAAATAAGAAGTTAGCCACTACCTCATTTTTACCAGGATCAATTTCTTGTTTTTCTATAATAAGTTTACCTTCTTTGGCATCTTCTTGTAGAATTTTAACTAGAAGTTTAATGTGGTCTTCGCGTGCTTTACGAGGTGTATTATTTTTATTTTCAACCCACTTAAATGCAGCATCAACTAAACTATTATCATGTGCTGACGCCAGAATTATAGAGGCAATAAGCTCTCGTATCTTGTCAGGATGAGCATCATGCATCTCAGCAAACTGACGCTCAAAATCTCCAAACTTACTCTCGAATTCATCGTTAGTTGTTTTATTTTCCATAATGCTCGTATGTGTTTTTATTTCCTTTTTTTGATTTATTAGTTTTTTATCACAGAAAGCTTTAATGTCTTCTGCGAATGCCTTGACAAATTCCCCAGGCACTTTACTTGGGTCGAACCATATTCGGGCTATTGAATACCTTGACGTAGAATCATCAATAATATAAAGTTGACTATTTGGACCGTTGTTGATATAGTCTAATACTACTGGCTTATCTTCTACTGCCTGTACCAATTCGATACATCTCGCATCCAGATAAACCTGATCATTAGAGAGAATACCTTTTGGTATTACCACAGTACCATTAATATTCTCCCCTCTGACAACTACGCATTCAACGCCTAATTCAATGCCTTTGTTCAATTCTATATTACCACATTCAATATTAAACAGGTGTTGGCCACTATCACCTGTTATACGAATGGTGTCACCCTCCTTATATCTGCGATAACCAATTGGAAAGAATGCGGTGGTATAACACACATTTTCTCCTCTTTTATTTTTTCTAAAACCAATACCACTAAAAATATCACAAGGACTATTCTGGTGAATAAACCTACGATTTTTTACATATGTGATAGGAGGACAATCCCATTCTTCAACACTACCGTCTTCGTTTTCAAACTTTACTTTCCGACCAGCGTGAACAAAAGGTTCTAACTTGTTAAGTTCACTCTCAGGGAACTCAATCTCCCAGTGCATACTGGGCTTTCCAACATTGTCACAATAACCGTAAAATTTAGTTCTCCAGACGTTATTAATCACTACTTCTTTCATAACTCAATAATCATAATAAGGTTTATTAAACTTATACTTAAAGAAAATATCGCAATATTCCATAAATGATGCTCTGTCTCCTATGAATGAAATTGTATAACCATCCATCTTTAGCCATTTGTCAAATCTTAAAACCGTGTAATATACCTTACCATAAGTCCCAAAACCTGGTTCACAACTATGTCGAATAGTCTTATTAAACTCCTCAAATTTATCCTGTAACTCTCTTAGAGTTATTCTTTTATCAGAGTTCTTGAAATGTTCGAGTATAAAGTATTCTTCATTCAGTTTTCGCATAGATAATTATTCATAATTACGAATGCTCATCATCTTGCCAAAACGCGGAACTCCACCTTTACCATCTTTTTCAGGAGTCAGCTCCTGATACTTAATAGTGGCAAGTTTTCCTATATAATCGCCTTTATTAGCAAATAGGTCTCTAGCATACTCCTGCGTCCCTGTTACACCGGCTTTAAATGTTTCTCCGTTATCAGCTACGCAAATTACAGCAGCCGCAATCCCGGCAAGATTGCCCTTACCTTCCTCAAAATCCAGAATCTTATACTCAGAATCTTTGAATCTCTTATACTTCAGCAGATCTGTAGACCGTCCAAAGAAGTACGGTACATCCTTCTTCAGCATGATGCCTTCATATCCTTCTCCAATGTAGAATTCCAGGAAGTTTTCTACATCACCTTCTTTACTTGCAATATTGATATACTCTGCAAGTGTGGCCGGGTAATTATGACGGAATACCAGTCTATAATAGGTATCAAAGTTTCCAGGAATGCCGTGTGACAGTGAATCGAATAGGTCTGCAAACAATTTATTGCGTTCTAGATAGCTTCGACCAGGATTCTCTTGATAAAACACATCGAAGATATGGTACTGTACAAGCTTCTTCGATTCTTCAAGATCTTCCTTGGTAGGCTTTGATTTCTTGACTAGCGAGACAATTTTATTGAAATCATTCTTCAGATCGTGATTATACAATTCTCCATCAATAATCAAGCTAGGGTCGACGTCAAAGATGTCTTTAATAAGCTCATTGTCGGTAAGGTGTGGACATGATACGAATGGTTTACCATTTCGGGATTTCATCACAATCTTACCGTCTTCCATGTGCATATAGCATCTCAGTCCATCGTATTTAGGCTGTATGATGTAGGGAAATTCCAACTTACCTTTAGCCTGCCGGTCCGGATATTTATCAGCCAGACTCACAGTAAATGGCCTATCATCCCCGGGAATTTCCTTGAAGTAGCCGTGGTCCAGTTGGTATTTAATCTTGGATTCCACCTCGTTGAGCACTTGTTGTTCCAGAGACGTTTCATTTGCCTTACCTACATTTTTCTGAGTAACATAGGTAGGTGCTGTAGTTTGCAACTTGCCATCTGCGCGTCCTGCAATGGTCCAATAACTCTTGTCATCGTGTTCAATAGACCATTGTAACAGGTTGCCTTTTTTATCTCTCTTGTATAGTGTTGTCATATAGGTCTGTAATTTTATATAAAGGGTTCCTTCTATATCCTAGAAGGAACCCTTTATATTTGTATTTACATATTTTTACTGTTAAGTGACTTTAGAATTAATTCAGCGCGTTCTTCTACCGAGGTATCGAGTCCTTTATGGGGTGTTTTATTTATGACGATAATTGCCTTTTTATTATCATTACGACGGATAATAATACTCTTTGGATCAGATTTAAGATCCATGATATACTCAGGTTCAGTATGCTTACATACCAATGTAGTCATAGAGGCCGGAAGGCATATAACGGCACCGTCACTGATATCCTTTAACTGCAAAATAATGTCGCCATCCCCACAACCAAGCATCATAACCTTATATAGTCCGTTTGGTCTAGCATACGGAGGCCATTCTGTTTCACAATTAGCAGGAGTAGCCCGTACTACTGCCCCGGGTTGGATGAGGGATGTGGAGAGGTCTCCTGGCGGATTACTGGAAGTTTTCTGCTGCGCTTCATCACGTGTTGAGATTGTATACTCGTACAACTCATCGAGCAACTTGGCAAACTTATTCTCATATCGATGCAGATCAAAGCTTAGGTTCTTTTCTGCGGTGACAACAGCATCTAGTAGTAAGTTAGCCACAGTAACATCATCAATTTCGGGTGTAGTCGCGCGAAGCGCTTTTGCTGCAAGTTCCAAGTCTTCATTGCGATCTGCTTTAAACTTATTTATAAGCTCAATAATATGTTCTTTGCGTACTTTCGTAAACATTTTTAATATCTCATCATACTCGGTCGCAACTTCTTTAGACTTATTATTTGTCTTAGTAAAAGTTTTGATTGTACTTACTACTTCTTCCAATACGCGTTTGATATTATCCGAGTCGATTACCTTAGAAAGCTCTGTCAGATTTTTAATTACGGCGTCTAAAGCTTCTGCACTATCAGTGTCTTTCTCCATAATTTCTTTAATATTGGTTTTAATCATGATTGTATTCATACTGTATTATTTTTCGTAGAATTCACATATTTTTTTACTACCAAGAAGGTATTTATTCTTTTTAGTACATTTGCAAATCTGTGTCTTATCATCGACCTCCACAAACATACATGTCTCACAGCAAAGCTCATCTGCCCCGGTAGGACACCAGAGAGAACCTAGGCCTTCTTGTGCCAGTTTTGCAAGAAGGGCATATTCGCGAGAATCCCATGCCACCAGACAGGATGCTGCATTTGCTGTAGATTTTGTACTACCATCTTCGTAATGAAATTTCAGACGTCCTTTGATAAACAGAATGTATTTAGCTTCGCCCAAAATACATTTCTGAAACCATTTGGTATCTGTGCGTGCGAACACCAACGCCAACCCCATTCCCGGGTGCTTAGACAGCTTTTCCATGAATGCTTCGGCTTTGGATCCGTATGGAGGATTACACCATACGCGACCTTTTCCCCAATCTTGTTTGAGACCATCGTCTTCGATGGTATAATTTGTAGTAGCGCAATCCCAGGGACGATTTACTGCAGCGCAAGGATCTACATCAAAGTGTCCCAATCTATCTAAAAGAGACTTAGGCGTAAGCCACACATCCGTAGAGTCTGCGCTGACATTTGTATTAAATGACGATGACATATTAATATGTACAAGAATAGTTATAGTAGATATTATTATTCAGATTTAAATCTAGTTCGTTTTTTAATTCATTAATAAGCCAGGTGAGATGGTCTATATCGTACTGAGGATAGTCTTCATCTTCTGGATCCATTGTTTGCATTTTATTAAGAAGTTTTACAGAGATATCATAAAATTTTTGTAAGCAAACTCTATCGAATTCTTTACGTTCACCTTCATTGGTACCATAAAATAATGCAGGCTCGTTATCTTCGTCAAGTACACCGGTAACAAGGTCATATAAAATCTCATTTCTACCGCACCAAAACACATCGGTAAAGATATTACAGGAACACGACAATACGCAAAGTGTTTCTTCTTTACCTGAAAAAGGTAACTCCGGGTTTAATACTTCTAGTAAATCCTTATTTGTGAGTGTATGACCTTCGTAGAATGTGCGACATCTTTCAATCGTTTGCTCCATGTTTTATAGACTCTGTTGTCGTTAATAACCAATTCAGGAAGTTGTACTTAGATTTAGCTTCATTTACAAGGAGTCCCATGAGATTACGAACCTGCTCTTCAGCATGTTTATTTGTGAATCTTCCGCAATAATCATTGTAAAGAACGTGAAGTAATTGTCTAAGATTCCATGTAATAATGAGCTTAGTGGCTGTTGCCGTTGGTAGCAATCTTCTAGCATCCTCTGCCGACATACCAAGAGATATAGCTGTCTCGTAGTCATCTGCAGCTCGCTGAGTAGAATCCAGCCAGAATTTTTTAGTATCCTCGTCCCAGGTATTCCATTTAGCAGGCTCTATCATACCGAAATGAGATTGTCCATTAGGTGTTGTGAACTTGATATATCGCATGCTTTGTTGCGAGATAGCTGCAATACGATGACGAACCAATTGGTGCGATATTGCACGGTCAGTGACAAGTTCCAGATTAATACTACAATGCTCAAACACCGACATATGTTGGTTTTTAAGTAAAGTCTCCAGAAACTTATAATTAGGAGAACCTTTTACCAATTTATGTTCTGTACCGGTACATACTCTGCCAGCATATTCGATCATTTCTGGGAAGAAATCATCTACATACTCCTTAGAGGTCCAAATTTTAGCGCTCTGTTTCAATAGTTGCGTGTTCATTAATATATGAGTCTTCTATACGTGTTTCTAAAGTTACAATGGAAGATGCTATAACTACAGCACGACAAAGCAAAGAGATTAAGAATGTGGTATCAAAACCTTCAATACCTTCTTCCCGCAGTTGCTTCAATTCAGCTAGTACAGACGGACCTATTACAGCCATATCGCCGGTCCACGCTTCCCATAATTCTTTATAATTTGAGAAGTCATCTACCATATTGGCTACCTCTATTCCGGCCTGTACAGCTTTTTTATGTAATCCTGGGTCTATAGTTTTTAATATATCTTCACAGGTAATACTAGCTGTAAACCAATGTTTATCTCTGACTTCGTTTTTTAGGTCGTTTTCCTGGTGTTCTGTTACTAATTGTTTTTGTTCGGATTGCATATATTGACTAATTGTTTAGCTTGCGCTGTTGTACAGTCGCCTAGATCTTTACATCCGTCCGGTACTGTAAGCTCTATAATATTGTAAGCCTCCGTCATCTGTTGGCGTACTCTGGACAGGCATTGCCTTCCTGCTTCATCCTTGTCGGCAACAATGCCCACTACATCGAAGTGGGCACGTATCTTAGCTGCTTGTTCCGGAGACATCGACTTACCTAGCAATGCTATACACGGAGGACCTCCTTTTCCAACGTCCAACGGACCTTCAACCAATACACAGAATTTCTTTCCAGAAGGCTGGTTCTTTTCATTCCATTCTATGGCTTGTTTAAGTCCGAATAGCAAGGTGTTTCTAGAACTTCCCTGCGCATTTTTGTATTTTTGAATGGCTTTGAATCCCTTTGGAAAATCCTCAGATATCCACTGATCTTCTCCACCTTTGGTTATCTGTAACCAATCTCCTTGATCTGTCCATAGCCATTTTTCGCCATTGATGTCCGCAACATCGATACATCTGGCTTGCCATCCATGTCGAACACCATTCTCATCATAAATAGGGAATATCAGACGACACGCCGTACTATTCTTTCTCCCGGCAGGAAGTCGAGCGTAGTATACATAGGTAGCTCTGTTCTCGGGTTCGGCCTCTATGCAATAGCTTACGTCATATATCTCTTCCAGCATTTTAATATCGTATCCTCTATTAGTAAGATAGATAATCGCCGGATGCTCTGGCGGAAGTTCAGATAACTTTACAGTCTTACCTACCCAGCGAGGTACTAGATTACCTTTTTCATCATATACCAGATGCTTATTAGGATCTGCTTGAATAACAGTTTTAGGAATTTCCGCTAGGTCTGGAACGCGTTTATCCAAAGGAAGCATTGTTAGCAAACTTTGCACATCCCATATTTTTTTTGTTTTCATTGAGATAGCACAAGGTGGCGACATTCCCCTATCGTAGTATTTGGAGAATAAGACCTTATTCTCTTTCGTAGGATGCTCGAAAACATCATATCTTCCTATACCCAGATATTTTTCTGCGTTAATGGCCAGATGCTTACTTGCTAATTCCTTCCTGCCATCCTTCAATAGAAGATCAGGATCTGCAATATAGATATGCAAGCCAGAAGCTTCATTAGTGATTGTTACAGGACCGTGTTTTTTTGCTAGACGTTGCGCCAAGTCATTAACCTGCCCGGGTACAGATGTTTCTGATAACGAGCTTGTTGTGTGTATACTTGTCATATGGTTAAGAGCCTGTTGCTCTAGTTTAGGTATATTTATTGTGTCTTTCTGCGTATCTATAAACTCGCAGTTATTTATTTTTCTCAGTATTCGTTTACATGATGCTTGATAAAGAGCTGTCACATTATTTACAAGCACATGAGATATTCCAGTCCATAGATTGAATTGGTCTTCCATGTTCGTGTAATCGAATACCTTGGTATTACCATTGATCGCAGGATTAAGATCCAGATTATGACAATGCGATAGCCACTTTCTATAAAATCCTGTAAGTACCATATTCCGTAAAATAGTTTCTCTATGATTGTACAACCATTCCTTCAGTTCGTCGTGCATTTCTGCCTTAATAAAGCAAGCATACAAAGCCACAATTGTAGGATTAAGATATACTCGTTTATTAGTGACGTACTTTAGAATAGTAGGACCGTCATAGCAGTTATTACTAAGCTCAGCCAATTGCTCATAGAATCCGCGACGAATTTCTTGAGTATCGTAGCTTTTTCCCATAGAGCGAAATATGCTGTGGCGAATACGAGTTTCCATATTGCAGAATTCCTGAAATATACATCCCGACAGAACTCCCCAATCTGGATGTGCAAATATGGTGTTCAAGTCTTCCCACCACTCTTCTCCCGGCTCAATAGCTTCTATATAGTATAGTTGAACTATGGACGCCAAGTAGCTAGGCTTCTGCCAGCTGTTAAAAGATCGTTTAATCTGAGATCCATTAGTAATACCAAGTTTCTCGAAGAATTTAGCTATAGGACTTTTTCGCACGATATGATTAGCAGCATACCGTACTTGCGCAGCATTAGCTTTTTCAGGCAGAGCCTTCAAAGCATTTAGCTGAGTAAAAGTCTCAGTAACCATATCCTGCAATTTAGCCTTCATTGGTGACTAGGTTTATCGAATCGCTGGAATGCAAAGTTTCTTCGCATCATAAATTGCTGCGCTGAGGATTTTCTTGCTTTAAAGCAATAGAAACACTGATTTTCAGCGTAAGAATCGGAACTTCCGCCAGAATCCGTTGTATCCTTTGCTTTCATTGCAGAAATGCCAATTGCTACAGTGGCTTCGTTATGCAAACTATGACATTCTGCTATACAAGAATTATCAATGTGTGCTTTGCCTACAGCGTCGGCCTTAGCCTGCGCTAGTGAAATGGTAGCAATATTATTATTAACTGCTAAATCCTTCATGGCAGTTGCTGCAGACTGGTACAACAGTCTAAGTTTTCCCTGATCTGTCGTATCTTCTGCCAGAGCTTTTCCAATCCAGTCCAAAATTACTACATCTATTTTCTTCTTATTATTTTCTTCTAAGTTTCGATTAATAATATCCAATCTATCTTGAATAGCTGCCACAGACTTACTTGTAGTCCAATGTGAAAACTGCATTCTCGAACCAATGGTCTTAAAGAAATTAACAGCAAACTCCCATTGACTACGGGTAAGAACATCCTGAAGTGCATTTTTATTCAGGCAGTCCTTCACTTTAGCAAACGGTATCCGTTGTTCCCTTGTAGTTCCCGGGTAGTATGATGCGCAGGATAGCATACGAGGCATTAATTCCTGAGGACTTTGCTCTGTTGTAATCAGGAGCACGGTGTACCCGCTTAAAGTAAGATCAGTAGCTAGCTGACAGGCTATAACAGTCTTACCTGCACCGGACGGAGCAACAAACAGTGTATGTTCCGTACGACCAAATCCTCCGCCTAAAACCTCATTAAGTTTTTTAAACGGATTATCGGATAATGGCATACGCTCAATTTCCACTTCCTCAAGGTTTAGAACGTCTTCGAAGGAAATGACATCATCCTCCGTAGAATTAATCTCTGCGGATACCTGCTTCATAGCAGACACGGCATCCTCAAAGCCTTCCCCATCCAAAACTACTACAGTCTTTAGATGCTGCTTAGCCTTTTTATTGGTAAGCCATGTTTTCCATACGGCAGTTACCGTAGAAACCGCAAGATCTTTATCTACGCTCTTTCTGATATCCAACCAAGCTGCATGCACTTCTGCTATTTTTTCAGGAGCTATAACAGGATGTACAGGATCCTGAGAAAGCACCAGTAGTGCATTAAGCATTTCCATATCCGGCACCGCACGGAACCTACCACCGCCTTCGGACATTCGTTGGCGATTGAACACAATTGCCCGGTACAGGATGTAATGCAAGGTTGAGTCAAAATCGTTTATAAAGCGTTCGTGTCCGCTGCGACGATCGATACATAAATGTCTGGAAGCCTCATGCCATATCCTGCTATTGCTGTTAAGCGCTATCAAAAGATACCGCTCAAACAACTCAGGATTGCGCTGCAGAATTATTTCCGCTGTGGATTCTGACCCCTTCACGACTCGTCAATCAACTCCAATGCAAGTTCAAAGCCTAATTCTGCTGCCGCTTTACGAAGATAAGGAAATTCCTGTAAACGCTCTTTTGCGGCCTTTCCAAAAGCCTCTGTGAACCTTTTTGAAGGGTTCAGAAGCATCATCACTAATGGGTCATGGGAAATGCGCATGTGCAGAACTTTATCAGATACCTCCGTGTTCGTCAAGTCATGACCTCCATAACGGAAATCCATCATCTTAATCTCATCGGCTATAAGTGTAGCAAGCTCAGCTTCTCGCGGCGCAGGATTTGCCTTAAAAGAAATTTTTTCAATACCTTCTTTTTTCTGCTTAACTACCATAAATCTACGGTAACGCGACTTAGCTGTTTCTGTGTGCAATGTATTTGCAAACACTGTAGATTTAGCAAACGCAAATTGAGCTTCTATATAGTCGATAGGATTTGCTCCTAGGCGTAATACAACTTCTGCTGTGTCGTACCAGCATTTTTTCGTATCAAATCGTTTATGAGGTGTATATTTTCGTTTATCCTTTTCTTCCTTTCGAGCAGCAAAAAGAACCTTAAGCTGCTTCGCCATATCTTTAACTTCATCTTCCGAATACTCCATAGTACACAAAAGCCCCGGTACAGTAGTTATACCGGGGGTATTGGATTTTGTTCGGCGGTATTTTACTGCAGAGAGATATGCGCCGCCAGATGTCTGAATGAATCCATACTAGATTCTAGCAGACGAGCTGTCTCCAGAAGCTTTTCTACAGATTGTTTTTTACTTCTTACAGACTGCTCTTGTTCGCTCAAAGAGTTATAAATTCTTTGCAGAGGAATAATAAGCTTCTCACGCACTGCGTTTTTCCACTCGGATCTACTTCCATCTACAGCCAACGCCTGTAAAGTGTATGTGAACAATTCTTTAGGGGTATATTCACTTAAAGACTTTGCTGCTGTGCAAGACTGAGTAGTGTCTTTTGCGATTAGCTCCGCAGGATCAGCGACAGTCTGCGAATTAGTAGATGATACGTTTTCTACAGGCTGAACGGTATCCCACTCACTAATGGTCTTGTCCATACCTCGCAAAATGACAGAAGTCATAGGACCGTCCTTACCGGGAGTTAGGATTGATTGTACCAATTTGACAAGCCATGCGATTGTCGCTTGCTTGTTTTCCAGACAATATGTTCTGGTAGAAGGATCGTAGATTGGGGCGTTATGCTTTTCACATGCGGAAATGAATAATGGAATAATCACTTGTTCCATTGTACGAACCCATTCGTGTTCCTCAATATCAAGCAAGGTAGCGCAGGCCGTATGAATACGTTTAAACGCTCCTAGCTTATTTAAACTCATACCTTTAAGAGTCCAAGATCTCTGATATATGTGATAAATTCCATTAGACGGATACTGATGTCCACGCTTATCTAACATCTGTTTATCAATTCCAGCCTCTGTGAATACATACCAGAGTAAAGCATTCACAAATAGCGAGCTGTTAATATCGTGAGACGGCTTGATAGACGTCTCCGAGGTGAGATGCTTAGGTATATAGGTGCGAAACTTACCATAAGTCGCGCCTCTTTTATATCTCGCTGCCGATTCACATACAAAGTGAATAAGCCGCTTATAATTTTCGCGGATAGAACCGAAGCCTTCGGCCACGGCAAAGCTAGTATCGTAGGTAGGTTTATTAGGCATAGTAGTTAGTTTTCTATTAGTTATATATGTTTTGCATCTTTTTGCGTTTCCGTGAAATCAAGTAATACCAATCTAAGTTCTGAGGCCAGTGCATCTACTGACTTATGGATGGGAAGTGTATCACGAGGTATATGACGTACTATGATATCAAAATAAGTTTCATAGTAGTCATAGGCCTGCCATAGATCTAAGTCCACATTACGCTTAAATAATTTATTGGCTTTTCCTACTACGTCCTGTCTATCAGATAGAACGAGAATCGTAGGATGTGTCTCGCGCAAGTTTTCTAGCTCCCATGCAGAATTGCCTCTTAATTTTTCCAGTGTAGCGTGCAGAGCATGCACGATGGCGTACAATTCAGCACGACCGGTCTCCGTATGGTTAGAGCAACCATAGGCTGTCGTTCCGTTTAGTTCTAGGTATTTACTTGATAATATTAAGGCTCCGAATCCTCCAATCTTGTCGAGGTATCCGGAGCCGTCTGTAGTTATTACAATATCGTATGGGGTATAATCTGGAGAATCTTTAAAATTCCAGCGCAGGGAGTTGTAGTCCGGACTGGTTTTCTGTGTCTCCTCCGTACTGTTGTTGTTGGATTGCATGTAGACTTCTGTCAGGTTGTGGACTAATGGAGTCTAGTTTATCGAACAAATCTGCATTCAAAGGTGCCAGAATATGTTGACGACAAACCTGCTCCACTCTACCCGGGGCTGTTGTTATAAGTCTCGGGTGCATCAGTTTATTGAGTTGCATATGCCCTCTATTTTTACTTACAACACCATCTGCTGATTTCAGTACGATATTGTACTCAAGCACAACATCGTGGTCTTCCAAGGGCATAGTTGTAATATCAGCAATCAGATCCTCTACTCGATCTCGAAGCGCTATTAGCTCCCGAAGATTCAAAGTCTCTAAATCTATTTCTGAGTTGCTGGAGTTTTTCGTCGAGTTCGCCATTATCAGAATCGTTAGTATTAGTATTCTCCGCCTCGCGTCGCAATGCGTCAGCATCGCCTAGTCTGGCGGCTGGAAACTGATTTGGTTTCTGTTTTAGTATATAGTTCGGAGATTTGCTACGCATGCGGAAGTTATTATTGCTACACCGAGCTTAGCATTACATTCCTCTAAGTTCAAGACGAAATTAGTTTTATAGGCTTGCAACTTTTTTAATTGTTGTTATATTACATGGGATGTCTTCAAATTCTAGTAATAGTACTGATGATGATGCCTTTTTTGATTTACATAAAAAGGTAACTACCGATTCTGCATTTGCTAACAGAATGCACGCATTGTTGACTTACATAGCAAAAGCGGACAAGCTTAATCGGCACAAGGAACGAGATCAGGCAGTTATGCAGTTACTGCGAGAATGCAGGTATAATCCTTCTTTCCTAGTTCCTATGTACTTTCCTAAATTTTCAGCTAATAAGCCTATGACATTATGGTCCAGACCACATGCCATTGCCATGATGTCCATTGCTCCGAATGCTAGTATTACTATTCAAAGCTCTCGTCAGATCGGTAAGTGCCTGACCGGAGGTACGATTGTAAGGTGTAAAACAGATTCTGGAGAACAGGACATCGCACTGAAGGACTTATTTGACAAATGCTAGAATAAATCTCCCATATAGGTATAACATTCGGAATCTTCCAGGTCCAGATGTGTTGCGAGCTTTGATAGAATAAACTGAATAGAAGACGAAGCGTCTAGCTCCTGTAATCGATTTATAATCAGCTTCGAAAATTCAGCTTTTTGATTGTCATTCAGATCGAAATACCACATTTGCTGTAGACATTTACTCGCATCAAGTACCTTATCTGTATCCTCTCCGACAATAGCCTTCCTGATGGACTCTAGTGCAAATCCCTTCAATTCCCCGGCTGCCATATTAGCAGGGTCTTCGGCATGCTGGAACATCCCTTCCGTAGGATGTACATGATTTGCCCATATAGTGACTGACCATTGCCAGGCGCTTATCATATACTCCGTGGACGCTTCCAGTTTTGTATCTATACCGACAAATATAAGTTGCGCTTGTTCCTGCCGGGTGTGTCCATAAGCTGTCGCAATAGCACGTATAAGATTGATTAGATCACAAGCCCAGGTAATTTTATCCTCAAAAATAATAGTCGTGATATTTTTAGGATATGTTTTCCATCTCCAGACATTAATATCTGTAAAAGAAAATGTCTTGAGAAATTCTCTTAACTCTGCGCAGGCTGATGTATCCCCTTGCAAATACAATGGTAGGTCAGTAATTTCTTTACCACGTTTACCAGGCCATGCCAATACTGTACGCAGATCACGCTTAGCTTCAGTGGACCAGTTTTTCAGGTGTATTTGACAATAACCTGATGTTTCTTGCGGAGGGTTTATAACGGATATAATATTCACTGTTATATTATTTAAAACTATTAAGAGTGTGCCATGAATCAAATACGCTCACAGGTTTATCCTCGCCCTCCTGCAGTTTTATATACACGGCTGCACCAGAGACACTTTCACCTATTTTGACTGATTCTTTATTCTTAGCCAGATTTGCGAATACTACTCCACCATTATACGGCAATTTCTCACATTTTGTCATACTGTTCATATCCAGGGATATCGAATCACCAGAGAACAGATTAGTGAACTTAACAGTAACATTTCCAACGACTTCCCCGGCCTGAATTTCGTAGTGATAATCCATATCCACTGTGTGATAGTCTTTTTCCGGTGAAATAATAAATGTATAGGCCGGATAGAGACCATTTGCAGCATGGGTTTCTTTCATTAGTAGTCTTACGCTCCTGCCGGGAGCTTCGTCGAGCCATACCTGAAGATCTGTAAATACGTTAACGAGTGTTGTATCAGGGTGTTTCATGATATTATATCTATAGTGGTTAATTAGTTGTTAATAGATTTGTAGTGTATGCAGTTATCGAAGGGTCCGCAATAAGTACAGGAGTAAATGGCATTACACCGTCCTGTACAAGTACTTCCATGAGCATGTAACGCTATCCAATGCTGACAGTCAGCACAAGGAGAATCATTAGCACGTCGCACAGGTTTATCTTCTACTGTATGCAGCAGGGTCTGAAGTAAATCTTTTGCCATATCTTTGGTAAATTTGAATCCATCTTCCCCATAAAATACAGCCGCATGTACTTTCCCGGAATGTAAGTGCCGAAGTTCCCAACATTTACCGTTTACATTTAATGCCATGTCATACGTATATGTTTGTTCGGTGTAAGGATATTTATAGTTTTGAGCCGAGGCGGTATTGTTTAAGTCTGCACATAACTTATCTGCTAGTTCTCTAGTATTTGTAAGTTCGGATTTATGCAGCGTAATTACGCTTGAACTTCCGGGACGTCTGTGGTCTACAATTTGATATGTAGCCGGACTATCCAGAACTTCATACGGTTTTAATTTGCCTACTGGAGCTACTAAGCGTATGAAGCACACAGGTATAGTAACCTGTATACTACTTTCCATATTAGTTATGACAACTCCTTCATCACCTTCTAGTTCATCTTTATATACAACGTATGTTGCATTATCTCCTAATGACTTAATTACAGAACTAGGTTCTCTACCTTGACATGTACATAATGATACAAGGTCTCCCTTCTTATACAATCTATAGTTTATCTTATTCATACATTAGATGTGGTAGCTAAAAGTTTAAAGTGGTATCCAATACAGCACCTCCGCAGAGTTATTCTGCGGAGGTGCCATAGATTAAACAAAAGTGATAAAAATCACTTATTCACACATGCCTTAAGGCAAGGGGCAGGCTTGAAAACAAGCTTCTTCTGAGCAGGAATCTCAACGATTCCGCCAGTTCTAGGATTGCGTGCCTGGCGAGCTGCGACTTCTCTAATCTTAAATCTACCGAAACCGGAAATAGTTACGTCAGTACCTTCTGCAAAGGCATTAGTAAGAACCTTAAGGGCGGCATCAAGATTGGAGGTATGCTGTGCACGGCTCTGTGACGGATCCAGCAAACGCATCTGGGAAATAATATCAGCTTTGCTTATAGTCATAACAATTTATGGATTTATTGTATCTGGAAGTATAATATTTAAAATTATTATGACACGCAAGTAAAATTATTTAAATATATAATTCGGTCGAAGGAATATTCATAGACGGGGCACTTTCGTGCCATGTATTAGTATATCTATGAGGTTTTTTAAATTCCTTACAGAACCTGTTCCATCGTTCCGTCGACCACAGTTTGAATTCTGCTGTACGTCCAAGCCAACATCGTTCGCATTCAAAATGATCGTCGTTCCAGATAATAGATTCACAACCACAGGATGGACAAGGTTTACATTTACCTTTTACAATAGGATCATACTTCATGCGATCTTTGATATTTAATGGCTTCCCAGTCAGTAAGTGCGTTAATTACCTTGAGTTGTTCATCGAATTGCGTTTCATAAGCAGTTGTCAATGTGATAAGTGCCTCATCAGATATCCACCCGGAGTCTATACCAGAATTACGTTCGAAGTATAGACACTCCCGCATAGCATCCCCAAGAATTTCTATCTCCCGTCTAAAGTCACTAAAAGCAATCGAAGGAAGCTTTTTAAGTTCTTCAAGCGGAAATAAGTCACCATCTTTAATCTTATTTCTCAGAAGCTGCAAATAAGTCACGAAAGCTTCAAGATACTGTTGCTTTGTTTTTATTGCCGCATCCAACAGATTAGAAAATTCCTGCTTTGTGTAGTGCGATGGACCTTCTACAAATGTTCCGGAAGCATCGTATACTATTTTGCAATCCGGACTACTGTACGTAAAATATGCATTTACACTTGTGTGAATGTCGACGTGCCTTGCAGAACTTATTTCCTGTTCGTTATTATCGTTGTAATTTATGGTTATAGTTTCCATAGTTTTATTATCTAAAAAAGGAGTCACAGACTCCTTGAATGTTTACGACGCTTTGTCGGGTCGTTTACAGTTGCCCATTGGTATTTACTGTCTGCTACTGCGTGACGCAGTGCATTAAAGATACATACCATATGACATACGAAATCTTGCACAGCTACCGGCAGATCAGGCTTATCCAGAATAAGTTGCGCCTTATCCCGGAAACCATCTTCATAGGCAGTTAGTGCGTGCCTAAGTCCACGTGCGCTAGACTTACTTTTACTAAAACTTATAATAGCTTTAGAAAGTTTTTCTGTATCCTCAACAAGCTCGTTGTACTTATCGTAGATACGCTTGATATATGTCAGAGCAGTACTCCAGGATATATTTGCAAGGCGATCTTTATTGATGCTTTTATTTACGGCATCATCCCAAAGCATACGAGCTTTGCCAAGCTCTTCTACCATCTTATTGATTTGGTTATAGTTTGTATCATCCATGGTGAATTATGCGAAGTTAATATATTCGCAAATATATATAACAGCTCCTTCAAATTTATTTCATTTAAAAAGTAGTAGCAAATTAAGGTGTTCGCCCCCTCGGCCACAGCTTGCCGAGGGGGCTATTCACCACGTCTGCAGGTAGCAACGCTACACTACAGTAAATCTGCTACTACTGTCTCGGCAATGGCCAGCACATCGTCTGCACTGATACCGAGTTCTGAAATAGGTCTGAATTTAGCCAGACTTGACTGATAGGCATTGTGGCGTACAACAATAATTACAGAACCATCAGAATCCTGCCTGAGCTTATATTCGCACATGCAATCCTTTGTTGTAATTAACTTCAGATTGCACACACTGATATTGTGAGCCTCAGAGTTATTCTGAATTTGCACTTTTACAAATCCAAGCTCATTTTCTTCTGAGACCACGATACCACGTTTGCCTAGGAGAGCTTCTGGGGTATATAAGAGGCGACCATTCCATCTGCAGACTTCTACGCAATCTCCCTGTTTAAGTTTACGTTCGGGAGCTACGTCTTCGGTTTGGCAAACAGCCAGTTGTCTAGGTATGGGTTTCCATTCCTCTGTGACAGCTTTGGCTGGTGGAGGTTGCACCACTTCAACAGGTTTAATCTCGGGCTTTGAAGTAATGTTATTCTCTACATGAGTTTTAATTCGCGCAGTAGGATAGAATTCTTTTATCCATTCTGCACAGGCTTCAGGTTTAAAGTAGCGAACTACTTTACCTCCGGCTAATCCTTTTGTACGGATTACCGGTAAGCCTTTCTTAAGGAGCTTATTTAGCTCCGTTACAGTTACGGATACGCCGAGCGCATCCAGGGCACCAGGAAGTGCGTAGAAGGCAACTTCCTTCGGATTTTTTACGTCGTACATTATGTGTAATTGATAGTGTGGTGAACGATATTGCATGAATTATAGCATGCCGTATCAATTATATATAACCTCCATTTGATTTATTTTTCATCATGTCTGTCTGAGGTAAAAAAGAATCCACCTAGTGTGGATTCTGATACGCGAGGACTTTAGTCCTCGCGAAGGTATTTAACGCATGCCGCGATGGGCAATGCTACCGTAGCAATGTTTACCGCTACCAAACCGACTGTAAGAGCACCGCCAGCTGTTTTAGCCGCTATACGCTTGGTGGTGTTCCAGAATGCACGACCCTTGGAAGGAACGACATTCTTCTGAGTTTCTACGTTCTGGGCGGTTTCAGTATTTTCGATATTGCTCATGATTTTGAATTCTTTCTGTGGTGAATTATTTTGATACTATGTGGCAGAATACCACATCCTATCATATTTATATAGCGTGAAATAGGGCAAAATATCATAAAAATAATGCACCCCAGGCTAATAATAACCCAGGGTACATTATATGCGCGTTTCTGTTTGCGTCACCAGAGGTAACACAATTATTATATGTAAGTTATGAGTAAAAGTCAACTATTTTAATAAAAATTTTAGTACTAGCTAAAATAAAAACAATTTACTAAAAATAGTGCGCCCCTTTGGAAATACTCCCAAAGGGGCGCGCACACTACCGATACAGCAATGATGTCACACATCATCAATTTTATATAGCGTGGAATGGCTTATAGTTTCAGCTCATATTTTGCTGATAATATTTTGTAAAAATGGACGTAATAAGTCCTTATAGTCAGGAAATGTACCATTAAGAACAGGATTCTTATGACATTGCTCCAGATATAATGCAGGATTGTTATCAAGCTCTATAATTCTGTCGAGTAACTCGTCAAGATTACCGTCTTTGATTATAACCGCGCCGCAGTCCTGAGCTAAAGGAGCCAATTTTCCTGCACTTCCATCATATATAGGAACTGACTGAGCAAACATAGGATCTGTCAATTTTTCCGTGATATATCCATCCGTATTGGAGTTCTCCACAGCTATAGTGAACTTAAATTTACGAAGGTAATTAATCTTACTCGTGTGCCAATCCCAGTCATATCTCTTGGACAACAACGGATCCTTAATATTATTCATTATAAGTCCTGCGCAATCAACGAACTTATATGTTCTCAGCTTAGTACATACAAATTTTCGAAACTTAGCACCATCTCCCCACCCATCCTGACTATAAAGAAAGTTACAGAATTTACGATTTAATAACTCTGCGTCGGTCATAACCCGCGTAAGAGAATAGTCCGTCATAATTCCCAAAGGAAGATATAAATTCCTTCCGACAGCATCATCTCGCATGAAGGAGATAGAATAATCACACTCCGAAAAGTCAGGTAGCTCATTCTCCCCGGTATAAAATATCTTAAGACAATCCGTATACTTTTTATGAGTGTTACCGAAACAAGAGTAAATAATAATATCTGGATTATTTTCTACAATCTCGACCGGTATCAATTCTCTTAAAACCTTATATATGGGACATTCAGCAGGCGAATACCCTTTCCAGAAATCAATAAACTTAATTTTGATAGAATTCATAATCTTTCACCCCGGCATATTTTTTGTATACCGGGGTAATTGTTAGTTTAGCATTATTGTGAACGTCCGTAAAGAATTCCTACTATAGGATCGTGTCATTATTGCAGGGGTATGATTTTAATTAACACTGTATATACATAATTATATAAAAATAATGAAACCCACCGTGGAATAAGGGCGGTAAACTCAACTACGAGGTCTGTAGAAGGCTTTCCGTAGTAGACCAAGTAGAATTCCTACCAAGCTCATCAAAACGTCACTACAGACCCTTTGAGGGCCTTTACAGGCATATTTACGGGCAATGCGAACCGGGTAAGAACTTGGTTCGCAATGTAGATTACTAGGACTTACATGCATGACAGTACGACTGTGAACACTTGTCTCGAAAGAACATATCTATAGGTATGTTATTATCCTGGAAGAACTTTTGTGTTAAGATTATGACCAATAGAGCTGCAATAAGACATGCAGTTCTTTTTAGCCATCTGTAGTCAGCTTTTGTATATTGTTCCGCATACTCCAGGTAATTAGCTACTATCCCGATTGACCAGATTACATGCACGATCGTTGTAAGGATCAACAATATAACCGTAATACGCAGTAGTAATTCTAGTGTAGGTAGCCAGATCATTTCTCAGATTTCTCTACTTTAATCTCTTTGGTATTGTCGCGGTCAGTAGGCATGAACTTTCCGGAGCTAGGGTTGCGCTCGGGACCTTTTTCCTCCTTAGGCATGATTTCTTCCAGGTTCTTCTCGATACTGGCCATCTTCACTCCGGAACGGATCTGCACATTGGCCGATAAAGGCACCTCACCGCGGCGTATGGCGCGTACTGCCTCTTCCTCGGTATCGAAGACCACTGGGGTGGTATCAGGTGCTGTAGCGGCGGTGTAGAGGCCTAATACCTGTTCCTGCTTAGGAAGGGGTACAATCTTATCAGGTACGCGGTCCGAGAAGGGGGTGCGAGAGGGCATGAGTTTCTCATAGGCCTCTTTGACGGCATCGTCAGATGCCGGGACGTGGACGTTGATGGTATCGAATACAACCAGACCGTTAGACAACGCGAATACCTTAGTGTCCGGTACGGCGATATCATATACAGTCTCTGTAGGTACATTAGTGACAGACTTAATCTTTTCCCATCCTGTAGAGGTGTCTTCCACTACTGCGCAGAACAGTTCAATTTCATTGCGCAGCTTATCCGGCAGCTCCTTGTTGAGAATATGCGTACGCAGCACATCAACATATCTCCGGGCATTCGCGCGGATAATTGAGGTATAGTTGCACGCAGCCTTGTTGGCCTGAGACTTAACGGTGGCTACTGCCGACTTGGTGAGATCTCCGCGCTGCTCATCCGTGAGGTCATGAATCAGCTGAAGTACATTAAAGGATACTGGAACAATATCCTTAGTATTCTCCTTTACGGTTTCCAGCAGCTTAACTTCCTCGTCATACATACCAGCGAAGAACAGTCCATCCATATAACGCCGTAAACCCGGAGTAGATACAGGAATGGTGTAGTTATCGTGTGTCTGTACACGGTTTTCTGTGGCTTTGGTAGTAGAATAGGTCATACGGAACCCAAGGCAGCTGCCGAGCCATATTACATCGTCACGCAGTCTTTGGGATGAGGTAACAATATTAACCAACAACTGCGGCTTGGCTTTGCTGTGGTTGATACTCATGCTACCGTCACCTGTAATAAGACCGCACAGCAATCCAAGCAAGGCATCCTTATTCCAGCTACGAGTGCATGCCGGGAACTTCTTGTACAGGCATGAACGATTGCTCCCGTTAATCTTAGACCAGTCTAAGTCAGAAGGATAGCAATCCCTGAACATAGCCTTAATCTCCTCGGACAGGAACTTGGTAGGCAGATGAAGTTTCTTGCTAAGTCCGGAAATACCATAGTTGCTGAGTGCGTCGTGCGTCTCGCTGTAGGTACGAGCCAGATCGTTAAGATAGGGATTACCCACGATTGCTCCCAGTTTATCCAGGAAAGCACAGCGAAGCTTATCATCAGCCTTAGTGAGTATAAGGGTATGGTCGTTAATATTGCCGTCAGATAGACAGAAGCCAAGTACCCATCCCAGATCAAATGTACCTTCAGTGCCCGCAGGACGTTCGAGGATGGTGGGGACGAGACAACCCTTGGTATCATCAGGACATACCTTCTTGAGTCCCTTAATGGGATCAAACACCGCCACAGACTCATTGGACGATACCGTTACTTCTTTGCCTTCAGAGGTAACTACTTTACGAAGGGAGCAACCATCCTCTACAGTCAGGGTAGTAATATCTGCCCATCGCACGCCGTTTCCGTCCGTAGATGTAGTAAGAACCTTCATCCCGGAAGGTACTTCGTACACGGATGCGCCATTTTTATCCTTTCTTTCAGTTTCCTTGAAAAAAGGAATGTCTTTGATTTCCATTTCGATTTCTACAAACTCATCAGTTTGTACCGTCACTTTCTTTGTATTATTAGCCATAGTATATATTGGTTATGGTTGAGGTCACCCTCGGTTAGTTTTGCGCACTAGGCACGTTACGGGGATGAGTTTAACCCATCCCCGTAAAATTGTCAATGCAAATTTTAATATTTTTTTATCAAATGCAGGTCATAGTCTGCGGTAAGACCTGTCGCTACATCTGACTATGATTTGGGCAGTTGGTCTAATAGATGGCTAGACATGTATTCTACATTCGTTGAAAGTTGCTTCCAAGCCTCACTGTTCTTGTCAACCCTTATGACAAGCTTAGAGCTGCCTATGACACAGTTTCCATCGTAGTCCGCGCCAAGGCCCGCCGCGACGTAAGGATTTGTACGAATTTCATCACCATCATGGATACGAGGAATGCCGGCAAGAACGGAGTGTTTGTGCCAGGATGGAGCGCGTGAGTATATGACCGGCCTTTGATGCATTACTATCGAAAGCGCCCTATCAGCCATCTCGGATCGATCGCGCACATGGCGCAAAGCCTCCGAATCTGATAATCCAATCTTTTTAAGCTGGCTTTGAATGTACGGGGCATACATTGTATATGCCATGTCCTTGGGAATAGAAATCTCATCAATATTCAATTCCGGGTCTACGGTGATTGTGGAGCGCCCTACGTTATCCTGGGTCTTTGCGAGCATCTTGCTTTGCACGAAGCCTGTCTTGGCAGTACGACCTACAATCTTCTTTAAAAAGCCCTGCACGTCCTTAGAACGCGTCTTTGGCTTCACTGCCTCTCCATATCCATAGACACTCTTAATAGCATCGTACAGGGCCAATCTGGACTGTCCTGAGTGTTTATCTCCCAGCAGCTCGTTCTCTTCATTGTATGCGTCGCGGATATCAATCAGATCCTTATACAGTACGTTTGCATCCCCGGGAATAATGGAGTCTCCCTGGGCTGCAATTGGTCTATACTTGGGAGGGATCACAGGTACTGCAGAAATCATATAGTCTTCCGGCTTCAGATTATTTCTGCGCATACCCTTTGCTATATTCAAAAGTTGTACTGCGCCATTTCTCTTAGTCTTCTTCCCGGTAGTCAATTCTTTCTGGGCTCTTTCCTCTATTTCTTCTACTGTCATGTTCTTAAGAGCATGCAGGATAGCTTCCGGGCCTGTCTGTGGCATATTCTCATTATCTGGCATAGGAATATTATAGTTATTGTTCGGGTTGTGGTCAATGTTAATGGGTGGTTAGCTTGCCGAATAAGATAAACCCTTGAAAAATTCTCCCCGGTTCTATAAAAGAACCGGGGAGGTTGTTTTAAATGTCGTATATCCTTATAGACCAGGATAGGTCAGTTTATCTATTGGATTTGTCTTACTTTGCAGAATGCTATAATCGGCAAGATTCTTCAGTGTCCATGGACCTGCTACCCCTTTATGCAAGTCGATTCCTGCAAAGGATTGGTCGGTCAAATTAGGCGACTCTTTACTTCTAAGTCTAATAACTCTGTTAATATCAACAGGGTCTCCATTGGCGGCAACAAACCTATCTACCAGTCTTTGATAAGTTTTATTTTCAGGACCGTCTCCGATCAATGCTTTTTCTATATTAGCTAGGATACGCTGTTGCTTTACTGCGCCTGATCTTAAGTGTGCTATATTATCAATGGCGAGGTTTCTCTTATCCAGAAGTTCAGAAAATCTACTCAACTTTCCTTTCTTAGCCGCATTGCGGCTCATACGAAGCAGAGATGCCAGATTCAATGCTTTTTTCTCCATTCCTTCTTTTGTCTCTAAAAGGGACGTTAGGGCGATTTTATTAGCTAATTTAATCATGATATTTAATGGTTGTTAATATTAACTAGGACTATTATAGAAGAAAGGATGAATTTTACAAGAGTTTATGCAGAAAGTTTATTTTGACAGATATACCTCGTTAATTATTGTTTATTTTTCAGATCCTCATAGAGCTTTTTATCTGTAATACATATTACGGTTGTGCGGTCTTTACTGATTGTGTTAACCATAGCAACAGGTTTATCCTTTTCATAGGTCTCTACTGATATTAATTTTTTCAATGGTGCTACTAAATCCTTGTGTAGCATCCTCCATTTGTTTAAGTAGGATTCGTCGTGCCACTGAGGTATGATATTCCGTCTCAAGTCAATCTCGACCATCTTAGATACGGAATCGCACATGTCATAAACGATATCAGCAGGTCCAATGAAAAATCCAGCCTGTACATAGGTATATGGTTTATGTATGTATGCAATAGAGTCTTTGTTTATACTTGGAGCATATTTATAACCATCCAGTACTACAATATTGTCTTTCGTATTTTCAGCAGAGGCATGCCTGGTAAGGTTTAATTTAGATAAATCAATACGAGTACTGCTGTAATCATAATCTTTATTGATTTGAAGATTAGCCTGAGTAAAACACACATAGTCGCAATTTATTTTATGCTCTACGATGTAGTTCATTTTAAACAGAGCGACAATCGGCCAAGGCATATGCTGGATATGCTGCACTTTATAACTGATATTACCTTCGGTCACATTATCCCATTCATCTAATCCGTCGCTCAATATGATAACTGTTTTCCGCATGTCAGGATAAAAATATTCTAAGTTTTGTTTAAAGTATTTAAATCCTTCTTTGTAATTAGACGTAGCTATGTAGTATATGGCAAGATGTTTCATAGAAATTTGCAGAGGCTATAGCATTATTTATAGCATAGCGAACTCATTAAAGCCAGCGTATCTGGCTAGGATGACATTCTAATGCCATATAAAAAAGAAATGGCGGACTCTATAGGCCGCCATTTCCTGAAAGAAATGATATCTGGTTAAGTTAATCTACAGTAACTCTGTAAGATCGTCGCTATGTTGCTGGAATAGTTCAGAGCAGGGTTTAAGTATACGCCCTTTTTGAGCTAGCTCTAGTCTTTCTATAAGAGGGCTGCTGCCGTCAGTTTGTAGGTCAGGGCGCCAGATAAAATAGAATGAAATATCTTCTACTTTAAGTTTATTTTTCTTAAGTGCTATAAGAAATTGGTGTACGACAATTTCACTTTGCGTGACGATAGTGCAACGATTACTCTCCTCTATAATCGCATTAGTGTGCGCAGCAACATCCCGGTCCCATTTAAAAGCTTCCGGACAATTATAGGCAGGGCGATTGAAGGTTTTGGCAAATGCGCAGCAATCACCCGGACCTGTAATAATAATAAATGTGCTATTCACAGCACGCTGTCTATCTTCTTGTGATATATCTTGCATAGTAAGATTAGTTGCTGGACATTTACAGTATTTCTTAAAGTTATGATATTTTAAAAAACATCATAATAGACTTCCGACGTACGCAAAAAATCTTTCAAAATTGATATGAATCTTGTTTTATTATTTCTATTAACAAAATAGGGCCATTTGCTAACATGTCCTTGGTTTTCGTACGAGTGCCACTCTACATCGCATATATGCTTTCCGTCGCAATAAATAGAACATAACACATATTCGTCTTTATCATCGAATTGTGAGAAGCCTGCTGGCTTAAAGGAATATTTAATACGTCGGAACTCATATTGTTTAGGCTTAGCTAGCTCCTCTAATTCCTTTAAATACTCCAATGCCTCTTTTTGTAGGTCTGAATCGTGGATAGAAGCTGCGATAGCTTTTGCTACAATGTTAATCGTATTGTAGTCACCGTCAGCTTTGCACGAATTTATAAAGTTACAAATAGATCTGTATTTTTTATTCATATGTTTGTTATTTTTGTTTATTCTTATAATCCTTGTTAAGACGCTTAAGTTCTGACTCCGCAGCTTCTCTAGCCTGTTTCATGGAAGGAAGCATATCACAATATTGCTTATAACCCTCAATGATATTTTTGAACCTGAAGATGGAAATCAAGCAATCCTTATCTTCATATTTCATTCGTACTTGGAATTCAATATCTTTTTCCTCAATGTAATAAGGCTCCAGTTCTTCTACCGGGGTGATGAGTTCGAGGTGGTAGAAGGGCACATTATGAACTGCAGGTTCTTCATTTTCGCTGAACTTGAACTCTACGCTGACCATTCCGATAATATCTTCGCACCCGCATACGCAACATGTCTCTCCTACTGGTGGTGCGTCAACGTAGGAACGTCCGTATCTTTCAACATATCGAACAATATCACCCTTTTCGAATGGACGGTAGGGGTCGTACTTCGGCTTAGTCTGCTCGGCCGGTTCACCAGGTAGTGAGACGTACTTTAGCTTGATGTAGGCATAGTTGTCGTCTCCACAACTGTTAGGGATAAGGAATCTGACATCACCTTCACTATCAACGTGATCGAATGTGGTGTGAATAACGATGGGGTCTCCTTTTTTGAGGTTTTTGATTTGTTTTTCAGTGGGCATTGTATTAGTTTTGGTTATGGTTATTCTCTTTTCTCCATTCTTCGTTCAATCGCTTACACTCCGTTTCAGCGTCTGCTTTGGCACAGTCATAGGGATAGATATCACTCTCGTAATAAGTTTTTATTATAGTTATCTCTCCACTGTGTTTGTCCATATATCTGACATGGAAAGCTGATTCAGAATCTCGGTCGGGGTCGAGCTTTGGGTTGAATATTAAAGAGTCCACATCTACTTCTTCTACACTGTATGGCTCCAGTTCTTCTACCGGGGTGACGAGCTCTAGGAAGCAGATGGGGGTCGTATATACATATTTCGAGTTTTCTCGTGTAATCTCTACCAAAGAGTTGAATTTTTCAGCTGTGTGGACTTCAAATAGCCCGGTATCGAACTTCCAATCTTCAGGAAGCGCAGGACATCTACCGTTCCATTCTTTTAGCCTGACTATATCGCCCTTTCTGAACAGACGGCAGGGGTCATATTTTGGCTTTTTCGGAGGTAGAGAAACGTAGGAGTAATGCACCAGAAAGGATTGCTCTCGTTTCTCTCCTGCAACAGTCCAGTAGGTATTAACACGTATATCTCCGTCAGAACATACGTCCTCGCACTTTCCGTGGACAATGATTTCGTCTCCTATTCCTAGGTTATAGACTTGTTCTTGTGTGAGTGCCATAATGTTAGTTTTAGTTATAGGTTTTGTTCTTTTCTCCATTCGGTATTCAGTCGTTCACACTCAGCTTCAGCGGCTGCTTTGGCTGCTTCGAGAGTACGATAAACGCACTCCTCTTCATCAAAAGGGATTGAGCTGTGAATCCTTTTTTCTTTCATGATGCGAACGCACTGATAATTTTCTGGCCGCACCACACTGTACGGCTCCAGCTCCTCCACCGGGGTGACGAGTTCGAGGTGACAAGTCGGAATATCGTAGTCCGCAAGCCTATCTTCTGTAGTTACAAATGTACAAGCTAGTCCCTCATTTCTAACGATAAAGATTTTTCCTTCTACCATTTTCAACGGGCAATCGCGATACGGGTCATCAAGGTGCGCATAAGGTTTACGCCCGTTCCACTCTACAGCACGCACCTTATCACCCTTTTTGAACAGGCGGCAGGTGTCGTACTTTGGATTGACAATAGATACTGTAGAGGGATGTGCGTACTTAATACCCTTGTAGTCCACGGAGCCATCACACGTAGTAGCGCTTTTTACGCAGATGTCCCCATCACTATATATATGACTGAAAGTGCCATAGATAATAACCGGATCTCCAGGCTTCAAATTCTTTATTTGTTCTTCTGTTAGTGCCATAAATATATTTGATAATTATTACTCTAACATATATACCATTTACTTTTTTCTCCAGTTTCTGTTTTATAGTAAAACTTCTTGACTCCTGATGTGTCATAAGCCCATCCTACGTCATAGATACTGAATGACTTATATACGACTCCATCTTTTGATTTCAACTGGAATGTTAAAGTTTCGCCAGAAAGCTTTATATCCATAATTTCGTATGGAGTGACTTTCCATTCTCCATTTACTTCCTTAGCATCTCGAAATGTATGCGCACGTTCCTTTGTGACAAGCTTACCATTTTCGTATTGCTGGTAGTGACCATCCGTACAAAGCTCGATAAACTCCGATAGAGTGCAGAGCTCTAATTCTTCTCTTAGCATACTATATTTTTCTATTTGTTAATTTGTTAATTATTCAGCCGGTCACATTCGTAACCAGCCTCCACCCGGGCCTCATTTTCTGATAATGCATTGCCATTATCACAGAAGAATGCAGCCGCAGTGGTATCACCTTTACGAACGGCAAAGAAGTCAATTTTGCCGGAATCATTACGAACCTCATGAACAGTGTACTTAGGTGCGTTGTATTCAGGAGTCTCCTCTACCGGGGTAACTAGTTCGAGATATACCGGGTCTACGTTCCAGGTACACTCGTCGTTATCATCTTCGTACGTTACCCACACTTCGCCATCCCTTAAGTCAATTATCTCATCAGATTCTACAGTCAGTATACGGTCCGCATACCTCTGTGCAGCAGAGGAGTAGTAGCGTCCGCGAAGTTTTTTCGACCTTACCTTATCACCTTTCTTAAACAGACGTGCGGGAATATCCTCCTCAAGTGCCTGATCTGAGGTTTGGATGTCAGCGTACTGATAACCTGTTTTAGCGTACATTACTTCATACTCCTGGTCGCGAGCACGTGTCTCGTACACTATATCCCCGGCTATATCGACCGATACTGCTTTTGTTCTGATAAGTATCGGTGTTCCCTTTTTCAGTTTTATAGCTTCTTCGTATTTCATATATTAGTCTTCGTCATTGTTCTGATTAGCTTTTAATTCCTTCCGAAGATCTGATACCAGTTCGAATAAGGATTCCACGTGAGTCTTCATAAGATACTCAAGGTTCTCTTCGGTAGCTTTAGGTGTGTTAGGGTATTGGTCAAGGTCTACTCTTTCGTGTGCAGGTACTAGATAAACGTTGTAGAAGTATTCTAGTTGTCTCTTGAACGAAATCAACTTTGCGTCCGCATTAAATATAGCTTTGAGTCGAAGATATTCCTTTGATTCGGCATCATTTAATGTTATTTGCATGGCTTAGTAGAAATCAATTTGGATTAGGCTCATTTTTTGAGTTTAGAAATATCGGATCTTTTAAGTGCTGGAAGTTCGAGTCCAGACAGGTATCCTCCATCGTCAAAAGTGTATTATAGAACCTAACCCACTCGTTGAGGTTTATTTTATCCATATGACTTTGACTTTCATTACTCTCTACATACCATTTGACGGTATCGAAGATATATTCCCGGATATCACTTAAAATAGCCCAGTGTTTGTTTTGTAGTCTGGTCCAATACTTAAGTATATAGTCACGTACCGTATACTGTACATGACTGTGCCGGGGTAGAGTGTGCCTTAATGCGGACAACACTATCAGATCGAAAGAATTGTCCTTTACGGCAGCATCTGCTATAGGTTTACTTACAGAAGCTTTATTGATTCGTTTAAACAGGAGTGATATAGTGTTAGTAGAGCATACTGCATGGCTGACAAGTTCGTAGCCTCTGGATTCCCAGTAGTTTATGTCGGTTTGCAAAGTACGCTGGCACGATATGAATTCCTTATACTTGTCCATTGTTTTCTAATTCTTGTTTATACAGTTTATTAAGACGGTTACATTCACTTTCTGCAACTTCTTTCGCGGCTGTCTTATTGTAATAACAGCCGTGTTCTTTAGCACCAAAGGGGAAAGACATCACGCAAAGATTATCGCACATAATGTCAAAGCAGTTTCGAACTTCGCTTTCGTATATGCTATAAGCAGGCCTATCTTCCACTGCAGTGACCAGTTGTAAAAATACAGCTTTCACCTTATAACGCACGGCGACATCATCCTGTACGACAACATTACCTCCATTGGTATCCTCATCCTCTACTACAGTATAGATTCCTAGGCTACCAATAGCATGACATGAGCGTCCGTAGACGCAACGCTTTTTTACGAGGTCTCCCTTTTTGAACTTGCGGCACGGATCATACCCAGTTTCGTTGTCGCACTTTTGGTCCATGTACCATTTAGCATCCTCCAGGGCTTGTTTTTGAGATAATCCTGGAGGATCATACTCAGGCCTGCTGCATACAAATGTGGCAAGAGTGGTAGTGCCTTTTTTTACAGCATAACAATTTATCCGATCCCACGCTCCTACCGGTATTATATGATAATCATCTTTATTTTTATCCATGGTATTTATCCAGTGGTTATTTTGTTTAAATTTATTCAGCACTTCCTGATTCTTGTGAGCTTACATACGTTGCTATATATTGGGCGTATACATCTTCCAGTTCACTTAGTGCAAATTCAATTCTGTCCTGTTGCTCGGCGTTATTAAAGTGAGTTATACTTTTAAGGGCATGAATACACTCAACAATTTCCTCGGGAGTCAGGTGTACGGACATCTCTACCTTAAACTTAGGATACATATTACTTGTTATTATTTTGTGTTTTAGGCTTGAACACTTCTCTATTGCATGGAAGTACATGATCCGCAGGTAGATGCTGCTTGCACCAATTGCAGAAACCATTTTTCTCTGGAGTCCAATGCACACATTGATGACATAGCGGTAGATTGTGTCCGGGAGATATGTTCACGTCTATGGTGTAACTAACAGTGATGAATTCCCTATCTTCATTCGTAAGCTCATGTAGAACTTTACCGATAACTTCTGTGTTATCTATGCCGAGGAACATAGCCAAGCCATATGGTATACCGTCAATTGCGTCGTACCGACTGACGCATCTCCAGTAGTCTTTTTCGACAGAATACTCCCAACTATCTTCATCACATCCCATCGTAGAGCTCTCGAATCCCGGGACATATACCATGATGCGCAGGTCGATGTATGTGAGCTTATCGTCCTCGTCATAGGTGTAGTCTATATCTGTACGCCTGATGACTATTTCTTTAGTAGTTTTCATATATTAATAAGTTATTTGATAGTTTTTTGTTAAGTTTTAGATCTTTATCGAATAATTCTTCTGCTTCGCATATATAATTAAAAGCCAATTCTATTTCGTCAGATATAAACGGAGTAATATTGTAAACGTAAATACCTTTTTACGCTGTAATATTCATTTTGCTTCTGACACCAGATCTTTTAACTTGGAACGTAAAAGTTCTAAGAATCCTGATTATCGTTATAATAGTATCTTTTTATTACTTAGTCATTTTTGTTGAGTATGCTAACCACGCCATCCGTTTCCTATATATATATCATTGATATTCCTTTCTTTCTATTTCTTCCAACTCTTCGAGAAGCTCATATTCTGCTTCAAGGAATATCTCAATCATTTTCACGCTCCTTTCTATATTCAGCATTGAGTCTGGCACATTCGGCCTCGGCAGCTTCTTTAGCGTGCGGGTGGGTGCTAGTAAAATTTACCACGATATTGTCTGTCTTTGGCTTATCTTTGTAAATAACATAGCTGTTAGTGATGTCATGCAAAACCTGGTACGGCTCCAGCTCTTCCACCGGGGTGATTAACTTGAGGTGATAGAAAGGCACATCGTGCATGGCAGGTTCTTCATTTTCGCTGAACTTGAACTCTACACTGACCAGTCCGACTCCATCTTCGCCAACACATACGCAACATGTCGCCCCTGCTGGCGGCGCGTCACCGTAGGAACGCCCGTCTCTTTCAACATATTGAACGATATCGCCCTTTCTGAACAGACGGCAGGGGTCGTGCTTGGGCTTGATAATAGATACTGCAGAAGGGTGAACGTAGTTTATATTATTGTTATCCACAAAACTGTGCAGAGACATCGGAACTTTTACGCATATATCGCCATCAGCAGCTGTCTCCTCAAAAGTACCATGAATGATCAGAGGGTCTCCCGGTTTCAATTTTTTTATTTGTTCTGGTGTGAGCATAGTGTTAAGTAATAAGGTTGGTTTCAGGAATTAGTGCATACATTTCTGCATTCTGTTACTATACGCGCCTTCCTTGGGGCTATGGTTATTCTTCAGGGATGTATTTTTCATTTATGAATCCATAATGTTCTTTCTTTTCCCAAGCTTCTTTGAATAAAGCTCGGAGATGTATAGCTTTGACTTTTCGTGTATCGACATGTGTTCCGTAGGCAGAATGGATATGGAAGGAGTTACAAGGGGAAAGGTCGTTCTGATCCTCAAGTTCTCTTTCTGCTTCTCCATTGTGTCGCTGTAGGAAAGCGCAATGCGTTTTTAGCGAAGAATGCCATTGGTTGTTACCGCCATGAGCACAATAAGCGCATGTTAGCATTGGAGCGTAATATTCGCAGCATCTTATATTTTCACAAACACCCTCCCCACAATCGGAACACTTTATCATATCCACAACACAATAGAAAGTTGGTTCTATATTATCGTTTTCGTATTTTACTATTGTGTGAGCGCATGGTACTCTTAAGGAGCGAAACTGATCAAGATACCACTCTGGAAGATGTGGATGTTTTTTCGCTCTTTCTTTCTGGCGTTCTTTCATGAGTTCTTTTTTATTCTGCGATTACTTTCTTCGTAATGCAGTTGTGGTACGTGGGGTTAAACATACGTGATACGTCGGCTGCCATTTTTTCTGCTATGTATGTCATAAGTTTTAGGAAAGTTTTAGAGTACCTTTAGAGCCGTGGGCGGGTTGCTACCCCGCAAAGGCAAGGTATTAGTGTTTAAGACAAATGTACTCTATCCTTTTTCCTGTCTGTATATCGATTATTGGCTCTACTTCTATTCCGGTTATATCTTGTATGAAAGAATTGTTGCGGTTGATTGTTGCCACAGGAAGATTAGGTGGCAGCTTCAAAAGCTGGTCAATAAGTTCTTCGTTGGTCATGGTAAACTCTTGCTTGGGTTATAGGTGTTTCTCATAATTGAAGGCATAGACTCCAGATCGGATTCACACTCTTTTATAGGTTCAAAATGACTGCAAGTATGATGTTGGTAGTCTACACTGTACTTCCATACGAGACAATATCTGCGACCTTTTATCTCATTATTACCAAAATCACGATAAGGTCTTGTACAGACACAATTCATACAATTTTTATATAGGTCTTTATTCATTTACTTTGTCGGAACTGTCGTGTTCGAGCTTCACGATGTAGTAGCTATTTCCTATATATTCATGGGAAACTATCTTCCAGCCCTTAAGTCCATATTCGTACAATTCATATCCTGAACCGTTTACTTTAACGGTAATGTATTCTTTCATTTCAGCGGCTATATCGACTGTGGTTCTAATGTACATGTATTCACCTCATACATATATTATTAGATATATTGTAAGTTTTATTTTTATCAGTTCTGCATTTTGTAACGATTAGGGATTGAGTTCCAGATACCATCTAATAGCAACTCGACCCCATTAGGCTTGTGCAGCACGGAATTTTTAATAAGCCAGTAGCACTTACAGCGCCAGTACAGGCGATCAAATGAATCGCTATCTCTTACTCGAAATCTGACATTAAACCCTTTCTGTATCCCTCGTTGAATTTGAAATGCACAGTCTGCCGTTAATTTTTTCTCAAGTTCTAGTAAACCTGAGAAAAATTCAATTTGTAGTTGAGAATCTGACATATTATTTAATGGTTAGATCTTCCAGTGTGAACTCCTTATCAGTTACCTCCTTAAGAAGAGTCAATAACTTTTGTGTAAATTTAGTATAATTTTTATTATCTCCTACTTTTACACTACATTGTTTCCAGTTTTCTCTTCCATTGAACACAACCGTAAGAGTCCCATTATAGGTTTGGATTATCCTGGAGCGTTCTACATACCAAGAATTATCTTTATTGTGCTCTTTGTATAGTATAAGTGCCTTGGAGGCATATTCCAAAAGATTAGTCCAGCTTAGTGTTGTTTTATTTTTCATTTCTTTGTTTAAGCTCCTTCCGCATAGTTTTAAGCTTGGCTTCAAGCTTTTTAATATTAATTTCCAGAGCTGCTTTTTTATTTGCTTCTAAATGTTGCTCGCAGGAATTTATATACTGTTCTGTGGTAGTCATAGCATATACATTATGCTCAATGATGTCCCGTAGTGTAAGAGGTTCCGAGATAAGATTATCATAATGCAAAAGCTGATTATAGGTAGCTATCCACATTCGAATATCCATGTCTTCTTCCAGTTCTTTGCAAAGCGCATTCAGGTCCTTATCCGGGAATTCATCTGCGGACAATTTATCTTCGGCCTTTTTATTCTGGACTTTAATCCAATGGAGATGGTTTACCTCATCCTGCAGATGCTCCTTTATATCCCGGTATATATTACCATGCATTTTAATAACTTGTGGATGATTCCAATGCGCGGCAATAAGCTCTCGACCAACAGGTACAATATATGATTTTCTAGTAAGAATGTATCGAATCGCCGACAGCAGCATAAGCCCGAACTCATGCGAGGTCTCTGGGACCGATGACGTTGGTTGTATTCTCATGGCGGTACTAACTATGTTTTGAACGTTTCGTACGACGTTTAATTTTTTTAGTACAAGAACCTGTATTTATACTGGCTTTGTACAAGAGAAACAGCAGTAATGTATTACTGATAATAAAAAGAATTGTAAATATGATCCACATTGTTTTATTTTATACTATTATAATGTTTTGAACAAAGTTTCCATTCGGATTCTGACAATCCTCCGCAATCAAACTTTTCCTCTAAATTGCATAGGCATTGTTTAAGATAACGTCTATTATGCCAATCCGGAAATAATTTATCCGTATGTATAATAGGTTTATCCAGAATTTCTTTTGTAAAATGCTTTGAAAACTTATTCCAGTCTGCTTTATAGCCTCTACTGATCATTTCTTGGTAAATATAATGACTATAGCTTACAAAATGTGTTATATTATAGTTCATTATTTTATTTACCAGTATATGATTAGGAGTATTCCTCGTCTTAATATTGGTAGCTATACAGCAGCATTCTCTCCACTGGCCTAGCAGTTGATGTCTTGGTAAGTCAGCTATAATATTCTTATGCCAAAGTCTCATGATATTGTAGAAGCTTAAAAACTAATCAGCTCTCCTTCTGGAGAGCTGATTAGTAACAATACATACACTATGAAACAGACTACACTATATACACCACAAGTGAGTATAGCATATATATGTAGCATGTCAACGGGCAATTTAAATATTTTTATAGTTACTAAGCATTTCGATAGGATACAAAGGTACCCTTGCTTCCTATTTTTTTTCTCAGAATGAGTTTATTACTATGTCTGGGGTCATATACATAGTAAAAACTACCACGTTCTTCTATAAATACATTCTCCAACCTTCTATCCCGGGCTTTAGGATGTGCCCTGGTACCGTACCATTCCAGATAATCTATTGTACCACCGCGTAACCCGGATGATTTTAATTCTTCAACTTGCTCTTCTGTCCATTCTGTAAGTTCTTGTAAGCTTGTGTACATTATCTTATACTCATCAACCTCGTAGAAGTCCGTCATATTGTAGTAACCTCCGGTATGATGCCATTCAGTGGTACGAAGTACCCTGTTTTTAAGAATTTTAAGCCTGCATTTGCCAAATAATGTTAATTTTTGAGATTTTTGCGGGTCTTCTTCTAAATAAGCGCTAATAGTGCTTAAAATATCCTTTTTAGTCCATTTACTGAGAGGTTTTTTACCCTTACGGTAAGCTCTTGCTGCATTTTTGCTCATTTTACATCCGATATAACCAGACATTGCAATCACATATAGTAAATTAGTTAAAATATAACTGCCAGGCCCTTTCGAGCCTGGCAGTATTAACAAAACACCAATAAGTATACAAGAAAACAAATAAGATAATTCTAAAACTTGTCCTAATAAGACCAGTTGCTCAAACTATAGGTAGTATAACTTATTATGGTATATTGTCAATATGAAAACTAAAAATTCGCAGGAATTACTAAAGATATTTAGCAATTCCTGCGAATCGGCGGCTATGTTATGAGTAAGTATGAAGTCCCAGCCGCCTTTTGACAGACACCTCATCCGTCAATATTATATAACGCTATTTTTATGCAATTTTACGGTAAAATCATCCCAGGATGTCCCTGTTCGCGGTACTTATTCACAATATTTTATAAGAAATCCGTGATAGTCTTTGCAGACTATCACGGACCTACTATGACCACCTACCCACTCAGGTAGTAGAATTATGCTGGAGGAGACAATTAACTAAACCAGCCTGTACCGGCTAACATCTTCAGAAGCATATTTGAAGCTTCCTTATTAAGTTCTGCGAGCTTTAAAGCGGCAGAAGCACTCTTCTCGATGGTAGCATCTCCCTCAAGTTCCTTTTTAGCTGCCTTAATAATGGACCCTACACCCGGGGAGAAAAGTTTATCGATTTATTATCTGATATATTAAGAAAATCTGCTGTAGGGATATGTACTCCACGGAGATTTACGCACTGAGCAGCAGCTTTAATGAAGTCGGCTACAAGAGGTCCAGAAAATATCATTGTATATGGATCTACAACAGCGGCACTATATTTTTCGATGCCATTGTGCCGGTCTAGAGCGTACATAGCTTCTGCAGCAGCCTCTCCAATAGTAATGAGCTCCTCAGGAGAAGAAGCGATTTTTTCTATACCATTGCCTATCTCTTCGATAATTTCAAGATAAGGGGCAATGTCCTCCACACCAGCCATTTTACGCATTCTTGCATGAGATTCTGCAAATTCAGGATCAGGAAGTCGATCGGCACCAATGGAATTCACTGTCGGATCCATTTCAGTAGCTATCATATCAAAATCCTCTGCAGCTTTAACAATAGCATGAGCGGCTTTACGGAAAGCGGGAAGCGGCAAATCTCCCATCTGATAGTCATGGAAAGCCTTGTCTGCGGCTTCTTTTACCTGGATAGGAGAGTTAATTGGGTAGAAATTTTCTACTCCTCGTCCTCGGAATCCCTCGAAATCGATAGTAAGGGCGTATTTTTCCAGTTTTTGCTCTTCTTGGGCTCTTGCGGAAGCAGCTTTCTCAATTACAGTACTAAATGTGTCAAATACCTTATTAACGTCCTCTGTAATATTGTGTACTGCAGCCATTTTTTCGATACCTTGCTTCACAGCAGGCTCATCGACGGCATTAGCAGCGTACCAAATAGCGGAATGCAGGCATGCCGCCTTGGTGTGACACGGAAATTTACGATTTTCCGGGTCTGCGAACGCGATTTTATAGAGATTTTTAGTATTTTCTGCAGTAATTTGTTCGCTATCTAAAAAATAATCCGGCAGTAGCCCATTTTCATGAGCGAACATCAGAATAGCGGGATTATTGTCTCCTACATAATCATTATTAGCCATGACCTTATTATGGGCTGTTCCTTGAAGATTGTCAATGCTGTTTTAGCATCGTATGTGAGCTAAAAAATAATACCCCTCTGGACTGGAAAAGTCCAGAGGGGTATTCCGCATTATTTTTTAACTGACACCTGCTGTTACTTTATTCGGCCGCAGGCTTGATCACATTCCCGGCGGCATGCAGGACACCATTGATAATTTCTGAGCCTACTAAAGTATTAGGAAGCTTCAGATCCTGCATATGCTCTACAAATTGCAAACGCACGTAGTTATCGCCTACAGAATCGCTATATTGCTTAACAGCCTCTGCTTCGGCCTTTCGACCTTCTGCACGGGCTTTGGCAAGCATGAGCTCACCTTCAGCGGCTTTCTGGGCCTGATAAAGCTCAGCATCAGCCTTTCTCTGGGCTTGATAAAGCTCTGCGTCCGCACGAGACTTAGCGGCCAGACGTTCACCCTCAGCCACCTGTTCCGCACGACGAGCCTCAGCACGACCCTCTGCTTCCCGGATTTCTTCATTTTTCCGGGCAATGGAGAGTTCGATATCGCGTTTCTCGTCGGTCTGTGTCGCTTCTACTTTAGCCACAATACCGGCTACTACTTCCTTAGGAGGAGTAGTCCGTCCAATATTTACAGATTTAAGAATAAAAGGTGTATCCTTCAATTCCTTTTGCATAGCGGTCTCTACTTGCTCTGTAATAGCCGGGATATGAAGCGCAGCATCCAATCCCCGGTACTGACTTACAGCCGTACGCACAGCCGTCTGAAATGGCTTCTGAATAAAGGATTCATATGCATCCTTAATAAGTTCTTCTGGGTTTGTGCCTACTTCAGCCATTGCTCCGTAGTTTTCCACGAATTCCTTTACCTTGTTGGAATCGATTACGAAGACAATTGACGCCTCTGCAGAGGTCATTAAATTATCTTTTGACTGAATATTGTCAAAAGATTCCACCATACGCCATGGAGTGGTAGACACAATACAAGCTTTCTTGCGCCACGTCATACCAGTGGAATTAGGACCTTTAAGAATTTCTATGAATTCCTTTTTACCCATGATAGGGTCACTATAGACATAGGCACTATAGCCTCCGTCTACTTTGACATTATCATAGTTAATTGCGGCTGTTATAACGCCGCCCAGCACCGTCACGGCTCCTACCGCGCAAATAACTCCTACAACTTCAGCAGGTATTCCTTCGGTTTTGTATCTCATAGTGTTTTATACATATTAATTAGTATTATGAAGGTCAAGTTTATCTAAAAAATAGTCACAGTTTTAATAGATAGAACTTCCTTCATTAATATATAACCCTAAGAAAGTAGTTATTTTCAATATAATATAATAAGGTCAAAACACATGAACTCCGTGCAACGCCAATGAACTATATTACGAAAGGAAATCTGACCGCAGAAACAAGTATGCTTCGGTGGGGGACTAACCTAGTAAAAATATAGAAGATACTACAGACCTTCTATATTTTTATTGTAGGAAGAATTAGCGGAATATCTCCTCTAATTCTTCTTTAGTATACGGTGTATCCTTTGGGTCAACCACTTCAAATTTCTGCGGAATTGACTCGTAGTCAGGCTGCACAGCACATTCGCCCCGGGTATCCTGGGGGTCCTGTTGTTTGATTTCTGGAGAAAATCTGTAACCCAGAATAACTGCCAGAATTACTGAACAAATTATGATTACTTGCTTTGTCTTCATTCGTGTGGTGAATCTGTTAATAATAAATGAGTGGAAATTCTTATTCCACTCATTTATATATAACGTTATTACGGGGCTTATTACTTATCAGAATTTATCTTTTAGCTAATTAATTCCTTGCCTGCAACAATCAAAACATTATATAAAATATTGAAATCCCTCCATCCCTTCAGTATAATGAGCTTAGTTAATATTAACAACCATTAAATATCATGATTAAATTAGCTAATAAAATTGCTTTGGCTGATCTTATGCGGCATGCAGCTGAAAATAGAACACCAGTCACTCAAGACGCCTGGGATATTTCTAAATGGGAAGGTATGGCACCGCAATATGCCGCTCAATACCAAAAAGAAGTAGATAATGCCCTCAAAGCTTATCCTGAAATTAGAAACAGCAATGCTATGCTTCAAATAGCACGCCAGGCCGTTAAAGCAAATCCTTATAACTTTGGAGATACGTGGCAGGCAAAGGTAAATAATTCTGGGTTTATGAAATCTGTATTTAAACCTAGGTTCGGCTTATTTGGTAAAATACAAGACTCCGTAGACACCGGAACTAGACATGAAGAAGTAGCTAAGATATTGTCTCCTCTTACATTCAAAGGACCTAAACAAGGAGATCGGTTGCCCTCTTTGCAGCAAGCTGTAAAGCAAGGTCCTTCTGCTTATAGTCCTACTAAACCGAATACGACAGGCGGTAAGTAATTTTTCTCAATCAATCAAAATACCGACAACCTCCCCGGAAAGCCGTGGAGGTTGTTTTTGACGTAGAATTACTGTAAACTAAGCAATTAGTCAATCATGTTATGAATACCAAGTCCCGCCATAGCGCCGCCAGCAAGCGTAGCAGGAATACCCCACTTACGATTCTTGTTGAGGAACTTATACAGTCGAGCAGCCTTTGACTTGTCATTAGCTAAAGATCTTCGTAGATTTCTACTCATAGTATTCTCTACATTATTCACAGAGCGCAGTACTGTGCTAATAAAGTTTCTGCCTTTAGTGAAATGCTTGTCGACATACGGCATTAGGTGTGATAGACTTTTATACTTGCCAAGATCGTAATTAGCTACGGCAAACTCAGGATTTCTCATCAAACGATTACCAAGCGCCTTATATGCAGCAAGGCCTCCTCCAGCTGCTACGCCAGTACCTGCTAAGGCAGATATCGTTTCCGGTGCGACTGATTGATTATCACGCCATTCATCAATCTGGTCATCAATCCAGTCAGTGATGGAGGCCTCCTTCTTTAGAGACCTTGCTTCCCGGGCCTGACGGAGTTCGTCTGCCGCTTCCTCACCCTTAGGACGTCCTAACAATGCACCGATACCTGCTCCCAGCGCACCGCCTACACCAGCCCCAGCGGATGCGGTGTGTTTAACATCATTACCAGTTGCAAGAGCTGCCAGAGCGGCTAATCCGGCACCAGCTCCACCTCCAAGAAGACCACCTCCTAAAGCTCCTGTAACTCCTCCTAGCAAGCTACCAATATCACGCTGACCCACTGCCCAAGGAGTAACATCGGACGTTGTAAACCCGGGGTGTTCTTTTTCCACATGCTTGTTACGTAGACCCACACCTGTGTAACGACCTGCTAAAGAACCTAGCACGCCACCTAAAATTGCAGAAAGCATTTTATTCTCATCCGTGGCGTCGGCAAGTTTAGCACCGCCGTAACCGGCACCGGCACCAAGAACACCACCAGCTAATGTAGATAATCTAGGCCACAGCAAACTACCGCCGCCAGCGCCACCAAGTACTTCAGCTTCACGAGCTACATTGTTGGCTAAACCACCGCCAAAAGGATCTGCACCATCTCTACCTACCACAGGGACACCTGTGACTAAACGGTCCGTGAAAGAAGGATTAGAGGAGCTGTAAGGCTTTTCATTGGTAGCACGTTTAATAAGCTCCTGCAGAATAAGTTTATTTGCTAATTTGTTCATGATTAAATTAAGTTAGGTCAATATTAACTAAAGGAATTATAATCTATAACTTAATTAAAGAAAATACTTTATTAGCCGGATATACAATATACAGGTTCTCCGAACATATCATTCATGAGTTCTTCATTGTTAGATAGAATGCTAGGACCGGATAAGATCTGTCGCAGTTTGGCAGCTAGTTGTGGATCTTGCACCAAAGATTCTCCTAGATAAATTTTCATCATTACATAAGCAAATGTGAATGCGTGTAAAGCATCATCGGCTTTTGTGGCTGCACGAATATATTTGAAAGTGCTTCTCCCTGTATTATCTTCCGTAGGTACGCGGAACATATTAAGCCAATCTTCTAAGTATTGGCGCATTTCAGTCCAATTGCGACAACGTATTTTCTGGGGAGCCATACACTTCGCATCCCGGAACACATTGGTAATGGCTTCTGTTCTATTAACTGATAATTGATTGTCCAGATGTGCATCCTTAGGCTCTGAAACGCCTATGGCTTTAGGTCCCACATAACCTATTACGAAATGCTTATCTAGAGGAAGATATTTTCTGATTTCCATGTTATAGGCCAGACCTACACCGAAGTCTGATGCTACTATATTACCTCTGAATGCCTCATGGTCCTTTATGATACTGGCCGCAATATCCGGGTACATCATGCCTGAATAACGGCGATAATGTAGGATATCGACACAATTGTCTGGCGCCAGTCCAATGATGCAATGAACGGTGTAGGACGTTTTAGACTTAATATTGGGATTGTAGTCTGATCCACCCCAGTCGCATCCAGAAATAATTTGTCGGTAATATCCTTCTCTGCACTTTTTCTTTAATTGTTCCTCTGTATCCGTCAGTACGCAAAGGCGTTGAAGATCCTGGGAAGTTATTTCACGGCTTCCTTCTGCAATGGCTATACCAAAACATTCCTGCAGAACTTTCTTAAAGTCTGTATGCGCCACCTTATCATATATGGCTCCCCATTTAATAGGATCGTAAGCCAGGTCAGGTATAATGCATTGTGGGATATGTATACCTATACGCCCATCCCTTTGTCTGCCGGGATATGCGTGGACGAAACAGCCGTCGGTTACGCTTAGTAACTTACCTGTATATGGACACGTAGGACCTTGCGGGTTGTTGCATACTTTATACAGTACATCCTTGTCATACATATTGAGCCAATGCTTGCCATCTCCTGCTCTCACATGCCACATACCCATAGAAGATTCTGCCCATTTTGCTTCCAGCAGTGTATCAATAGATAGTGCAGTGCCGGCGAATATCTTCGTAGGCATTTTAGAGTCTGTAAGCGTATATAAGATATCTTCTACGTGGTCAGGATTAAGGGATTGGGCCTCGTCGACCGTTACTTCATCGGATGTCTTACCTCTAGCTGCCTGCGAAGTCTCACCGCAATGAATCATATTAACTGTAGACCGGTTAGGATATGTCTTATTGTATACATTCTGCTGCTTTGAATTAATTAAGAATGCCATCTCCATTTGCAGGAATCGTGCTCCATAAGTTTCAAGCTGCTTGTGGTGCGGCACTACATAAAGCGATTTATAATTATTCAAGACATGTGTCATTACTAATTGTCTGGCGCAGAATGTGGTCGAGTTGTGTGATAAAATTCCATCCGAGAAGAATGCACCATCAGGATCTTCTATCGTTATATCATATAATTCTTCTACACGTTCGGTAGAATGACTATTTAATACAGATTCCCATCCGTCAGTTGTATATACCCAATCTTCGGAAGTTATATGTTGCAATTCTTTCCAACCATCCTCAGTGTAGACTAAATGCTTCGCGGAACCTTCTATTACTTTGCCTGGGCAAGTTTCCAACCTATATACAGACAACGGAATTGTTTTGTATACTTTCTGCACTTTCGACCAGCCATAAGGGGTCTGAACATATATATTTTTTACCTGTTTTTCCTCAGCTATTTCGGATTCCAGAAGCATATACACAGAATACTATTTATTCCTTGTGCTGTAAAGTAAAACCAACTTGCACAAACGCCTGCTGTGCAAGTTGGATATATTAAAGATTATACGAGAATTAAGCTCCTGGAGGAGGTAGAGGATTTCCTAGAAGGCTGGATGGTTCCTCTCCTGCTGTAGCTGGTGTTTTAGTAGATCCCTCAAATGGAGCAGGTCCGTCCAATGCCTGCGTCATCTGATTCATTTTAGTCTCCAGCTCTAGAAGTCGCTGAGACATGGTGTCTATGACCTGCTGTTGATTTGTTGCGTTTTCGACAACACCCTGAATGCCATTCGCCATATCGGAAAGCATTTTTTCTATTTCAGGGGATAATCCTCCACCCTGGGGAGCAGGAGCTCCAGGAGGTGGTATAGGAGCTCCTCCTTGCGTCACAGCAGGACCCATAGGCATGCCTGTATTAGGATCAACCGGCATCCCGGTATTAGGGTCTACAGGCATACCTGCCATAGCAGGATCCACGGGAGCTCCTGCAGCCGGGCCTTGAGGTGGGGGAGCAGGGACGAAAGCTTTTTTCTCCAGTATCGCAATACCTTGGTCAAAAGCACTGATAGCTTGTCTGAGTTGTTCAGTATCGATCATAAGAGGTTAATTGGAACTATTTAATTTTTGTTCTATTAATTGATTAATATATGCGGTAGTGTCTTCGGATTCTAATACAGCACGTACTATACTCTGTATATGTTCTGCGCTTGTTGCAGTTTGTATGTAAGTTTTTATGCTGTTCCAGGGCATGTGTATATCCAAATTATTTACATGTCCTGTCATATAAACTGTTAAGTTGGGAATAGCTGCCTGGGAAAATGCCATGGATGCAGGGTCTCCTGCTATCTGCAGCAGTCCTATTCCATTAGATTTTGTCCAGTCGTTGTTCTGTAAATTATACTTAAAGGCCTCTGCACTTAGTCTGACTACAGAAGAGTTCTCTGAGGTCAACCAGGAAATGCTATTACTGACAGCTGCTGCCGGGTCCGAATGGAATACGAATAAGAATCCTCCGTTAGTCGCAGGTACACTCAGATTTTTATTAAAAATAGCTTGTGTGCTATTGCCATTTATAATATCTATTTCAGTGCTGCTCTGTGTAGCAAGTTCATAATCAAAATTTGTATCGGGAGCACCGGACCCGGAAGTTTTGTACACAGACACCCAAAAAGAAGTATCAGCGGAAATATTTTCAAGGGTAATGGCATTTATGTACGAAGTCTCGTTGAGAATAGCCGAGTATGGAACAAATACTCCAATAATGTCTGCAAAAGTTATATTAGGCGTATTACTCTGCAGAAGCCTGTACTGATTTCCTTCCAAATCCTCAACAAGATTCTCGTATGCCCGCTCTATACTATTATCGCTATCTGCGCGGACAGAAGCCTCCTCAGTCAGCCCGGTCTCGACGGTGTTAACCCTTGTATCCAGGTTTGTAATTGCAGAATTAATGGAGGAAAGTTCGGAAGCAGATGGTATAAGATTTTGCACCTCCCGTAAAAGGGCATTTGAAGCATTTGTTATATCTCTGCCCCACAAGACATCAATAGGGCTACCATTAAGCTGTAGAGAAGCCGTTGTAAAGTTTACACTGCTAGTACCTTCTCCGATAAGAAGGTTGCTAGAAGATTCATTACTATCGCCACGACTATACCTGAGAATATATTTACCTTTCGGAGTTTTAAGACAAAGAGCTGCAGAATCCCCTGCTCCTTCTAATTCCAGTTTAAAGTTATCTACTTGTAAAACTGGAGCTTTTATTTTAACTTTATCTTCGAACGACATATCAGATTATTTTCCTGCATTAATATAAGTGCTGGATAAGTTATCCGTGTATTTATGAACGGCAAATGCTGGTCTCTGCAGAATATAGGTACGCATTTTACCATTTACACAGACTTCTACTTTAGAATCTCCTATAGGCAGGGACCGAATAGGCATCTGAAGATACCAATAATGAACTTCTTGATCTGGATCCAGCTCTGTTATAGGATGTGGAAACCCATTACATACCTTAACTGGTATTATGCAATCTTCAGGTAAGCTATCAGAGGATTTAAGAAATTGCTGCCAATCCTCATGAAGATCTGGAATTACAACTGATGCCTCAGGTGTCTGCTCCGGGGTATCATTCCATTTGGTATACTGGTAGTTGGGATCTTTTACCACTCCATGTCTTTTACCTCCAAGTATAAGTGTCCATGTTACTACATCAGAGGCCAATCCTGCATGTACACAAAGTAATAGACTGCCATCTTCCGGTGTAATAATTACTGAGGCTTTCTTCGCTGCAGCAGGAGGCATCAGACCGGGAATAGCGAATACACAATTATTCATATTGTGATCTCCTCCTGTTCTAGTAAATGCTGCTTCTCCAATACCTTGTATTCCTGGACTAACGAGGCTATATCAGTCTTTATAATATCCCAGCAGCGTGATAACTCATCTAGGTTATAAAAATTAAGTTCGACAGTATTTGTCCGATAGTAAGGTATATTATTTTCAGTCCCATTTTCTTCCGGGAGAAAGGTCGATTCATCTACGGCAATAAGGTCCATATCCTGCATAGAAGCTACATTAGAGAACATCGCTCCTGTCTTGGAATCGGGGTCCGTATGGTACACAAATACATTAGGATCGGCTCCTAGTTCCTCGGAGGTAACTGTGACTATTAAAGGCCAGTTGCGACCACATGGATCCCCGGACTGCAGTTCTATTTTATTTCTAGTTACCTTATACATAAATCACCGTTTCTCAAGAAATTTTAATATTAAGATCTGCTGTTGTCAAGACACTCCCGACAGGCATTTCCCTGCGCAAAAACTCTAGTAGATTCTGTTGCATATTATATGACATACTCTGGAAGTTTATGCATGCGATGAGTAGGCGTTCTTTACATACCGTCTGGCGTATATGTTGAATGGCATTTTCTGTGACATCTGCAGTAGCAGTCTCTGCCAATTGTTGTTCTATTCCGGATAAATAATCCCAATAGGCTTGTAAAGCCTCCTGTGAGCCGCTGTAGGACGGTCTATATGCTCCAGAGGCATTCTGCATCGAAATGGTCTCATTAGGGGCTTCTAGACCGTTTACAGGAAGAATTCCATCCAAAGAAATACTAGCTACGAAATCCGGTAGTGCTTGTTCTGGTAAAATTAACTGGAACAGCTCATCTCCTCCTATAATGGTCCCTTCAGGCAGAGTATTACCTGGTTGCAACCATGTATGTCGATAAGGTGCCTCGTATTCACCTTTATCTGTTATATATAATTTGCCATCGAATAGGGGTAGAACTTTTTTAATTTTGCAATCTTCCCTCACTACAGCCATATCTGCAGCCTGCGCAGCGGCTTTATAAAAGGCTTCCGGTGATTGAGTAACTCTGTAGTAACGTAAAACTTTATCTACAGGGCCATATACATCGTTCAGACGTAGTGAATAATTATAAAGATTAGGCATACGGCGTATAAAACTGTATGCCATAAACTTCATCTCTGGAAATAATTGAAGTGGATTTACCGGGAATATCAGTTTACCAAACTCGGATATGAAGTCCTGCCCTGCCAATAGGCGACGAGTATCATGCTGTATAGATGTTACGAATATGTCCTTATCGATAGTTAGCCCAAACCTTACAACCTGAGTTTCGGGGATTTCTGCGCCCACATCCCCCGGAAATAATAGTACTGCGGAGTTTTCATCCGCTAATATGTCTCCGTGCTCGTCCGTTATACCTTGTATACCGGTAAGTTTCAGATTAGCTGGGCGGGCTGTAACTAAAGTTTCTGATACAGTAGCCCCTTCTATGTAGAATATAGCTTCTGGAACTACACCAACTATTACAGATGTGTCGTCAGATAGTACGGTCTCATTGTCCAGGTGATTTACAATCGTTGTCGCTGCATCTCCTTCTGTGAGTGTAAACTTTAATTGATTTCCAGATAGGAAAGTATCTGTAAATTTCCAGCGCAGCTTATTGGTAGCAATATTCAACGTAGCCGTGGACAGTGATCTTCCTTTTAGTATAAATTGATCTCCGGATACTTTTTCCCATACTTCCAGATAGCTATTATTGGTACTGTCGTCTATTACATCAAATTCAACTTGACGTAGCTTACCTGATGGAGTCAATAGACCCTCGCCTAGTTCTGCATCCCTCCAGGTAGCAACCATTATAGAGGTTGGGCTAGGGGTGTAGTCATAAGGATTGCCCTGGCTAGGTCTGATAGGAGTGGGTATCAGCTCAACTTCGCGTACAGTGGCATGCACACGTTCCTGGAATAATTCTTTCAGACCAAAATAGTCTATACTAAGGTCATTGAAATGAATAATCTTAAAGTTTTCCTTAATATAACCTTTAGAAAGAACTTTTGCCTGAGCCTGTAAGCCTATTTCGAATATTTTAGTCTGCCATGACAGGTGCGACATGAAATCAGCCTCAGACTTAGACTGTTCTGTCACAGATCTGTAGTAAAAACTACCAGCCTTTGCCAGAGTTGCAGCTTTCTCCTCTAGAATATCCATACAAACTAAATTTCTCTTATCTCTTTGAATGTGAGTGCGCCCTCCTGCAGATAATACCGGATATTGCGTACTGAGCAAGCATACATATCGTCCGCTGTAAGATCTCTGGCAGGATAGTTAACTCTAAGTCCAGCAGAACTTATAATTTCCGGGGTTGAGGGGACGTCCACTTCCTGCCCGGTGTAATTCATTATTTTTGTACCTACACTCCATTGCACCCTAGCCTGAACATTGATACGTACGACATATTTAGCACCAGCCTCTCCCATAATACGGGCAATCTCAGCATCAGAATAGGTATCCGGCGCACCAAGACGTCCGAAATAATCTTTAATTTTATCGGATGCTTCGTTCAATAAAGGTATGACCCCAGGTTCTCTTACATATTCGACCTCAAATTGGTAAATAATAACAGGAATAAATCCTCTCACCAATATAGATGTATTTACGGGTACATAATCTTTGTTCGCTAATGTTTGCGCTATACTGGCAAACATTGGATCTGTCTGATACTTTATTCTGAAATCTGTATAAACACGTCCTGCGGAATCTACTTCCGTACTGTATATAAAATTACCCGCAGCATTTCTGTCCGCTGATACTTTTATTCTTAACTTCTCATACGTGGTATATGCCGCTAACGCACCCAAACCTTTATCGTTTGTGGATATAATACTATGCGGAATATTCAGAAGGTTTGAATCCTGATGTGTAAGGGATTCTATATGATATGGCTGCCCCGTATAGTCGAAATCTCCTTCAAAATATAATCCGTCGTCAGATATAAACAAACGTAGTGTCTGTTCTTCTGTAAATTCGTACTGAGTAGATCGTACATATACATCCATGCACCCCTCAGCTGCCCCATAGATATTACGATAGCAACGCAGCATCTCTTTATCCCCTGGAAGGATGGCGTATTTGCTTTCCACAAACGGACAAATAGCATCCAAATAGCGAATAGTACCTGTACGTGTATTCAGCGAGGCAGAATAAATGGTGGTGCGACTTCTTTTAGCTAATTCAGGCAAAGTTCCTCCGTCTATGCCGGCCGAAAATTCTCCTAATGCGGCTATAGAACCTAATTCCGGAATTTCAACACTTATAGCGCCTGTAGTGCCTGCTTCTATCTGGGTTGTCAGTTCACCAGTGTCTCCTACAAGAGGCACGTCAGCGAAATATACTCCGCTGCCGGAGTCTTTAAGGGATGTTCCGTTCGCACCAGCAGGAACTGTGGTATCTACAGGGTAAATAACAAAAGGTCCCAGGTTGGGCAGATAAATGGAGAACAATTCATCTTCATTTCCGAAATTAAACTTTACTCCCCGGTCTAAAGTATATATTTTAGAAGTTGTGAATACCAGACGTACTACGCCCGATGGTTTTAAGGATGCTGTTGTATCCACGCCAAAATTTTTTATGTACTGCGAGACAAAGTCGCAGTTCCAAATGATGTCATTAGCTACATTTCCTAAATTCAAATCGGACATGAAACGCTCCAATCCTGTTTCTAGCGCGGCTATAGTATAAGTTTGCGGAGTTATAATTAGATCCCCTATCACGGTATTAGGATTGAGGTCTATATCGTCAAATTTCACCTGTACATAGTCCGTAAGGCGTTCTCTGGTTTCATATAACTTTTCCTGGGTGAGTTCGGAAAAATCAGGAACGTAAGTTGTTATAAAATTTAAATCAGCCATTGCTCGAAATTGCAGTAGTAGTTTCTGTGGTGGTTCCGTCTCGGAAAGTTAAAATCAATTCAAAGTTAAGAGTTCTCCCATAGTTTGTGTACTCTGTAGGTATTAATTCAGCGGAAGTTGGATAATAATCAGCTTCATATACTGAAGGAGCTTCTTCCCAGGAACAAAAATAAATCGTATCAGTCGCCGCAAAAGTTCCTATCATTTGTGCAGATGCGACATCGATCACAACACCACCGATAGCTTGAGCGAGTAAGTCCGTCCCTCTATCCGGGAAAATAGGGTCGGATTCTTTTTCTGTGGCTATATTCATCAGATATTTCTGCTCCACAGTTTGCCTGTCTCTTACCGAATGCGTCCAGTCAATAAGCGTTCCAGATTCTCCGCTGAATATAACATTAATAGATCTCATTCTGATTACTTGGGTAGGGAGCTAATTACTTGAAACCGATTCTGAAAGGCAGCTAATTTACCTTGTACGCCAAGAACACGCATATATTTGCGACCAGCCACGCAATACCTTGCATCCCGGTAGTTAGCGGCAGTGTAAATCGTATAAAGTTGATTTCCTAAAGTATTTTCTTTTTGATCGTACTCTTTAAATTTAGACTTCAGTTCCTCTATTGCTTTTTTACTTGGTGTCTGAGATACAATACCTTTTGTAGCAGATGCAGATTTTAAAGAGGATACCAACTGCTGCTCCCCTTGCTGCAATGTGCTAGTATCTGCACCTGCTATGTATAACTTATCAGCCATTATTTATATCCTCTAAATCACTTACAATACGATTTATCCGTAACGCAAGTCTAGCTTTACGTCGTGAAAGCTGAACAGGAGTAAGCTTGAGCTTCTGCATGATGGTTTTGTTATCCAGTATATCTTCTCCACCATACCCAGTCATATACTCTAAAAGTTTTTTATCTGTAGTATCAGCCTCGTGATATACATAATCCATAGCATCCTTCGAGAAGTCAGTTTCTACTGTACTTACTAAAGAATCACCTGATTCTGAAGTCGCAGCGCCATCCATGATCACTGCTTTCAACTTTTTACGTATATTTCGAATTCTGCGCGTAGAAAGATGTGTGATATCTGCCAACTCCGTCAGCGTCGGTTCACGCCCATGCTCATCCTGAAATTCATTTTCCGCCTGATAAAGTCTATAGCCATCCAGCTGAATACCTTCGGCTACAGATAAATCATTGCCGCTTTTGCGTATATCCCGGGTGAGTTGTCGTAGCTGATTAGAAACCCAGGTCGGAAGACTAGCTCCTGCTTCGGGATTGTAGTTTTTTATCGCCTTGGCAGCTACCACACGAGCCTTAGCCATAATCTGCGGGTTTCCTGCACCCCCATAAGAAGCTATAGCAGCTGTAATTGTAGGCTTCAGATTATCGAGTACAGCCGCCAGGTTGTCCGTGCTGGGGTTTTGCACCCAGTTATAATATGGCGTCGATTTTGGTTGAAACTGTTCAATTTCCTCGTCTAGAATAGCAGGCTCTTCCGGAATATTTAGTCCCGGAAAAGCTACTTCGCCAATACTCATTAGTGGCTCTTTCTGTTCAAGTTGCTCGATATCTGCGTTTAAGCTCATTTTCAGCTTTCTCCCGTTGTCTTGTTATCTCTGAAAATTTTCTTAATACTGCTTGACGCCCTCCGCAGCAGTTTCTGGATCGTTCTAATTCCTTTAATGCTCTTGCTTCCAGGTCCGGATACCTCGATAGTCCCGGTATTCGTGCTATTCTTGTCTGTGCTTGTGCTCTTGGGGGCATAAGTAGTCGGAGTTGAAATCTTGTATTTTACTGAATCAGGATGCATTCCGCCAGAAGCCGTATGGGCGTCAAGTGCTGCCTTTACCTTAGGTACAAATTGTCGCGTTATAGCTCCTTTCTTGCAAGGGACGCAGGATTCATCTCCTAGAGCATTTACAGCAGCGTCATATTGCTTTCTAAGATCCTCGCAGCCCGGAAACCAGCATTCCGTAGTAGCAAAGAACTTGTGCACTACATCGTAGCCTTCTTTAAAACCTACAAATTCATTACGAGTGACAGTTTCTATAGTACCATCTTCTTTTACAATTTCGCTAGTAGTTGTATTAACGATTATACCCAGCTTGTCTACCTCGCGTTGAATAATCTCATGCATAGACTTGCGCTGAGGAGTTATATTTGATCCGGATGCAGTGTCGACACTTACATCCTCGGATTCCATTGTTTTTGATTCGATCATAGTCATAGTATATTAATGATTAGGAACAAGGCGATTAACTAGAATAGGCCAGGTAAACATAGCAATAAATGCATGATACCAGTTGATGTCCGGGGAAAGTGCGGCTAATAGCAAACCTATCCACAAGGATACATGAAACGACAGGCAAACTTTACAAGTTATAAGTTCGGCTAATAGCGCCGGCAAATATATATTTACTTTATCTGCCCAGTCGTCCCAGGATACCAATGTATCCCACACATCATCCTCTTCTGACTCTACAGGTAATATATACAGTCTATTCAGTATAGCAAATACATGTAGAGGTAATCCGGAATTAAACCATGCCATAATTAATGATGCGGTTCCAAATAATCCCAAAATGTACACTATCGCCAGAAATGTCATAGCGATAGTGTACATCGTTCTTATATTTCTGTCAAGTCGCCTACTGACTCCGTTAAAACTTATTCTACCAGAATTGGATCAGCAGTATAGGTATCGTACACATCAAAATCAATAAATCTCTGCATACTGATACCTGCGACTTGTCTGGGATCGTAGGCGAGAATAAGCTTCGCTAGCTTATTTATCTCCCGCATCTCGAATCTATTACCAAAATTAACAAAATCGTACATACTGTACTTTGTATAGTATAAAGCACCTACAGTTCCATTCTCGGACATATCCGCGAAGTTAAATGGACACAATAACCAGGTTTCAGGATCTGTATAATTATCCCATTGTACCAGTGTAAAATCATTTATATAGCTTGTACAGCATGTGATAGCCCAATCCTCCGGGCAGTGCTTCATGAATCCTGGTTCTTTTTCTGCTAATTTCCACCACTTATGAAAGCCTTTTAATGCTTTATAAAGTCCTTTAGCCGGCAACAGGTAAGTTACGCCAGCAACCCCATTCATATCCTTGGATAGTTTAAATCCAATAACACTATCAGGATTATCATTTAGAGGTGCTAAAAACCTATTAAGGTTGCGTATATACATATCACTATCCACTTTCATCACATACTGAGCGCCACTTTCCCGGCTACAGCGTATCATTTCCATTATAATACCCATAGCACATTCAGTACCATTCAGATTAAAATTTCGATTAAAATGTGATTGTTTATAGGAATAGCTATGCGCTCCACAATGTAATTTGTGCTGCGTGATATCTATCTTAATATCATTTGTGTCCGTAATTGGGCTGGCTGCATCGTCTATAATATATATATCCAGGTCGTAGCCTTTCTTTTTTTGTTCCTCTAGTCCTCGCAGACATTGTTGTAGGCACATTGCATCTCCCGAGAAAGTCATGATTACGGTAGCAATTTTACCGGGTGTAGTGGTCCATTCTTGTTTTAATTGTGTTATTTCCATATTCGCTTTTGGTTTATTTGTTCGGGTTAGAACTTATGATAAGTTGTTATTGATATAATATTGGAGGTTCCTGTTCCGTTATAGGGGTATAGTTTACGGTATAGATAATATTTATTCCGTAACTTGATGCTGTTACCGACACGTTGCTAAATTCACATTTTACTGCTGTTAGTCGTTGCCGTATAGTGTCTGGATAATCATAAAATCTACCGTTTGCAGCTTGATACCCCTTATCGGACCACACGATTGTGGAATTGGACTGAGGTAATATTATAACTTTCGTCTCTAATTCATTTTTTATTTTATCAGCTAATTCTGTATAAAAATTATTTTCGTTTACTGTTATTGCGACTGACATAATAATCGTCCAAGGGTTTCTAAAGTAGACTAAGCCCACTCAGTAACACTTGCACTAGGTGTTCCACCTTGGGCTATCTTCAGTTGTAGCTCTGCACTTTGTATACGGCTATCGGCCAATGTGCGTGTTAGTGATGCTATAGACGTAGGTCCAGCCGGCGGAAGAATAACACCTGTTGCATCTGATATTAAAGAAGCAGCAAGATTATCTATGTTCATTGTAACATAGTTATTTGACACAGTAAAGTAAGAAGGATCAAAATCGTATTGAATGCCTGATAAAGTACACGAAATTGTGTATCCGGATGTAGCAGATCCTGTGATAGATATATTCGGCCCAGGTATAAGCGATAGGCTATCACTGGAGACGGGTGACACGGTGCAGGCTATAGTATAACCAGTAGTATCCGACCCTGAAATTTCTATACCTGTACCGGCAATAAGAGATATACCAGGCACAGGTATAGAGGATACGGAAATCGTATAAACATCATCTGTTTTTACAATTTTAATATTATCTCCTGCTATAAGAGATAATTTAGAGGCTATAGTATATTCGTTACCTGAATTAGTTACAGAAATTCCATCCCCTCCAACTAAGGATATACCAGGCGCAGGTATAGGTGATACAGAAATTGTATAAGTATTCTCATTCTTTTCAATCTTGATATTGTCACCTGCAATAAGGGACATCGCATTCGTGATAGTATATTCGTTACCTGAATTAGTTACAGAAATTCCATCCCCTCCAACTAAGGATATACCAGGCGCAGGCACAGGTGATACAGAAATTGTATAAGCATTCCCATTCTGTTCAATTTTAATATTATCCCCTGCAATAAGAGAGATTGTTTCGCTTAGTATGGGGGATACAGAAATTGTATAAGCATTCCCATTCTG
>JAEIGA010000352.1_pt1 | contig 66677 bp, 63 predicted proteins | sample 9270691 | NCBI WGS metagenome assembly JAEIGA01 (sample SAMN17057246, study PRJNA624740) | gut metagenome | biome: biome; isolation source: fecal sample | host: Bos grunniens | place: China: Xizang | collected 2019 | reverse complement strand
TTCGCACACCTTCGCCGGATGCTGTTTCACATCGCAAAACCGGTTCCCGGTTCGGCTCATTGTGTCTGCGAAAATTAAATCATCGGTACTCACATGTGTTTCCCCAAGTGTACGCGCTGTTTATCTGTAATACAGAATCCAACACTCATCTTAGTTTCGTTTTTGTGGTACAAAATTGCCTAAGAATTATTTCTTTGCGTCCTTAGGTCTCTTAGCGCCGTACTTAGAACGAGCCTGCTTTCTGTTTGCAACGCCTGCAGTATCAAGGGTACCACGGATGATATGATATCTAACACCGGGCAAGTCCTTTACTCTACCGCCACGGATCAAAACAACGCTATGCTCCTGAAGGTTGTGACCTTCGCCGGGGATATAGCTGGTTACTTCGATACCGTTAGAAAGGCGTACTCTGGCAATCTTTCTAAGAGCTGAGTTAGGCTTCTTAGGTGTGTCAGTTTTAACAGCAGTACAAACTCCACGCTTCTGAGGAGCGGACTGATCTGTTGCCTTCTTGTGAAGAGAGTTGTAACCCTTCTGCAATGCAGGTGCAGTAGACTTCTTTACAGAGGTCTCACGGCCCTTTCTTACTAACTGATTAAATGTGGGCATTCTGTTTCACCTTTTCCTTTCATATATTTACATTTTGTGCGCACAAAAAAAACACATCCGCACGCATGCCTTTTAATTATAGGCGCACACGAATGTGTTGTCAACAATTTTTTTGCGTTATTTTTTCAATTTTTCCGCAGTTTTCCTGGGGTTATGCCCGAAGTTCTCTAATATACCTGCTTAAGGCATCCTGCCATGTGGGCAATTTTTCAAAGCCATTCTCTGTAAGCTTCTCTTTGCTCATTCTACTGTTTAAGGGGCGATTTGCTTTGGCGCCGTACTCCTCGCTGGTTACGGGGTTAACGGTCATCTTGATGCCGGCTTCCCGAAAAATCGCACAGGCAAATTCATACCAGCTGCAGATGCCTTCGTTGGTGGCGTGATAGATGCCATACTTTTCTGTCTGTACCATATCCACCAAAAGACGGGCCAGGTCATAGGTATAGGTAGGAGAACCAAACTGGTCATTGACCACACGCAAGGTGTCATATTTTTCTGCCAGCCCCAGCATGGTCTTTACGAAATTCTTTCCGTTGATGCCAAATACCCATGCAATTCGAACGATGAAGTACTTATCCAATGTTTCCCTCACTGCAAGTTCGCCCTCGTATTTGGTCTGTCCGTATACACTAACCGGTCCACATACATCGTCAGGTTCCCAAGGTCTGGTACCTTGTCCGTCAAAGACATAGTCGGTACTGATATATATCATTTTGATATCCAAATCCTTACATACCTTGGCGATGTTCTTAGGGCCGTCTGCGTTTACCTTGCGGCATACGTCCACGTTTTCTTCCGCTGCATCCACTGCAGTGTAAGCCGCACAGTGAATCACCGCATCGGGATTGGCTTCCCTGATGACCTGATTCACGCTTGCTTCATCGGTAATATCCATCTCTTCAATGTCCACACCAATGGCTTCCATGCCACGCTTTTCTAATTCCTTTACCACATCGTAACCCAATTGTCCCTTGACACCTGTTACCAGAATCTTCATATTATAGAGTCCTCTCATTTTCAAAACAAGGTGGCAACCTCAGGTCACCACCTTGCATTCAGTTACTTTGTTACAGTTTATTCGGTTACAACCTCTTCCACTGCTTCCTCTGCAGGAGCTTCCTCTACTGCAACTTCATCTACCATTTCTTCCACCGCTTCTGTCACTTCTTCTGCAACTTCTGCAGGGGTTTCTTCCTCTTCTGCTTCGAAGGGAATATCCATGGTCTTATCGGTGCTGAGGATGGTATTACGGTATCTCTTCATACCGGTACCTACAGGAATCAGTTTACCAATGATAACATTTTCCTTCAAACCAATCAGGTTATCTACTTTACCCTTGATTGCCGCCTCGGTAAGCACCTTGGTGGTCTCCTGGAAGGATGCGGCAGACAGGAAGGAATTGGTTGCAAGCGCTGCCTTGGTAATACCCAAGAGTACCTGCTTACCTTCGGAAGGCTCTTTGCCTTCTGCCTTCAGCTGTTCGTTCATATCCTCGTAATCCAAAACATCTACCAATGTTCCGGGAAGGAAATCGGAATCTCCGTTGTTCTCGATGCGAATCTTCTTCAGCATCTGGCGAACGATTACTTCGATATGCTTATCCGCAATGTCTACACCTTGCAGACGGTAAACTCTCTGTACCTCACGGAGCATATAATCCTGTACAGCACGGATACCCTTGATCTTCAACAGATCGTGAGGATTTACGCTACCTTCGGTCAACTCATCACCTGCTTCCAGCATCTGACCGTCTTCAATCTTGATACGGGATCCGTAAGGAATCAGGTAAGCTTTGGACTCACCGGTTTCATCGTTGGTGATGATTACCTCACGCTTCTTCTTGGTATCACGGATCTCAGCCTTACCACCGAACTCTGCGATGATTGCAAGTCCCTTAGGCTTTCTTGCCTCGAAAAGTTCCTCTACACGGGGAAGACCCTGGGTGATATCGTCACCCGCCACACCACCGGTATGGAAGGTTCTCATGGTCAACTGTGTACCGGGCTCACCGATGGACTGTGCAGCAATGATACCAACTGCTTCACCAACCTGTACAGCCTCGCCTGTAGCCATGTTTGCACCATAACATTTTGCACAAATACCCACATGGGAACGACAGGTCAAAATGGTACGAATCTTTACTTCTTCGATGGGCTCACCCTTCTCATTTACGCCAACGCTCAAAATCTTAGCAGCACGGCTGGGGGTAATCATATGGTTGTGTTTTACAATCATATTGCCATCTTTATCATAGATATCTTCGCAGGTATATCTACCTGTAATTCTATCCTTCAGGCTTTCAATGGTTTCCTTACCATCGGTAAATGCTTTTACCACAATGCCGGGAATCTCATTGCGTCCTTCACAACAATCCACTTCACGGATACTAAGTTCCTGAGATACGTCTACCATTCGACGGGTCAGGTAACCGGAGTCCGCGGTACGAAGTGCGGTATCGGACAGACCCTTACGAGCACCATGCGCAGACATGAAGTACTCCAATACGTCCAGACCTTCACGGAAGTTTGACTTGATGGGCAACTCGATGGTTCTACCGGTTGTATCTGCCATCAAACCACGCATACCTGCCAACTGCTTAATCTGCTGATTGGAACCACGGGCACCGGAGTCAGCCATCATATAGATGTTGTTATACTTATCCAAACCGGAAAGCAGCTCCTCTGTCAACTCCTTATCGGTGTCATTCCAAGTCTCTACAACCGCACGATATCTCTCTTCTTCAGTAATCAAACCTCTGCGGTAGTTTGCAGCGATTCTATCTACGGTCTTCTGTGCCTTTGCCAAAAGTTCAGGTTTGCTTGCAGGCACTGTCATATCGGAAATGGATACGGTCATTGCAGCCTTGGTAGAATACTTGTAACCAATGGACTTCACATCATCCAAAACTTCAGCGGTCTTAGATGCACCGTGGGTATTGATTACCTTCTCCAGAATCTGCTTCAATCCCTTCTTGCCTACATGGAAGTCAACTTCCAACTTCAAGAAGTTCTCGGGGTTGGTTCTGTCCACAAATCCCAAATCCTGAGGAAGAATCTCGTTGAAAATGAAGCGTCCCAGTGTGGATTCCACATTTCCGGTAACCACTTCACCATCAGCGGTGGTCTTTGATACACGAACTTTAATTCTGGAATGCAAGGTTACATATCCGTTTTCATAAGCCAAAATAGCTTCATTTACACTCTTGAAGAACTTGCCTTCGCCTGTTGCGCCGGGTCTCTCCTGGGTCAGGTAGTAAATACCAAGCACCATATCCTGGGAAGGTACTGCCACAGGGCCACCATCGGAGGGCTTCAACAAGTTGTTAGGGGACAGAAGCAGGAATCTACATTCTGCCTGTGCCTCTACGGACAAAGGAAGATGTACTGCCATCTGGTCACCGTCGAAGTCAGCGTTGAACGCGGTACATACAAGGGGATGCAACTTGATTGCCTTACCTTCTACCAGGATGGGCTCAAATGCCTGGATACCCAATCTATGCAGTGTAGGAGCACGGTTCAACATAACGGGATGTTCTTTGATTACTTCTTCCAAAACGTCCCAAACCTGATTGTCCATCTTCTCCACTAATTTTTTAGCGTTCTTGATGTTCTGGCTAATGCCTCTTGCGGTCAACTCCTTCATAACGAAAGGCTTGAACAGCTCGATTGCCATCTCCTTAGGCAGACCACACTGATAAATCTTCAGTTCAGGTCCTACTACGATAACGGAACGTCCTGAGTAGTCAACACGCTTACCAAGCAAGTTCTGACGGAAACGTCCTGACTTACCTTTCAGCATATCTGACAGGGACTTCAGCGCTCTGTTGCCAGGTCCTGTTACAGGACGGCCACGTCTGCCGTTGTCGATCAAAGCATCAACTGCTTCCTGAAGCATTCTCTTCTCATTGCGCACAATGATATCGGGAGCGCCCAGTTCGAGCAATCTCTTCAAACGGTTATTTCTATTGATAATTCTTCTGTACAAATCATTCAAGTCAGAAGTTGCAAATCTACCACCATCCAACTGTACCATGGGACGGATATCGGGGGGAATGACAGGAATGATATCCATAATCATCCACTCGGGCTTATTGCCAGAGGTGTAGAATGCTTCTACCACTTCCAATCTCTTGATGATACGGGCACGCTTCTGGCCGGAGGATTCCTTCAGTTCAGCCTTCAGCTCCACTGCTTCCTTCTCCAAATCAATTGCCTGCAAAAGCTCCTTGATAGCCTCTGCGCCCATTCCCACACGGAATTTATTTCCGTAGGTTTCTCTTGCTTCCTGATATTCTCTCTCGGACAATACCTGCTTATATTCCAATGCGGAATCTGCAGGGTCAAGCACGATGTAAGAAGCAAAGTAGAGAACTTTTTCCAGCACACGGGGAGAAAGGTCCAATACCAATCCCATTCTGCTGGGGATTCCCTTAAAATACCAGATATGAGATACAGGTGCTGCCAATTCGATGTGACCCATACGCTCTCTACGAACGGATGCCTTGGTTACCTCAACACCACATCTGTCGCAGACTACACCTTTATATCTGATCTTTTTGTATTTACCACAATGGCACTCCCAGTCTTTGCTGGGTCCGAAAATCTTCTCACAGAACAAGCCATCTCTTTCAGGCTTCAAGGTTCTGTAGTTGATTGTTTCAGGTTTCAACACCTCTCCATGAGACCAGTCACGGATTTTCTCGGGTGAAGCCAATCCTATTTTAATCGCATCAAATGTCATAGGCTGATAATTCAATGCTTCGTTTCTTGTTTCTGACATTTATGGCACTCCTTCCATTTTGTTTTAGAATTAGAATTCCTCGTCGCCGTCAAAGCTTTCTTCTTCGTATGTGTCACCATACAAATCATCGGCACTTACCAATTCTCCGCTTGCTTCATCAAACTCTTGTGCCTGGTAACCCATCTCACCCAGAGAGCCCTTATCGTAATCATCATACTTACGATCATCTCCCATTTCGTAACGGTAATCTGTGTCACCGTAATCGATGGTTTCCATAATTTCCACTTCTGTCTGATCCTCACGCAGAACTCTCACGTCGAGACCAAGTGCCTGCAATTCCTTAAGCAATACCTTGAAGGACTCAGGAATGCCGGGCTCAGGGATGTTATCTCCCTTGATAATTGCTTCATAAGTCTTCACACGACCGATCACGTCATCGGACTTCACAGTCAGGATTTCCTGCAAGGTGTAGGAAGCACCATATGCCTCCAACGCCCAAACTTCCATCTCACCGAAACGCTGTCCACCGAACTGTGCCTTACCACCCAGAGGCTGCTGGGTAACCAGGGAGTACGGTCCGGTTGCACGTGCGTGAATCTTATCGTCAACCAAGTGATGCAGTTTCAAGTAGTGCATGTGACCGATGGTTACAGGACTGTCGAAATATTCACCTGTTCTACCGTCACGCAGACGCACCTTACCGTCGCGACTGATGGGCACGCCCTTCCACAACTCTCTGTGGTCTCTGTTGTCGGACAGATACTGCATTACTTCGGGAAGCAACTCTTTTTTATGCTTCTTCTCAAATTCTTCCCACTCCAGATTTACATAATCATTTGCCAAATCCAAAGTGTCCATAATATCCTTCTCGTTTGCGCCGTCAAATACAGGGGTTGCCACATTGAAGCCTAGCGCTCTTGCAGCCAGGGAGAGATGAATCTCCAACACCTGACCGATATTCATACGGGAAGGAACGCCCAGAGGATTAAGTACAATATCCAAAGGACGGCCATTGGGCAAGTAAGGCATATCTTCTACAGGAAGCACGCGGGAAACAACACCCTTGTTACCATGACGACCTGCCATCTTATCACCAACGGAAATCTTTCTCTTCTGTGCAATGTAAATACGTACTGCCATATTTACGCCGGGAGACAACTCATCGCTGTTCTCTCTGGTAAATACCTTGGCATCTACGACAATACCATACTCACCGTGAGGCACCTTCAAGGAGTTATCACGAACTTCTCGTGCCTTCTCACCAAAGATTGCACGGAGCAATCTTTCCTCGGCAGTCAGTTCTGTCTCTCCCTTAGGAGTTACCTTACCAACCAGGATATCACCGGCGCGAACCTCAGCACCGATACGGATGATACCTCTATCGTCCAAATCCTTCAATGCATCCTCACCAACACCGGGAACGTCACGGGTAATTTCCTCGGGTCCCAACTTGGTGTCACGTGCTTCTGCTTCGTATTCTTCAATATGAACAGAGGTATATACATCTTCCTGAACCAATTTCTCAGAAAGCAAAACCGCATCCTCGTAGTTATAACCTTCCCAGGTCATGAAACCGATCAAGGGGTTCTTACCCAGTGCCAATTCACCCATTGCAGTGGAAGGACCATCTGCAATTACCTGTCCTGCTTCTACATGGTCGCCCTTAAATACGATGGGCTTCTGGTTGTAGCTGTTGGACTGATTGCTTCTGGAGAACTTGGTTAACTTAATCTCTGCCTTTTCACCATCGTCATAAGTCATACGGATCAATTCAGAGGATACATAATCAATCGTACCCGCCTTCTTTGCCACCACACAGTCACCGGAGTCAACTGCTGCCTTAGGCTCCATACCGGTACCTACAACAGGTGCTTCGGTCACCAAAAGGGGCACTGCCTGACGCTGCATGTTGGAACCCATCAACGCACGGTTTGCGTCGTCGTTCTGCAGGAAAGGAATCAGCGCAGTCGCAACGGAGAATACCATCCTGGGGGATACATCCATGTATTCAAACTCAGAACGGGGATACTCTGCAGTTTCCTCACGGAAACGTCCGGATACGGAACTGTTCACAAAATGGCCATCCGCATCCAAAGGCTCACTTGCCTGTGCTACATGGTAGTTATCTTCCTCGTCAGCGGTCATATAAACCACTTCCTTGGTAACCACAGGATTTGCAGCATCGGTTCTGTCGATGACTCTGTAAGGAGCCTCCACAAAACCATATTCATTAATTCTTGCATAGGATGCAAGGGAGTTAATCAAACCAATGTTAGGACCTTCAGGGGTCTCGATAGGACACATTCTACCATAGTGAGAATAGTGTACGTCTCGAACCTCGAAACCTGCACGGTCTCTGGACAAACCGCCGGGACCAAGTGCAGACAAACGTCTCTTGTGTGTCAATTCTGCAAGAGGGTTGTTCTGATCCATAAACTGGGACAACTGGGAGGAACCAAAGAACTCCTTCACAGCTGCGGTTACAGGCTTGATGTTAATCAATGCCTGAGGGGAAATATCGTCGGTATCGTGGGTGGTCATACGCTCACGAACCACTCTCTCCATACGGGAAAGACCGATACGATACTGGTTCTGCAAAAGCTCACCAACCGCACGGATACGTCTGTTACCCAAGTGGTCGATATCGTCGCTGTTGCCAAGACCATACTCCAAATGAATATTGTAATTGATGGAAGCCAAAATATCTTCCACAGTAATATGCTTAGGAATCAACTCGTAAATATTCTTCTTAATGGCATCTGCCAAAGCCTCAGGATCCTCGCCAAACTCTGCGATAATCTGCGCCAATACAGGATAGTATACTCTTTCATTGATACCAAGTGCCTTAGAATCACAATCCACAAAATTAGTGATGTTAACCATCATATTGGAAAGAACCTTCACGTTTCTTTCCTCTGTCTGCACCATCACAAAAGGAACTGCAGCATCCTGAATCTTGTCCGCCAGTTCAGCTGTCAATTTATCGCCTGCACTTGCCAACACTTCACCGGTAGAAGGATCGATGACATCTGCAGCCAACAACCTATGTCTAACTCTATTCTTAAATGCCAATTTCTTGTTGAATTTATAACGTCCAACCTTAGCCAAGTCGTAACGACGGGGGTCGAAGAACATGGAGTGAATCAAGCTCTCCGCACTTTCTACGCTCAAAGGCTCGCCGGGACGAATTTTTTTGTACAACTCAAGCAGACCCTCCTGATAATTCTCAGCAGTGTCCTTAGATAAACTAGCCTCAATCTTGGGTTCATCCCCAAACAACTCACGAATTTCCTCATTGGTACCCACACCAAGAGCACGGATCAGGACAGTTACAGGAACCTTACGGGTTCTGTCCACGCGCGCATAGAAAATATCGTTGGAGTCTGTTTCGTATTCTAACCAAGCACCACGATTCGGAATCACGGTACTGGAAAATAATCTCTTACCAATCTTATCATGACCGATGGCATAGTAGATACCGGGAGAACGTACCAACTGGCTAACGATAACACGCTCTGCACCGTTAATCACAAAAGTACCGGTCTCGGTCATCAGAGGTAAATCGCCCATAAAAATCTTATGTTCGCTGATTTCCTCTTTCTCTTTATTATATAAACGCACCGTTACGGTCAAAGGCGCCGCATAGGTGGCATCTCTTTCCTTACATTCTTCAATAGAATATTTTACATCATCTCTACACAATTCAAAGTCAACAAATTCAAGACTCAATGAATTGCCGTAGTCTGCGATAGGAGAGATATCGTCAAAGACTTCCTTCAAGCCTTCGTCGAGGAACCACTGATAGGAATCCTTCTGGACTTCAATCAGGTTGGGCATCTCCAAAACCTCTTCCTGTCTAGCATAACTCATACGCATAACCTTAGCACCGGCAACTGGACGTATTCTGTTTTTCTCCATTGACATTTCACCCCGTTCTATTTGATTTATGCACTGTTTACATGACCAACAGGCACAGTTCTGCACAATAGTGCACCCTACATACTACCACATCACTTCCGCAAGGTCAAGTAAAAATTTTACAAATGCGGAAAATAATGGCAAGTATGTAGGGTGCACTATGAAAAAGTGAAAAACTCCCATGGCGTTCACCGGCCACGGGAGTCCTCATTTCGTATTGTTTTGGGAAATTTAGAATTACTTCAAAGTAACCTTAGCGCCTACTTCTTCAAGTTTCTTCTTGATATCCTCAGCCTCTTCCTTAGAAGCGCCTTCCTTAATTACCTTAGGTGCGCCGTCAACAGCGTCCTTTGCTTCCTTCAAGCCAAGGCCGGTGATCTCACGAACTACCTTAATAACCTTAACCTTCTCAGCGCCACAGTCGGTCAACTCTACGTCGAACTCTGTCTTCTCTTCTGCTGCTTCAGCAGGGCCAGCTGCTGCTACAACAACACCAGCTGCTGCAGATACGCCGAACTCCTCTTCACATGCCTTTACAAGGTCATTCAATTCCAATACGGTTAACTCTTTGATTGCTTCAATCAATTCCTGAGCTGTCAATTTAGCCATTTTTCATTTCCTCCATTTTCTTAGACTAATGTGTTTCAACTTATGCCTCTGCAGGAGCTTCTTCTGCTGCAGGTGCTTCTTCTACTACGGGTGCTTCTGCAGGAGCTTCCTCTACTGCAGGTGCTTCAGCTGCGGGTGCCTCTTCTACTGCGGGAGCCTCTGCTACAGCTTCTTCTGCTGCAGGTGCTTCACATGCGCCGGCGCCACCTTTTTCAGCCAACTGGTTCATAACGCGAGCGAAGTTGGTAATAGGACTCTGCAAGCTGCCAAGCAACTTGGAAATAAGTACTTCTCTGCTGGGGATGCTTGCGATAGCAGCCATACCCTTTGCATCGTACTTGGTTCCTTCTACTACACCGCCCTTGATTTCCAGCTTATCAGCGGTCTTTGCGAACTCAGACAACACTCTTGCGGGAGCTGTCGCATCCTCTGTAGAGATTGCAATTGCGCTGGGTCCTTCCAAATACTCTGACAAACCTTCAAACTGTGTACCCTTGAACGCGAAGTTCATAAAGGTGTTCTTGTACACTTTGTAGGTAACTCCTGCCTCACGCAGTTTCTTACGAAGCTGTGTATCCTGCTCAACAGTAAGTCCACGGTAATCAACCAATACAACAGACTGTGCGTTTTCGATACTAGCAGAAATCTCTTCTACAATCGGTTTCTTCAATTCAACCTTTGCCATTTTTCTACCTCCTTTTAGATTTTGATGCCGAAAGGAGCTTTCTGATTTATCAGTCCGCTTACGGACTTCATTAAAAAAGCCTCCCAAAGACAGGGAGGCAAAAAGTCATCGCAAAAACTCTTTTCCTCGGTAGGCGACTTGGCTTACGTCCATCAGGTGGACACCTACTGTCTTCGGCATGGTCTTATGACCGAACATCATATTAACATAGACTACTGTGTCATGTCAAGTCTTATTTTTTGCTTTTTTAAAGAAAATGCACATCAGTAATTTTTAATTCCAAATCTCTATAGTTTACAATTGACATGGTGAAATATTTTGCCTATAATTAGGATACAATAAATCAACAGTGATTGATTTTGGGCTGGCCGAAAGGCCCTGGTCCACCGAGCGGCGGGGAATTTCCCCGCTATTTTTACTCTATCTATTCATTCTAAAATCATGTCAAAAGGATTTCTATATGTCAAACAAAACTCTCAGCGTATTTATCGACGAGTCCGGAGACTTCGGTCCCTATGATATTCGCGCACCTTTCTACATAATATCTATGGTATATCACAATCAGAGTTCCGATATTTCTCAAAATATTAAATCGTTCAATACCCATCTATTAAATATAGGGTACAAACACCACGCCATCCATACCGCTCCTTTACCCATTCCGAATTAGATTTCTTTGAAAACACCCGCAATTTCAAAAAGAATTATTTGAAGCACCTAAGAGCGAAAATATTCCGGGAATAATCATCCCCGGAATATTTAATCCGCATACACTTAGTGTCCTCTACAAAAACTTCTTTTTTTCCTAAGAAGCACACAAGCAACACCCAACCCACTTATAACAGAAATCACATTCGATACTTTCTGCGTCGGGGTGCCGGCATAAGATATAGCCACCACCTCGGCATCCTCTACTCTCACCTGTACCAAACCATCCACGCTTTTTCCAATTACAAGCCGTTCTGTGCCCTCACCCTCAGGCAGGTGCGCCTCGTATCCCTTATAATATAGAAGAGGCAATACATACAGTGTCTCCTCTGTGGGCTTGAAACTGTAACTATTGTATCCCTCCACTATCCAAGGCAGGTCCTCACCCATAGCGGTAAGCACAATGCCCTCACCTTGGCCATTGAACACCTGCTGTGTGACGCCCTCCGGCACCCACTCGCCTTTGCCCACATAATGATTGTTGGCAAGCACATATTCATCGTCCATCGGATATCTGTCGCCGAAGCGATAACAATAGGTGTTCTGCCAAATGCCACATACAATAGCCAGTACCATTACAACGACAAGCAGTAGATTTGTCCACTTCATAGTTGTTTTCTCGGCGAGCATGGTCATAATACCAAACACTAAAAATACAAACGCGTAGGGGAACAGGCGATAGGTAAACTGTATCATATTTAACGGCGTGTTATCCAGAATCCTCCAGGGCACCAATTTGGTGGTGGACAAAAACAACAATACACCCAAAACGAACGCACCCTCTGCCCATTTATTCTTTACCTTACCCATAACTGCCCTGCCGGCAACCAGCACCAGTACCGGAATACCAACCCCAAAGGTGGCTGTATTTAGGAAAACTCCCACCGGCATAAGTAAGGATTTTAAGGTCTGCGTATAATCACCTGCGTTGGCCCAAGGGGTCTGATACCAGAATCGGTCATGCAGCATTTGCTCTATCATAGGAAAAATATAAAAGCTTACCAAACCCACAGTACAAAGAGCAACTTTACAAAGGCGTACCAGTCTGCTCTTTTCAAAAACCATCTTTCGTGTGGCCGGAAGAATCAGGCAAATCACAAACACGCCCAGGAAAAGCAGACAACCCAGAAAGGCCATAATGGTATGGCACAAAAGCATACCGCCCAAGGATACACCAATGCACCAGCTACGTTTTCCCTCCAATGCAAAATAATCATAAATGCCAATCAATAACACCGGCACCAACATGATGGCAATATACTCCCCAATGCCTGCACGATTGTTGATGTCTGCCAAATAGTAGGTGGACAACATCAGGACGTAAGTACCTACCAAGGCGGGCTGCCACTGTTTCGTAAAGAATTTCAAACAATAGTATGTAGTCAAAGTGCCGGCTACCATAACCAGCATCAGAAATATCTTATAAGATGTAAGCAAAGATAAGCCACGGCCATACAGAATGGCAGGCAACAATAAACACACATCGGGATAGAACAGGGAACTGCCATACCCGTACCCGTCAAAATAAATAGGATTGATCCGGGGCGGGAATACGCCACTTGCCAGTGCCTCCTTCACAGAAGCAATGCGAAGCAGATGATAATTCAAATCCCAGATATCCCCTCCGATTCCGGGCATCAAAAGAGGAAAGCCCGCGATTAGCGCTATGATTATGACTGATACTGCCAAGGCAATCTTTTCTATATGTTTACACTTCATATTAGGCTTCCTCCTTTCTTCTCACATTATATATGAGAAAACAAAAAAGGGAAATAGTTTTTCAACCATTTCCCTTTCGTTTTCACAATTAGAATTTTGCAACGCTAACCTTTACGCCAGGTCCCATTGTACTTGTCAGAGTGATGCTCTTCAAATACTGACCTTTAAGTGCGCTGGGTTTTGCCTTTACGATTGCAGCCATCAATGCATCGAAGTTCTCCTGAAGTGCTTCTTCAGTAAAGGAAGCCTTACCTACGGGAACATGCACGATGTTGGTCTTGTCAAGTCTGTACTCGATCTTACCAGCCTTGATATCGGCGATAGCCTTAGCTACGTCCATAGTAACGGTACCAGCCTTGGGGTTAGGCATCAAGCCCTTAGGTCCGAGAACCTTACCCAAACGACCTACAACACCCATCATGTCAGGGGTTGCTACTACCACGTCGAAATCCAACCAGCCTTCGTTCTGAATCTTAGGAATCAGCTCATCGCCACCTACGTAATCAGCACCAGCTGCCTCAGCCTCGTTTACCTTATCGCCTTTAGCGAATACCAAAACCTTTACTTCTTTACCGGTTCCGTTGGGCAGTACAACTGCACCACGGATCTGCTGTTCAGCGTGACGTCCGTCACAGCCTGTTCTAATGTGTACTTCGATGGTCTCATCGAATTTTGCTACTGCAGTCTTCTTTACCAAAGCGATTGCTTCTGCGGGCTCGTACAGATTTGCACGGTCTACAAGTTTTGCAGCTTCGGCATATTTCTTACCATGTTTCATTATCTTACCTCCTAGGTTCTAGCGGCAATATCCATTGCCTCCCAATATTTTCCAATTACTCTTCTACAACAATACCCATACTACGTGCAGTACCTGCGATCATGCTCATAGCAGCCTCAATACTTGCAGCATTCAAATCGGGCATCTTCAGTTCAGCGATTTCGCGAACCTTTGCCTTAGAAATGGTTGCCACCTTAGTCTTGTTAGGCGCGCCAGAACCTGATTTCAGATTACAAGCCTTCTTAAGCAGTACAGCTGCAGGGGGAGTCTTAGTAATGAAACTAAAGCTTCTATCTGCATATACAGTAATTACTACGGGGATGATCATGCCATCCTTATCCGCGGTCTTTGCGTTGAACTGTTTTGTAAATTCAACGATGTTTACACCGTGCTGACCCAAAGCAGGACCAACAGGCGGTGCGGGTGTTGCTTTTCCGCCGGGAATCTGCAACTTGATATAACCTGTTACTTTCTTTGCCATTTTCGGCACCTCCTATAATGTGGTAAACCGCTATCGGAAAACCCTCTAACGGTGGTTTTGGCGCAGACGTCTTTGCATCTGCTCCCACTATTGTTGCCGGGCGAATGCCCAATTGCACTTTGTGCAATGTATTCAACCGCTTGCGCGGGAAATACCTGATTAAAGTTTTCTGACTTCTGCAAAACTGATGTCTACAGGGGTCTCTCTACCAAACAACTCTACATTGATAGTAGCTGTCTGCTTACCAAAGTCAAGCTTCTGTACAACACCGATGGTATCTTTCCAAATACCGGCTACAACTGCGATGGTGTCGCCTTCTACGAAATCAATGGTTACATTCTCTGACTTGATACCAAGAGGCTTCATCTCTGCCTCGGTCAAGGGAACGGGTTTGCTTCCCGGGCCCACAAAGCCTGTAACACCACGGGTGTTGCGAACAACATACCATGTATCATCGTTCATTTCCATATTAAGAAGAACATATCCGGGGAACATCTTCTTCTGAACGGTCTTCTTCACACCGTTCTTTACTTCCACCACATCCTGCAGGGGAACTCTCACCTCAAGAATTTTTTCAGCAAGATGCTTATTGTTCTCGATGGTCTTCTCAATATTGGCTTTGACTTTATTCTCATATCCTGAATAGGTATGGACTACATACCACTGTGCCTCTGCCATATAATCACCCTCGTCCTATTTAATTATGAAGTTTACGCCGTACTTTACAACATAGTCTACGACTGCAATAATGAGTCCAACTACGATGGAAATAGCAACAACTGCAACGGACTGCTTAATCGTTGTCTTTCTGTCCGGCCAATTGATTTTCTTAAATTCTGATTTCACACCCTTGAAAAAAGAGGGGCGTGCTTTCTTTTCTGCGGAATCACCCATGATAATCATTTCCTTCCACTTATGGTGCTAAATTATTTTGTTTCCTTGTGCAAAGTATGAGTCTTGCAGAATCTGCAATACTTCTTGGTTTCCATTCTGTCAGGATGGTTTTTCTTCTCTTTTGTAGTATTGTAGTTACGCTGCTTGCATTCTGTACAAGCCAAAGTGATTTTTGTACGCATTTTATTACCTCCGCTCTTATCTTAACCGACATTTTTTCGTGTCAATTGCATAATTTTAAGCATAAAAAAAAGACCTAAAATCCAATCTCGCTTGTATAATGTACCATAAGAGTTTCCTTATGTCAACAAAATTTTTAGGTCTTCTCATTAATTTTTATGTTGTGTTATTTAGAGAAATATTTATTCCTTATCTCATCCGCTATTTGTTCTTTTTGGATTTCGCCTTATACTTATCTATCTGCGCCAGGTCTTCCATCATTTCCATTACCTTATCCCGGCCGTCCTGGTTCAACTTTAAATATTTCTGCATCAGATGATTCTCCAGAATCTTGGCACCCAAGGAAGCATCCTCCTCCAAGGGAGTAAAGTCTATCGGATTAAGTCCAAGTTGCTGACACATTTTAATGACGGTGCCATAGCCCATACCTTCTATTCCACGCTCCAGTGCCGTCACCAGCGTGCTGTAGGGAATGCCCAGCTCCGTTGCAAATTGTCTTACACTACGGTAATGGCTCAGAATCGCCTTCTTTAAGATCTCTGCCTTCTTCATACTCCATCTCCTCCATACCTTTTCTTTTGTAGGACTTCAGTACATCAGAATCTCTGAGGGGGAACGTCTCTTCTTTTGTATAATTATAAATTATACAAATGCTCTTCTTTATTTCAATAGGCAAACCGCCCATAATTTTTCAATTTTCTTCCAACAATTCATCATAATTACCTACAATCTTCCACAGGAAGCCCATACACCTGCACAACCTCCAACAAATCACTGTCAAAAATATCCTGTGGGGTCACGATATTTCCTCCATCACTGTTCAAATCATATCCGTAGTGTGCGTAGGCATACCAGACCAAATGGGCACATTGCGTCCCCCTGATAGCATCTCCGCTACAGTCCTCCTTCGTAAAGCTGGATAGCCTGTAAGGAATCTTCTCCAAATTCTCTTTTGCAAAATCCGCAATCCGATCCCGCTTTTCCTGATCTACATCTTTCAATCGCAGCAGCACAAATCCCGGATAGGTAGCCCACTGCTCTATGGGCCAAAACTCTGACGTCCGCCCCATAGCAACCGCCTCCAATGTCACTCCTTTGGCCGCATCCGTCACAATGGCTGCGTGCCCACACCGCCAGCCAAACACATGACCATTGAAGGTGACCAGAATATCCCCTGTCCGAACCGCCGGCATAAATGCCCGCTTGCTACTGACGCGATTGAGCCCGTCTTTGATTCTTTCACTGTGAACGATGACACAGTATCGCTCACACACGGTATCTATCTTTTCATAATATAAATCTTGCAAGCGCAAAATATCCCGTCTACGATTTTCTTCCAGTAACTGTTCCACCCCCGCCCGAGCCAGACCCGTCTGTTTGAATATGGCATCGTAATCCTCCGGGGATAATTCTTTCTTCAATAAGACAGGCAGAAGACTCTCCTTTTCATATTTGGGTGCAGTGTGTATCTGCGGCTCCACGCTGTCCGTCCACCATGAAACGGTGGTAATCAGGACACCCAGCAATAAAAAAAACAAGAATAAACGCCTCTTTCTCATACACTTCTCTCCTACGAATCTTCGTAGTAGGGTTTGTGTTTTCAGGGGAATTTATTCTTGTATCAAGTTCTGCTGTATGATTTCTACTATTGCGATACCGGTACGCATCAGACCAAGCAAGTAAACTTCTTAGGCTTCACGATAGGGTTTTCTGCCACAGCATTTCTTCTCGGTGCAGTAGCCTTTCAACTCGCATTTGGGAACAAAGTAATGATCCACCAGGTATTTCCATTCCTCGGAATACTCAGAAAGGGCCTTCATCAAATCCTGCATTAGCTTCCGGTACTCCCAATAAGCTCTGGTACAAAGTCTCTGATGGGACATCTCAATCAGATTCCGGACATTTCTCTTGTCCACAATCTTAGTGGTCATTCCCAAAGGCAACAGCATTGCAGCATCCTCTCTGGGCACGCCGTACTCTGCCTCCAACTTGGTACAGGTAGCCGCAATATTGTCCATCATTTCCTTATATAACGCAGCCGCCTCTTCGTTCTTTGCCACGGTGGGCGGTGTCACATAGGTAAAATTCTTATAATTGATGTATCTAGTACTTGCCTGCAGTCTGGTAGGTGCACCACCGATGTGGGTGTACCACTCTCTGATAACGCGGGCAGAGTAGCCATCGATGATCATTTCCACATTGACATATTCCATCACGCGATGGTGACCGGACTGGATACAATCCAGACCGCGCTTATAGTTCTTTTCCTTATCTGTAATATCTGCGCCCCAACATACGCCTGCGCGCTCTCCCATCAGGGTAATGGGATTGTGGGGGGTTTCATTTAAAATCGTAATCATTTCTTTTCCTCCAACACATTCGGCTGACCATTTTATGTCTGTTATTTCACATCTTCTACCCTTTTTTCCAGAGGTTCTTCCAAGATGGCCGGATTTTTCATGATTTTTCTCAGCTGACGCAGGGAAAGTGCATAATACAATCCGTCGCAGATACGTTCATCCGATACCAGGCCAAAACTCATATGTTTCTCCTGCACCACTTCACCATCCTTTGACACAGGAATCATTTTTTCCTTACCCATCGCCAGGAACAGGCTAGTGGTTCCAAAATTGTAAATATGATGGAACACATGGCTGATGCCCAAGGACTTCAGATTGGTGATGAAAAAGGAGGTATGGAAAGGACTCAACTCCACCACCGCTTTGGGCATGATATTGTGCTTATCCATCCACATCAGAAGATTGACCAAAAATCTGATTAACCAGGAGGGAACAAAGGTAAGTAATCTCGCCAGCTTGTCAGTTCCATTTTCTCCCTGACGAGCCACTGTTTCCTTGCGGATTGCCTCGTTCAGTTTCTGGGCTATCTCTGTGATAGTTTCTGTTCCTTCAAAACAAAGTTTGATGGTGGTGTCGATACTGCCATCCTCTAATGTGGGATGAACGGCAATGCTCATCCAAATCTTGGGTCTGGCATAAATCTTACCATTCATGATAAAGCGGTTTAACTGGGGACGCATAGCGATAAGACGCACAGTTGCTGCAATGAGAATGTGCATATAATTCATCTTGATCCCTTCTGCCGCCTTTTCCTTGATGTAGGCATCCATGGCCTCACAGGGGAAAGTCTCCTCGTACATGGTCATGGAATCGGATCTTTCCTTCATTATGTAGGGCATGATTTTCTGCACAGGTTCAATGCCTCTGATGGCCCTTCCATCGGGTCGTCTTCCAAACATAATATTTCCTCACATTTTCTGCTTATAAACTTTCACTTGCAGTTTATAAAAATTTTATAATCACTAATTTACCATTCTTTTCGACATTTTTCAAGAAAAACCGACAGTTACTTTTTACCAGCAAGCTGTTCGCTGCATTCTTGTCTATTTGCCCCTGTTTTCCTTTTAGGCATCTGTGGGCTACATTTTAGGCACGCAACCGGGCATACCGGCACGCATTTTCCGCATTTGATACACTCCAAAGACACGGAAATTTCCTCCGGAGACAGATGTACAGGACATGCATTCTGACACGCATTACAATGAATACAGTCCTCTTTTTCCCAACGGATTTGCACCAGAGAAAATCCATTAAACCAGCCGTAAACCGCCCCCAAGGGACATAGATACTGACAAAAAGGCCGGTAAATTTTTACAGACAAAAAGGTGAGCGCTAACAGGACTGCCAGTTTCCAACAGAACAGACCACCCGCCTGTGCCCTCAATTGGCCATCCGCCGCCATCAGGGGCAGGGCCCCCATCAACGTGCCGGAGGGACACAGGAATTTGCAAAAAGTGGGTACCTTAGCAAATCCACCAAAAAGAAGGGCCGAGCCAGCAACGACCAATCCGAAAAGCACTACATACTTTCCATATTTTAGAATGGAATGTCCGGGCAGGTGTTTTTTCTTTTTGAAAATAGGAATCTTATGTAACAAATCCTGAAACAGACCAAATGGACATAGCCAACCACAGACAAATCTGCCAAACAAACTTCCGAATACAAAAAGAAATCCCAGCACCCCGAAAGGCACCTGGATATCTCTTTTGTTTAGGGCCATCTGTAGCGCACCCATGGGGCATGCCCCCACAGCACCCGGACAGGAATAACAATTCAGTCCCGGCACGCAGGTGTACTTCAGTGCTCCCTTGTATATTTTCCCGCGAAGAAAGCCGTACAGATACCCGTTACTGACTATAGTATAAATGATCTGCACAAGCAGGCGTGTTCTCTCAATCAGTCTTCTCATACTTATCTCATATCCGTTCTAACTACGTCTATCCAATGCCGATGCATTCCAGGCAGATGCGGGTAGCCTTTAGAAAAATGTCTCCAAACTGTCCAAGCAGACCACCCAGCCCCAGGAAGACAATGCCAAGCAATACGCCCCACCACCATTTCCATTTACGGCTCATATTTCCCCCTCCTACAGCGGACGAAAAGCCTCCGGTCCGTGCTTGCACCAAGGACATGTGAAGTCTGCAGGCAATTCCTCGCCTTCGTACACATAACCGCAAATTTCGCAAACAAAACCTTTTTTCTTTTCAGCTGTCTTCTTGGGCTTAATATTATCGAAGTAGTACGCGTAGGTAACAGAGTTACCCTCTGACAACACAGCACCTTCCACCACCTCTGCATAGAACATAGTGTGGGTACCGCAGTCCATGGTTTTTATCACCTTGGCAGACATATATGCATTAGTGTACTTCTTTAGATATAATACCCCGTTTCCGCTACGGCTGCAGTCCGCTTCATATTTGCTAAACTTATCCACAGTTCGTCCACTCTGGAAGCCAAAATGCTGAAATAGTTCAAAAGGTGTGTCCTCTGTCAAGACTGACACATTGAAGATCTCCGAGGACATAATCAAATCATGGGTATAGTTGTCCTTGTTCACAGCAATCATAATGGTCTCAGGTTTTCCGGAAATCTGTGTCACCGTATTGATGATACAGCCGTTGTCCTTCTTGCCATCTCGCGTACTTAACACAAACAATCCATAACTTAATTTGAATAAAACCGCCTTGTCTAAATTCTTTTCGCTCATACCTAGTTCCCTTTCTTTCTTATATGATATTGGCCATTCATAAAATACCCTGTTCATTTGTGAATCTTCTACAATGATTATACCCTATTTCTTCGCAAAGAAAAAGCACAATTATTTATAACATCTCCAATAACTGTTCAATGATACTCACCCACTGTTCCTTGCTCTTGGAACCCACCACATAAGTTAACAATTCTGCATTTTGATTAAAGAAGTAAGTCGTGGGAACATATTCAGAGGCCCCTACGAGATTCCCATACAATTCTCCATTCAGTAATAGATGCGGGTAGTTGGCTCCTGTTTCATCAATCAGTTCCGCCAAGCCTTCCAATTTCTGTTGGTCTGCGCCTTCCTTCACATCTGAGACAATTCCTATGAGTTGAAATTCTGCCACATCATATTCGGATGCAATCTCTCCCAGCTCCGGCATTTCATTCAGGCACGGTCCGCAAAAAGTCCCCCACACATTGATCATAGTGAGTTTGGAATCTGCCAGCCGATCAGATGTAAATTCCTCTCCTGTGGAAGTAACTGCAGAAAATTGTAACACATAGGGTTGCCGGGATTCCGGAGAAGGCTCTTGGGTTGCATTCTGCTCCTCATCTTGGACCACCTCTTGTGTCACTGCATCGGACGACTTCGGTTGGGTGTCGTCTGCTTTGGCGCAACCAACTATGCAAAGTGTCATTGCAATCAATATAACAATCTTACTTTTTCTCATATCAACCTTTCTGCCCTTTCCTCTCTTTTTCTTTTTGCTTCACCATACGCCACAGTTCCAATGCCTCCTCGGGACTGGTTGGCTTGGGCACATCACCAAACACATGAGGGTGACGACGAATCAATTTGTCGCAGAGCATTTGTATCACATCCTTCATTTCAAAGGCGCCCCTCTCTCTGGCAATTTCCGCATGCAATACCACCTGCAATAACACATCTCCCAATTCTTCACAGAGGTTCTCATCATCCTTATGATCGATGGCCTGAATTACTTCTTCGGTTTCATCCGTAAGACATTTCTTCAGCGTCTCGTGGGTCTGGGCTTTATCCCACTCACAACCCTCCGGTCCACGCAGCGCTGTAATCAATTCCAGCAGTTCCTCATAGCTGTGAGGGAGGTGTTCCTGATGCCTCTTGTCACCTTTACTATCCTGTCTGTCGTTATCCACAATGACATTTTTGTCGAGACCAGTTTTCCCCGTGTTTTCGGCATTTTCGACATTTTCTGACACGTGTGTCACACCGCATGTACAGGAACATGTGTCATATGTCACTTCAGAGCAGGCAGAGGGCTCCGTCGGTGCTTCCCAGGGGAGGCAAACCATGATGGGAACATGTCCCATTTGAGGTAATATTTTTTCTAATAAATCACTCAATTTTACCTTAATACTGGAGGTGTTAATGCATGGATGACAACCAATCTCCTCTCCCTGCAACAAGTCCTCATCAATCACCAACTGCACACGGTTTTCGTGGTCATTCATCAGACCCATAACACTGACCGAACCCGGCGTGATATCCAAAAACTCTTCCAGGTACTTTTCATCAGCGAATGACAATCTGGCCACGCCCAGTTGAGCAGAAATATCCTTAGTCTTGAATTTTTTCTCTCCCGGCATCATCAGCAAATAAAACTGTGTCTCCTGCCTGTTACATAAGAATAGATTCTTGCAAACGGTGGTTTGCAACGCTTCGTCTATCTCCCTGCAAGCCTCCATAGTCATTGCTGCATCATGGTCCACACGCTGATATTTTATCCCCAGCGCATCCAACAAATCATAAGTCCGTACTTCCTTCTCCAACCTGTCTGCAATATTTTCCGGTCTTCCATCGTGTATTTTTAACATATTTTTGGCCTCTTTTCTGTATTTTATTTCTTTTATTTTATTATTATCAGTGCATCTGTGCAAGTTTTTCCGCCCAAAAACGAATACAGAGCCCTTTTACAGACACTCTTTGTACACTTTTAGGACATTTTTATATAAAATCTTATCCAAATCCGTTCCTGTGAATCCACCCTCTTTCAGTTTCCACCATAATTTTTCTACCCCTTCTACTCCCGGGATGGCTTCGTTTGACGGAATACCATCAAAATCACTTCCCAATCCCAGCACCTCAATGCCACCTTTTGATACGATATGCTTAGCGTGGGCGATCAATGCCGGCCATATAGATTCATATTTATAATAAGGAAGTAAAAATTCCTTGTGGTAATTTAGTCCCACACATCCCCCCTGCTCTCCTATAGCAGCGATCATTTCGTCCGACAGGTTCCGTCCATGAGAACAGAGCATTCTGGCATTGGAATGGCTTGCTACAATAGGCTTTTTTGCCAGCGCTAACATATCCCAAAATCCCGCATCGGATAGATGCGATACATCCACAATCATCCCTATACGTTGCATTTCCTGCACAAATTCCTTGCCTTTATCCGTCAACCCGTGGGATGAATCTTCACCGTCAAGAGGTGTTGCCGGCACCCCCAGTTCGTTCCCATAGTTCCATGTCAGGGTCATCATGCGCACCCCCAGTTCATAGAGTTTATGCAGTTTCCCAATATCTCCTTGGCATACGCCCCCCTCCTCTACGGTAAGCAGGCTACGCATACGACTGTCTTCTTTGACAATATCTTCATAAGTGAATACCGGCCTTAGAATATCCCCATTTGCCTCCACTTCCCTTTGATATAGATTCCACAAAGTCAACACGCCTTCCCAGGGATCCGGCCAAAGTGCTTTATCTATAAACAAAGCAAAATTTTGCAAAAAATATCCGCTCCGCTGCATCCTCATCAGGTCTAGTTGACCTTGGTTTTCTCGCAAATTTTCTATTCCTTTTCCTTCGCCTTGTAGAAAATACAACCTTTCTATGGTATCACAATGCATATCTATAATTTTCATATTACCCCTCGTTTCTACTTTTCAATCCGTTCCACACTTACTATTTATATTTACTTATTTATGCTATCGTGTTACATTTTAATTAATACAGATTGAGAGGAATACATTGTGAAAAAATTACTGGACCCACGCATGATGTTAATTACATCCATGACCATCTTTGGCACCATCGCTGTCTTCGTGAGAAACATTTCTGTTTCATCCGGAGAATTGGCTTTGTACCGGGCTATTTTGGCTGCGGTTTTGATTGGACTATTTTTGCTGATTACCAAACAGAAAATCCCCTTCGCAAAAATAAAAAAAGAAGTGCCACTGCTTTTGGCCTCCGGTATGGCAATGGGCATCAACTGGATTTTGCTGTTTGAAGCATATAAGTACACGACAGTATCCAACGCCACATTGAGCTATTATTTTGCTCCCGTGATTGTTACACTGGTGTGTCCCATTCTATTCAAAGAAAAACTGACAGGCAAGCAGATTATATGTTTTGCCATGTCCACACTGGGTCTGGTTATGATTACTGGTATCGGTGGTGCCGGCAATGGGAAGGACTTTGTGGGCATACTATTCGGTTTGGGCGCCGCCCTCTTTTATGCTACTGTTATCCTGCTAAATAAATTTATTAAAAATGTAGAGGGAATTCACCGAACCTTCCTGCAATTTTTGTCCGCCATTGTGATCCTGCTGCCCTATGTCTGCCTGACAAGCGGTGTAACATTAGGAACCCTTAACAGCAAGGGCTGGATAAATCTTTTGATTGTAGGTCTCATTCATACCGGAATCACTTACTGTTTGTACTTCTCTTCCCTGAAGGAATTGCCTGGTCAGAAGGCCGCAATCCTCAGCTACATCGACCCGCTGGTTGCAGTGCTGATTTCTGTCATCCTTTTGGGCGAGCCTATGACGTTACTGCAGGCGGCAGGCGGCGGTTTAATTCTTGGATTTACTTTGTGGAACGAGATTTCGCCCAAGGGTTAAATTAGTGATAGAAACAAGAATGTACTTAATAGAATTTGGAGGAACCCAAATGAAAGAAAAACTCTACACCATTCCCTTAAATGATGCATTGGATGCAGGCGACGAATGTCCCCTGTGCTTTTGTCAGCGCAAAATTGAGCAAGACTTAATGGATTTTGTGTTGGGACACAGCGCTTCCTATATGGAAGCAGACATTCGGGAAATGACGGACAAAGCAGGCTTTTGCCGGGAACATTTTAAGAAGATGTATGATTATGGTAATACCCTGGGCAATGCTTGGATTCTAAAGACCCACTATATTCGCACCATTGACGAAATGAAACGGGAATTCGCCAAAGTAGCATCAGAAAAGCCTGCTGCCAAAGGTCGTTTCAAGAAAAAATCAGAAAGTACCCCTTCTCTTGGCGCTTGGATCAAATCCAAAGAGCACTCTTGCTATATATGCAATCAGTTCCAAGATACCTATCACAGATATCTGGACACCTTTGTATATCTGTGGGCACGGGACGAAGAGTTCCGCCAAAAAGTAAAGGCAAGCAAGGGCTTCTGCCTCCAGCACTTCGGCGACCTCTGTTTACAGGCCGAGACCCAATTAAAGGAAGCAAGTCTGGGGGAATTCTATGACGCTCTCCTGCCCCTGATGGAAGAAAATATGAATCGCATGAAAGAAGACATATCTTGGTTGGTGGAAAAATTCGATTATTGTAACAAAGACGCAGACTGGAAAAACTCCAGAGATGCCATTCAACGCGGCATGCAGAAAATGAAGGGCGGATATCCTGCGGACGCTCCTTATGTAATGCAAAAATAGGAATAAAACCATAAACTTTTTCATAAATAAATGTATATTCTCTTCCCAATTCTACAAAATAGTATTAAGATAGAATTACACCAAGAGAAGTTGTATTATGACAACGAAAGGAGTTCGTTATGGCAAACAAATTCGGTAAATTTTTGTTAGTGACTGCAGCAATAGGTGCCACCGCAGCTGCCACCTATTATTTTTTGAAAAAGAGAGATTCCATCTCCTTCTTCCCGGAGGATGATGATTATGATGATTTCAGTGATGATTTCGACGAGGATGACCCAAACTACGTATCCCTCACCCCTGAAACCATTTCTGACAAGGTTGAGGACGCCGCTGAAAAGGTGGCTGATAAAGTTGAGCATGCTGCCGAAGCAGTGGCTGACAAGGTGGAATCTGCCGCAGAAAAAGTTTCTGAAAAGGCAGAGAAAATGGTAGAAAGCGTAGAGGAATTCTTTGATTCTGAAGAATAACTTATCCCCATAGTTCTTCCTACAATATATTTGGCACACTCAAAAAGCCGGTGTAATCACACACCGGCTTTTCTTTATTTCTTCTACTTCAACCACGCCTTTTGTAACAGTTCCACACCTCGTCTGATTGCGCTTTCATCTAACCCTCCAAAGCCCAGCAGCACGGTACCACAGGGTGGCTCAGTTCCCGCATCCACTATGCTATCCGACAAGCCATACACCTTAACGCCGACAGACGCTGCCGTTTCCAGCAACCACCGCTCGCTTTTGTCTGACTTTGAGGTGAGCAAAAGATGTAAGCCTGCATTCTCTCCGGAGATTTCAAAAGCACCACGCAAGGGCTTTAGGCATTCCATCAACAAATCATGTTTTTCCTTATAGATTTTGCGCATCTTATTCAAATGGCGCTCAAAATATCCCTCACTGATAAATCCATCTAAAATACACTGGTCAATTCGGGATACCGTGCAGGAATAGAAACCACAATCCGCCTGATACTTTTCTAGAAGAGCCGGTGGCAACACCATGAAACTGACACGAATGGCCGGCGCAATGGCTTTGGAAAAGGTTCCGATATAAATCACCTTGCCCCGCTTGTCAGAAGCCTGCAAAGCAGGAATAGGTTTTCCTCTATGGCGGAATTCACTGTCGTAGTCATCTTCTATCAAATATCTGCTCTCTGCCCCATTGGCCCATTTCAGCAACTCCATTCTTCGTCCGATGGGCATCACGGTTCCCGTGGGAAACTGATGGGAAGGCATCACGTAAGCCACGTCCGCCTTGGTCTTTTTCAACTCCTCTACTATCATACCATCCTCGTCCATGGGGACGGTAACAACATCATAATCAAAAGAATGGAAAATCCGATAGGACCTTTCGTAGGTGGGATTCTCCATGGCAATCCTGAGTTTCCCTCCCAAAATCTTTTCCAACAGCATCAACAGATATTCATTTCCCGCTCCTACAATAATCTGGTCAGGAGTGCATTCCACGCCCCGGGCAGAATGGATGTAACGGCTGATGCTTCTGCGCAGACTCATATCTCCCTTTGCATCCCCCTTGGCAAACAAATCCACGCCCGCCTCTGTCAACACCTTGCGGCTCATCTTTTTCCAGACACTCATAGGGAAACCACTCATGTCAATGGCGTAAGGGGAAAAGTCCACCTGCCATGCCCGTTTTGATGTATGTGCTTCGAAACCGCCATCAGCTGTTGTCTGCTGCTCTTTCAAGGCATCTGTAAGCTGGCTGCTGCCCTTAGGCACATTGCCACTATAAGTTCCCTCCACCTGAAGCAATTCCTCTACGGCACACACAAAGTATCCACGATAGGGACAAGCCTCAATATAGCCCTCGTCACATAACTGGCCATAGGCCTCATCCACCGTACTTCTAGCCACTTGAAGATATTCTGCCAAAGAACGCGTAGAGGGAAGCCTCTCTCCTGCGAGAAGCTTCCCTTCTATGATTTCTTGTTTGATATGTCTGTAAATCTGTTCATACAGACGCACCTTGCTGTCCGTCTGCAATTGAATGGTCATTTCATACATACGATTGATTTCCCTTATTTCGGTAATACAAAGGAACTCTTCAGAGATACGATGCGGTTAAATACCAATGCATCCGGCTTGGAATCCTTAGCATCCACACAGAAGAAACCGTTTCTTACGAATTGGAATCTATCGTAGCTCTTTGCCCCTGCAAAGGCAGGCTCCAAGTAACAATCCTTCAGCACTGTGAGAGAATTGGGATTCAAATTCAGACTGCCGTCTTCGTTGTACACACCCTTTTCTTCGTCAATGATATTCTCATACAGACGAACCTCTGCTTTCACCGCACTGTGTGCAGCCACCCAGTGAATGGTACCCTTTACCTTTCTTCCGTCCGGGCTGTTACCACCCTTGGAAGCAGGGTCATAGGTACAATGTACTTCGACGACCTTGCCGGTCTCATCTTTTACGCAACCGGTACAGGTGACAAAGTAGGCATTCATCAGACGCACTTCGTTGCCGGGGAACATACGGAAGTATTTCTTAGGAGGCTCTTCCATAAAATCTTCTCTCTCAATGTATAATTCTCTGCCAAAAGGTACTTCACGGCTTCCCAGCGCCTCATTTTCAGGGTTATTACCCGCAGGGAGCATCTCTGTCTGTCCCTCAGGATAATTGTCTATAATCAGTTTTACAGGATCCAAAATAGCCATCATACGAGGAGCCTTGGTCTTCAAGTCCTCACGGATACAATACTCTAACATTGCATAGTCTGCGGTGGAGTTTGCCTTGGACACGCCGCACAGGTCCACGAACATACGGATGGACTCAGGGGTAAAACCACGACGGCGCAGTGCGGAAATGGAAACCAGTCTGGGATCATCCCAACCGTCTACCAGTCCGTCCATAACCATCTTCTTGATATATCTTTTGCCTGTCACCACATTTTTCAGATACATCTTTGCCTGTTCAATCTGCTTGGGGGGATGAGGGTATTCCAACTCTCTTACCACCCAATCATACAAAGGTCTGTGGTCCTCGAATTCCAAGGTACAGATGGAATGTGTGATTCCCTCGATGGCGTCCTCAATGGGATGTGCAAAATCGTACATAGGGTAAATGCACCAAGCATCCCCTGTGTTGTGGTGGGTCATATGAGCCACACGATAGATAACCGGGTCACGCATGTTGATGTTGGGGGATGCCATATCGATACGGGCACGCAGTACCTTCTCGCCATCCCGATATTTGCCTGCTCTCATCTCCTCAAACAGCTGCAGATTCTCTTCCACAGAACGGTTGCTGTAGGGATCTTCCTTGCCGGGCTCCACGAAGCTGCCTCTGTATTCCTTGATCTGCTCTGCGGTCAAATCAGACACATATGCTTTGCCCTTCTTGATGAGCTTTACGGCACCCTGATACATTTCTTCGAAATAGTCGGAGGCAAAAAACAGTCTGTCTTCCCAGTCAGCACCCAGCCACTGTACATCTTCTTTGATGGACTCTACAAATTCTATATCTTCCTTGGTGGGATTGGTATCGTCAAAACGCATATTAAACTTGCCGCCATACTTCTGTGCCAAACCATAGTTTACAAGGATGGCCTTGGCATGTCCGATATGCAGATATCCGTTGGGCTCGGGAGGAAAACGGGTATGTACCTTCTCATACACGCCCTCTGCCAAGTCCTTATCTATAATCTGTTCAATAAAGTTTTTCGACTCTTTGACTTCTTTTTCTTCTTCTAAAATCACATTGTTTTCGCTCATGATGATTTTCTATACCTTTCCAAATGTCTTTCCTAGTATCATACCACATTTATTTTATTTTCTAAACAACTTTTTTTATATTTATGTGGTGTAGTGCCAAATTTTTGCTTGAATTTTTGGATAAACCGGGAACAATCCGTAAATCCCGACTGAAAACAGGCTTCTGTAACGGAGTAATCACTGCGTAGCAGCTGCTGCGCACGGGCAAGTCTCTTGGCTTCCACAAACTGATACAGACTCATCCCCACATATCTTCGAAACATGCGGTTAAGACTGGATTCCGAGATGAAAAATCTGGTGGCAATCTCTGAAATCTTTATCTCATCCTGGAAACTGCTCTCCAAATAGGCCAAAATTTCTCCCAACTTTCCGCCGGATGGAGTAAATCTCGCCGACTGCTTGGAACTCTCTCCACCCAGGAACGCCAGAAATTCAATAAAATAAGCATTCCGTAAATAGGGCTCCCTGCACTCTTCCAATTTCGCAAGCAGGGACCACAGTTGAGCCAAATCATCCGGGCGGATATGGGTCGGAAGCCGTTTGCTGTCCAAATACCTCAAAAGAGGTCCCTCCCCACCAAACCACAGACAATAATGATGATGCATTGTAGACTTATGATAAATGCAATAATGCACCTCTCCGGGGCGGGAAAAAATCACATCGCCGGGACGAATCTCATAAATGTTATGTCCCTGCAGAAATGATAAGTCTCCGGATAAATTGACATAAATCTCATAACAACTATGAATATGCGCCCCGTCACAGACTGTTTTTTCCACATCAAAAAACTCCTCCGGATGCACCATTTGAAATGGTATGGACCCCAAACTTGTCAGATTCTCATTTAAAATCGGTTGATTTGCCACGGTTTCACTCCATTTATGACCAAAATCGCATATTTTTAAGTAGGACTCGTATATTTTTATGCATATGCGTGTGCTAATTTTATAACATGTATGAAAAAATTTGTCAATCTGACTGAAAGGAGTTTTGAATGGATTACATATTAGTTTTTCTATCAGTAATATTAATGTCCTTCGGCTTTGTTCTTCAAAAAGTATATCAAAAAAAGGCCGGTCCCTGGGGCGGTGCAAGCTTCAGCGTATACTCTGCTGTATTCTGCATTATTTCCCTCTTGGCTATCGGCGGGTTTACCATGGATTTTTCCTGGTATTCCCTGATTAACGCTGCGCTGAAATCCCTGTGCGGATTCCTGTATACCGTCATTGGCTTCCATATTATGGCCAAGGGCTGCGTGGCACTCTATATGCTGTTTTTAATGAGCGGCGGCATGGTACTGCCGGTGCTTTGGGGCTGGATTTTCCTGGATGAACCTGTGGCTATTATGCGTGTGCTGGGTGTGGGTGTCATCATAGCAGCAATTATTTTGACACGTGATAAAGAAGAAAAAGCCGGCAGCGGCCTGATTATTCCTCTGATGGCAATCTTCTTTTTAAACGGAATGGTCAGTGTATTTTCCAAATTGCATCAGATTGAAACCATACATAGAACCGTGGAAACAGCCACTTATGCCGTATACTCTGCAGGATTTTCCTTCCTGATGAGTTTGACTGTAATGTTGTTCCGGCATCGCAAACATATGGTAGAGGATACTGTGGAGGATCATCCCACAACCAAGAGCCCTGTTACCACCACAAAACAGGTACTCCTGTTAATTGGTATTGTAGCTCTTTACAGTCTCTTAGGAAGTATCTCTTCTCTTCTACAATTAGAAGGAGCAAAGAATCTGGACGCAAGTGTTCTCTATCCTATGATCACAGGCGGCACCATCGTCTTGACCGGCATTATGGCCCTGATATTCTTTGGCGAGAAACCTTCCAAAAGAGAATGGATCAGCATCGGCTTATGCCTGGCCGGCACATTTATGTTCTTAGAATAATACACAAAAAATAAAACCTGTGGCAGAAAGGAAATCACGATTATGATTACTTACAGATTAGGACTATTCCAAAGAGAACCGGAACGTGCGAGGGAATTGGTGGAAGCTATTAACCGCCACCCGGGTTCCTGTGACACCGTATGGCTGACCAGTATCGGCTACTACCCTTCCATTGAAAAGCATCGCGAGTATGCGGAAAGCTGGGTGGAGGCCGCAGATATTTTACGCAAAGGCGGATTGCGGGTCTCTATGCAGATAGCCAATACCATCGGCCATTGCGACTGGGCACAATTAAATCCCGAGAAAAAGGATACCTACGTACTGGGTATGTTGCCTGATGGTGAAGACCCCTATTTGGTGGGTCCGGAAGGCATCAAAAATATGAGTTGCTTCTGTTGGAGAAGCAAACAGTTTAAAAAACACATCCACGATGTGGTACAGACCTATGTCAGCATCCTTAAGCCCTACCGCCTGTGGTTTGACGACGACCTTCGTCCCCTGAATCACAAGCCCAATAAATTTGCCTGCTATTGTGACCGTTGCATCGCTAAGTTCAATGAAGAAAACGGCACTTCCTACACAAGGGAAGAACTGGTAGAGAAGATGAACTACTCCGATATGGACCTGCGGGAGAAATACATTAACTTCATCCGTCAAGGCGTATACGAATTTGTTTACGAGGCGTCCAAGGCCGCTTTAGAAGTTGCCCCCGACACCCTGTTCGGACACGAATATGAACATGAACACAATTACCTTGGCGCTAACGACGAGCATATTTTAGGGGCTTATCACGATGCAAGCGGCAAGGAAGTGGAAACCCGTCCCGGCGGACGCTATTATAATGACAAAGCACCTTGGGATCAGTATAAGAAGTTTTTCTCCTTGAATATGGCAAATTCCATTTTACCCCCTTATGTAACTGCATGCATTGCAGAAATCGAAAATCTTCCCGGGGTTGTATTTGGCAAAAGTATTGGTGGTATCCTAAACGAATCCACCATGGATTTGGCAATGGGCGCATGTACCGGTCTATCCTACACCGATGTACAGTCCGTACACGAGCCCATGGCTTACTATGAGAAAATATTTGCAGCAATCGCAACGGCCCGTCCTTACTGGGAAAAACTGTCCGATCTGTCCCGCCATGCTCATCGCGGTGGTTTGAATATTTTCACCGGTGAAAAGCAGCATCTGCGCATTTATCCCAGAGAAAAAGGTCTTGTGGCTTGGGACTGGATCATCGGTGAATCCGATATCAATCTGACCCGAATCGGCGTACCCTTGACCTACGAAAAGAAAGGACCTGCAGCATATTTGCTGCACCACGATATTGTAGACGGACTGACCAACGAAGAAATCGAATTCCTATTGACACAGCCCGTATTGGTTGACGGAGAAAGTGTTGTCAAAATTATGGAAAGAGGCTATGCAAATCACTTTGCACTGACCCCCAAGGAAGCCCACTATCTCACAATCGAGTACTTTACCGGCAGTCCTCTGAACGGAGAAAAGTGTGGTCTTTTCTATGATGAAAATCCCTATGCAGCAAGCCCTATGAGGCGATACAGCTACCACGATTTGGATGGTCGCACAGAAGTGTTAGGAACCATTCACAACAATGAAATCCTGAGCGACGGCTCCTGTTTGGGTGCCTGCACCATTGTCACAGAATTGACGCAATCCAAAGCAAAATGGGCGATTTTCGGATATAGCCTGTGGAGCGATTTGGTAAGCTCTGCAAAGCGAAACGAAATCCTGTCTGCATTGGACGCTATCTGCATCATGCCCGCACGCATCCTAGCGGAGGAACAGGCATCCCTGACCCCTTGCGTGGACAGTGACGGACGCACCATGGCAGTTACGATTGCTTCCACTTCCCAGAATGGCACTGCAGAAATGGAGGTTGCCGTACGCAAGCCTTTCGGAACCAGGGTACGAGTAATGGATGCCTACGGAAAAGATATCATACTTGACTATAAAGAAATAAGCGAAGATGAAATCATTGTGAAACTTCCTGCATTGATTCCTTATGGTGTGGCTACCATTTTCTTAGAAAGATAAGGTTTTATGCAAAGATTGTAAAATAAGATTTCAAAAGCACAAGACAACACAAAAGCCCCCTCCTAGGAGAAGTATAAGAGAATACTTCTCGGGGAGGGGGCTTCGTTATGTTTTCTATGCCGCATCCATTAATGATGGAACAATCTGATTCCTGTAAATGCCATGGCCATGTTGTATTTGTCTGCACATTCAATGACTGCATCATCACGCACAGAGCCACCGGGCTGAGCAATGTATTTTACACCGCTCTTGTGTGCTCTCTCGATGTTGTCGGAGAAGGGGAAGAAGGCATCGGAACCCAGAGTTACATCCTGCATTTTATCCAGCCATGCTCTCTTTTCTTCTCTGGTGAATACGGGAGGCTTTACTTTAAAGATACTCTCCCACGCGCCATCTGTCAATACGTCCATGTACTCATCGCCGATGTACACATCGATAGCATTGTCTCTGTTGGCTCTGCCAAGACCATCCACAAATTCCAGATTCATAACCTGGGGTGCCTGACGCAGGAACCAGTTATCTGCTTTGCTTCCTGCCAGTCTGGTACAATGGATACGGGACTGCTGTCCTGCACCGATACCGATGGCCTGACCACCCTTCACATAGCACACAGAATTGGACTGGGTATACTTTAAGGTAATCAATGCAATCTTCATGTCAATCAATGCTTCTTCCGGGATTTCCTTGTTTGCAGTCACCAAATTGGAAAGCAGTTCGCCGTCAATGTCCAGCTCGTTTCTTCCCTGCTCAAAAGTGATGCCGTACACCTGCTTTTTCTCCACGGGAGCGGGTTTGTATGCCTCATCAATCTGAATCACATTGTAGTTACCATTCTTCTTACTCTTTAAGATTTCCAATGCTTCTTCAGTGTATCCGGGTGCGATTACACCATCCGATACTTCTCTCTTGATTAACATAGCAGTATCTTTGTCACAGACATCGGACAGAGCGATGAAATCGCCAAAGGAAGACATTCTATCCGCACCTCTCGCTCTGGCATAAGCACATGCCAAAGGAGATAATTCACCAAGGTCATCCACCCAGTAAATCTTCGCTAAGGTTTCTGTCAAAGGAAGTCCCACTGCCGCACCTGCGGGAGATACATGCTTAAAAGAAGTTGCTGCAGGAAGACCGGTTGCCTCCTTCAATTCTTTCACCAACTGCCAGCCGTTGAAGGCGTCCAGGAAGTTAATATATCCGGGCTTACCGCAAAGTACGGTAACAGGCAATTCACTGCCATCCTCCATATAAATACGGGAAGGTTTCTGGTTGGGGTTACAACCATATTTCAATTCCATTTCGTTCATGTTTATGTTCCTTTCTCGCTGTCTATTTGTTTGCGTTTTATTACTGATTTTTATTCACAATGCGCGTCTCATAGGCACCGGTCGCAATGTCAATATATCTCACAAAAAGAGACACCTTATTATCAGGATTCAAATTCTCCCAAACTTCCTTGGTAAAGGAATCAATATCTCCTGCGATTTCTACCACCTTGGGCTCTCCTGCGAAGCTGGGAAGGGGATTGCCGTCATGCATATATGTATGGATGAATCGTCCCTCTCCTGCCTTAGGTACATCGTAGGTAAAAGTGTATCTATTACAACAGGAAGGATCTCCATTGTTGCTCTTTAAAATAGACATCGCAAAATCATAATCGCCATCTTTAATATTCATCACACCGGAAATTCTAGGGGTGTAATTGGGCGCATCAGGCTCGAATTCTCTGCTTCTCAAGGACTGCTCAAAAGTAAGTCCTGCCGCCATACCATCATAGATGGTATCTGTCTGGTCGCCATTGGTAACGATGGTTGAATTGCCAAGCACGCGCACAGGTGCATAAATAATCAAACTGGGGTCTTCCAATTTAGAAGGGTCAAAGGCTTGGGTACGGATTCCCTCACCTTCGGTGACAAACACTCGGTTACGGCTGTTAGAACTTCTGCCCATGATAAAATATGCAGTTACCGCCTTGGTACCATCCGCAGAACGGCCAATCACAATACCTCTTCCGGGATATTCATTGTTCTTCAATTCTTCTTTGAGTTGTAACATGTTCTCTTCTTCCTTTCCTATCACGCACCCGCGTTGGCTTTTCAGTTCCTGTAACTTCCCTGGAAATAAAAAACGACCTCCGGGCACTACAAATAATCAGTGCCCAGGCGGTCGGCTAAACTCTCTACTGCACTCCCTGTGGTTTCTCCACTTCCGCCAGTCATGCAGCCACTACTTAAATATTACACAGAAACCTGCGGTATTGCAAGTTCTTTTTGCACAAAAAATATCTGAAATCAGTCGATGGCTCTTGTCTTTTTTACCACCACCGTCTCGTCCAGACAAGTAAAGATTTCATCCACCTTTTGCTTGTTCATTTTGGGAGAAATCGAGCTCACTACAGGTACCACAATCATACCTGCCACCATAGCAACGGCACCCGCATTGATGGGAGATGCAATAAACTTCAAAAACATATTGGAAACCGTCAGAAGCACGCCACAAGCGAAGCTGGCCCAAACGGACGCCTTCGTCACGCCCTTCCAGTACATTCCGTATAGGAACGGTGCCAGAAAAGCACCTGCCAAAGCCCCCCAGGAAATACCCATCAGTTGCGCAATGAAAGTGGGGGGATCCAATGCAATCACCACAGAAATCACAACAAAAAATACCAGCATCACGCGCATCCAAAGTAATTGCTTTTTCTCGTTCATATTTTTAATCACGTTGTCCTTCAACAAATCCAGCGTCAGAGTGGAACTGGAAGTCAGTACCAGCGAGGACAAGGTGGACATGGATGCGGACAGTACTAGCACCACCACAATGCCAATCAACAAATCAGACAAGGTTGCCAGCATGCTGGGGATAATGGCATCGTACACAATCGCTCCATTCTCACCATAAATTGCAGGGGTGTCAAACAATCTTGCAAATCCTCCCAAGAAGTAACAGCCACCGGATACTACCACAGCAAAAAGCGTAGAAATCACGGTGCCGGTTTTGATGGATTTCTCGTCTTTGATGGCATAGAATTTATGCACCATCTGGGGAAGGCCCCAAGTACCTAAGGAAGTCAACACAACAACCCCCAATAATCCAAGCAAATCCGGACCAAAGAAGGAGGCAAACACTCCCTTTTGTCCCATGGTAACGGCCACATCGCTTTCAATTTCCGTCAGATTCTTAATGGCCTCATAGAAGCCCCCCTGACCATTCAATACAGATGCAATCACAGCCACAATACCCACCAGCATAATGATGCCCTGAATAAAATCATTGATGGCTGTGGCCATATAGCCGCCCAACACCACATATACTCCGGTCAGTACTGCCATACCCAGCACGCAGGCTGCGTACGGAATATCGAAGGCCATTCCAAACAATCTGGACAGACCATTGTACACGGATGCGGTATAGGGGATCAGAAATATAAAAGAAATGGCAGAAGCCGCAATCTTAAGTGCCTTGGAATCGTATCTTTTGCCAAAGAAATCCGGCATGGTAGTGGCAGACAAGTGCTGACTCATAATGCGGGTTCTTCTGCCTAATACAACCCATGCCAAAAGAGAGCCGATAATGGCATTGCCGATACCAATCCATGTGGATGCCAAGCCATATTTATATCCAAACTGCCCTGCGTAGCCCACAAATACTACTGCAGAAAAATAAGAAGTACCATATGCAAAAGCGGTAAGCCAGGGGCCCACGCTTCTTCCGCCTAATACGAAATCATTGACACTATTTGCATGTTTTCTGGAATACAGGCCCACTGCCACCATGGTGCCAAAGAATATAATCAATAACATAATTTTAATAAACATAACTTCCATCTCCTCTGTCACTTTAAAGTGTTGCGCTTTAAAGTGCTGGTGTATTTGATTATACAAAACCCCTGCATAAAATGCAAGGGTAATTTTGTAAATATTTAGAAATTTAGCAATTCCACGCCTGCGTTTTTCAGCACCTGCGCAGTTTTTTCCAAATCCTCTGTCTTGATGACGATGGAGGCATCGCCTGTGCCGGTGGCAAGAGCATAGGTATATTCGATATTGATATTCTCTTTGCATATTTCCGCCAACACATTCTGCAAAGCGCCCACCTGATGGGTCAGCTTTACCGCCAACACGGGAGTAAGCATGGTAGAGAATCCGTTGGTTCTAAGCGCACTCTTCCCCTTTTCTGCATCAGATACAATCATACGAAGCAAACCAAATTCACTGCTGTCTGCCAGGGACAAGGAAATAATATTGATGTCTTCCTGCTTCAAAATATCCAAAACCTTTCCCAAGCGTCCTTCTTCATTTTCTATAAAAACCGATAATTGATTGATAAACATATCCGACTCCTTCCTGCCATCTTAAACAAGTTTACGCTTGTCGATCACGTGTACGGCTTTGCCCATACTGCGCTCTATGGATCGGGGCTCTACTAATTTTACCTTGACTGCCAAACCAATTGCATGCTGAATCACCGTAGCAATCTTTTTGGACAATTTTTCCAGTTCACTGATTCTGTCGGAGAAGAATTTCTCGTCCACTTCCACCTGCACTTCCAAGCTATCCAAATTGTTCACTCTATCCACAATTAGCATGTAGTGAGGCGCAGTTTCTCCCATCTCCAAAAGGGCAGCTTCAATCTGTGAGGGGAATACATTGACACCACGGATGATGAGCATATCATCGCTTCGTCCTTTGAATCTGCTGATACGCGCCAAGGTTCTGCCACACTCGCATTTCTCGTATGTAATACTGGTCAAATCGCGAGTACGATAGCGAAGCAAAGGAAGTCCCTCTTTGGTAAGGGTGGTGAATACCAACTCTCCCACCTCACCTTCCGGCAAGGGTTGCAAGGTCTCAGGATCAATAATCTCCGGCAGGAAGTGGTCTTCATATACATGAAGGCCCTTGTGATAAATACAGTCACATGCCACACCGGGTCCCATCACTTCTGACAGTCCATAGATATCAAATGCATTGATATTCAACTTTTGCTCTACCTGCTTGCGCATCTGTTCTGTCCAAGGCTCTGCACCGCAGATGGCAGCCTTCAATTTAATCTTATCCAAATCACCATCCGCTTCCAGGGTCTCCGCAATGTGCAGGAGGTAGGAGGGGGTGCAGGCAATGGCAGTGGCACCAAAGTCCTTCATCATGGTGGTCAGTTTCTTCGTGTTGCCGGTAGACATGGGCACTACCGTTGCGCCCAGGTTTTCCGCTCCGTAATGAGCGCCCAAACCGCCAGTGAACAATCCATATCCGTAGGCAATCTGGATTACATCCTCACGACCCAGTCCAGCCTGTGCAAAGGCTCTGGTGACACATTCGGACCAGATTTCAATATCTCTTCTGGTATAGCCTACCACTGTGGCTTTACCGGTAGTTCCACTGGAAGCATGGACACGGACAATCTCAGACTGAGGTACCGCAAATAATCCAAAGGGATAGGTGTCTCTTAAATCAGACTTGGTGGTAAAAGGAAGCTTATGCAAATCCTCAATGCCCTTGATATCACCGGGTTCTAATCCGATGTCCTGCATCTTCTTGCGATAGTGCTCCACATTGTGGTATATCCTATCTACGGTTTTTACCAGCCTTTTGCTCTGCAGGGCATTCATTTCCTCACGGCTCATGCACTCTTTTGCTTCATTCCAAATCACGTCTATACCTCCTCGTATCCCAACAGGAATGCCTTTTTATTGATTTCCACCGTCTTAGGGGGAACTGTCTTTTCAATCACATCCAACCAGGCCTCCTTGGGGAAGTCCATATGTCTGGCAGCCACACCTAAAACGATAATGTTGAACACTTTGGAATTACCCATCTCTAAAGCTGCCTTCTGGGCATCCACTTTAAGTACTTTGTATTCCTTTTCCAAATCCTCAATAATATTTTCAGGATACTGTGCTACGCCGGTCACTACGGTAATGGGATCAATTCTCTGCTCGTTGACAATCAAGACGCCATCTTTTTTCAAAAAATGGGCATAGCGGAGAGCCTCTAACATTTCAAAGGCAATCAGAACATCGGCTTGTCCCTCTTCTACAATGGGCTCTGCCACGCTCTCGCCGTATCGCACGAAGGTCACCACACTACCGCCACGCTGTGCCATACCATGCACCTCAGACAATTTCACATCATAACCGGCAGCAAGGGTAATACCGCCCAAGATTCTGCTGGTCAACAGGGTTCCCTGTCCGCCAACACCTACTATCATAATATTCTTCGTATTGTTCATTATTTTTCCCTCACTTCAATTGCACCGAATTTACACAACTGCTGACACAATCCGCAGCCATTACACATGGTCGCATCAATAGAAATGGTTCCGTCCGCATTTTTCGTCAAAGCAGGACATCCGGGACGCAAGCACATGCCACATTTCTTGCATTTTTCCGAAATTGTGACACATTCTTTTGCAACTTTTGTTGCTTTTTCTGTTTTTAACAGAACGCAGGGTGCCTTGGTAATGATAACGGAAACTTCATCCTTTGCCACTTCCTCTTTGATTACTTTTTCCAACAGGGCAGTGTCGAAGGCATCCACCTCAATCACATTTTTAATCCCCATCGCCTTGCAAAGATGGTAAATGTTAATGGCGGGAACAGTCTCTCCCATCAGGGTCTTTCCGGTAGCAGCATGGTCCTGATGTCCGGTCATACCAGTGGTGGAGTTATCCAAAATCATTACGGTACCGGTACCCTGGTTATAAACCATGTTCATCAGGGAATTGACGCCGGTGTGCATGAAGGTGGAATCACCAATCACCGCCACCCAGTTCTTAATGTAATCTTTTCCTTTGGCTTTTTCCATACCATGGAGGGTAGAAATACTTGCACCCATACATACCGTGGTATCCACCACGCTGAGAGGAGCCACAGCACCAAGAGTATAACAGCCGATGTCTCCTGCTGCGTGAATTTTTAATTTATTCAACACACTATATACGCTTCTGTGGGGGCAGCCGGGACAGAGAATGGGAGGTCTTGCCGGTACCTTTGCCGCATCCTTTAAGTCCGCATCCTGATGCAATACTGCCTTGCGGATCATATTGGCGCTGTACTCACCCTGCACTGTAAAGATTTCTTTTCCGATACAATTGATGCCCCAAGATTTGATCTGTTCCTCAAACACAGGCTCCAATTCTTCAAAGATATAAAGCACTTCTACCTTCTCTGCAAATTCCTCAATCAACTTGCGGGGCAGAGGATGTACCATACCCAGTTTCAACACACTGGCCTCCGGGCAAGCTTCCTTCACATACTGATATGCAATACCGCTGGTGATAAAACCAATCTTGGAATCATTCAATTCCATACGATTGATGGGCATATCATAACCGTCGACAGCCATATCTTTCAGGCGCTGTTCCACATACAGATGACGCTGTTTTGCGTTGCCGGGCATCATAACGAACTTGCCCACATTTCTCTCATATACTTTGTCTTCTATCTTTTGTCTTTCCTCCAGTGTTACAGGGCCCTGGGAGTGGGAAAGACGGGTGGTTGTGCGAAGAATGACAGGTGTGTCATATTTTTCAGACAACTCAAAAGCATACTTCATAAAGTCTTTCGCTTCCTGAGAATCAGAAGGCTCCAATACCGGTACCATAGCAGCTCTTGCCACACATCTGGTGTCCTGCTCATTCTGGGAAGAATACAAGCCCGGATCATCTGCTGCCACCAACACCAATCCACCGTTCACGCCGGCGTAGGAGATGGTGTAGAGAGGGTCAGATGCCACGTTCACACCCACATGCTTCATGGATGCCATAGAACGCACTCCGCTGATGGAAGCACCAATGGCTACTTCCATAGCCACCTTCTCATTTGGGGACCACTCTGCATAAATTTCAGGGTATTTTACAATATTTTCGCTGATTTCGGTACTGGGAGTGCCGGGGTATGCCGCAGACACTTTCACACCGGCTTCATATGCACCTCTGGCAATGGCTTCATTGCCTAACATAATCTTCTTTTCGCTCATTTTCTTTCCTTCCTTATCCGTTGGTTTGATCTGCTATCAATCCCAGGGAACCATACATTTCACGAAGCTTGGGCTTCTCGATTTTTCCGGTAGGATTTCTGGGGATATCTGCAAAAATAACTTCGTGAGGTCGTTTATAACGGGGCAATGCCAAACAGAATTGATCCACTTCCTCTTTGGTCATGGTCATACCTTCTTTGACCTCAATGATTGCAGCCGCAATCTCTCCTAATCTCTTATTCTTCAAGCCGATAACTGCAACATCATGCACTTTGTTGTTGGTACGGATAAAATCTTCAATCTGTACCGGGTAGAGATTTTCACCGCCGCTGATAATAACATCTTTTTTACGGTCTACCAGGTAGATAAATCCATCTTCATCCTCTCTTGCCATATCTCCGGTAAATAACCAGCCCTCTGAAAGCACTTCCGCAGTTGCTTTTTCATCTCTGTAGTAGCAGGTCATTACACCGGGGCCCTTCACAGCCAACTCGCCTACCTGGCCGTGTTCCACTTGATTGCGCTGTTCATCTACAATTTTGACTTCCCAACCATATCCGGGTTTACCGATGGCACCCACTTTGTGAATGTTTTCCACACCCAAGTGCACACAACCGGGGCCAATAGACTCAGACAGGCCATAATTGGTATCATACGCGTGGTTGGGGAAGATTTCCTTCCATCTCTTAATCAAACTCTGTGGTACCGGCTGGGCACCGATGTGCATCAGTCTCCACTGATCCAATTCATAGTCTTCCAAATTTACTCTACCGCTCTCAATGGCTTCCAGAATATCCTGTGCCCAAGGTACCAGGAGCCATACAATGGTACATTTTTCCTTGGATGCCACATCCAAAATAAATTCCGGTTTCGTACCCTTAAGGAGCACTGCCTTACTTCCTGACAACAGACTTCCGAACCAATGCATCTTAGCACCTGTATGGTACAAAGGCGGGATGCACAAAAAGACATCGTCCTTGGTCTGTCCGTGATGGTTTTGCTCCACCTTACAGGAGTGGGTTAGGCTTCTATGTTTATGCAAAATTGCTTTCGGGAATCCGGTGGTACCTGAGGAGAAGTAAATCGCAGCATCATCGTCCTCGCTCAATACAATGCGTGGAGAAAGGCTGGAGCAGTTCGCAGACAAAGAGTTGTAGTCATCTGCGAATCCGGGACATCCCTCTCCTACATAAATTAAAAGTCTTCCTTTGCTGATTCTGTCTGCAATCTCTTCCACACGTCCGATGAAGGAATTGCCAAATACCAGCACATCTACCTGTGCCAGATTGACGCAATATTCAATCTCATCTGCAGAATATCTAAAGTTCAAAGGAACTGCCAGTGCACCGGTTTTCAGGATACCAAAATAAATGGGCAACCATTCCAAACCATTCATCATCAGGATTGCCACCTTATCCCCTTTTTTGATTCCTCTTTGAATCAGCAGGTTGGCAAACCGATTGGCCTTTTCGTTGAATACGCTCCATGTGATTTCCCTGCGATAACTGGTTTGGGGACTGGCTTCAATCAGCTCGTACTCCTTCCAGGTCACGCGTCGGTTTTCTGTGATCTCCGGATTAATTTCTACCAGACAAATATCGTTGGGGTATTCTCTGGCATTTCTCTCTAAAAACTCTGTAATAGGCATAACTGTCAATCCTTTTTCTAATACTTTATATGATTTTCGCTCTTTAACGCTTTAACGCTTTTAATGGCTAAATTGATTATAGTCAATAGAAATAAAAAAGTCAAGAAAATAGTAGGGGTTTTACAGAAAAAAGCACCAACGTTTCCGTCGGTGCTTTTCTGTATAAAAATTATTCATTTACACTGTAATTAGGAGCTTCCTTGGTAATATGAATATCATGAGGATGACTTTCCTTCAAGGATGCAGCAGAAATCTTAACGAATCTTCCGGTCTCCTTCAATTCCTCAATGGTATTCGCTCCACAGTATCCCATACCGGAACGCAAACCACCCAGCAACTGGAATACGGTATCCTCTACGTCGCCCTTGTAAGCCACGCGGCCCTCTACACCTTCAGGTACAAGTTTCTTTGCATTTTCCTGGAAGTAACGATCCTTGCTTCCGTTCTCCATAGCTGCGATGGAACCCATACCACGATATACTTTGTATTTTCTTCCCTGGAATAATTCGAAGTCGCCAGGGCTTTCTTCACATCCTGCAAACATGCTACCCATCATACATGCGTTACCACCGGCAGCAATTGCCTTGGTCACATCACCGGAGTACTTGATACCACCGTCTGCGATAATGGGCACACCATATTCTTTTGCCACGCTGTAGCAATCCATAATGGCGGTAATCTGAGGAACACCGATACCTGCAACCACACGGGTGGTACAGATGGAACCGGGTCCGATACCTACCTTCACCGCATCCGCACCTGCTTCAATCAGGTCTCTGGTCGCCTGCGCCGTTGCCACGTTACCTGCGATAACCTGCAAATCAGGATATTTTTCTTTGATCATCTTCAAGCAGTTGAGAACGTTCTGGGAATGACCATGGGCACTATCCAACACTACTACGTCAACCTTCGCAGCCACCAAAGCAGCCACACGGTCCAGTACATTTGCCGTAATACCTACGCCGGCACCACAGAGCAAACGTCCCTGTGCATCCTTCGCAGCCAAAGGATATTTGATTGCTTTCTCAATATCCTTGATGGTGATAAGGCCCTTCAGATTAAAATCCTTGTCCACGATAGGAAGTTTTTCTTTTCTGGCATTTGCCAAAATCTGCTTTGCTTCCTCCAAAGTAATGCCTTCAGGTGCAGTAATCAGCCCTTCGCTGGTCATGGACTCTTTGATTTTCTTGGAAAAATCTGTTTCGAATTTCAAGTCACGGTTGGTAATGATACCCACCAGTTTGCGTCCCTCTGTAATGGGCACACCGGAAATACGGAATTTTGCCATCAGAGCATCTGCATCTGCCAATGTATGTTCAGGGGATAGTGAAAATGGATCTGAGATAACTCCGTTCTCTGAACGTTTTACTTTGTCCACCTCTTCTGCCTGCGCTTCAATGGACATGTTTTTGTGAATGATACCGATACCACCCTGTCTCGCCATAGCAATGGCCATACGGTGCTCCGTAACAGTATCCATTCCCGCACTCATCAAAGGAATGTTCAACTTAATCTTCTTTGTCAGCCAGGTGGTCAAGTCTACCTGGTTCGGCACTACCTGCGAAAACGCAGGTACCAATAACACATCGTCAAATGTAATACCTTCGCCGATAATCTGTCCCATTTTCTATCCTCCTATGTGTTTGATTTCTATGGATTTTATCAAAATTTGACTTTAATGTCAACGGAATTCCACTGGAAAAATCAATCTGTAAATACTTTTCTGGGCGCCATGTATTTCATAGCCTGAATCAGTTCCTCAGAGGGGCTCAAAATAATTTTTTGATTGCCTTCGTAATACATCACATAACGTCTGTCCGGCTTTTCCTCCTTACCGATACTGTAATCCTTTTCTGTGACCTGTCTGTTCTTATATTCATCCAGCCGGTAACTGCGGTATGGAGCCATAATTTCTATTTTGTTCAAACTATAATTGGCTACTTTTTTACGGCTCTTTCTATTGAGGATTTTATCTACGGTCAACTCCCGGTCTACGTATAAATATTCATACTCTATATGCACCAGAGGACTTACCGTAAAGGCACTCAATCCGCACACCAATGCCAAAGTTATCATCCAGGGCCCCAGCGCAAGACTAAAAAGCGCAGAAACCACAGTAGCTGTAATCAGCAATGTTTTAATCAATTTAAATTTTAAGGAGCTTTGCGCCTTTACCAGACACTCCACATAGGTATCATTTATCATATTTATTTCCTTTTCTTATATCACAATCGACTTTTCGTGTTCTTCTATCATACGCCTTTCGGTAAAAAGTTGCAAGCGTTTACAATGCTTATTTACGGAAAGCTTTTCGGTATTCCCGAGGCGTAACTCCGCTGTTCTTTTTAAAGAATCGGGCAAAGTAGGATGTATCTTCTATTCCCACCTGCCGTGCTATCTGCTCCGTTGACTGCTCCGTGGAAATCAGGAGTTCCATCGCCTTATATAGCCTTAAACGTGCAAGATACGCCATGGGCGGTACGCCAAAAGCCTTTTTGAACCGCCGTATAAAATAGTTGGGTTGCATAAACACTAAACCTGCCAATTCCTCTGTTGAAATTGTTTTATTGAGATTGTCCAACATATAATCCTTAATCGGTGCAAAGAACCGTTCTTCGCTTTGGTCTGTATTCTGCCTCTCTCTCACATAAAGGCATATAATGTTGATGAGATTCGCACACCAACCCAAATTATGAACCGGATTTTTAAACATCTCTTTATGATATGACTTCTCAAAATAGCCGCTCATTTCTTCCTTTTGCGGAACATCCACCACATAATTCGACTCCGTGAGCCCCAATTGGGCCATAAGATTCTCCCCGTCGCTCTCTGCCGTAAATCCCATTTCATACATACAGAAATTGTCACTGACATGCGTATAGGCCCGCATTTTATCCTTCGGCAGGAATGCCAGTTGACCGGGGCGCAATACAAAGTACTGAGAGTTTATATTGAGAAAGCATTCCCCTTCCAGCAACCAAAAAAACGTGTCGGCCCTTCCGATGTGGCCCACACAGTCGCCCTTCCATGTGATGGGCGGAATATACAGGTCTACATTCCTGGGATGAACCATCAGTTGGGACTGCCTTAGTTCTTGACGCATCACATATTCATCCATTTGCCTTTCCATGTGTTCGTCTTTGTATTTTTGCATATTTTCCCTTTCTTGTTAAGAATTATCCGAATAAGTGAAGAATAATCCTATTTTTAAATATTATAGCGCTTTTTCGTTTGTTTGTCTACTCTATTTTTTTTAAAATTGTCCTAAATGTGTCAGTTTGTTGGCTTTACACAAAAATATCGAGAAATTATAATTACCTTGTACGCATAGTGGGTAATGACGAGCCGCCTTTACCCACGGCATTTTCAGGAGGGAAAAGATGAAAAAATATGTACAAGTCGGTACCGGACATCGCGGTACAAATGCTTTCGCCGTTCCTTTGGTCAAAGAATACAAGGATTGCGGAAAGCTTTGTGGTGTGTACGATATCAACCCTAAAAGGGCAGCTTTGGTAAGTGAGTTTTCAGGCGAATCCATCCCCGTATATGATGACTTTGACAAGATGCTGGAAGAAGTTAAGCCGGATGTGGTAATTGTCACCACCAAGGACTGTGAACATGATTACTACATGATCAAAGCCATGGAGGCAGGATGTGATGTCATTGTGGAAAAACCTATGACAACGACCTTTGACAAAACCCTAGCAATTATTGACGCAAAGAAGCGCACCGGTAGAGATGTGAAGGTAACCTTCAATCTCCGTTTCCATCCTTTTTATAAGAGATGCAAAGAAATTATTTCCAGCGGTGTGATTGGTGATGTTTTAAGTGTCCATTTTGAATGGATGCTAGATACCGAGCATGGTGCAAGCTATTTTAGAAGATGGCACAGAGAAATTAAGAATTCCGGATCTCTAATGGTTCATAAATCCACACATCATTTTGACCTTGTAAACTGGTTTTTGGAAGACGAACCCGTAGAAGTCAATGCCTTTGGCACAACACGCTTCTATGGTCCCACCAGGGAAGAACGCGCCGAGAGATGTTCTGACTGTCCTCACACAAAAACATGCGAGTTTTACGAAGATCTTAAGAGTGAAACATTTTATCAAAAAATGTACTTCGATTGCGAAGATCAGGATGGCTACTATCGAGACAAATGCGTCTTCTCAGACGAGATAGATATTCAGGATAGCGTTTCAGTAAATGTAAAGTATCGCAAGGGAGCTGTGATGAGTTATTCTTTGACAGCCCACTCTCCTTTTGAAGGCTGTAAAATGTGCATCAACGGAACCGATGGACGAATGGAAATCACCAGTATCCATTTGGCTACCCAAGGATATGATGTGGCAACCAGCGATAATGTAAAAATCTTTAATCGAAAAGGCGAGCAGATTGTGTATAACATGCCGAAAGGCCAGGTAATCGGACACGGTGGTGCGGACAACAAAATCCGTGATATGCTCTTTAGGGGTATGGACAGCGATCCCCTGAATCAGAAGGCCGGTATACGGGAAGGTATTATGTCAATCAGTATAGGCATGGCAGCAAACCTTTCCATGAAAGAAAACCGTCGGGTGGCGCTCAGCGAGTTTTATGGCGACGACTGCGGAGTATAGCCATGATAACCAAAATAACAAATGCCAAACTAATAACAAACGAGATAGTAAGCAATAAAAATCTTTATATCGAAGATGATACCATTGCGTCGGTTACAGAGGAAAATCTTCCCTATGATGTGTGTATAGATGGGGCAGGGTTATACGTTTCGCCGGGATTTATAGACATACATACGCATGGTGCGGGTGGCTATGATTTTGCAGACGGCTCCGTAGAGGATGTTTTGAAAGCAGCTTCAACTCACGCTAAATACGGAACCACTACTATTTTCCCCACATGCACCTCATCCTCTACAGAAGACATTTGTTGCTTTATCCGAAATGTAAAAGATGCGATGCTACAAAATGCACCGGGACGGCCGTTTATCGCCGGTTCTCATCTGGAAGGGCCCTATTTTTCCTTCAGTATGAGCGGCGCGCAGAACCCGGATTATATCAAACGTCCAATACCCGAGGAATATGAAACCTTTATTGCTATTGGTGAGGGAACGGTAAAAAGAATCAGTTTTGCACCGGAGTTACCCGGAACAGATGCCCTCATGGATGCACTAAACGCAAACAATATCGTGGCTGCATTCGGACACACAGAGGGCATTTACGAAGAACTGAAACCGGCAATTGATAAAGGATGTCATTTGGCTACTCATCTATACTCCGGTATGAACACCGTCACACGCCGTAATTTATATCGCAAACTCGGTGCTGTTGAGACTACCTTTTTGGAGGATACAATTACCGCGGAAGTAATTGCAGATGGGGAACATTTACCACCGGAACTCTTGCGCATGATATACAAAATCAAAGGCCCCGACAAGATATGTTTGATAACAGATTCCATGCGTGGTGCAGCCACGAGTGATGGACCATCCGTACTTGGTCCCAAACATGATGGCATGTCCTGCACGATTAAAAACGGCGTTGCCTGGTTGGATGATATGTCAGCCTTTGCCGGAAGTGTTGCCACTGCAGACAGGCTGGTTCGGGTGATGTATAAATCTGGCATTCCGTTGAATGATTGTATCAAAATGATGTGCGAAACACCGGCAAAAACCATGCATTTGACAGACAGGGGTCAAATAGCCCCCGGGTACAAGGCTGACTTGGTCTTTTTTGACGAAGACATTCACGTGCATCGGGTAATTGTACAAGGTATGGAAATAAACTAATAAACAAATACTACATAAAGAAAACAAGGAGGAAAAACATGGAACTCAGAATTTTCAAAGACAGCAAGGAACTGGGCAAGAACGCTGCAAAGCATGTTGCAGAACGCTTACGGGAATGTATTGCTACACAGGGATACGCAAGAATCGTACTTTCCACCGGTGCATCTCAGTTTGACACTATCGAGGCGCTCACCCAAGAGCCCGACATCAAATGGGAATGTGTGGAAATGTTCCACCTGGATGAATACGTCGATTTGCCGGAAACCCACAATGCAAGCTTCCGTAAATATTTAAAGGAACGTTTCGTAGACAAAGTGGCTCCCTTGAAGGCTGTTCACTTTGTGGATGGCACAAAAGAATGTATTGCTACATTGACGGAGGAAATCAGAAGACTCCCCATCGATATCGGCTTGATAGGCATTGGAGAGAACGGACATATTGCCTTCAACGATCCACCTGCCGATTTCGACACAAAAGAAGCATACATTATCGTGAATCTGGACGAGCGTTGCAAGCAGCAACAAATGGGTGAAGGATGGTTTGCCACCATTGATGATGTGCCCAAGCAGGCCGTTTCGATGACCACCTATCAGATTATGCAATGTAAACATATTGTATCCTGCGTTCCCTACGCAGTAAAGGCAGAAGCAATTGCAAATACTCTTCATGCCACTAAAGTAACTAATATGATACCTGCCACTCTCTTAAAAACACACCCCAGTTTCGTTCTCTATTTAGACGAAGATAGTGCATCAAAGGCATCTTTTATTTAGTTTTTTTAACAGAAGGAAACTCCTATTCCGGGATTCCCGGTTTAGGAGTTTTTTATTTGACAATCTCTTTTTTCAACCTTATACTCATACTTATACTCGATGTTATCGTATATATTTGCAAGGAGACCCATCATGGCAAAAATGGATGAATTCAAAGAAGAACGGGCAGCCATCAAGGACAAGCCCTTCAAAGAACGTCTGGCTTATTTCATAGAATATTACGGCGCAAGAACCATTCTCATAGCAGTTTGTGTCATTGCACTATTTTCCATTATCATCAAAAACATAACAGCAAAGGACATCGTGCTCTATGCGGCTATGTATAATACCATGGATTTGAGAAAAGACGGTGCCTACGCGGAAAGTTTCAAAGAATACGCGGGGTTGGATACCAAGCGCCAGGATGTCATCCTGGACGAAACAATGTATATTGATCTGGTGCACTGGGACGAATATACCAACTCCTCCATCGAGAAAACCATGCTCTTCGTGACCTCCCAGGAATTGGATGTTGTGATGGCCCAGGAATTTGTAACTGAATACTTTGCATACTTTGATTTTTTTATGGATGTACGAGATTATTTGACACCGGAGCAATTGGAACAATACAAAGACTCCTTCTATTACATTGACAGAAAAGTGATGGAGGAGCAACAGGAGCCCGAAGATTCCCTATATCTGCAGTATGAACCCGACTATCCCGACCCTCGCAAACCGGAATTGATGACAGACCCTGTTCCCGTAGGTATTTATATGGGAGATACCAACCAATTGGCAATTCGTTCCAGTTACTATATTGACGGCGAGAACCCCGTATTCTGCGTGCTGGTAAACAGCAAGAACGCTACGTGGGCCAATCGGTTTTTCGAATTCGTTATGCAGAAATAAATATTGTAAAAAAGAAATAGACGAGGCATTACATTGCCTCGTCTATTTCACCTTCAAACACAACCACTGCAGGTCCTGTCATATACACCAAATTACTTTCCTGATCCCATTCAATCTCCAATTCTCCACCCAGCACCTTCACTGTGACTTTCGGATTGGTCAACCCGTTCAGGACACATGCCACTGCTGTCGCACAACAGCCGGTACCGCAGGCCAATGTCTCTCCGGTGCCACGCTCCCACACTCGCATAAAGCAGGTATCCCGATCCAATACCTCCACAAACTCCGTGTTGGTGCGATTGGGAAACCTCTCATGGTTTTCAAACTTAGGTCCAATGGCAGCAATATCCATGTCTGCCACACGGTCCTTAAACACCACTGCATGGGGATTACCCATGGATACGCAGGTCATTCTATATCCCTCTCCTTCAATGAGAATGGGGGCATCAATGGCCTTTTCACGGGAAGTAGTGACCGGCACCTTTGATGCCTCAAGAATGGGTTGTCCCATGTTGACACGTACCTTACTTACCTTGCCATCTTCTACCGTCAGGTCCAAATATTTTATCTGACCTCCACTGATGACAGTGATGCTTGTCTTATCTGTGAGCCCTTTGTCATAGACATATTTTCCCACACAACGGATACCATTGCCGCACATTTCCGAACGGCTTCCGTCCGCATTATACATCTCCATTTCGAAATCTGCCTCTGAGGACGGATTGATAAATATTACTCCGTCGGAGCCGATGCCAAAATGACGGTCACTTAATTTACGCGCCAGCTCTGGTTTTTTCTCTTGGGAAATTTTTTCTACAAACCCATTGATATATACATAGTCGTTTCCACAACCCTGCATTTTCGTGAATTTCATATTGCCTCTTTTCTGCACTCAGTTATCTGCACATAATAATGAAATATATTTTCTTCTATTTTACCACAAGTCCCTGGGGTTGCAACGAATTTTCTTTGCATATTTATATTAAGTTTCACATAAGCATTAGTAAAAGAAACTCTATGTGACACTATCGTGCACGGAACATGACGAGGCAAAATGAGCGCAAAAACCAAAATCATCGTATTACATAAAAAAGAAGTTCTCTATACGGCAATCTTCGCAATTCTCGGAATTGTACTATTTATCTTGGTGGTTTCTATGTTTTTTTCGGGAAACGATAATCACACCACTCCCCAGCAGCCACCTGTAAGCACCCCCGGCACTTCTCCCGGTGCGTCCTTCCTGCCCCAGAGTTCTTCCGCTCCGATGACAAGATATCAGCCCGGAGTTTACACTTCCGAGATCCGTTTGGGCAATCAGTCTGTGGATTTGGAAGTGACCGTCAACCAATACGCCGTCACCTCCATTCAGATGCTGAATTTGGACGATGCAGTGACCACCATGTATCCCCTTTTAGAGCCCACTTTTGATGATATCCAATCCCAGGTCTGTACCATGCAGACCACAGAGGGCATCTCCTACACACCGGAAAGAAAATACACCTCTTTGGTATTGTTGGAAGCCATCAACGGCATATTAGAAAAGGCCCGTTATCAATAATAGCAGTCCAACAAGCAGAAATTCCTGTGAAATAAAAACATCTTCCTGCCAGTCTAACCCCCGCAGGAAGATGTTTTCTTTCGTTTTTTACTTCGTTTTACTTTCTTGCTTTGTTTTACTTTTTCTGCTGCCGATAAATCTCTTGCAATTCTTCCACAGAGAATTTGTAGTGGGTATTGCAAAACTGGCAATTTACCTCAATTTCTTCTCCGTCGTCAATCATACTTTTCAGCTCTTTTCGCCCTAAGCTGAACAACACTTTCTCAATTCTGCCTCTGTTACAGTCACACTGCCATTTGATGGGTGTGACCTCGGAAAACTCCGGTTCCATACCTTCCAAGAGCACTTCCAACATCTGCTCCGGGGTGTTCCCCTCATCCAACAGGGCGGTCACGGAAGTAATCTTGGAGAGATTCTCTTCCAGTTTATCAATCAAAGCATCCTCTGCAAAAGGCATCAACTGCAAAATAAAACCGCCAGCCTGTTTCACCGTGTTATTTTTCTCCATCAGCACGCCCAATCCTACTGAAGAAGGAGTCTGCTCCGAGGTTGCAAAATAATAGGTCAAATCCTCCGCAATTTCTCCGGTCTGCAGCTGGGTTTGTCCCACATAGGGCTCTTTCAATCCCATGTCCTTGATAATACGCAGCATACCATTTCCCAACGCACCGGAAACATCCAGCTTGCCCACTGCATTGGCGGGCAAAATCACATCCGGAACAAGGGGGTAACCTTTGACTTTACCCTGCGCATCTGCTGTCACCGTGATACTGCCCACCGGGCCATCCCCTTTGATCTGTAAAGTCAAAAGATCCTTTTCACCTTTCAGCATGGCACCCATCATAGCACCTGCACTCAAAAGTCTTCCCAATGCCGCCGTAATCACAGGGCTTGTGTTATGTGCCTGTCTGGCCGCTTCCACCGTTTCTTTTGTCACACAGGCAAACGCGCGAATCTGCGCATTGGCTGCGGTTGCTCTCACAATATAATCTGTCATAATTTTTATATTTCCTTTTTATTTTCCGGACTCCCTTGCCACGATGCAAATTCGTTCACTGGTGGGCGTAGGAGCAAGTCCTGTATCCACATCCATCACCTGGAGCAGTGTCAGTCCGGCGTTTTCTACCAGTCTTTCCATCTCCTCCAGAGTGTATCCCCTCTGATAATGGGTCTCTGTGAAACGCCGGAAGGTTTCCTCTTCTTCCCGCACAAACACAGTCAAATCGTATTCATTAATATGGGTTTCTTCATCGTAATAATTTTCCCAAATAAATGCGGAATCCTCACGGTTTTCGGCGATGGTGCTATTTCCGATCACCTGCGCATATTTGTATTCCGTATTAAAATCAAAAATAAAGATACCTTGAGGATAAAGATAATTATTGACCAAGGAAAACACCTGCTCTAATTCATCCTCCTCCAAGATATAGTTCACTGAATCGCAAACACTGTAGATACAGCCCACAGTGCTATACAATTCCAACTCTCTCATATCCTGGCAAAGATATAGAATGTCAGTGCCGTGCTGGGTCTGCTTCTCCATAGCAATATTTAACATGGACGCGGAAAGATCCACGCCCATGCAATCATAACCTTTATGATACATTATCTCCGTCAACGTACCCGTGCCACAGCCCAAATCCAATACAAGGTTTCTCTCTGATTCCAACGCATCTGTGCTGTCTTTCTTTTTGTCCGTAACACCATATTTCTGAATCAATTCATCCAGACGTTCAGCCCACTCTTCATAGGGCACGTTGTCCATAAATTCATCATATACTTCGGAAAAATCTCCGTATGCTTCCATCTGTATTCCTCACCTATTACAACACTTTGGACAGGAATTCCTGTAATCTGGGGCTCCGGGGATTGGAGAAAAACTCTTCGGGTGTATTTTCTTCCACGATATTTCCCTCGTCCATAAAGAGCACCTTGGTACCCACTTCTTTGGCAAAGCCCATTTCATGAGTCACCACCACCATGGTCATGCCTGCGTCTGCCAGTTCCTTCATAACTTCCAGAACTTCTCCAACCATCTCAGGATCCAATGCAGAAGTGGGCTCATCAAACAGCATTACCTTAGGATTCATGGCCAAGGAGCGCACGATGGCAATTCTCTGCTTCTGTCCACCGCTTAAGGAACTGGGATAGGCATCTGCCTTGTCCACCAGACCAACTCTTTCCAAAAGTTGCATGGCTTTCTCTTTGGCTTCCGCTTCTGTCATGATTTTCAACTTCACGGGAGCCAATGTAATGTTTTCCAATATGGTAAGATTGTTAAACAGATTAAAATGCTGGAATACCATTCCCATATGGCGACGCACCTGATTGATATCTGTCTTAGGATCGGTAATCACTTCGCCATCAAATACAATTTCTCCTGCCGTTGGAGTTTCCAGAAGGTTCAGACAACGTAAGAATGTACTTTTACCGGAACCGGAAGGTCCTACAATTACAATCTTTTCACCCGGATTGATATGGTAGTTTACGCCCTTGAGCACTTCCAAATCGTCAAATTTTTTATATAGATTCTTAACGTCTATCACTCTTGCGCAACCTCCTCTCCAAAATTCCCAACAGTTTGGTCAGTATCTTAACCAAAATAAAGTAAAGCACAGCCGCACCTATTAAGGATGTAAATGCGTCATAGGTTTTGCTTCGAATCTGATTTGCCACACGGGTCAAATCGCTCAAGCCCACATAACCTACGATGGCGGTTTCCTTAATCAGCACGATAAACTCGTTCACCAAAGGAGGCAACACATTCTTAAACGCCTGTGGTAATACAATATAAATCATTGTCTGTGCGCCGGAAAGACCCAGGCTGCGTCCCGCCTCTGTCTGTCCCTTATCCACCGCCAAAATACCCGCTCGGATAATTTCCGCCACATATGCACCGGAGTTGATACCAAAGGATATGGCCGCAACCAAAACCGCGTTTCGGCTGAAATAAAACACACCGTAATACATAATCAACAGCTGCAATACCGCAGGTGTTCCACGAATAATATCAATATAGATATTTGCAATGTGTGACAATATGGTGGGCTTTCCATTCTTCTTTGTGGAAAGCTTCATAATCGCCACAATGGTACCGATAACAATACCGATAATCACAGCAAACAATGACACCTGCAAGGTAACACCCAAGCCTTCGAAATATAATTTCCAGCGGCTCTCGGTAATAAATGCTGCTGTGATTTTTTTAGCCAATTCAGTTTCAGATAATTTAGCATACCATTCCATCTTTCTACCTCATCTGTTTCCATTCAGTAAAAAAGAGGATAATGGCGAGGCCATTATCCTCTGTACAGTTCTTATTTAGTCGATAAAGTACTCAGCAATCAATGCGTCGTAGGTACCATCAGCCTTTACCTCAGCCAAAGCTGCGTTGAGTTTCTCTGCCCACTCAGATCCCTTAGGCATTGCAATACCATAAAGCTCTGCTTCGAAATTAAACTGGTCACCGGGCAATGCTACAACCTTACCTTCATTCTGGCCTGCAAATACAATTGCGGGATCCTTGTCAATGATAACTGCATCCAAACGTCCTGCAACCAGGTCATTTACAGCATCAACGAAAGTATCATAGGTCTTTACCTCAGCACCTTCGATTTCCTCTGCAAAGTAGTTACCGGTGGTTCCCAACTGAGAACCAAGTACCTTGTTCTTCAAATCATCGCTGGTAGCGATATCAGAACCTTCTGCAACCATAACATACTGAACTGCCTCAAAGTAAGGTTCAGAGAAGTCAACGGTCTGAAGACGCTCTTCGGTGATGGTCATACCGGACATACCCAAATCAATCTTGGTTCCAATTGCTGCAACGATTGCGCCGAACTCCATATTCTGCCATTCGATTTCAACACCCATCTTCTCAGCCATAGCTTCCAACAGGTCAACTTCGAATCCAGCCACTTCGCCGTCATCTCCGAGATACTCGAAGGGAGGGAATTCTGCGTTGGTACCAACTACCAATGTTGCTACATCTGCTACATCACTTGCCTCTGCGCTTGCTGCATCACTTGCTTCTGCGCTCACTGCGTCACTTGCTACACTTGCAGGTGTTTCTGTGCCACATGCGGTAAGCATAGCCATGCACATAACAACTGCCATTACTGCTGCCAATAATTTTTTCATTTTTGTTTCCTCCTTATTGTCACCTTATTTTCGGTGAATTCTTTTTGATTTTTTGCCTTTTTATTTGGCTCTTTCACTTCGTGTGACCACTATAACACTCTTTCTATACAAAAGTCAACCCCTAAATTGCATATTTATGCATAAAAATCAAAAAACTTGCAGTAATATACGGTATAAAAGCAACCGAAACCTTTAAATTTCCCGATTTTGCGATATTTTTTCTTATTAGTTGAATAATGAATAAAATTACATATGCAACTATCATATGCAATAAAAATTCAAAAATATGCATACCTAAGCCAAATTCCGCGACGGCACAGACAGAAAATGCATAACAATCCGCCCTACCGTACATTTTAGCAAAAAGGAAGAATTGCAACAGTAAAAATAGTACCAATCCGCATAGCCCTTCATAAAAATCTCTGTCCCGGAACTTTTCTATCCACAAGCGCAACACCATACATCCTGCTGCACCGCCACTGATCCACCAAAGGAAATTATATACCTTATAATATAGCATATCCGTCACGCATGCAGTCATAAGGCACCCCAGGATTACAGACACGCAAAGCCAGTGCCTTCCGGTTTGCGCTGCACAATTTCCACAGAGGACGCAACACCAGAATAGCAACCACCAGCGGCTTCTTGCAATTTTCATCTTACTGTCCCATTTTTCTATGATTTGAAAGTTTAGAAACACCACAAGGGCAACAACTATCACGCTATAGATCCAACTTTTTTCCATCTCATTCATCACCTTAGCCTTGTCCGCAACTCGCTCAAAATAGTGCCCTTTACCTTCAGTGTGTTGACTACAGCATCCGTCCCCTCCGGGTAGGTAGCAAAGATTTGAATCTCATAAGTCCCGTCCGCAATATCGTACAAGGGAATCATAAACTCTATCTGTTCTACCCGCTCTTGCTCCTGACCCTCATACACTTTATGCATACTGTATTCCTGTAGCGGACCCGGAAATTCTATGGTCAAGGTTTTAGGATACCCCCAAGCCCGTACAGTCAGCGTGCCACTCTCCCCTCTTTGAAATAGAGGCGCATGGGGAGAAAGGATTCTTTGCGTTACAGCCTCCAGCCCCTTGGATACACTTGCTTCCGGTGGGGGTTGCTCCCAACCGGCGTATAAAGTCACATTTTCCGAGGGAAAATAACACCCCTCTATGGTATGGACTTTGTCTTGCAATTCCTCATCCAAATACCATCCCGTGAAAGTATCACTCCCACGTATCGGCGTGGGAAGATATATCCCCTCAAAATCGTACTTGATACAAATGGTATCCAGACATCCATCCGGTCCGGAAAAGATATAATTGTCTCCTTCCAAGGTTCCACAAAATGGGTTCCCGGGTTCCCATCCCGAAAAATATCCCCGGGCATACGCAGGTGCTATGGGCTCTCCACCATTGGTTTCAAATGTCACCTTGCCCCCGGAAGGGGCCTCCACCTGTGCCTGTTCCAAAGACAGCACCGTACCTTGCACACGCAGAAACCGCTGCAGCCCTTCCTGCCCCTGATACCTACCGGCCCCGGGGTCTATAATCAAAGTTCCACTGCCGATTTTCATCCATTGGGCATAAAGGGGCACTGTCCCCCATACGCCATCCTCATAACAGTCATAACTACATAGATTCTGTATCTCCTCCCCGTCCCGATACCACACACCACTGCCATCCGGTGCCGTATTCCATCCCTGGAAGGTATAGCCCGGCACAGAGTACTTCAGAGGTGATAACGCAGTCTGGGGAGTTACTTTTTCTCCATTATAATAAGTAGCATTATCATATATATGGAAGCTGTCCGCCATCTCCCCCATGATGTATTCTTCTGTATTTACGTGATATGTAATGCGATATTGGTTCTTAGATATGCCTTTACATGCGTGGGGCTCTATCAAACGGGCCTGCTCCAAATTATTACAGTAGGGGCATAAATAATAGTAGTCCGTTCCGGTTTCCAGATAATCAATACTTTTCACTGCCTCATCGCACATATACATGAGCAAATTGATGATTTTCTCTTCACAATCCACACAATAGGCAATCCATCCCTGGCAATATGGCCTACCGCAGGAATCCCTGTTATAAACGATCCCGTGGAAGTCCTCTCCTTCCTTCGGATAACTGTCATGTACACAAAAGGAAAATTTATGTTCCACGATCCATCTTCCCACAGGAATTGACCCGGTTCTTTCATATATATAATAATGTTCTCCCTCCTGTAATAGACGCAGGGCACTTTCGTTCTCTGTTTCAATCACGTATCCCTTGTCGTAGTATTGCTTGTGGGTTTCTCCCTTGCAGGTCGTCCACGCGCCCCCATCCTCGGTCAACTCCACATAAGGGCTGTCAAAAATGGTCCCCGCCTCCGCCTGCATGGGGCAAGTCATCCATCCGACCCACAAAGCTGCGCCTGCCAATACCACCCATTTAATCACATACCTTAACCGCTCTGATGCTCCCCTTTGCCAACTCCTCATAAAACTTCTCCACCTGATTCTTCTCTAAATAAAGATTGATTCGAAGTGCCGGCGTGGTGGTGTCCCAGGCATCCACTGATTCACCGGAACCACTAAAAGCACTTTCCACAATCACATTTTCCCATTTGATGTCGGCCTCTCCTTCCGATGACACGACCACAATATGCACCTTGTCCCCCGACCGCAAAATACCTCCTGCCACCTGAAACAAATCTTCCACTCTGGCTCCCACCACAATTGGTGTTTTCAATTCCTTAGGCACGGTTTTTCCTTCCACAAACATCTTTGCATCCAAAACCGTCCCTTTGGAAATATCATATACCGGTGCTTGCCCGTACAAATCCTCTATGTTATCCGCTACTCCCTCCGGCACCATCCCGGCATCCACCTTGCGGACACCAAAATACTTTTCATAATTATCTTCCGTCAGCACATATCCGGCAGGAATCTCCCGCTCCGCCACATATACTGCCCTCTTCTCATATCTCTCCAACGCATTCTTCTCTATTTGTAACATGATGATAAAAACAGAGAGTGCCGCCACCAATGCTGCAATGCCCACTCCCAGTTTCCATCTGTTCTCCCTATTGGTCTTACCTTCTGTGGGTCTGTTTTTCTTCACAATACTGCCTCCTCTCCATGTCTTGCCATGAAACATCTGTCTTTCCCATTCGCCTTCTTCCTACTTTCTTTCATCTGTCTACTTTACAGATTCGTTTACCACTTCAACCAACTTTCCTTTTCGTGCGTTCACATACACCCCCGGAAAACATTTTACCTTGGTCTGCACTTCACTATAAATGGAGGTATACTCCACCATCTGCCAATTAGGAGCCCAGAAGCCCCCCTTGGGAAAGTCTGTCACCCAAACATTTCCGTATCGGTCAAAATAATGCTCTACCAGTTTATTTGATTCTACGTTATAAACAGCAAACTGTCGTATCTCCACCTTGTCCCCCAAAACGCTGCCCTGTGCCGGATAAAAGTTTTCGTCGAGGTTTAAGTTCTTGCGTAATAACTTTTGAAAAATTCTGTAACTTTCCTGTGGAGATTCCACCAAGATCTGATGACTCTTTCCATATTCCCGAAGGTCCACCATGGCGGCCCCTAAATTAGAAGCCGCCAAGGCATCCTCCAGATAAAGGGATGCTGCCTGCATTCTCTGTATCTGTATGGAAGCATACAGTAGCACCGCGAAAAATAAGGCAAAGTACAAACCCACAATAAAACTTATTCTGCCGGATTCCTTCCGTAGCTTGCCCTCTCCTACAACCTTAATTTTTTGCTGTAGAAAACCTTTTTTCCGTAACCCTGCGCCCATCTTCCAACACTCCCTGAATACTTAAAACAATTTCATCCCCGTAGCACCTCTGACTGGTGGATGTTCCAGCGATGGAAATTTGCTCCAACCCCATTTCTTCCAGTTCCACCATCAGGTTCTGCCGGTCCTGGGATCCCAAATACCCCATTGTTTCCATAATCAACAGATATTTTCTTGCAATCTGCCCCAAAGTTTCCTTCTGTTGAATTACCTTCACACTCCCCAAATAAGAGAACAAAAGCACGGTCAACGCCAATAGACACAAGCAGACCACAGGAAACTCCGCAGCAACACCCCTCTCCTTTTTCATCACACGCCTGTGCCTGTGAGAATCTCATTGGCCTCGGTGGTCAGGTTTGAAACAACACCTGTGATAAAGGTTTCCAGGCTCTCCTTCATGGTAACGCACAGAAGCAATGCGATGATACAAAGGCCTACCGTCACCAAGATACCGTCGATTCCGTCCTCTGTTTTCATACCTTTTCGGCGCAATGCATCTGCTCCCATCTTGCACTTGATTACAAATCCATCCATTTTGTTCATCATATTTTCTCTCATAACTTATCTTTTCCTTTCATTTCAATATTTTTATTTGCGATATCCTTTTGGGACATCTCTAGCCATTATTCAGTTTTATAAAATTCGTTTACAATCCCACTGCCACATCCAGCATTTGAACGATACATATGTAGAGTGTCAGTCCCAGCACCACGGTGAGAATTCCCAGCTGATAGAAAGTGAGGCTACGATCCAGGGAAGCCTTCTTGGACATCAGTACCTGTTGTTCCATATCCTTCACCTGTTCCCCTAGGTCCCGCAATAGTTCCACCGCCTGGCCTGACTCCAGTGCCTGACAGATGGTGACACACAGGGCATTGATATGACTGTTTTCAAACTTTGCCTGAAAACTACCGAGTGCGTCATATACGTCCGCCCGTATGGCAATATCTCCCGCCAAATCCAAAAGCGCTGCCTTTAGTCGTTTATGGGCCACGCTTCCGTAACACTCAGCCAAGGCATCCATCACATACACACCCGCCTTGATTTGGAGTTCCATGGTGTGGTACATCAGTTTAATCTCCGGAAGCATCCTTGCATTGTCCTTTTTATTCAGATACAAGAGAAGCACATCCGGTAGAAAATAAAACGCCAGTCCGCAAAATATTCTCAAGGTGATATCCAAGTTTCCCACCACCAGAATACCTGTCAAACACAGCAGCATTCTGACCAGACAGTAAGAAACCGGGTGAATATGCCTACCATAGTGAAACCCTGCGCCATAACGGCTCAACCTACTCTGCGTGCGCAGATACCATTGCTTCCCTCCGGCGCTGTTTACAAGCAGGCCCTCTATTTCGCGATACGCAGCCAGCATTTTGTGTTTTCCGCCTTCTTTTGCCAGCAACAGAAACACCAGCAGGAAAACAAGAATCGTACAGGCAATACGTGTCATTTGCATGCATAGAGCAATGTTTATGTCCATTCTTCCCCTCCTAATTGTGAATCTGATTGATTTGACGGTAAAACAGCAGGGCAATGACCACCATGGCAATCATTCCGATTTTTCCGGGGAGGGTACCAAACAGCATAGAAGAAACTGACATTTCTACCATACCGCTGACTCCCCAAAGTACAAGGAAGGACATTCCCAATAAAATTCCCATACTGACAAGTGCTTCCCGCAACATCCCCGTACGTTCTCCGGCGTTTTTGAGATACTCTCTCAGAGTACGTTTGCTTCCCACTGTCAACACAGAAAAATCGGCGCAATACCTCAAGTTCACTTCCATATTTGTGACCAACTCCTTAAATTGCGGATGCTCTATTTTGTCCCGCATGGCCAAAAGCGCCGCTCTGGTGTCCCCTGTGGTCTGCGCCTCATAGTAACAACTTTCCAACACCTGTGACAACGGTTTCCCCACATATCTGGCAATCTGCAACAGCACTCCTGTAAGCTCTCCTGAAGTGATGCTGTAATTTCCCAGAAAATCGATGAGTTGGGGCAATTCCTGACCCACGACAGTTCTATTCTTTGATCTTTTTCTTTGCAAAATCACCCGTTCTGCAAGTACAAACACCAGAAGCACCAACAACACATCTTCCATATCAAACAAGAAACCACCCATCACAATTACCGCCGCATATACTGACAAATGCATGGCAATCCAAAGTTCTGCCGTAAGATGCGGATACTTTAGTTTTATGCCACTGTAATAGAGATACTTCTCAGTTTTGGACCAAAAATTATCCTCCGCTCCCAAAAGGCGGCGTTTGCGTTCTTCCAGATTTCTACGCCTGGACGCAGCACCCAATTCCCATAAGCTTCTCTCATAAAAGGCTTGCGCAAACAGCGTTATTCTTCCTTCTAAAAACAGGAGCCAAAATCCCACTGCCAGCAGAAATAAAATCAAATATTTCATTCCGTGTTCCTCTCATAGATTTTTTCATACCGCAAGCTTTTACGCTCTCCGTCCCAGCCGTTGCAGGCATACACCTCTGCCACCTTGTAATGCTTCATGAATACCAGTGTTTGGAAGCATTCCATAAATTTCATCAGTTCATCCCTGGAATACCGGCTTCCCTGCATGGCATAATCCACCAGTTTTTCCGGTGCCTTGTGGGCGCCGGGTGCATGAATGGTTGCGGCACACAGCTGTCCGGTATAGGCCGCATTCAAAAGATAAATGGCCTCTCCGCCCTTCACTTCGCCAATAATGAAAAAATCCACATCCATGGTAAGCCCCGCAATGCTGATTTCCTCCAATCCATAGCTGACCTGTTGTTCAGCATTTCCGGGCAGGGAATGCAAAAACATCATATCCGGATGAAAGTAAGTGGTAAGTTCATCCGCCTGCTGGGCAACCAACACCGCCACATCATCCGGTAAGGTTTCCTTTAACGCATTTAACAATGTGGTCTTGCCCGATGAGTTTCCACCACAAATCAGGGTAGAGCCACTGCGAAAGCGGGTCACCAAAAGTTCCGCTGTCGTACGGTCTAACATTCCGGCTGCAATTAAATCCTTCATTTGCGGAAATCTCTTGGGAATTTTCCGAATACAAAGATATGGCTCGTGGTAGGAATTTACCAGCGGCATGGACAGAGTAAATCGCAAGATAAACTCCGGATGAGAGTCGTCATCGGTAAATCGTCCGATGGCATTTAGATTTGATATGTTGACTTGATTTCTTGTGGCCACATAGTCCACAAATTGTCGATACTCCTCCGGGGAAGCAAAAGCCACATCGGAGGACATTCGTCTTCCCTCCCGTTTGACTCTGATATTATCGTAGGAGATCACGCGGATATCCGACACAGATGGATCATCTATCAGAGTGGACAGGATGGAATATCCAAAAATATATTGTTCAAATTGTGCAAGCAGGGCCTGCGCGTCCTCCCCATTCATTTGATAGTACGTAAGGATATGGTTTCCGGCCTCCTCCAAAAAGGTAGCCTTCGTCATCTGTCCCTTTTTCATCTGTACCAGTGACTGCTGCTTGCCACCGGTATAATCGGATACTAAATCCTGCAATAAATTTCGTCCCGCAGCATCTCGTAGCTTAACGATACATACATCCCCCCATTCGCGCCCAAAAACAGCGTGCACAAACTATTTTTCAGACTTGATCATTGTTTGAAAATTTGGTCGAAACGACCGGGTAATACAGAATAGAATTAAAAGAATTTTAGTACAATAGATGTGATGACACACCTCACTTAGCTGTCGACATGTGACTAAGTACTTGCTAATTTACACCCCGACCTGACAAAAGTCAATACCCAAATTTAAATTTTTGAAACAAAAAACTTATTCTTTTCCTGCGCCAAATATTGACTGGTTTTTGCAAAAATAGTATGCTATTATCATAATATAAGAAATACACGGAAAGGAGGAAATGATATGGCTTTGGATACAGAACAATTTAATGCAGACCAAAAAGATATGATTTTGGAAATCATCCAAAACACCACATCCGATGAAGAAATCCGCGATGCACTGAGCGACTTCCACGCAGGTGATATTGCAGACGCCATCGAAGAACTTGATATGGAGACACGTATCCGACTCTATGACATCTTAGGTCTGGAACAAACCTCCGAAATCATTTCCTACCTGGACAATATATCCACCTATTTGGAGGAGTTGCCCCTGGAGCAGGCGGCAGAAATTCTCGGTAGCATGGACGCAGAGGATGCGGTGGCCGCATTGGAGGACATCGAGTCCGAAAATACCCAGGAAGAATTGCTCTCCCTGATGGATGAAGAATCCGCCGAGGATGTCCGCCTCATTCAGTCCTTTGAAGAAGATGAAATCGGATATCTGATGACCACCAATTATGTGGCTATCTCAGAAGATTTTACCGTCAAAAAAGCCATGCGTGCCCTGGTAGAGCAGGCCAAGGAAAATGATAATATCGGTACCATCTATGTGGTAGATAAAGATGGCAAATACGATGGTGCCATTGACTTGAAGGATTTGATTATTGCAAGAGATTTCACACCCCTAGACGACATCATCAGCCGGGAGTATCCCAGCATAGGCAGCAAAGAAAAAATTTCCGAGTCTATCGAGCGATTGAAGGACTATGCGGAAGACTCCATTCCCGTTTTGAATGATGAAAATGAAATCATCGGCGTCATCACTTCCGAAAATCTGGTGGACGCAGTAGACGACGAGATGAGCGACGACTACGCAAAACTGGCAGGTTTGTCCTCCGAAGAAGATTTGGATGAACCTCTATTGGAAAGTATCAAAAAGAGACTTCCCTGGCTACTGTTGTTGCTGGGTCTTGGTTTGGTGGTTTCCAGTGTGGTGGGCATTTTTGAAAAGATTGTGGCAGAATTGTCCATTGTCATCTGTTTCCAATCCCTGATTTTAGGTATGGCCGGGAATACCGGTACCCAGTCTCTGGCTGTGACCATCCGTGTGCTGATGGACGAAGGAGTGGCAGGTAGAGAAAAACTGAAACTGATTTCCAAAGAAATCCGTATCGGTGCTGCCAATGGATTCCTAGTGGGATTGATTTCCTTTGGTTTTGTAGGCGGATATCTGCTCCTAACCAAGAATCTTCCCATGGAACAGGTTCTGTTGGTTGCCGGCTGTGTGGCATTGTCTCTCTTAGTGGCAATGGTCATTTCCGGATTTGTGGGAACCATTATTCCCATCTTCTTCCACAAAATTAAAATTGACCCGGCAGTGGCCTCCGGCCCTTTGATTACCACCATCAATGACTTGGCTGCGGTAATCGCATACTACGGTTTGGTGGGTCTATTGTTGTCCGGCATTCGCATCGGATGATGCTAAATTGCTAAAAGAATTCACGAATATTTGCATAGGCGCCTTGCAAAAAGGGCGCCTATTTTTATTACTTTTTCACCTCTCTGATTTAAGTCTTTTTTCCATAAAAATCCTTTTTATTTTTTGCAACGACACTCTTGTCATTTCCTACATCTTGTGGTAGAATATATTTTGTAACTACGACATCTTGTTTTCTACAAAAGAGGAACCACATGAACATTTCTGACATTCGAAGAAATTCATATCAGTTGTGCGGCTCTCTTGGCCAAAAAGGTTACATGCGCTGGTGGCATTCATTCTCCGGCCTTGAGCCTGCTTCAGGAGAAGTACGCACTTTTTTTGTAGAATTCTTTGTGATTAATCCCAAACTCAGTCGCGATATTCCCATTTACGGTCAGCATCCCTATTACAAAAAGAACGGCATCAAGCCCTCCTATGTGATGATGAATGTGGGCGTATTGCCCGGAGCAAATGGCGAACCCGGCAAACAGCTCCATGCTTTTTATCCCATCTCTGCTCTGAAAACAACAGGCACTCCCCTACTGATGGAGGTAGACGACTGTTTCTACAGTGAAGACCACATTTCAGGATGTGTAGAAGTATCTGCAACAGATGCACAGAAACGTTATCTGATGACAGATGCAGGTGTGATGGTTTGGGATCTGGAAGTACATAAATCCGTTTCCTGCCACACAGGACTCTGCAGCAGTCTTGTAGCACAATTTTGCAATGTACTGGATAGTTACTGGCACGGAGAAGGCATTCGCAGTTTCTTCCGTGGCACAGTGTTATTGGATGGTGTGAAATATATTGTTTCTCCGGAGCTCAGTTACGGCTATGCAGATAAGCATTGGGGCAAGAACTTCAACAATCCCTGGTTCCAGTTTGCAGGCTCTAAGCTTCACAGCCAGCGTACCGGCAAAGAACTTCGCCACTCTGTATTGGCTATCAACGGTTGTATTCCCAGGTTTTTCAAATTCCCCCTGCGTCGCAGGCTGATGTTGCAGTTAACTTATACCGGTGAAGATTTTTCTTTCATGAACTGCAGATGGGAAACCAAAGAAACCAACAAGCGCTACATTTGGCACATTGTTGCAAAAAACAAAACTTCCATCGTGAAAATCTCCGCAAGTTGCTTAAAATCAGAAATGATGAATATGAACTACGAAAATCCCGATGGGCGCAAGAGCAAACTTCCCCTTTGGATCGGAAGTGCCGGCACAGGAACCATCAAAATCTATCGCCGCACTCCTCAGGGAAAAGAGTTGTTGGACACCCTGTCCATCAGCAATGCACTGTGCGAGTATCGGGCAGAATAATCATTTGAAATCCATAGACCTGACATACACAAAAAGAGTTCGCAATGCGAACTCTTTTTGAATCACATATTCTTTTCTTTCTAAAAGCCATCTATAGCAATCTAATCCTTATTCACTATACATGGGAGTAGACAAATACCTGTCTCCCGAATCAGGAAGTACCACCACGATGGTCTTTCCCACATTCTCCGGTTTCTTAGCAATGAGTGTTGCTGCATGCAACGCAGCCCCTGCACTGATGCCGGTGAACACACCTTCTTTTTTCGCAAGTAATCGTCCCGCCGCATAAGCTTCTTCCGTGGTCACTTGCAGGACCTCATCATATACATCCGTATCCAAGGCTCCCGGCACAAATCCGGCCCCAATGCCCTGCAACCCGTGGGGTCCCGGGTTTCCTCCTGACAGTACAGGAGAATCTGCAGGTTCTACCGCCACGATTTCTATCTTGGGATTTTGTTCCTTCAAATACCTGCCAATGCCGGTGATGGTTCCACCGGTACCCACCCCTGCCACTAAAATATCAACCTTGCCTTCCGTATCCTGCCAGATCTCAGGACCTGTGGTCGCATAATGGGCTGCGGGATTGGCGGGATTATCAAACTGTCCTAAAATCACAGCGCCTTCTATCTCGTTGCGCAATTCCTCCGCCTTGTCTATGGCCCCCTGCATACCCTTAGCGCCTTCCGTCAAAACGAGTTCTGCACCGTAAACTG